>ERZ1673745.12-NODE-12-length-324725-cov-13.434142_pt1 | contig 324725 bp, 312 predicted proteins | sample MGYA00580206_ERZ1673745 | MGnify/ENA primary metagenome ERZ1673745 (study PRJEB41218, sample SAMN15661753) | gut metagenome | host: Homo sapiens | place: Canada: London | collected 2015-08-20/2019-03-30 | study: EMG produced TPA metagenomics assembly of... | reverse complement strand
AATCTAAACAGAGAGGTGCAAAGTGACAGGAGCTTTGCCCTCTGTATCTTGAAAGACTAACTATTAAAAGTCAAGCCCGAAATGCGGAGGAGCGGCAAAAATTTAGACGGTTCAAAAGGGGTATAGCAAAGCTGACGTCCTTCTGGACGCCTACTTGAGCTTATGAAAAATCGGGGTTATGCTGCGGCGCAGTATGGCCGCTGAGATTTCTCCATTGCAAAAATCAGACGTACCAATTTCTTTGCCGCATGAGAGAGCGCAACGTTGTAGTGCTTCCCCTCGGCCCGTTTCTTGGCAAGGTAAGCGGCAAAGGTCGGGTCCCAATGACAGACGTGTTTTGTGGCATTGTAAAGAGCGTAGCGCAAGTAACGGGAACCTCGTTTTTCCATGTGCGAGTAGGCTCCAGACAGTGAAAGCTGCCCGGACTGGTAAGTGGAAGGTGACATCCCTGCGTATGCGAGGATTTTATCTGGCGAGTCGAAGCGAGAGAAATCACCTATTTCAGCCAGGATAACCGCTCCCATACGGACACCCATGCCTGGGATCGTAGTAATGGGAGACTGCATTTCGTCCACGATGGCTTGAATGGCAGTTTCAATATCTTCGATTTCGGCGTCCAATTCACGAATCAAGCGAATCGTGTGCTGTAATTCAAGAGACTTGGCGGGCATGACAGAGCCGACTGAGGAGCGTGCCGCATTCCGAATGGTCTCGGCCATCTCCTGGCCATAGCGGCCTTGAGAAGCGTTTTTCAAAACTGCTTTCAAATGCGTCATGTGCGTGCTGGAAATCTGTTTGGCGCCAGGAAATTCGCTGAGAAGTGCGTAAACAGAGGCCGAATGCAGTGACGAGACCAACTTTTCAAGCTCTGGGAACAAGATTGTGACCAGACGGGAAACGGACTGCTTCAGCTTTGCTCGTTCACGAACTTTGTCAAACCGGTATCTTGTGAGTGACTTTAGCTCCTCGTTGTGGTATACTGTGTCTGTGTAGGACTTGAGGTCCACATCAGACATGAGCATAGCCGCAATGGTTCGCGCATCGACACGGTCTGTCTTCGTTTTGCGAAGGCTCAGGCTTTTTCGGTAGAGATTGGTGTGCAGCGGATTGATGACATAGGTGGGTAGACCTTTGTCAAGAAGAAATCCGAGGATGTTGTAGCTGTAGTGTCCGGTAGCCTCAAGCCCTACTTTTATTTTATCCTCCGGACGAGTACTGCGGCGGATTGCCTGCAAGAGCGTGTCGAAGCCCTCTGCGTTGTTCGGGATGGTGAATACATCCGCCAGGATTTCACCTTCCGAGCTGATGATGAAGCAGTCGTGCTTGTCCTTGGCCACGTCAATTCCTACGCAAACCATGAGAATACCTCCGATGTGTTTATTTGATGCTGATTCCACAGAACTCTTTACTCTTGTAGCCTTGTTCCACATAAACCGTCTGGCGGTATCTAACTGATTAACAATACTGTAAAGGGCTGTGGTTGGAGCCTTTCAAAAACCGTCTAGCGGTAGGGAACCGAAACCAATCCACAGCATCCCTTACAGTGTAGCACAGCCCTTGGATAGGGGCTATAAAAACTACTACTCTATAATACAAGGGCACCGTGCAAGCGGTGCTCTTTCTTTTAAGGTCGCAAGGCAGCACGCACTTTTGTGAGCATCCCTTTTGCGAGGTTAAAAGCAGGAAAAGTGCGAGCTTGGACACCGTTTTTGCCAAAATGGCTCAGTGAAAAGCGATTATTGCCGAAACGGCGATGGAAGCAGATGTGTCACCACCTTATAATAATAGTAGTGACTTATGATCCCTATCTGCTTTGAGAAATGTGCGAGGTTAGAATGGAAGGTTCCGTTTACCAATACTATGCAAATGTCCGAACTGAGCCGGTTGAATGGCTATGGTATCCCTATATACCGCTCGGGAAGCTGACGGTGCTCCAAGGCGATCCCGGTGAGGGTAAATCTACATTTGCGTTGAATGTCGTAGCAAGAATTACGACAGGACAGCCTATGCCGGATGGTGTTCCTGCTAAAGGAAAGCGTGTTGCGATCTATCAGTGTGCTGAAGACGGTATTGCAGATACAATAAAGCCCCGTCTCCAGCAGGCCGGAGCGGATTGTGAACGAGTAGCTTATATCATAGACAACGACATTGCATTGACACTGGAGGACGGTCGAATCGAAACAGCGATCAAGGACACACACGCCAGTGTATTTATTATCGACCCCATTCAGGCATTTATCCCGCCTGATGCAGATATGCAGAGTGCCACCAAGATGCGCTCTGTTCTGCGGAAGCTGGCAAATATTGCAGACCGCAATAAATGCGCTGTAATTCTCATCGGTCACATGAACAAAGGCGGCAGTAGCAAATCATTGTATCGAGGGCTTGGCTCTATCGACATTGCTGCTATTGCACGAAGTGTGCTCATGATCTCAAGAGATGAAAGCCGCCCTGACATTCGATACATGTATCCGATAAAATCGAGCCTTGCTCCGGAAGGACCTGCAATTGCTTTCTCGTTCAAAGAGCATGGCGGAATCGTATGGCACGGCAAATATGATCTGAATACCGCAGAACTCATGGACAGCATCACAGTAAAAACAACCAAGCGGGAACGAGCTCGTGCAAAACTGGTTCAGCTTTTGGAGCATGAGGATCGTCCGGCAAAAGAAGTATATGCCGGCCTTGCTGATATAGGCGTTGGAAGCCGTACTGTTGAGAAAGCAAAAAAAGAACTCCAAGTCACAACTTACCGTTCTGGCGGAAGCTGGTACTGGAGTTTGCCAAAACCCAAATAACCAATGATGTTTACCGGGAGATGAGATGATGGAGAACTTAGTTTGGAAAGCCTACTATCACAGTATGAGTGAGCATGAGATTCGGCCATTTAACATATTTGAACATGGGAGATTCAGAGAAGAAGTACGGAAGCTCTTGCTGAAATGCACAGAGAAAGAAGCATTCGCTGAGGAGCTGCGCCGTTCTCTTTTCTACTATTACTGCAGTAAATGTGAATGGGAAGTTGTCATCGGACCTTGGTGCGGAGATCGGGACACGAAGGAAATCAAAGTCGATGTCTATATGCAGGTCATGAACAACTGGGATATCTTCGTGGATTATGTTTGGAACGAAGGAAAGAAGCAAAGACGATGAGTGTGAGCACAGATACAGAGCGGATTTTCCGAATCGGTGGCTATGTAAAGCGAGCAAAACTGAATCTGCGCAATGAGCGTGAGATAAGAGCCTTTCATCGAAATGCGATTGAAAGACGGTTCGGTGATTTTGAGGATGGCACACTCGTGGATGTTTATATCGATATCACCGGTTATAAAGAAACGGCCAAGCGTCCTGAGATGCTGCGGCTTATGCGGGATTGTGCAGATGGAAAAGTGAATCTGATTTTTGCAGAAACCAAAGGATATTTGAGTGCAAACACACGCGAGTTCTGCTACTGGCTCCATTTCATCTTTAATCTGAAAGAACGGGTAGACATCATAACCGACGATGACAAGTTCAACATCAACACGATTCTCAACGCAGACAAGCAGCGTGAGGCACTGATAAAAATGGCTGAAGACTACATTTATCTGAATCCGCCTGACCACCAGAAGTGGTTGAATGGAGTGGTTTCTGCCATCACAAACTTACGGGAGGACGGATAAGGATATGGCAAAGGATGAAAACAAGGAATCGGAAATCCGAGGCGATGAGCAAGAAATCGTAGACCAGCGGCTTCCGGTGTGGCGTCCGCAGGATGCTGACCGAGAATATTACCGGTATGAAACGAAGAAGAGAATCCAGCATTATACGGTTCCGCCGCAGACTATTTTCCGTCCAGCAAAACCAACGCCTACCATTCGAGATGCAGAGCATAAGCGTGTTGCAGTTTATGCCCGTGTGAGTACGAAGAGCAAAGAGCAGGTCTCCTCCATCGAAAACCAAACAAAGTACTATACAGAGAAGATTGCCAAAACGCCCAACTGGGATCTGGCGGAAATATACAGTGATGAGGGCAAATCCGGCACATCGAAAAAATGGCGTCCAGAGTTCAAACGAATGCTGGAAGATGCGTCGAAGAAGAAAATGGATTTGATCGTTTGTGCCAGTGTGTCTCGTTTTGCCCGTAACATCTCTGACCTGATTGAGGAAGTGCGGAAATTAAGAACGACGAATCCGTCAAACCCGGTCGGCGTGTATTTTGAGACGGAGGACCTTTATACGCTGGACCCGAACATCAACGAAAGGCTTCAGATGCAAGGCCTTTTTGCAGAGTGGGAATCCGGCAATAAAAGTCGCCGCATGATCCTATCTTATGATCAGAGAATTTGCACAGGACAGTTTCCACTATCCGATCTGCTCGGTTTACGGCACACAATAGAGGGCGGTTTCATCATCGAGGAAGAAGAGGCTAAGACCGTAAAATATATCTTTCTCGCTACACTTTGCGGATACACCGCAGAAGAAATTGCAGAGGTGTTGACGGAGAAGCAACGGCCAACACTTCGAGGCCGTACTGAATGGACGCCCTCAATGGTGAAAGCAATTATGGAAAATGAACGGCGTTGGGGTGATCTTGAGGTTCGGAAAAGGGTCGTCATTGACTATAAGGAAAAGGTGACGGCGAAAAACGATGGTCTGAGAGAAGGAGCCTACATCCCCCATTACCATGAGGGAATTGTATCTCCTGAAATTGCAAGAGCAGCACATATGATGCGAGCCAGCCGATACAAGTTTGGAAGTGTCCCGGATGTTTATGTGATCGATAGTGGAGCACTGAAAGGCTTCGTCAGTATCTCCCCGACATGGAGCGGCATCGACAATCGGGCTTTTCAGGATATTTCACGCCAAGTTTACAACGAGGATGAGTTTTGCGAGCTTCAGCGTCTGGCAAATATCATGAACGGCAGAACACACAGCAATGTCGTTTCCATGACGCTGAATGATTACCGGGTTGCACCCGGTGTCATGTTCATGACCCGTAGTGATCCGCAGCTTACATTTTCGCAAAGAAGTATGAAATTGAATGCAGTCTGTTGGGAAAAACTTGGGCAGCAGAAATATGTAGAGTTCTTGTACCACCCGGTACTGGAAGTAATTGCAGTACGAAGCTGCAATGCCACAAACCCCAATGCGGTGCTATGGGACGAAACGAAAAAGTCGGGTCTTCAACTATGTACTTCCGCATTCTCAAACGCTGTCTATGATAAGCTCGATTGGATGAGAAAGTATAAATTCAGATTCAGAGGTGTGACCCGTGTTAGAGGTGGCGAAAGGATCATTTTCTTTTTTCTTGATGAACCGCAGATCTTGGTTGGAAAGGATAAAAAGAACCTTGATGCTATGGACACCTCAGATTCAACCGTAAAGTACATTCCCTATAAGGAAAGCGAGTGTGGCGAAGCGGCTGGTTTGACAGCCGGAATCGCTTACCCTGAGAACTGGCAGGAACAAGTAGGTGTCAGTTATGAGATCAAACAGCAACGAGGGCGTGTCCTTGATGCGGTGTCTTCAGCAGATATTCGCAACCATGGTACAAAAGTAGTGAACCCTTTTATAGGAGTAATCCCTACACACGGAGAGCTTGAAGATGAATTAGAACAAATCTATGAGGCAATGTAACCGGAGGACAATATGGATAACGATAATTTTTCCTTTCTCACTGATGCAGAAAGCTCGATAACGGGAGATAAAACCGAAGGGTACACGCCCAAGGAGCAGGAGCTGATTCATCAATTGGTTCAAGAACGACTGGGCAAGAAAAATGCCATCGAGTTTGAATCTCTCGATGACTATGTCGTTCCACCCAAAATGTTCTTCTCCATGATTAAGAAACCGGCTGTGAGTATTCGTGCAAACAGAATGGAATTTAGTATGTCAGCGATCCGGCTGTTTGAGGGAGTACAGCACGTCCTTCCTATGCTCAGTGAGAATAAAAAGCGAATGGTTGTGGCCATCTGTGCAGAAGAAGAAATCTCTTCGATTGAATGGGCAAGACTAAAGAAAGATAAGTGGGTCAACCGTTCTATATCCTGCCCGGAATATGTCCAAAGCATTTATAAGATGATGAACTGGAACAAGGAGTGTCGGTACAAGATCTATGGACGGCTTGCCAATTCTGAGCGAGGGCTGGTTCTGGTATTTGATCTTGCATCCGCTGTTATGTTTGATCCGCTGCCGGAGGAGTACTTTGACAAGCACACCGGCAAAATGAAGAAACGCATTGTTAAATATTATCCTGATGAGATCCGCATGAAGTTGGGCAGGAGTTATTCGGATTATGAAGCCCTTCAGCAACGAAGCAGCTTCGAATCACTATCCGGATATATGGACACCAGCGGAGGCGCTGTTCCCGCTACGGTTTCTGAAGAGCTGGCTGCTTCCATCAGTATGCAGGAGCAGGAGAAGAAACGGGAGACTTTGTTTGGCACGATTATTGGAAATGGAGGTGACGATGATGTCCGAAACAACGAATGAGGATAGAATGTACCCAATCGAAATGACGCTGCAAGGCGCTCGCTGCTGTATCAGCATCGGCAAGGGCGTTATAAAAGCCTTGGGAAAGCCGAGCCATGTCTCAATTAAAATTTCAGATAGCCATGATTCTTTGAGCGTTTTCCCTTGTGATGAGGATGATGTGATGGCTTTCCGAGTTCCGCTGAAACTGTTCACCGATCACAGATGCGTCATGAGGATCAACAGCAAGCAATTTGTTCATGGAATCATGCGGACAAACCAGATGGACACTTCAAAGACATATGTTTTATCCGGCGAGTTTCTGGAAGAGAAGAATACAGCAGTATTCTCGTTAGTTGAGGGCGTCAGTCTTCGTACACAAAAAGGGATGGCGCAGTCATGAACGATTTCGTCAGAGAGTTTTTTGAGGATCAGCCTGAATTACTCAGGCGATATGAACGAAACGAGGCACGATATATCTTGCAGCTTCCGAAGAACTACGATACAATTAGCATTGACTTTGAAATTGATAAGAATGAGATGAAGCGGCTGGTGATTGCCCTTGCCGAGCTTAATCTGACCATTGATGAATGGCTCTGCTTTAAGATGAAAGAGCTGATTCTGGCCGATAGACTATCCAAGGAAAACAGAGGCGAAGAATAAGGGATTATGCGCTACTATGTTATCTCCGATGTTCACGGATACTATACGCAGATGAAGTCTGCTTTGGAAAAGGCAGGCTTCTTTTCCGATACAACTCCGCATAAGCTGGTCATGCTCGGAGATTTATTTGATCGAGGGCATGAGGCAAAACAGCTTCAGCAGTTCATATTGGAGCAGATGGAGCAAGACAAGATAATTCTCATTCGTGGAAACCATGAGGACCTATTTGTGGAGCTTGTGACCACGGATGCAGGGATGCCATATAGCTATCACAAATCAAACGGAACTTATGATACTGCACTCCAGTTAACGGGCTTTGATCCAGTGATGGCATCTATACGCCATTATGATTTTGCCGATGCAGCGAAAGACACACCGTTTTACAAAGAGATTATCCCAGCGATGCTTGATTACTTTGAGACGGAACACTATGTTTTCACGCATGGCTGGATACCAAGCATTCCGAACAGGGATAAAAGTTACAGCTATATTTCTTCTTGGAGAGAAGCAGGCCGTGAGCAATGGAATCAAGCAAGATGGTTCAATGGCATGGATGCAGCACAGACCGCAGATGAGAATAAGACCATTGTTTGCGGACACTGGCATACTTCGTATGGCCATAGCAAATACGAACACAAGGGGACCGAGTTTGGAGAAGATGCGGACTTCTCTCCCTATTATGGTCCCGGAATTATTGCCATAGATGCCTGTACAGCGTTCAGTGGAAAGGTAAATTGTCTTGTGATAGAGGATTAACGGCGTGGCGTAGTACGGGATTGAACTTTGCATATCCGTTTATAACCACGCTTTAGACGGGCACAATATAAAAAGTGAATGTAAGCAGAGTATTGAAGTTTTTTCTGGATTCCTTACGGGACGACCAGAAACCCATTGAAATTCTGAGATTCTACTGTTATAATATTAACTACAATCTTTCGGAGGTGCGAAAGGTTGGAGTTGCACCACATACACCACTTGGAGCACCACTATGGTCCCTGCTTTCAGCAGGGAAATGTACAGAGTTATCACACACGGGAAAATGTGACCTGTAAGCAAAGCACAGTATTAACAAGGATTCTACACAGCTATTCCGTGTGAGGAATCTTATCCCGACAATGAAGCCTTTAAACAATTAAAAAGTACGCAAATCTATATAGGCAATGAGTTTTTGAGAATTTAAAAAATTTTAGGCCGTATATCTTATTTCATTCGGTAGAAAGAAATAAGCCGATAGTTACAAATATATTATGAATAGATAAAATGGGCAGTCGGATGACCGAACTGCCCATTTGTATTATTGGTACGAAATAAGTCGACTTTTTACAGGCAGCTATATGAACGGGACAATTTATATACAGCGTAGCTTCACCTTAAAAAAGCGGTAATGTAAGCCCTGAACATTTAAGAAATTCTGTGAAATGGCAGTGAGAGTAAAAAAGAGTGAAAGGCATTATTCCAATTAATCATTGTCTTTTCTTTGAGTTGTAAATACGCGACTCTTTGATGTTGTCACTTTGCTATTGGTTGACATTTATTTCTCAAATTGATATAATATCTAAGCGTATTTTCATTATGTAATTTTGTCGTAAAATTTCTTTTACAAAGTAATTTTATGATTTTTATGAAAGGCAATGGGATATAAAAAATGGAAACTTTATATAGAAAAACCGAAAAGCCTGTTTTAGTTTTAGAGTTAATTTTTAAGCTTTTATTTATTACTTATGGATTTTTGCAGGCAAGTTCTATCACATTCGGCAATAAAATTATTTCCGTTGTTCTTTGGCCGACCATAGCGCTTGGCGGCTTACTCATTCTTTACAGATTTTTATTCTTTAAAAAATATAAAGATTCGACCGGCATATATATTTTAATCTTTTTTGCGGTCAGTTATGCCATTTCATCAATTTTTATGAGGCAATACGGCGTATCTGAGAACTTTCGCTATCTTGTATTTCTGACTTTACAGTTCGGCATACTTTATGCTTACAAAAATGGAGACTGTGTTGACAAGGTTAAAAAGCATTTTCAAATTTGCATGCAGTATGTTTGTTTGGTTACAGCGGTGTTGGCATTAACCAGTTTTGTATTGATGTTTTCGGGTTATAACAAAGCGTTTGTTTCGCTCGACAATCCAGAGGCTCCGCCTTATTACATAGGTTTTGCAAATGGACGTCTTTACGGAGCTTATTGGGATCCCAATATCGGTGCGTTAACAGCAGTTGTTGTTATCTTATTATCAGTATATTTCATCATTAAACATAAGCATTGGGTGCTGAAAACTTTGCATGCATTGAATTTGACACTTCAGGTGTGTTATGTGGCTTTTTCAGACTCCAGAACCGGCAGAGTAGCACTTTTGACATCAGTATTTTGTTTATCTGTTTTCTTATTGCTGAAAAAGGTAAACATAAAAAAGCTTGCGTTAAAAGTTGTGTGTATCATCGCGGCGTCGCTTGTCATTGCTGTTGCTGCTTATGAATTGCCTGCGGGAATTCAATCGGGTTACAATTTAACCGTGCAAAGTATGATGAAAGATGATGGTAATGTAGATTCCCCCGATAAGCCGAACTCACTGGTAATTGAGCGTGGCGGTGAACTTGAGACTGACCCGTCAAACAGACGTTTTGACATTTGGGAAAGCGCTGTCGACATATTCAAATCATCACCAATTTACGGCGCTTCTCGTGGAAACCTTTTGAAGTATGTAGAAGCTGAATTGCCGACATCTTACCTTATTACAAATGATTATATTCATTTTTCAAGTATGCATAATGTGTTCTTTGAAATTTTAGCAAGCCAGGGTATTTTAGGTATTGTTCCATTTTTGGCATTTGCACTTTTAATCGTAATACATCTATTCAGAAACAGAAAATTATTATTTGAAAGTGAAGAATTCAGTGCATTTGCGGCTATTTTGGCATGTATGGTTGCTGTTTGCACAGCAAGCATGTTTATCATTGAAATTGTATATGTCGTATCTCCGGCATCGTCGGTGTTCTGGATTGGTTTGGGTTACATGAACAAATTTATTTCAAGCAAAAATGGTGATGTGTCGTTCATAAAGAAATGGTTTCAAAAGAAAAAGTCTGAAATCAAAAAATCTGAAACCCAAAAGTCGTGAGCTTTTATGACATAGACATGATGGTGATTTTAGTTGCTATATGAATGGTTACAAACTACAACATTACGCTACCAAAATATGAAACCTGAATATTTCCGCAATAAAATCAAGAGACTAAATTTCATATAATTAAGAAAAGAGATGACACAATCATGAGAAGTGATTTAATGAAAGGCGGTCCCAGCCGTGCACCTCAGCGTTCTTTATTGCGTGCATTGGGACTTTCGGACATGGAGTTGACACGTCCGTTTATTGGTGTGGTTTGTTCTAAGAGCGATTATATTCCGGGTCATAAACACTTGGGAGAAATCGCGGAAGCAGTAAAAGCAGGAATTCGCAATGCAGGCGGAGTTCCGTTTGAATTTGAAACCATTGGTGTTTGCGATGGATTGGCAATGGGACATCAAGGTATGAAATATTCTCTATGCTCCCGTGAATTAATTGCGGACTCTATTGAAGTCATGCTGACAGCTCATCCTTTAGATGCGGTTGTGTTTATTCCAAACTGCGATAAAATTGTACCCGGCATGGTTATGGCAGCGTGCCGTTTGAATTTACCAAGTATTTTTGTAAGTGGTGGACCAATGCTTCCGGGCAAACATAAAGATACTCGTTTCGGACTTTCTGAAATGTTTGAAGCAGTTGGCAGTTATGCGTCCGGAAAAATTGATTTGGACGAATTGACAGATATGGAAAAATCAGCTTGTCCAAGCTGCGGTTCTTGTTCCGGCATGTATACGGCAAATTCTATGAACTGTTTAACTGAAGCGATAGGATTGGCTTTACCCGGAAATGGCAGCATTCCTGCGGTCATGTCTGCCAGAACTGCACTTGCAAAGCAAGCAGGTGAAAGCATTATGGAATTGCTGAAACAAAATCTTCGTCCAAAAGACATTCTAAATGAAAAAGCATTTGAAAATGCGTTAAGAAGCGATATGGCTCTGGGTTGCTCCAGCAATACCGTTTTGCATTTGCTTGCCATTGCATATGAAGCAGGTGTGAATGTAACGATGGATTTGATTGATGAAATCAGCAAAACAACACCTCAGCTTTGCAAACTAAATCCTGCAAGCGAAGTGTTTATTACGGATTTAAATGAAGTGGGCGGCATTCAATCTGTACTGAAAGAACTTGCAAAAGCAGGATTGGTACATACGGATATTCCAACAGTCAGTGGTACGGTTGGTGAGAGAATGCAGAATTATCCTGCGGCTGATGGTGAGGTTATTCGTACTGTTGAAAATGCTTTCCGTAAAGATGGCGGTATTGCTATCTTGAAAGGCAATATTGCACCGGAAGGCGCAGTTGTAAAACAAGGTGCGGTTGCACCTGAAATGATGGTTCACAGTGGTCCTGCACGTTGCTTTAACTGTGAAGAGGATGCCTCAGAAGCAATTCTTGGCGGTAAAATTAAAGCAGGTGATGTTGTAATTATTCGTTATGAAGGACCAAAAGGCGGTCCTGGTATGCGTGAAATGTTACAGCCAACCGCGGCCATTACAGGTATGGGACTGGGTGCCAGCGTTGCACTGATTACAGACGGACGTTTTTCGGGTGCTACCCGAGGCGCTTCTATCGGACACGTTTCTCCTGAAGCTGCAGCAGGCGGTGTAATTGCGTTGATTGAAGATGACGACATCGTTGATATCAATATCACAGAACGCAAGCTGGATGTTCGTGTAAGTGAGCAAGAGCTTGCAGAAAGAAAGAAACGTTGGAAAGCTCCAGAAAAAGAACTGACAGGTTATATCAAACGCTATGCACAGCATGTAACCTCAGGTTCTCGCGGTGCTGTATTCGAAAAATAAAGACACGTATTATTTTGTCGGCACAGTACCCGTAAAACGGTACTGTGTTTTTTTGTGAAGTTGAAAAAAGATGAAAAAAACAGTATAATAGATAGAAATGATTATGAGTTTGAATGAGGGGGAAATAGAAATGGGCATGACCATGACACAAAAAATTCTTGCTGCACATGCCGGGTTGGACTCTGTAAAAGCAGGTCAATTAATTGAAGCCAACTTGGACATTGTATTAGGCAATGATATTACAAGCCCAGTTGCAATCAATGAATTTGAAAAATGTGGTGCCAAAGGCGTATTTAATAAAGAAAGAATTGCGCTTGTAATGGACCACTTTACACCAAATAAGGATATTAAGGCTGCAGAACAATGCCGTCAGGTAAGAAATTTTGCAGATAAATATGATATTAAGAATTATTTTGATGTAGGGCAAATGGGCATTGAGCATGCACTTCTCCCTGAGCAAGGGGTTGTAGGTCCGGGCGATGTTATTATTGGCGCGGATTCACACACTTGTACTTATGGCGCTTTAGGTGCATTTTCCACAGGCGTAGGTTCTACAGATATGGCTTGCGGTATGATAACAGGAAAAGCCTGGTTTAAGGTACCATCTGCAATTAAAGTAGAACTTGTAGGCAAACTTCAAAAATATGTAAGCGGTAAAGATGTTATTTTGCACTTGATTGGTAAAATTGGCGTAGATGGCGCTTTATACCGTTCTTTAGAGTTTACAGGAGAAGGTGTTGCAAGTTTGTCCATGGACGACCGTCTTTGCATTGCAAATATGGCAATTGAAGCAGGCGCCAAAAATGGTATCTTCCCGGTAGATGATGTGACACTGGAATATTGTAAAGACAGATGCCAGAGAGAGCCTAGAATTTTTCAGGCAGACGCGGATGCAGAGTACGATGAAACCATTGTAATTGACCTTTCTGCGTTGCGCCCTACAGTGGCATTTCCTCATTTACCTGAAAATACCAAGACCATTGACGAAATTGGCGAAAACGAAATTAAAATTGACCAAGTAGTAATTGGTTCCTGCACCAATGGCAGAATTGAAGACTTGGAAGTGACCGCTGAGATTTTAAAAGGAAAAAAAGTTGCCAAACATGTAAGATGTATCATTATTCCGGGTACACAGTCCATTTATTTGGAGGCGATTCGCAGAGGTTGGGTAGAAATCTTCATCGAAGCAGGCGCAGTATTTTCTACACCAACATGCGGTCCTTGTCTGGGCGGACACATGGGCATTCTGGGCAAAGGCGAGCGTGCGGTTTCAACAACAAATCGTAACTTTGTGGGACGTATGGGCCACATCGATTCAGAAATTTACTTGTCCAGTCCGGCAGTTGCTGCTGCAAGTGCATTGACCGGTTATATTACAGACCCAACCAAATAAAAAGGAGGCTTTCCATATGAACGCACATGGTATTGTACATAAGTATGGCGATAATGTTGATACAGACGTAATTATCCCTGCCCGTTATTTGAATACCGCTTCCCACAGTGAGCTGGCTGCTCATTGTATGGAAGATATTGATAAGGATTTTGTAAACAAAGTAAAACAAGGCGATATCATTGTTGCCAATAAAAACTTTGGCTGCGGTTCTTCTCGTGAACATGCTCCCATCGCGATTAAAGCAAGCGGCATTTCTTGTGTAATCGCAAGCACATTTGCACGTATCTTTTATCGCAATTCTATTAATATCGGCCTTGCAATTTTAGAATGTGATGAGGCAGCAAAAGATATTAAAGACGGTGATGAAGTAAAAGTAGATTTTGATACAGGTGTAATCGAAAACGTTACTACGGGAAAAACATACCAGGCAGAACCATTCCCGCCGTTTATTCAAAATATTATTTCCAAAGGCGGATTACTGAAAAGTATAGGAAAATAATGAGAAGGAGTATTTCTGAAATACATTAGTATTTTGGTTATACTCTTTTGTTGTTTTATAGACAGAAAAACGGAAAAGCTTTATAAAATATTCATAAATATCAAGCGATTTTCTATTATAATGAAGCTATCAAGATACTAAAGAGAGGAATCGGTTATGATGTCGGCAGGTAAAATATTAGTAGTGGATGACGACCAGAATATTTGCGAATTATTGCGTTTATATATTGAAAAAGAAGGCTTTGAAGTCCGTATTGCCAATGACGGTCGCAAAGCATTGGAGATTTTTGAAGAGCAGAATCCCGATTTGATTATGCTGGATATTATGTTGCCGGAATTGGACGGTTGGCAGGTGTGCAGAGAAATCAGAAAGAAATCTCAATGTCCTATCATTATGCTGACTGCGAAAGGTGAGGTATTTGATAAAGTACTTGGCCTTGAATTAGGTGCGGACGACTATGTGGTAAAACCGTTTGAAACCAAAGAAGTAGTTGCCCGCATTAAGGCTGTTTTACGCCGCTACGGAAGCAATGCTGAGGAGCAGGTAAAAGAAGTACGTTACGATAAATTAAGCATCAACTTGACCAATTATGAGTTGAAGGTGGATGGTGTGGCAATTGATACACCTCCCAAGGAGATGGAATTGATTTACCATTTGGCCAGCAATCCCAATCGTGTATTTACTCGTGACCAGCTTTTGGATGAAGTATGGGGATTTGATTATTACGGAGATTCCCGTACCGTTGACGTGCACGTAAAACGTTTAAGAGAAAAGCTAGAGGGCGTTTCTGATAAATGGGCGCTGAAAACTGTTTGGGGTGTTGGTTACAAATTTGAGCTGAAAGAATAAAGAGAGGGCTGTTTTGATTGAAAAAGAGCTTGTTTAAGAAATACTTAAGTGTAACATCTATTATCATTGTGGTTAGCTTTTTATTCTTAGGCACCGTTATGATTGTATTTATTGCTCGCTACTTCCAGTCTGAAAAGCAGGCGCAGTTAACCCAGAATGCAAAAAGTATGGCAAGCATTGCAGGTCAAAGCGTTGTTATGATGCAAGATAATCAATACTTAATCGACGGTTCCAGAATGGCTTTATTTATTAAGGCTTTTTCGGAGAATGTGGATGCTGATTTTTTCTTGGTGGATCAGTCCGGTGCTGAAATGATTTCTACCTACAGCATTGAAGAAGATGAAAATCCCAGTGCAGATATCAAATCCAGGAAAAATATCAGTTCTGAAGCCATGCAGCAAGCATTATCCGGATATTTTTCCGCTACAGGTACTATGAATGGGTTGTATAGCAGTAATTACTATATTATTGGGGTACCGATTGTTACCACCAATTCATCGGGTCAACAAGTGGCGATAGGAGCTGTATTTGCTGCATCTGACCTGAAGGTATTGGATGTATTCAGAGATGAAACCATTAAAATGTTTTTATTGGCTGCTGTTGCAGCATTTATGGTATCTTTTTGCATTGTTTGGACATTCTCGTACAAATTGGCAAAACCACTGCGAGAAATGGCAATTGCAACCAAACACTTTGGAGAAGGAGATTTTTCGGTTCGTGTTCCTGTTGAAAGTCAGGATGAAATTGGAGAGCTGGCATCTGCATTTAACCAAATGGCGGAAACATTGGCGGCAGGTGAAAGTATGAGGCGCAATTTTATTGCCAATACTTCTCATGAGCTGAAAACGCCTATGACAACCATTGCAGGATTTGTGGATGGTATTCTGGATGGTACCATTCCAGAAGAAAAACGCAATCATTATTTGAAGATTGTTTCTCAGGAAGTAAAACGTTTGTCTCGTTTGGTAAAGACCATGTTGGATCTTTCTAAAATTGACAGCGGTGAAATGAAACTGCGCCTTACTCGCTTTGATTTAAGTAATACCGTATTTGTTACGCTGCTATCGTTTGAAAAAGCCATAGAAGACAAAAAAATAGAAATTCGTGGTTTGGAAACCGCCTCCAGCTTATTTGTAGACGGTGACCCTGATATGATACATCAGGTTTTATATAATTTATTGGAAAATGCAGTAAAGTTTACGAATGTAGAAGGTTACATTGACATACGCTTAGCAGAAACCAATGACCGTGTAACAGTCACCATTAAGAACAGTGGTCCGGGTATTCCTGCGGATGAAGTGGCTATGATATTTGACCGTTTTTATAAAACAGATAAATCTCGCAGTCAAGATAAAAACGGAATGGGCCTTGGGCTTTATATTGTTCGTACCATCATCCGTCTGCATGGCGGTGAAATTAGTGTCAGCAGTGTTGAGAATGAATTTTGCCAATTTGAATTTTGGCTGCCTAAGAAGATAAAAGATTTAAATTCAGATAAAGGAAAAGACAGTAAAGAACCAAAAGACAGCAAGTGGAATAATCCTCTAAAAAGTGATAGCAAGCAAGTAAAAACAGATAAGAAAGCGAAGAAAAAAGAAGAAGCAGATTCTGCGCCTGAGGTCATTGAAGTGACAGATGTAGAAATTGTAGAAAAACCAAAAGATGACGATGCTGCACTGCATTGATGTGTAATGAACAGTAGGGTAAACATAGTTTTGCCCTACTGTTTGTCATCAGATACTATTGATAAGAGGTGTATACATGGACGAAAACCGCAATCCGTTTGATTCTGCGCAGTCAAATTCCAATCTGTCTGAGCCACAGCAAACAGGTTCCCATACCGCTCCGTCAACGGAACGGCCTCAACAGGGGGATGCCGGCCAATCGGAGAGTGTCTATTACCAATCAGGGCAAGAATATAGGAACACAGAACAGAATCAGCACGAAAGAAGTTCTGATATCCCGCCATACCAATGGAACTCTTCCTATCAGGGAGATTTTTCCGGGAATCAAGAGCCGTCCGGGCAGCAAGCTCCACGTGATTCCTATGGGCGGCAATATCCTTACGGAACAGGACAGCCGAATTCTTGGAACCAAAATGATAATGGCGGTTCATTTCCCAATTGGAACGGGCAGTATTGGCAAAATGGAGCAGGATTTCAGCCTTCTCCTTCCGGATGGCCTCCTCAGGAACCCAAACAGAAGATGAGCGTAGGTGTAAAGGTATTTATTGTGATATTGGCTGTTTTGGCAGTCAGCTTTATTGGAGGTTTTGCTGGATTTGGTATTTATGTGGTGGTTCAGCAGCAAGATGGCACATCATCTGAATCAAGCGATAATCACAGTTCTTCTCAATCTTCCAATGATACTATTGTGGATGAGGACACAGCTGCAAACATTCCTGATAAAACGGACCCGGATTTTCAGGGAATCACGCTTTCATCTGCTGACAGCGAAACACTTACTCCTGAACAAGTGTATGAAAAAGTATCGGTATCCATGGTCAGCGTTTTGGCGACTTCTATCGGCAATACAACAGAAAGTGGTTCTTCTGTCAGTCAGGGAAGCGGGGTCATTGCAACTTCCAATGGATATATCATTACAAATGCACATGTAATTAATTATTCCAAATCCGCACAAGTATCTGTTATTACGCATGACCAAAAGCAATATGATGGTATCGTAGTAGGTCTTGATAAGGATGCCGATTTGGCTGTGATTAAAATTGAAGCGGAAGGTTTAACTCCCGCTGAATTTGGAGATGACAGTAATTTATCTGTAGGGGAAACCGTGGTTGCGATTGGAAATCCGGGTGGTGTACGTTATTCCGGCTCTATGACCATGGGGGTTGTATCTGCAGTGAATCGCAGTGTAGCAAATTATAGCAGTACCGGCATTACGTATATACAAACAGATACAGCCATTAATCCGGGCAACTCAGGAGGCGGATTAATCAATATGCGTGGGCAGATTGTTGGAATTAATACCATAAAAGTAGTTTCTTCCGGTTATGAAGGTATGGGATTTTCTATTCCAATCAGTCAAGCAAAGTCCATATTGGACACATTAATCAGAGAAGGTGATATACCATCTGTGGGCAGACTGGGTATTACAGGTTCCACTCAATATCTGCCGGTAGATGGTGAAAACTATTCTGTAGCAGGCGGCGTATTGATTGCATCTATTGATAGCAGCAGTCCTTTAGCAGACAGCGACTTGGAACAGGGGGATTTGGTTGTAGCATTTAATGGTAATACCATTAAAACACTTGAGGATGTATATACGCAGTTAAAAGATTATCGTGTGGGGGAAGAAATTACCTTAACCATTCGCAGAATGAATGAAAATGAGGATTTCACATTTGACGTGCAAACTACGATTATGAACCGAGATTAAAAACTTTAATATTGTTTAAGCATTTCATAAAAGCCGAACTTTCTCAATTGAAAGTTCGGCTTTTTTCTTTTTTTCGTATTCTGTCTCGTTTTTGAAAAATTTTTTCACATCATATTTCCCTATTTAGGCGAATTTTCCACTCTTTTTTACGGTATAGTGAGGGGGTTTATATAAATAAAAGCATTAGGAGGACTTTATGGAACATACAGAACAGGAAAAACAGACAAAATTAGTGGAAGGTCTTGAGCGCTTAGCTTTTGGTAATGTAACAGATGCCATTAAACTTTTGTTTTGTGATGAGTTAAATACCCGCATACTGAATAAATTGGACTTATTCAATATTTCTGAAATTAAGCGACCAAAAGGCGGAGGAATTGAAATCAAATTTTATGACCGTTTGAAGGCGCTGCAATGCTTGCAGGAATTATACAATGGTCAGTCAAGTGATACTTCCGGCTTTTACCGTGCTTTGGAGCAAGGTGTGAAAACATTTGAGGAGGATGAATCTTAATTGAGATTTCAATCATTCTCAAAAAAACAGCTGCAGGCATTAAGCTGGTGGTATCGAGGCAGTCCGTATGCCTCTTACACAGCTGTTATTTGTGACGGTGCAGTCAGAAGCGGAAAAACCTTATGTATGAGTATTTCGTTTTTTCTCTGGGCTTTTTATCAATTTCAAAATCAATCGTTTGCCTTCTGCGGTAAAACCATACGCTCTTTAAGGCGGAATTTAATCACCCCTGTTTTACCGATTTTGAAGGAGTTGGGTTTTCAATGTCACATTCATTATTCAGAAAATTGTTTGAGTGTAATCTTTCAAGGACGAAAAAATCGATTCTATTTGTTTGGCGGTAAAGATGAAGGTTCGGCAGCAATGATACAAGGTATTACGTTAGCAGGCGTTATGTTTGATGAAGTTGCCTTGATGCCGCGCTCTTTTGTGGAGCAAGCTTTGGCAAGATGCTCTGTAGAAGAGGCAAAGTTTTGGTTCAACTGTAATCCGGAGCATCCTCAGCATTGGTTTTACCAAGAATGGATTTTAAAAGCCAAACAAAAACAGGCGTTATATTTGCATTTTACAATGGAGGATAATCCGTCGTTGTCCCCAAAGGTGCGTAAGCGCTATCATTCTTTATATTCAGGTGCGTTTTATGAACGCTTTGTTTTGGGAAAATGGGTAGCGGTACAAGGTCTTATCTATCCTTTTATGACTCAAGATAGATTTTGCGATACACCGAAAGGAGCATTTGAGGAATATGTAGTATCCTGCGATTACGGCACCATCAATCCTTCCTCCTTTGGTTTGTGGGGAAAACAACAAGGAATTTGGTATCGTTTGGAAGAGTATTACTATCATTCTCGTTTGACAGGGACGTCCCGTACGGATGAGGAACATTATGCAGGATTGGTGGCTTTAATCGCAGGTCGTCCGGTTGCCAAAATTGTAGTAGACCCATCTGCCGCCAGCTTTATTACAGTCATTCAGCGTCATGGAGCGTATTTGGTTCTTCCTGCAAAGAATGACGTGGTAGATGGTATCCGTGCAGTGAGTGTTGCCCTAAAACAAGGGGATATACGAATTTGCAATACTTGTACGGATGCGATTCGTGAATTTGGTTTATACCGTTGGAACGATTCTATGCACAAAGATATGCCGATTAAGGAAAATGACCACGCTATGGATGACATTCGCTATTTTGTTTCTACCGTTTTATCAGAAAGAAACGACGATTTTTTTGTTATGGCAGCGCAGCGCTGTTGATTTATTTCAGTACGGCGCAGTCGACATAGAAAATACCAATAACAGATGATAGAGAAAAAGAAGGGATTTTTTCATTGAATTTCATGAGAAAACAAGGACAAGAGGGGAAAAAGAAGAAAAAAGAACAAGCTTTAGAAAGTAAGACAGTTGATGCTACCATGGCAGTCCAAACTGTGGGTAAACAAGATTATTTTGTATGGCAATGTTGTGAGAATAACATTGCTGCGGAGCGGCAGCTTTACACTGCGTTAAGAGGGGCAGTACCGATTATTGATTCTGCCATTCATAAATTGCTTCGTATTATCGGAAATTTTACTGTGGAATGCGAGGATAAACAGGTGGAAAAAGAGCTGCATTCTTTTCTGGACCACGTAAAGGTGAATACGTATCAACAAGGTATTTACAGTTTTATCAGTTGCTATTTTGACCAGTTGCTTACTTATGGTACAGCAGTTGCTGAGATAGTTCCTACCATAGGAGGCGATGATATTGGTGCATTGTATGTAGCTGATTTGGACAACATTGATTTAATGCATGACGATAAAACGTTATCCGTGGATATTTATGTAAAAGATAACTTTGGGGAAAGAAAGCCGATTCCATATCCGGATTTGATTTTAATGACAGCACTCAATCCGCCTCACGGCAGTGCACATGGCGTTTCCATTTTAAGAGGGTTGCCGTTTGTCAGTGAAGTGCTTCTGAAAATTTATAAATCCATTGGTATGAACTGGGACAGAGTTGGTAACGTCAGATTTGCAGTTACCTACAAACCGACCAGTGACCCCATGGACCGTGCGTATGCAAAAGAACGTGCACAGCAAATTGCCACAGAGTGGAGCCGTGCTATGCGCAGCGGCGATATCAGTGATTTTGTGGCAGTGGGTGATGTAGGGATTAAAGTCATTGGCGCGGACAACCAGATTTTAGATAGTGAAGTACCTGTACGTCAGATGATGGAGCAGATTATTACAAGGCTTGGATTACCCCCGTTTATTTTAGGATTGTCGTGGTCCTCGACCGAAAGAATGTCCAGCCAGCAGGCGGATGTTTTAACAAAAGAAATGGAAGCTTACCGTATGCTGCTGAACCCTTCTATTGAAAAAATATGTTCCCTTTGGCTTACACTGCATGGTTATGATACCTCTTTTGAAATTGTATGGGATACCATTACCATGCAGGACCGTGTAGAGGAAGCCGACGCCAGATTAAAACACGCACAAGCAGAGAAACTGGAATGGGAAACTGAAAAGGAAAAGGAGGGAAAACAGTGAACGGAGCCATTATCAAACATATGCAAACAGATATGACGCACGACTTGGAATGCATCAATCAATATACACGCAGGCCATTTACGGAACAGGAAGTATATACGTTTTCCGTGGTACTTTGTGACAACGAAATCGACCGTGATTTTGAACGGTTCAGTGTAGAAGCATTACATACGTTAAGTCAATTGTTTTTAGGAAAAACAGGCATTTTTGACCACAATATGAAAACAGGTAATCAAGCGGCGCGTATTTATGATACAGCAATGGAAACTATGGAAGAAAAAATGACTTCTTATGGAGAACCGTATACTCGTTTGGTAGCAAAAGCATACTTGCCGCGATGTGAAAAAAACACAGATTTGATTATGGAAATTGAAAGCGGTATGAAAAAAGAGGTAAGCGTAGGTTGTGCTGTTGCAGAGAGAATTTGTTCTGTTTGCGGTGCGAACCAAGTATTCGCACCATGTAACCATAAACAGGGAAAGCGTTATGAAAAAAACGGAATAAAAGAAGTCTGCCACGTTGTTTTGAATCAGCCGACAGATGCATATGAATGGTCTTTTGTGGCAGTACCTGCTCAGCGAGAGGCGGGGGTCATAAAGATGTTTGCAAAGACGAAAGGGGGAATGACGGTGGAACAAATCATTCAAAAAATGAAAGAGACTCAAGAGGGGCTATTCCTTTCCGAAGAAGAAATCAGAAAAATGCTCAGACATCTGGAACAAATGGAAGAATATGCAGCGTGCGGAAAAGCATACAGGGAAGAAGTAAGCCGCAATGTAGTCAAACTTTGCGGTTTGGCACAGCCTCAAATTTCTTCTGAGGTGATGAAGCGTGTGACAGAAGGTATGAGTTTAGATGATTTAAAAGTCTTTGAGAAGGCATTTCGCACAAAGGCGGAAGAAGTGATTCCACTTTCTCCGCAGTTGGCTGTGGCAAAAGAGAAAGAATACAAGAAAAACAGCCCAAATCAGGCATTTAAAATTTAAGGAGTTGAATATATGAAAGTGTCATTAAACGGTTACGGTGAAAGCGTAACTACATTTGAAGCAGAAGACAGTGTAAGAGCGGGTTATCCTGTTAAAATGACCGGTAACGGCAAAGTTGGTTTATGTACGGCCAAAGAAGCATTTTGTGGTATTGCACTCAATGTCAGAAATGGTTTTGCAGCAGTACAGCTGCAGGGTTACTATAGTGGGTTGCCATACACAGGTTCCGGTATGAAGGTTGGAATCTTAAAACTTGGCGCTACTTCTGATAAGGCGGAAGTATCTGAAACAGGTAAAGAGTGTCTGGTAGTAGATATAGACAGTGAATCTTCTACCTGCGGTATTATTCTTTAATTGGAAAGGGAGAATCAAATGGCTTTTTATGATAATTTAAAATTGGAAAAAGGAATGTACAATTCCGGTAATAAAAGTTTTACACAAGTATTGGAAGAACTGGACTGTTCCAAAAACTATGAAGGAACAGAGTTGGAAGGTTTGGATGCTTATCAGCGTCAATTAAAACGTTTTGACATTAAAGTAGGAGGCAGAAGCTCCGATGCGGTAGAAAAATTTTTCCAAACCAGTGACAGCGCTGCCTTGTTTCCCGAATATGTAACACGTGCAGTAAAGCAAGGTATGGAGTATGCGAATTTACTGCCTTCTATTGTGGCCACCACTACTACAATTCAGTCTATGGATTACAGAACCATTACAGCGTCTCCCAGTGAGGATGACAAAGAATTAAAGCCTGTGGCGGAAGGTGCCCAAATCCCTCAAACCGTAGTCAGAACACAAGATAATCTGGTAAAACTTCATAAAAGAGGCAGAATGCTGGTGTCCTCCTATGAGGCGTTGCGTTTCCAGAAATTAGACTTATTTACGGTGACATTACGTCAAATTGGCGCGTATATCGCCAGAGCACAATTGAAAGACGCAGTAGATGTCTTGCTCAACGGTGACGGAAACGACAATGCGCTAACACCTACCTCTTTATCTTCAAAACCTACTTATACGGATATTGTAAAACTCTGGGGTGAATTGGCTCCATATGAACTAAACACCATGTTAGCATCGACTGTAACCATGCAGGATTTATTAAATATTGACGAATTTAAAGATGCAACAGCAGGTTTGAATTTTCAAGGTACAGGCAAACTTGTCACACCTTTGGGAGCGAATTTGCTTCATGTTCCGTCTTTGAAAGACAAAACCATTATTGGTCTTGATAAAAATTGTGCATTGGAAATGGTACAAGCAGGTGATGTTATCACAGATTATGATAAACTGATTGACCGTCAATTGGAACGTGCAACCATCAGTACCATTGCAGGCTTTGCAAAAATCTTTACAGGCGCTGCAAAAGCGGCTTCTTATACTGCTTAATTAGGTTTTGTTATGGAAGAAGTATTGAGAAGGTTTGCAAGACTTGCAGGACTGACAGTGGAGGAAGCAGAACAATGGCAGGATCTTTGCGGTGACGCTTATGTTTTGCTGGAATCACAAAGAAAAAAACAGAAAGATGCTTCTTGTGTTGGAGATTTGGTTTGTGCTGCTGCCGCTGCGTTGGCATTTTACCAATATACATTACATCAAAATGCTGCAGGTCAAGCTGATTTTACCGTAGGAGATGTGCGCATTTCTCACAACAGCAAAAGTGTGGAGTGGGCAAAATATTTTTGGCTTGAGGCACGCAGTCATGCTGCTCCGTTATTGAAAGACCCGGATTTTGGTTTTTGGGAGATGAAAATATGAAAAAAAGTGCGTATTTAAAAACTATGTTTCAAACATACGGAAATGAGATTACGGTGTACCCCAAATATAAAAAAGAATATCAAGTAAAAGGATTTATTCGCCCGTTGTCTTTTCAACATTTACCTTCTTCCAATGAGCTGGGCATTCCTTTTGACCATACGGACGACGGCGGTTACTTGTATCTTGGTCCGGCTGAATACCGCATTGACAGGGAATTGGAGGAAACCAAACTGGAACAGGATGACGTCCTATATTGGGTTACAAAATCCAGGGCAGTCTATCTGCAAAATGAGCCAATCTATGTTTGTGCGATACTGCAGAAAGTTGTAGCATCGTAGAAGGAGAATCGTTATGGAAGAATTATGGAATCAAACACCAAAAGATATTTTTGATACCAACACTGTCTCATCTGTTTCTGACCAATTGGAGCAAGATTATCGCAGATATGCACATAAGTTAGACGAAGAGGTGATTGGTTAGTGGTACCTCTTATGAGATTTAAAGATTTTATATGGAGTAAAAATCCCGAAACATTCAATATTTCTATTACAAGGGATATAAAAGAATTGTCGATTCCCTTCTATGGTTCCGTAATGCAGGATTACGGAGAACAGAAACGGATTATCAAAGGAGAGGGCGAGTTTTCGGGAAAACGTTGTATGGAAACATATCAGAAGCTGGCAGCATTGTTTGCAAGCGGAGAAAGCGGCGTATTATTATTGCCCAATTTTCCTGCATTGATTGCAAAGCCTGTTTCTCTTTCTTATATGACTGTTAATAGACCGGATATTCTCCGTTATCAGTTTGTATTCTGGGAAGACAGCAAAAATTCTGTTTCAGTACCTGAAATCTCCCGGTTTCGTATGCATGTTACGGTGAAAGAAGACGGAGAAAATTTATGGACCATTGCACAAAAGGAACACACAACGGTAGAAGAACTGCTTCGGCTCAATCCCCACATTGTATGGCCCAGTTATTTAACAGAAGGTTTGCAGGTGACTTTGCCATGAACTATTGCTGCTATACGGTAAGTGGTAAAAAAGTTGCATTATTGCCTCCTATTTCTGTTCAAATCAATGTGCATGAAGATGCTCCTGCCGATGATATGACGGTTATATTCCCGCTTATAGAACAAGTGCCAAAGATAGCAACCATACGTGTTTGGAATGGTGAAAAACCAATATTTTCAGGAATCATAGATGAGCAAATCATGGGAGTGACAAAAAATGGAGCCATGTTAAAATTAATTGCTCGCAGCAGGGCAGCATTGCTTTTGGATAACGAAGCCATGCCACAGGAATATCACTATCCTTCCTTGACTCAACTGTATGAACGACACGTAGAACCGTATGGATTTTGTGGCTTTATCGGCAATGGGGGAACGTTTGATACAAAGATGACCATCACCAAAGGAATGAGTGAATGGCAAGTCATTGAAGAGTTTTGTGTCAGATGCTTTGGAACGATTCCTTTTGTAACAGCTGACGATTATATTGATTGCAGCGGGGCAGTCCCAAACGAGCAGCTGGTATTTGATAACAGCGATGCGTCGTGTATCCCTTATTTGTCGATTCTTTATCGTGATAAATTTTATAAACGAGTCAGTGAATTGTATATACAGCCAAAGCTGGGACAGGCATATACTTCTGTTGTGCATGATGACCAAGCACATAAATTAGGTGTACAGCGCAGACGATTTGTGGTCTCCAATAATTATAGAGGAACACGCATGATTGACAGTGCAAAACGAAAGGCAGTAGAAGTAACGGTTGTATGTGCGGGAGGCATTTGTGGTTCTTTAAAAATGCCTGTTGTTATTTCCGATGCGATTTTGGGTACCATTGATAAATTGAGTATTGCAGGCTGGACCTATACGCTGAACAGTAATGGGGAACGCTGTGAATATTTGCTGAGAAAAGAAGATATTTAATGATAAGAAATGAGTTGATACGATGTGGATTTCACAAAAAGTAGGCGCTTTGGAACAACCGAGCGCCCAGATACAAGTAGGGGAAGTACTTAGTAATACAGGCAGTCTTTCCATACAGGCTGTGGGACAATACAGTGCAGTGCCCCTAGCGGCTCCGTTTGGCATTACTTATGTACCGCCCAAAGGAACAAAGGTAGTTTTGTTGGAAGAAGAGGATACGGTATTGTGTACGGGGGCAATTTCCGAGTCTGTAAATTTATCTGAAGGGGAACTGATGCTGCGTTCTTCAGGCGGAGCATATATCTACTTGAAGAATAACGGAGATATTGTCATAAATGGACAAGTATTTCCTCTGCAATCAACTTGAGGAGGGGATTTCCATAGACAGTTTGATACAAAACGGGGATACGTCTGCCATTTTAGTCAGCGGCAGGCGGGAGTTATTGCAGCGAGTTTGGATACAGCTGACAGCGCATCGAGGGGAATTTCCTTACTGCGGAACGCTGGGCAGCAGATTGTACCAAATTGCTGCAAGCGATTCCAAATGTGAACAGAAGGTATTGGAAGCAATTGAAGAAGCATTGGAGTTCATACCGCAGGTTAGGGTAAAAGATGTAGTCATTGCAGAGAAAACAATTACAGTTTATATAGAAACGGAATACGGAGACGACGCTTTACAGTTTTCACTGAAAGGAGGAGAGTAAATGGAAACGTATGAGGAAATTTTAGAAAGAATGAAACAAACCTTTGCACAGCAAGCAGGTTATGAAGTAGAAAAAAACAGTGATTTGGAAATACGAATGCAAGTATTGGCAGGAGAACTTTACAGTTCATTTGCAAACATAGAATGGTTAAAGCGTCAGGTATTTCCTCAAACAGCTACGGGAGAATATTTGACGATGCACGGCACACAAAGAGGACTTGTGAGAAAGGAGTCTCAAGCGGCAGTAGGAAGTTTAACTTTTTCCAGAACCAGTGCGCTGAGTTATGATTTGCCCATTCCCGTTGGAACTGTTTGTGCTGTAGATAAAGAGGATACGGTACGATATATTACAACAGAAGAGGCAACCTTAAAGGCAAATGAATTGAGCGTGACTGTAAAAGCAAAGGCGAAAGAAGGAGGCCGTAACGGTAACACGGCTGAAAATACCATTCAAATTATGATTACTCCTCCTTCAGGAATTAAGGCAGTGACAAATGCAGAACCATTTATTGGCGGCATGGATGCTGAAGATGACAATGCATTTCGTGCACGTTTATTAAAAAGTTACGCAAATATTTCCAATGGAACCAATGCTGCATTTTACAGGGAATTGGCAATGAAACATCCGTCCGTTTATTCCGCAGGTGTAGTTGCAAAAGATGACGGAGTTGGAACGGTTTCCGTATATGTGGCTACCAGAGGCGGCGTGCCGTCTGATGAAGTCATAGAAGAATTACAAAACCAATTCGATGAAGCAAGGGAATTAAATGTAGCGGTAACCGTAAAACCGGCGGTTTTACAAAAGATACCGCTGCGGATTCAAATCAAGCCTGCAGAGCAGTATTCGTTTGAGCAGGCCAAAGAGATTTGTATGCAAGTCGTTGATGATTATTTTGCGCAGATGCATATTGGTGGTATTTTCCGTGTTGCTGAATTATGTAGGAACATGTTGGAATCGGGTGCGATTGTCAATCACTTTACACCTCCGGGAGAAGATTTTTCAACGCCGCAAAATAAATTGGTTGTGAAAGGCAATATTATCATTGAGGAAGGCGGCGTGATATAAGTTGAGTATTTCATTTACAGCAATGCAAAATGCTTTGCTTGCAAACGGAATGTATGAAATCACAGAAGATACAAGACTATATGCAGAATTAAAAGCTTATGATGCCGGCTTTCAAACGCTGCATGACCAACTGGATGAATTATTGCAGGAAGCATTGATTCCAACAGCGGTTTCTTATGGTTTAGAAGAAAAAGAATTGTTATTTGGTTTGCATCTCAGCTCCTGCACGGAAGAAGAAAGAAGAAAACTGTTATGCATGCGTGGTGCCGTTAATGTAAATTCCTTTAGCAAAGCGGACTTTTTGAACATATTACAATCAGGAGGGATTGAGGCTGAAGTGACCGAATCTCCAAGCACACAGCATATAGGCGTACAGGTGTTGTCTGTAAAAGACAGTCAAACACAGCAAGATACGCAAAAAGCTGTTTCTGATTACATCCCTGCTCATGTGGAATGTACGGTTACATTTGCAAGTGAAGCAGAATGATTTGGATGTTTGAGTGTATAAGTATCAAAATTTTGGGTTAAATAAAATAGAGAAACAGGTTGGGGCAATGTTTGGCATTGCCCCAATTGTCGTAATAGAAGGAAATCACTTGTATTTTCTGCTTTATTATACTATCATTAAGATAAACATTTTTTAGGAAAATACAGTGATTAAAAATATAATTTAACGTGTTGGTACAGAAACATTCAGGCAAAACAAAGGGGGAACAAGTAAATGGAACTGCATGAAAATACAGAGAAACAAGAGCGTGCTTTGTTGGTTGCGGTAGATACAGGAAGTTATGATGTAGAGGCTTCTTTGGCAGAGTTATATGAACTTACCAAAACTGCGGGCGCAGAGCCCTTTGGAGCCATGACACAAAAAAGACCGGCTTATGAAACTGCTACCTGTGTTGGTTCAGGTATGGTTCAGGAAATTGCAGATATTTGCCAAAAACAGGAGATTGATTTGTTGATTTTTGACTGCGAATTGTCTCCAACGCAAATACGGAATATAGAGGATATTACAAACGTGCGAGTGATAGACAGAACAATGCTGATTTTGGATATTTTTGCAGCACGTGCTGTTTCCAAAGAAGGTAAATTGCAAGTGGAATTGGCGCAGCTCAAATATATGCTGCCCCGTTTAACCGGAAAGGGTACCGCTCTTTCCCGTTTGGGCGGCGGTATTGGTACCAGAGGTCCCGGTGAAACCAAATTGGAAACGGACAAGCGTCATATTCATCGAAGAATAGATGCTTTAAAAGAACAGTTGGAACAAGTAGAAAAACATAGAGAGCAAATCAATCGCAGAAGGAAAAAGGACGGTACCGTTACAGTAGCGTTGGTGGGCTATACCAACGTTGGGAAAAGTACATTGATGAATTATTTAACGGATGCAGGCGTATTGGCAAAGGATATGCTGTTTGCAACGCTGGACCCAACTGCGAGAGCTTTGCGCTTGCCTTGCGGAAAAACCGTAATGCTCATAGATACGGTAGGGTTGGTCCGCAGACTTCCGCACCATTTGGTACAGGCATTTAAATCTACGTTGGAACAGGCAGCAACTGCGGATATTATTTTAAATATTTGTGATGCATCCAGCGTGGAATCACAAGTGCACTTAACTGTAACCAAAACACTATTGGAAGAGCTGGGCTGTAAAGACAGACCGATTATTCCTGTATTGAATAAATGCGATTTGGTTCCTGAGATTAATCATATGCCAATGATTGGCGGTGCAGTGAGAATCAGTGCTGCGACGGGACAAGGTGTTGACCATTTACTGGAGGTCATTGAAGAAAATCTCCCTGTGAAAAATACCAAAGTAGAATTGTTATTGCCGTTTTCCAAAAGTGGCCTTGCAGCTGAAATTCGCAAAGATGGTACTGTACTGCAAGAAGAGTATGTTGAAGAAGGTCTGCATCTTGTTGCAATGGTTACTCCTGACTTATTGCAGCAGGTATTGCCTTATGCAATTTTGGGAGAAGAATAATTGGTGTTGATTTGATGATACGAATATTAAAACCAAGCGATATTGATGCTGTAATGAATATTTGGTTGAGTTCCAATATACAAGCGCATTCTTTTATACCAAGGGAATATTGGATGAAATATTTTGGGCAAGTAAAAGAGATGCTGCCGGATGCTACCGTATATGTATATGAAGATAATGGTTCTGTACAGGGCTTTATAGGATTGACAAAGAATTATATTGAAGGAATTTTTGTAGAGGAATCTATGCGTGGTAAGGGGATAGGAACACAATTATTAAATCTTGCAAAACAACTTTGTTCTTCTCTTACGTTACAGGTGTATGAGAAAAATCAATCCGCACTGCGGTTCTACTTCAAAGAGGGATTTCAAATCAAAAAGAAACAAATGGATTCTGAAACAGGTCAGATGGACTTTACTATGGAATGGAGTATGTAGTTTTTTCTCTTCACCAAATCGCAGTATTTCTATTTCATGAATGAAAAAAGAGTATGGGTGTAGTCCATACTCTTTTTTATAGATGATATTGTGTTTTTACCATTTCACGAATTTCTTCAAATGTTTTTATATTCTCAGGAGGTATCGTATGAGATTGGATATGCTTCTCCATCCAAACAATATCATACCAGCGGTGAAACTTATAGCCGCATTGCGCACATGTTCCTACTTGACGATAGCCAAGACGTTGATGGAATAACATACTGTCTTTTGTTAGATGAAGGTCTTCTTCAGTTGTGTCAGCAATACAAGCATACAAATTTGTGATGTTTTGAAGGCTTAAAATAGTTTCCAATGTTTGATACAATTTTTTTCCTATCCCCATTTTTTTCGCTGTTTTCTTTACATAAATGGAAACCTCAACTGCCCATTGATAAGCACAGCGTTCCCGAAAGAGGCTTGCATAAGTATAACCTACAATTTCATTGTCTATTTCAGCGACAAGATACGGATATGTTTGCAGCGTATTGGAGATACGGTGTTCAAATTCTTGTACAGAAGGCACGGCATATTCAAATGTAATTGCTGTATTTTCTACATATGGTGCATAAATATCCAATAATGCAGCGGCATCCTGTATAGTTGCAATACGCAGCTTGACTTGTTTGTCCATGAGATAACTCCTCTGTTTTTATCATTGTATTTATTATAATAGAAAGAAATTTACTGTGCAATTCTTATCATACCAATTTTCAAATACTCTCTTAACAGTTAAATATAGTTTTCTGTTAGGAGGTGGTGTCATATAATAGAAGGAATCACGTATTTGTCTGGCTGAAAACAAGTGATTTCTAAGAGTGTGATATGAAAAATGTACAAGCATATAGTATCTGAAATAAAGTTAAAATAAAAATCAGTTACTAAAAAAGCCTTGCTTATTTTAAATAAACAAGGCTTTTTTTAATGAATACGATATTTAGATATTCTAATAAAAATGGTGAATCAGTCTTGTTTTAGTATGGTTACAATATCACCAACAAACACTTCGTGATAATCTTTTTCTTTATAGAATGTTTCATCAATGGTGCTATCTATAAATGAGCTGGGCTCCATTTTTTGTTTGGACATCTTTTTGCAGATGAAAACCAGTTTTGCTTCAGCGTAATAAGGCGCCTCTTGGTCGAACATGACGGTCAGACCGGTTTCTTTATCTTTGTCTATATCTCTGCCGGATTTGGTACCGCATAGTTTTAATGCAGGCTTATAGGTTTCATCGAATACACATAATGAATAGTACTCTTCACGGTCCATAAATTCCATAGTATAACGCTGTGGACGTACCAAAACGTAAGTGACATTTTTTCTCCACAGCACGCCCAATCCGCCCCAGCTGACGGTCATGGTGTTATGTTTATCTTCATTTCCGGCGGTTAATAACATCCATTCTGTTCCAATGGTTGTAAAAGGATTTAGTTCCAATGTTTTTGGATCAATTGGTTTTAAAGACATGTTTATACCCTCCATATCGTTGTTTATCAATTTTTATACAATCGTAACCTTATTTATTATATTACAGATTCTCAGTAAAGTTTGCAACTGTTCGCTATGAATTCTCAGTTTCTTTTCAAATGTATTGCATTTTCTACAAGGAAACCGTAAAAATCATATGAATTTTGTCATGATGTGAAAATTTTATCAAAACTGAATAATTATGCATTGTATGCTTGTAATATACAATCAGAAGCGTATAATAATACTTATATTTCAATAACGGATAAAAAGGAGCATAGATATGGCACAACAAATTAAAAAAGTAGTACTTGCATATTCAGGAGGTTTGGATACCTCTATCATTATTCCATGGCTGAAAGAAAACTATGACAATTGCGAAGTAATCGCAGTTTCCGCTGACCTTGGTCAAGAAGATGAATTGGAAGGCCTAAACGAAAAAGCAATCAAAACAGGCGCTTCTAAATTGTACATTGAAGACATGAGAAAAGAATTGATTGAAGAATATATTTGGCCTACTTTAAAAGCAAACGCTGCTTATGAGGGCAGATATTTATTAGGTACTTCTTTTGCAAGACCTTTGATTGCAAAAAGACTGGTTGAAATTGCAAAAAAAGAAGGCGCAGATGCAATTTGCCACGGTTGCACAGGAAAAGGTAACGACCAAGTTCGTTTTGAGTTGTCCATTCGTGCATTTGACCCGGATATTAAAATCATTGCTCCTTGGAGAGAGTGGGATATCAAATCCAGAGAAGAAGAAATCGACTATGCAGAGGCTCACAATATTCCTTTGAAAATTACAAGGGAAACCAACTATTCCAAAGATAAAAACCTATGGCACTTATCTCATGAAGGATTGGATTTGGAAGACCCTGCAAACGAACCAAAATATAATGAAATTTTAGAGTTAGGCGTTTCTCCGGAACAGGCTCCGGATGTAGCAACTTATGTAACCATTCACTTTGAAAAAGGAATTCCAACTGCAATTGACGGCGTTAACATGAATGCTCTTGAAGTTATGGCGAAATTAAATCAATTGGGCGGCGCAAACGGTATTGGTATTGCGGATATTTTAGAGAACAGATTGGTTGGCATGAAATCCCGCGGTGTTTATGAAACTCCTGGTGGTACTATTTTGTATCATGCACACAACAAATTGGAAGAAATGTGCTTGGATAAAGATACCTTCCACTACAAACAACAAGTTGCTATTACCTTCGGTGAATTGGTATACGACGGTAAATGGTATACTCCATTAAGAGAAGCTTTATCCGCATTTGTAGACAGCACTCAGGAATATGTAACAGGCGATGTCAAACTGAAATTGTACAAAGGCAATATCATTGATGCAGGTATGACATCTCCATATTCTCTATATGATGAAGATACCGCAACCTTTGATGAAGATGAAGTTTACAATCAAGCAGACGCTGCAGGTTTCATTAACTTGTTTGGTTTGTCTATGAAAATCCAGGCAAAAAAAGGACGTAAATTCAATTAAGGATAATCCATAAGGAGGGCTCCCGGCATGAAGCTATGGGCAGGACGTTTTTCAAAAGAGATTGATCAAAAAACAAATGACTTTAACTCTTCCATAAAATTCGACAGCCGAATGATTGAGGAAGATATCAAGGGCAGCATTGCCCATGCAACCATGTTAGGTGCTTGCGGAATTATTGAGCAATCAGAAGCAGAACTGATTTGTAAAGAGCTGGAACAAATTTATAAAGATATTCAGAACGAAACATTACCTATTGACCCAAATGCGGAAGATGTACACACCTTTGTAGAAGGAGAGTTGACTCAGCGTATTGGTGTTTCCGGAAAACGTCTGCATACTGCACGCAGCCGTAACGACCAAGTGGCATTGGATGTACGTTTATACTTGAAAAAGGAATGTGATGCATTATATAGCCAAATTGAAGAATTGATAACAGTGCTTTGTAAAAAGGCGATGACTCATAAAGGCGATGTTATGCCGGGATATACCCACTTACAGCGTGCGCAGCCCATTACATTTGGTCATCACTTAATGGCTTATGCAGAGATGTTCCTGCGTGACCTTGGCCGTTTGAAAGATGCCAAAGCGCGTATGGACGAACTTCCGTTGGGAGCGGGTGCATTGGCAGGTACTACGTATCCGTTAAACCGAAGCATGACTGCTGAATTATTGGGCTTTTCCAGAGTCACCAATAACAGTTTGGACAGTGTTGCAGACCGTGATTTCTGTGTAGAAATTGCTTCTGCCATTGCGTTGGCTATGGTGCACCTATCTCGTTTTTCAGAAGAAATTATTTTATGGTGTTCTTGGGAATTTAAATTTGTGGAGTTGGACGACGCCTTTTCTACAGGTTCCAGCATTATGCCGCAAAAGAAAAATCCAGATATTGCTGAATTGGTACGCGGTAAATCCGGCCGAGTCATTGGTGATGTTGTTACATTATTAACCATGCTGAAGGGATTACCTTTGGCCTATAACAAGGACATGCAAGAAGACAAAGAGGCAATTTTTGACGCAGTAGATACCTTAAGAATGTGCCTCACTGCATTTATTCCTATGGTAGATACTATGAAAGTGTTGCCTGAAAATATGCGCAATGCCGCAGCACGCGGATTTATTAATGCCACAGACTGTGCAGATTACTTGGTGAATAAAGGTTTAGCATTCCGCGATGCCTATAAAATAACCGGCACTTTGGTTGCACAATGCATTGAGCGAAACTTAACATTGGAAACATTGCCATTGGAAGATTATAAAGCGGTATGTGATACCTTTGATGAAGGTATTTATGATGCAATCTCTTTGGAACGCTGTGTAAACGGACGCAATGTTTTGGGTGCTCCTGCTCCTGAAAATGTAGAGATGCAGGCAAAACGAGTATTGAACTTGCTGGGAAAATAACCGGCACAATGGTGAAAGGCAGGCAAATCAATGGAAATTAAAGTTGGAGTTGTCGGCGCAACCGGATATGCAGGCGCCGAATTGGTAAGACTTTTATTAAACCACCCTTATGCAAAGCTGACTGCAATCAGTTCAGTTACCTTTGAAGGGCAAAAAATAAGTGAGGTATATCCTTCTTATCTTGGATTATGCGATATGGTTTGCAAAACTCAGGAGGAAGTGGTGGAAAAATGCGACGTTGTATTTGCAGCATTGCCGCATGGATTATCTCAAGAATTGGCAGTAGCCTGTGCCAAACGTATGAAATTCTTTATTGATTTAGGCGCTGATTTCCGCTTGGAAGATGAAGAAACTTATAAAACTTGGTATGGCTGTGAATTTCTTGATAAAGCGTTGCATGAGCAAGCTGTATATGGACTGCCGGAACTGTTCCGTCCATTTATCAGAGGAAAAAGCTTAATTGCAAATCCGGGTTGTTATGCAACAGCAGTTCCTTTGGCCATTGTGCCTGCCATGGAAGCGGGTTTGATTGAAACAGACCATATCATTGCGGACTGCAAATCCGGAACAACAGGCGCGGGAAGAAAACCTACCCAAACCACTCATTTTCCGGACTGTAATGAGAGCTTTACCGCATATAAGGTAGCTGCTCACCGTCATACGCCTGAGATAGAACAAACATTATCTTGTTATGCTCCAAATCCGGTAAAATTAACGTTTGTTCCGCACTTGCTTCCGGTTAGCCGTGGTATTCTGGCAACATGCTATGCTACACTAAGAGAGGGTGTAACAGAAGAGCAAGTTCGTTATGTGTATGGACGACGTTATCAACAGGAATACTTTGTACGTATGCTGCCAAAAGGCAGTGTAGCCAATATTAAACATGTGCAGTATACCAACTTCTGTGATATTTCCGTCCATGTAGATGAGCACGCAAACACTCTGGTTGCCATTTCTGCCATTGATAATATGGTGAAAGGCGCTGCCGGTCAGGCAATTCAAAACATGAATTTGGTATTGGGCTTGGAAGAAAAAACAGGTCTTACATTAATTCCACCGGCATTTTAATTGTAATTTATCATACAAGCATAACCCTGTTGCGATGCCGCAGCGGGGATTTATGTCCTATAAAGAATATATGATGGAGGCAGCATATGACATTTCATATCATAGAAGGCGGCGTTACAGCAGCAAAAGGATTTCAGGCTTCGGGAATTCATTGTGGTATCCGCAAAAATCGCAGCAAAGCAGACCTTGCTTTGATTTACAGTGATGTGCCCTGTGCAGCGGCAGCTGTGTATACACAAAACTTAGTAAAAGGCGCTCCCATTGCGGTTACCAAACGCAACATTGCAGACGGTATGGCACGAGCTGTGATTTGTAACAGCGGCAATGCCAATACCTGCAATGCGGACGGAGAAGAAAAAGCACAGAAAATGTGTAATTTGATTGCAGCAGAACTGCATATTGATGCAAGCGACGTGATTGTAGCATCGACAGGCGTGATTGGTCAGGTACTGCCCATTGAACCGATTGCAAATTCGGTAAAAACATTAGCAGAAGCGTTAAGTGCAACAGGTTCCAATGATGCGGCAAAAGCAATTATGACGACAGATACGGTAGAAAAAGAATATGCACTTGAGGTGGAACTGGACGGTAAAACGGTAACCATAGGCGGCATTACAAAAGGTTCCGGTATGATTCACCCGAACATGGCAACCATGCTTGGTTTCTTATCGACAGATGCCTCTATTACGCCGGAACTGTTGAACGAGGCACTGCACACAGCCATTGAGGATACTTTCAATATGGTAAGTGTGGACGGAGATACCTCTACCAATGATATGGTGTCCGTTATGGCGTCCGGTTTGGCAGAAAACCAAACCATTACAGAAAAAAATCATGATTATGAATTGTTTACACAAGCATTGACAGAGGTTTGCGCAGTGTTGTCCCGTAAAATTGCAAAGGACGGAGAAGGTGCAACCAGATTATTGGAATGCGCTGTCACAGGGGCAAAAACAAAAGAGGATGCAAGAACAGTTGCAAAATCTGTGATTTGTTCTAATTTGCTGAAATGCGCTATTTTTGGCGCCGATGCAAACTGGGGAAGAGTGCTGTGCGCAATTGGTTATTCAGGTGCCAATATTAATATTAATGGTGTGGATGTTGCATTTGAATCCAAACAAGGACGTATTGAAGTATGCAAAAACGGTGCAGGTTTGCCTTTTGATGAGGATATTGCCAAGAAAATTCTTTTAGAGGACGACATTATTGTAGCGGTAACTTTGCATGAAGGCAGCGAATGCGCAACTGCATATGGTTGTGATTTGACTTATGATTATGTAAAAATTAACGGCGATTACAGAAGCTGATTTAGAATATTGTAAAATAGGAAAAGGATGTCATATGAATATTTCCAATAACGATAGAGCTCAAATTTTAGCTCAGGCTTTACCCTATATTCAAAAATATGCGGGAAAAACCATTGTAGTAAAATATGGCGGCAACGCTATGATTAATGAGGAGATTAAATCTGCTGTTATGACTGATATTGTATTGATGCAGTCTGTTGGCATCAATGTCGTATTGGTACACGGCGGTGGTCCCGAAATTAATACCATGTTAAGCCGTGTGGGCAAAGAAAGCAAATTTATTGGCGGTTTGCGTTATACGGATGAAGAAACCATGGAAATTGCGCAAATGGTTTTAGCAGGAAAAGTAAATAAAGACTTGGTTCAGCATTTGGAAAATCACAGTGGTAAAGCCATCGGGCTTTGCGGTTTGGACGGTTCTATGATTCAGGCGCGTAAATTGGAAAGCGGCGCTGACCTTGGTTATGTAGGTGAAATTGTAAGGGTAAATACTAAAATTATCACAGACGCAACCAACAATGGTTATGTGCCGATTATTGCTACCATTGCCGGTGGTGTGAACGGAGAAGTGTATAACATTAATGCAGACATCGCTGCCGCCCGCATTGCAGCCGAATTGGGAGCACGAAAGCTGATTCTCATGACAGATATTCGTGGATTATTAAAAGACAAAGATGACGAAAGTACACTGATTCCCGTTGTCAATGTCAGCGAAGTACCAAGATTACAACGCAGCGGTATTATCAGCGGCGGTATGATTCCTAAAATTGATTGCTGTGTGGAGGCAGTCCGCCGCGGTGTGCATCGTGCGCATATTTTGGATGGAAGAATTCCACACTCTATTTTAATCGAACTGTTTTCCGACGAAGGCATTGGAACTATGTTATATTAAATCCATTCTTTCAAAGCGGCATCTTTGGAAGAATGCAAAGGAGAGATTACCATGCATTTTTTAGATATTAAAGAACAAGAAAAGAAGAATATGATGCCAACTTACGGCCGCTTTGAAGTTGCGATTGTGAAAGGAAAAGGCGTTGTTGCACAGGACAGCGAAGGAAAATCTTATATCGATTTTACAAGCGGTATTGGTGTCAATGCCCTTGGTTTTTGTGATGACCAATGGATTGATGCCATTACAAAGCAGGCTTCCACATTACAGCATATTTCCAATTTGTATTACAATCCTGCGCAGACCAATTTGGCTCAAAAACTTTGTGAGTTGTCCGGTTTCAGTAAAGTGTTTTTCAGTAACTCCGGTGCGGAAGCAAATGAATGCGCCATTAAATTAGCAAGAAAATACAGTACGGATAAATATAATGAGAACAGAACCAAAATCATCACGTTGGTGAATTCTTTCCATGGCAGAACGGTTACAACTTTGGCGGCAACAGGTCAGGATACGTTCCATCATTACTTTAACCCATTCACAGAGGGCTTTACATACGCGCAGGCAAACCATATCGAGAGCGTAAAATCTTTACTGGATGAAAATACCTGCGCTGTGTTTATAGAAATGATTCAAGGTGAAGGCGGTGTTATGCCTTTAGAACCTCATTTTGTAAAAGAACTGGAAAAGCTGTGCAAAAAGCATGACGTACTGCTTATGATAGACGAAGTACAAACCGGTATGGGAAGAACAGGCACCCTTTTCTGTTATGAACAATATGGTATTGAGCCGGATGTGATTACGTCCTCAAAAGCACTTGGCGGCGGATTGCCCATTGGTGCGTGTTTGTGCACCGAACGTTTGGGAGAGGTGCTCAATAGTGGTATGCATGGTTCTACCTTTGGTGGAAATCCTGTTGCATGTGCAGGCGCCTTAAGTGTGTTGGAACGTGTGTCAGATGAGACATTTTTACAGGAAGTAAAAGCTAAGGGTGAATATATGCAGCAAAAGCTGTCCGAGATGGAAGGTGTTGCCGAAGTAAGAGGCATTGGCATGATGATTGGAATTGTGCTGGAAAAAGGAACAGCCAAAGATGTAGCAGCTGCATGTATTAAACATGGTCTGCTGGTGCTGACCGCAAAAACACTGGTACGTCTGTTGCCTCCGCTTACCATCACCTTTGAAGAAATTGATAAGGGCTTGGCAATATTGGAAAAAGTTATCAAACAGGCTTAAAATGATGATAAAACAGAACAGATTGAAGGGAGACTGGATATGAAACACTTGTTAAAATTGTTGGATTTAACAACAGAAGAGATTGAAGAAATCCTGAATTTGGCTGACCAATTAAAATATGAATTAAAACACGGAATTGAGCATCACCATTTGAAAGGCAAAACCTTAGGTATGATTTTTGCCAAAGCATCTACCAGAACCCGTGTTTCTTTTGAAACAGGTATGTATCAATTGGGTGGATATCCTATGTACTTATCTGCAAATGATATGCAAATTGGACGTGGAGAACCAATTGAAGATACCGCAAGAGTGTTATCCCGCTATTTGGACGGAATTATGATTCGTACTTTTGAACAAAAGCAAGTAGAAGATTTGGCAAAATACGGCTCTATTCCGATTATCAATGCTTTGACAGATTTTGCTCATCCATGTCAAGTGCTGGCTGACCTGATGACTATTCGCGAAAGAAAAGGTGCTTTGGAAGGTCTGAAAGCATGTTATATTGGAGACGGCAACAATATGATGCATTCTATTATTGTAGGATGTTTGAAGATGGGTATGTCTATCAGTGTAGCATGTCCGGAAGGTTACCGTCCCGATAAAGAAGTGTTGGAGTTTGCTTCTCAATATGAGGGCTTTGAGATGACGGATTCTCCTGCAACTGCCGCAAAAGATGCAGACGTGTTGTTTACAGATGTATGGGCCTCCATGGGTCAGGAAGGTGAGGCTGCCGAAAGAAGAAAAGCATTTGAAGGTTACCAAATCAATGCAGAGTTGATGAAATTGGCAAAACCTGATGCTATGGTACAGCATTGTTTACCTGCACACAGAGGAGAAGAAATAACAGCGGATGTATTTGAGGCTCACGCAGACGAGATTTTCGATGAAGCCGAAAATCGTTTGCATGCACAAAAAGCAGTATTGGTTACTTTAATGAAATAATCGAAAAGAGATACAGCAATCAGCTGTATCTCTTTTTTTATTACGTTGCAATCAACAGTTGTAAAGAAAATATTTCAGTTTTATATCTGATATATTATTTGTTGGAAATAATCATTAATTGCTATATTTTAATATATAATTTTATAAGAGGTGTCAATTAATATAAAAGTAAATAGTTAAAATGTAAAAATATTTTTCATGTAATCTATTGACAATTTATAAAAATTGCTATATGCTTTAAGTTAGCATATGCTAACCTATTGAAAGATGATAAATCGTGAACAATTCCATTAAAATTTAAAATGGAATTAGGGAGGAAGAACATGAAAAAGAATTTAAAAATGATATTGGGGAGTGTATTAATATCGTCGTTGATGCTTACTCCTCTAGCCACAGCATCTGCTGCAACCAGTATGAATCACCCTGCAGAAATAGATGCTATGAGCAGTGCTACGACCGTACAGCCTGAAGATACCATAACAGATGGTGTAACTAAACGAGAGATTACATTAAATACTGGTATCGCAATTTATAAGGTTGACGTATATGTATCAAGCTATGGTGCTATGATAGAAAACATAGTAGATAAAACAACAGATGCACCGGGTTGGACAGCAAATGTATGGGAAGTATTTAAAGAAGAGGGCGGGCTGACCAAGTATGTTGGGAAAACATACGCAGAAATTAAAAATATGCCGCTGCCAAGTGAAATGCCTGTTATGGGTGGTACTGACTCGACACCGCCGGATTTTCACAATAAGATATTAGAGTTAATTACGGAATTAGAACAGGAGCCAAATGCGGGAGAAAAGACAGCGAAAACCGAGTTAGCAAAAGCTGTGTACGAAGCAAGGAGTCTTTATGAACAGAAAGACGGAGATGAATATGAGTCTTCTTCTATGGCAAAGTTGGTAGAAAAATATGAGAAGGCCATGTCTGTTCTGAAGGATAACAGAGCAGATCAAACTACAATTTATAATGCAGTGTCAGAACTGAGAGAGGCTTTGGAGTCTTTAGCTTATGCACCCGCTGACTGGACTCGATACAAACATTTGATGGAACAAGCAGAAACAATCATTGCGAATGAACAGGAGTATACACGAACCAGTATTGCCCAGTTACGACAGGTTCTGTCTGATGTCAAACAAGAGGCAGAGCGGGGCGGAAATACCAAAAGTAAAGTAAAGACTTTGGAGTCTAAACTGGAAAATGCCTTAAATGCAGTGGTAAAACAGAGTCAGGCGGGGAACAGATTTACAATAAATGCCAAAATAGGACAGGCGGGGGATAGTGAGACTCCATCTATGGCCAATGCATTTATGAATCCTCATGTTCTTCTGATAGAAAACGAGGGTGAAAGTGTATACCAGATATCCTTTAAAAAAGACAAATTTCAAGGAATAACAGCCAATATTTTAACAGTAAAGCATATAGAGAATGGCAAAGAAGTTTTGGCAGAGGAAAGTACCGGCATAGGCGAGTATGATAAGGTATTTACCATTAAAAGACAGAAATCCGGAGAAAAAACGATAGATGTTCTGCTTGGGGCAAAAATGGCCGGACCCGATGTCAATGAAATGCCCGCTGTGTTAGTGTTGGATACTACATCAAAGAGAGCTGAAGGAGAAAGTTTAAAACAGGCCGATAAAGCAGAATTAAAAAAAGTAATTGATGAAAATAAGACAACTTATGATGAGGTTTTGGCAGGAGAATATAAAGAAGAAGGCTCTAGAAGTTTTCTGAATCTTTATAATAAGGCTCTGATGGCACTTGAAGATGTAACCGCAACTGAAGAGACAGTTGACAGCGCAGCAAAATATTTAAAATCTGCAAAAGAGATTTATCTTGTGCCTAAAAAAGTGGATGATTTTACACGTGTACTTGTAGCAGCAGAGGAGAAAAAGGCAGAAGATTATACAGAAAAAAGCTATGCAGTATTAAAAACTGCTATAGACGAAGGAAACGCAAATTGGAGTAAAAGGAGCACTTTAACAAATGCTCAGCTTCAGCAATTAATTGATAAATTGGAAGAGGGCATGCAAGGGTTAAAACCAGCTGGAACTCCGGAAGAACCGTCAACCGACATACCCCCAATGGAACAGCCGGGTACGGACATTCCAAAAAATGAAATCAACTTGCAAAATGGTGAATATACATTGAAGGGGGCTCTATATAACTTTAATAGCCCAGATAAACCATCTATGGCAAATCAAGGACTGGAACAACCTTTGTCTGTGATTGCAAAGGATGGAACATACAGATTAAGAATGAATATGAATACGATAAAACTCGGAACTTCAGAAGGAGCACTCAGCAAAGTGTCATACTTTGAAGGAAACTTAAAAAATGATTCGGATATTATAGCATGGGGTACAACATCAGACGGCACAAAATATCCTAAGACTGTAGAATTCCCTGTAGCATATAAAGCTGATTCCGTAACATTAGAAGTGTTTGTGCCAATCATGGAAAAAATTGCACCGGGACATGGAACACAAAAAGTTTTATTAAAATTAGATTGGTCCTCTTTACAGACGTCTAAGTTAGATGAAACCGTAATTCATAAGGAGAATGGTGGAGAGAATACAGGTCACACAGATAAAAATGGGGCTAGACAAACCAAAGAGATTCATCAAAATCAATCTGTACCACAAACGAATATAAATTCAGAAACGTCTGAAATAAAAAAATCAGAGGAAAAAGTAATATCAGCAACTAATGTTCAAAAGGAGAGTGGAACAACAGATATCAATTCTCCAAAAACAGAGGACTGCAGTAATTTAATAGGCTACTTATGTTTATTTGGTTTTATTATTTCAGGAGGATTGATTGCGATATGTAAAAAACAGAAAACAAATGATTAAAGAATAGGGAATTTGGTACATTTTATGTTCATTCAGATAATTAATATCGATGTGTCGTCATGACAGAGTTTTCTTCCTTTCATATGTCATAATATCACTGTCAAATGTTATTAAATAGTACATAAAAATTGAATTCATTTTTATCAGATGATATTGTCATATGAGGTATCGTATCAAATGGGAACTCAATATAATTCAAGTGAAATGGGATATCGCATGAATGAAAAGAGATACAGTGGTAAACTGTATCTCTTTTTTTGAAGTTTAAGTAAAAAATGAATGGAATCAAACATTAAATATCAATTTCAGTTATGATAAAATAAAAATACAGTTTATATGTATATGCTGCCTTAACCGTATCAATAAAATGTTGAAAATTTGTTTTCTCTCTCTATGTTGTCTCATCAATTGGTTCGTGAGACTGGCATTTTTCTTGACAAAAAGGAATAGGACTGCTATTCTATACATATGAGTTAGCATACGCTAACTATATAGAAAGGAAAACGATATGAACAATGTTTTTCTCGCATTTGCCCTTACGTTAATTGCAGGATTAAGTACCGGAATCGGCAGCTGTATCGCATTTTTTGCAAAACATACCAACAGAAAGTTTTTATCCATCAGTCTTGGTTTTTCTGCAGGTGTTATGATATATGTTTCGATGATAGAAATATTTGTAAAAGCACAAGATTCCCTAGTATCTGAACTTGGAAAAATAGCAGGTAACTGGGTTACAGTAGGTTCTTTTTTTGGAGGTATGCTGGTCATTGCAATCATTGATAAATTAATCCCTTCAGAAGAAAATCCTCATGAGCTAAAATCGGTGGAAGATGAAAATAAAAAACCTCCAAAACATTCCAAACTGATGCGCATGGGCGTTTTTACAGCACTTGCAATCGCCATTCATAACTTTCCGGAAGGATTGGCTACATTTGTTTCTGCTATGCAGGAACCCAGTGTTGCAATTCCCATTGTAGTTGCCATTGCAATTCACAATATACCGGAAGGAATTGCTGTTTCTGTTCCCATTTATCAGGCAACGGGCTCTAAGATGAAAGCCTTTTTATATTCTTTTTTATCAGGTTTGGCGGAACCTGTAGGTGCGTTAATCGGTTGGCTAATTTTAATGCCGATTATGAATAATGTTGTATTTGGTGTTATTTTTGCAGGAGTCGCAGGTATTATGGTATTTATTTCATTTGATGAACTTCTTCCTGCTGCCAGAGAATATGGAGAACATCATTTGTCCATTTATGGTTTAATTTCCGGAATGGTAGTTATGGCAATTAGTTTGCTGATGTTCTTATAATGTATGGACTTTTTATTGAAATATAAAAACAAACAAAGAAAAACCTCCATTGGATATTTATCCAATGGAGGTTTTTGCAAAAGTCTACCTTTTATATGTAAATACAGAAAATAGGCTTAATAATTCTCAGCTAAAATTTGGAAGAAGGATTGAGGATGTGCACATACAGGACAAACCTCAGGTGCTTTTTTACCAATTACAATATGACCGCAGTTTGCGCATTGCCAAATGGTATCCCCGTCTCTTGAGAATACAATGCCTTCTTCAATGTTAGATAATAGCTTGCGATATCTTTCTTCATGGTGTTTTTCAATTTCACCAACTTTTTCAAATAAGAATGCAATATGGTCAAAGCCTTCTTCTCTTGCTTCGACAGCCATTTTTGCATACATATCTGTCCATTCATAGTTTTCTCCGTCCGCAGCGTCTTTTAGGTTTGCCATAGTATCAGGCATTTCTCCGCCGTGAAGCAGTTTAAACCAAATTTTTGCGTGCTCTTTTTCATTATTTGCTGTTTCTAAGAATAGTGCTGCAATTTGTTCATAGCCTTCTTTTTTTGCTTTGCTTGCATAGTATGTATATTTGTTTCTTGCTTGGCTTTCTCCGGCAAATGCTGCCATTAGGTTAGCTTCTGTTTTTGTGCCTTTTAAATCTTTCATCATTCATTTCTCTCTTTCTATAAAATTTAATAGTAAAAATAAGAATAATTACTATTATTGTTGTTTTAATCATACTACATACTATGAATTTTGTCAAATCTTTTTTTATTATCTTTTCACTGAGGGATATCTTCATTATAACACTATTTTTTGGTAATTTATAGAGATTGAAAATGGAAGCAACATCTTTGTATTACTGCACAAATATAGGAAAACAAAATCGTGTATTTCCCTCTTGAATCATTTACATTCGTTGTTCTTATACATATTTAACTTTCTATTTTTTAAGATTAGACAGTAAAAAGAAAAGAATCTGCCTTGGCAGATTCTTTTCTTTTATTGGGTTAGTGTACCGTTGTCGGTCTCAATTAAAATTAGAATTTGTTCTTCCATGCCGGTTTCACTGTTGATATACACCAATACTTGTTCATCATTTTGACCGCGGCATAGAAATTCATAACACAAAGGCTCTTCCTCTCTTGTAGTTGGAATCACTGCCATTCGTGATGATTCAATGGTCAAATGATCGCTGACTTGCTGTCTTGCAGATAATTCACCGATAACAGGTGTTTGCGTTTGTCTTTCTTTATGATTCATAAGAAAATTATCGGCATTATACTCTACAATTTCTCCCGTATCCATTGCTACAGATACTTTAATCAAATCAGAGTAATACACAACATTATCTTTACTGTAAGCATATTGAATGGTACACATGTTATTATAAATGACATAGTACGTTTCAACAAACTCTTCTTGATAAATACTGCTTAAATATTGTTTGGCATACTGTTTGGCTTCTTCTAATTGCAAAGTAATGGTATCAATTGGTCTTGCATTCATAAAGGAGGACAAATATCCGCCTTGTTTTGTAACAGAAATGTGTGTAGTGTCCGTATTAAAATTGTATACAGGTAGGTTGCCTTCCGTATCGTTGGTATGAGTTAATGTGTTAGGGTCTGCATATAAATATTGAGCAGCCATTTGTTTTGCTTCATCAACAGAAACGGTTTGTGCATTGGCAGTCATTTCAGCTGTTTTCTGTGTCATATGGTCTGAAAAGGGGCCATCGTAAATTAAAGTAGGATAGTTTGCGAATTCTTCAGCGGTAGAAAGAAAATAATCCTCAAAAGGAGGTTGCTTGCTTTCTAAGTTTCGGAGCATTTCTTCCGATTGCCCAATGACTACTTCTTGTTCGGCAATATTCTCCTGAATTTCATTTAAATTGCCGGCAAGAATATTACAATATTGAGAAAATTGTTGAAGAATATTTTTATCTTCATCACTTAACGATTCTCCTACAGATAGTTTTGAAGAGATAGAGGAGGCAAAATCACCCACCTGTGAAATGAACTTATTTACATTATTTAAGGAATCATTTTCAATGGGGAGAACAGCAAGCGCTGCTTTGGCTCCGCTGGTATTTTTCATTAATCTGCCTGCCATACCATTTTGCTGTGAAGATGTATTTGCATAATTTGCTTTTGTCAATGTTACATTCATATCGTTTACATGGGTGTTTAAATCATTCAGCGCCCTGCGATACGTGTATTCCAAATCTGTTCGATAGGAAGCGGCTTGTGCATATCCTATCCAAGTAAATGCGCTCAGTATAAAAATAATTGTAATGATTATACTTGAAATTTGTATTATTCTTTTGGTGGACATTGTAAATTCCGCCTTTCTAAATCACCAAATATTTACGTTATTTTTTGCGAAAAAAACATAATTATGCAAATGAAGCAGAATTTAATAAATATTCATGTTTTTGCGCTGTATTTGTGGTAATGTTAAAATAATAGAACTATCCATTTTCTTGTCTGCTTATAGTAAAGGGCGAAAGGTGAATGCAGTATTCGGCAGATAGACGTTTTTATGCTGTAACAACCTAGCAACAGCAACAAAACTAACATTGAAAGGAACATCTTTCAATATTCAAAATTTTGACTGTTGTCTAGAACGTTTTAACATTTATTTGTTAGAAATTGCAAAGCAATTTCTCATATGTTATAACCACCTTATAACAGCAGTAAAACTAAAGTTTTGGCTGTTAGCAAGAACGTTTTAGCGTTTTATAGTTAAAAATTGCAACGCAATTTTTTTTATGCTATAATAAATCAATTATAGATATTTTGAAAGATGAGACGAAATAGGAGCTTGTTCATGGTTATTTTAGGAATTGATCCCGGTTATGCAATTGTCGGTTACGGTGTGATAGAGGCAAAAAACAGCCGTTATCGTCCATTGGAGCATGGTGCGGTCACCACAAAATCAACACAAGATTTTAACGGGCGCCTGGAAGTCATCTACAATTCTATGGAGGCTATTTTACAAAAATGGAAGCCTGATGCGGTTGCAATTGAAAAGTTATTTTTTAACAGTAACCAAAAAACGGCTATCCAAGTGGCGGAAGCAAGAGGTGTTATTTTGCTTGCGGCACAAAAAGCAGGCGTTTCGATTTCAGAATATACGCCTTTGCAAGTAAAGCAAGCTGTAACCGGTTATGGACAGGCACAAAAACCGCAAGTGATGGAAATGACAAAACGGTTGCTTTGTTTAAACCAAATGCCAAAGCTGGACGATACTTGTGATGCATTGGCAATGGCGATTTGTCATGGGCAGGCAGCCGGTTCTATGCTGCGTCGTACCATGTTGTCAGGGAGGATGTAATTCTTGTTTTATAGTTTAAAAGGAATATTAACCCATGTAGAGCCAAGCTTTTTCGTGGTGGAGTGCGGCGGTGTAGGTTACAAATGTTATACTACGCTGACCACACAGCGCAGTTTGCCAAAAATGGGTCAGGAAATAAAAGTATATACCTACGTACATGTTCGGGAAGATGCAATGGACATTTATGGGTTTGCAACTGTAATGGAATTAAACTGTTATAAAATGTTAACCGGCGTGAGCGGAGTAGGCCCAAAGGTGGGGCTGGCAATTTTATCAGAATTAACACCGGAACAAGTTGCAACTTCGATTGCCACAAACGACAGCAAAGCGTTAACCAGGGCAGCAGGGGTAGGTCCGAAATTGGCGCAGCGTATTGTGCTGGAATTAACGGATAAAGTAAGGAAAATGGATATAGATGATAGTGTGGTCATTCCAAAACAAGGGGTGGTATCTGCTTCTTCCAATGCAGGGGAGGCTGTGAATGCACTGACCGTTTTGGGATATTCTCCAACAGATGCAGCCGCAGTGGTGGCAAAATTCGACAGTGCTTTGCCTGTAGAGGAGTTAATCCGCTTGTCATTAAAAGCAATGGCAGGAAAGATGTAATGCCTGAATAGGGAGATGAGAATTTGAATTACGATTTTACGGAAAACAGCGAGTACGATTTTGAAAATCGTATGGTTGCGCCGGAATATACGCCGGAAGATGCGGAAGTGGAAAATCCTCTGCGTCCCAAACGTTTAACTGAATATATCGGCCAAGAGAAAGTAAAAGAAAATCTCTCTGTTTTTATTGAGGCGGCGCGTCTTAGAAAGGAATCTCTTGACCACGTATTGCTTTACGGACCGCCGGGTTTGGGTAAAACTACACTTGCAGGCGTCATTGCAAATGAAATGAATGTCAATGTCCGCATTACTTCAGGCCCTGCCATTGAAAAACCCGGGGATTTAGCGGCATTGCTTACCAATTTAAATGAGGGCGATGTATTGTTTATCGACGAAATTCATCGCCTTTCCCGCAGCGTAGAAGAAATTTTGTATCCTGCAATGGAAGACTTTGCACTGGATATTATTACAGGAAAAGGTCAAATGGCAGCTTCTTATCATTTGCCTCTGCCTAAGTTTACGCTTGTCGGTGCAACCACTCGAGCAGGACAGTTAAGTGCCCCGTTAAGAGACCGCTTCGGTGTTGTGCTTCGTTTGGAGATGTATACACCGCAGCAGCTTGCGGAAATTGTTACCCGCAGCGCACAGATTTTAGGAATCCCCATTGAGGCAGACGGAGCATTGGAGATTGCTTCCCGTTCCAGAGGAACGCCGCGTATTGCAAACCGCATGTTAAAGCGTGTGCGGGACTTTGCGCAGATTATCAGTGACGGCGTCATTACATATCAGTCCGCTAAAATTGGTTTGGACCGTCTGGAAGTAGATGAAATCGGTTTGGATGCCAATGACAGAAGAATGCTGAAAACATTGATACAGTTTTATAACGGCGGTCCTGTGGGAATTGAAACATTGGCGGCTGCCATCGGCGAAGAGGCTGTCACACTGGAAGACGTATATGAGCCGTATTTGATGCAAATTGGATTTTTGAGCAGAACCCCAAGAGGAAGATGCGCAACCCATGCCGCATATTTGCATTTGGGATTGAAGCCTCCCGCACAAGCGGAAAAGGAAACCATGCAGCAAAAAATAGACGGAATCTAACATAAACACAATGTATTTTCATAGATATAGTAATCCATAGAAAAATGGAGTTATAGGAGAGATCTTATATGGGTAGATTATTTGGAACCGATGGCGCCAGAGGTGTGGCCAATGCGGAATTGACTTGTGAAATGGCTATGAATATTGGCCGTGCCGCAGCAATGGTTTTAACAAACGATAGCAGAATGAGACCGAAAATTTTAATAGGCAAAGATACCAGAATTTCTTCTGATATGCTGGAGAACGCACTGGCAGCAGGTTTATGCTCTGTTGGTGCGGATGTTGTAACACTTGGTGTGGTTCCTACACCGGCTGTTGCCTTTTTAATTGGAAAGTTAAAAGCAGATGCGGGCATTATGATTTCTGCATCTCATAATCCATGCGAGTTTAACGGCATTAAAATTTTCAGCGGGGACGGCTTTAAACTGCCCGATGCGCTGGAGGAACAAATTGAAGCCATCGTGTTGGATCATATTGATACGTATGATTGTCCCACAGGCGGCGGAGTTGGCAGCATTACCCGTGAAGAGGATGCGGTAGACCTTTATATTCAACATATCAAAAGTACGGTTCCGTATGCGTTGGACGGAATGAAAATTGCTTTGGACTGTGCCAACGGTTCTGCTTCCAGAACGGCAGAACGTCTTTATACAGAATTGGGTGCCGAATGTTATATGCTTCATGATAAGCCAAACGGAACCAATATCAATGACAAATGCGGGTCTACTCATATGGAGAGCTTAAAGCAATTTGTATTGGATAACGGACTGGACGCAGGCATTGCATTTGACGGCGACGCCGACCGCTGTTTGGCTGTAGATGAAAAAGGTCAATTGGTTGATGGAGATTTCGTCATGGCAATTTGTGCGGCAGATTTAAAATCCCGAGGAAAATTGGCTCATAATGCCGTTGTGGGAACGGTCATGAGTAATATGGGATTTATCCGTTTTTGTGAAGAAAACGGTATGCGTTTTGAAGCAGCCAAAGTTGGAGACCGTTATGTGTTGGAAACCATGCGCCAGAACGATTATAATTTTGGCGGAGAGCAAAGCGGCCATGTCATCTTCTTAGATTTTGGCACCACCGGCGACGGACAGCTGACAGGCGCACATCTGCTTAGTTTGGTGCATCGCAGAGAAGCGAAATTGTCCAGCCTTGCTACTTTGATGACACGTTTCCCGCAGGTTCTTGTAAATGTGGAAGTATCCAATGAAGGAAAACTCCGTTTTTATACAGACAGAAAAATCAAAGAGGCTACACAAAGAGTACAAAATCAATTGGGAAGAAAAGGACGTATTTTGGTGCGTCCAAGTGGAACCGAGCCATTGCTTCGCGTCATGGTAGAAGGTGAAAGTGAGGCAGAAATTCAGGAATTGGCAAATTATGTTGCTGATGTCATTCGTGAGCAATTGGTATAAACAGAAAGGACGTTACACACTTGAGAATTGCAGATTGGAACGATTATGAATTAATAGATACCTCCGCAGGAGAGCGTCTGGAGCGTTGGGGCGATATTATTTTAATCCGTCCCGACCCTCAGATTATTTGGAATACCCCAAAAACCAATCCGTTGTGGAGAAAAGCGCATGCAAGGTATCATCGTTCCAATACCGGAGGCGGTCATTGGCAGGAACATCAAAACATGCCTGCTGTGTGGAGTATCCGTTATAAAGAGATGACCTTTAATCTAAAACCAATGGGATTTAAGCATACGGGTATCTTCCCGGAACAGGCCGTAAACTGGGATTTTGCTATGAATAAAATCAAAGAAGCCAAACGTCCTATAAAAGTGCTGAATTTGTTTGGCTATACAGGAGCTGCTTCTTTGGCATGTGCCAGTGCAGGTGCGGAGGTTTGTCATGTGGACGCTTCTAAGGGTATGGTTGCTTGGGCAAAAGAAAATGCCGTCTCAAGCGGACTTGCAGACAAACCCATTCGCTGGCTGGTAGATGACTGTGTGAAATTTGTACAAAGGGAACAGCGCCGCGGCAATACGTACGACGGTATTATTATGGACCCGCCGTCTTACGGAAGAGGACCGGGCGGCGAAGTGTGGAAGCTGGAAGAACAGCTTTACCATTTGGTGGAGTTATGTCTGCCGATTTTATCCAAACAACCTTTATTTTTTATATTAAATTCTTATACAACAGGGTTATCCCCTGCTGTGATGGAATATCTTCTTGGAGTTATGTTAAAGAAACCGTTTGGCGGTACCGTATCGTCAAGCGAAATCGGATTGCCCGTAACCTCCTCAGGTTTTGTACTTCCCTGCGGTTCTACCGCAATTTGGCAATCCAAATAACCATTGCATATAGAAAGGAAACCATATGGACTATTTACAAACACAGGACGTTAGATTCTCTTATGATGAAGATGAAAGCGGAATCGTGGAAGTCTTAAAAGGCGTTACTTTAGGTATCCAAAAGGGTGACTTTGTTTCATTGTTGGGCCATAATGGTTCCGGTAAATCGACCCTTGCAAAACATTTTAACGCAATTTTACTGCCAAGCGGCGGCAAAGTATATGTGGATACCATGGATACCACAGATGACAGTCTCAAATTTGAAATCAGAAAACGTGTCGGTTTGATTCTGCAAAATCCCGATAATCAATTGGTTGCCAGTATTGTAGAAGAAGACATTGCCTTTGGACCTGAAAATTTAGGAGTTCCTCCTGCGGAAATTCGTCAAAGAGTAGACGATGCGCTAAAAGCGGTAGACATGTACGAGTATCGTGAACATGCGCCGCACAAATTATCAGGCGGACAAAAACAAAGGGTTGCCATTGCAGGTATCATTGCAATGGAACCTTCCACCATTGTTTTGGACGAGCCTACTGCTATGCTTGACCCGAGAGGTCGCCAAGAAGTTATGGATACCATAACAAAGCTGAACAGGGAAAAAGGCATCACGATTGTGTTGATTACCCACTATATGGACGAGGCAATTGCTGCGAACCGTGTAGTGGTTATGGATAAAGGCAATATTTTAATGGACGGCACACCGAAAGAAATTTTTTCTCAGGTAGACTTATTAAAGGAACATCACTTGGATGTACCCCAGTCTACAGAACTGATTCATCGTTTGAAAGAGGCAGGCTGTATGAGACTGCCAAATGGTGTATTAACGGAAGATGAGTGTGTTGCCGCGTTGGAATTACTGTTAAAGGAGAAAGCGTAAGCCGATGAATGTAATAGAAACAAAAAATCTTACGTATACTTACGGCGCCGGAACGCCATTTAGTAAAACGGCAATCGAAGATGTAAACATCGCAATTAAAAAAGGCGAATTCATTGGCTTAATCGGTCATACAGGTTCCGGTAAATCCACATTGATTCAGCAGCTGAACGGATTGCTCAGACCAACATCAGGCACTGTATTGTTAAACGGAAAAGATATTTGGGAAAAAAAGAAAGAAATTCGCAAAGTACGCTTTCAGGTTGGCATGGTATTTCAATATCCGGAATATCAGTTGTTTGAAGATACTGTAATCAAAGATATTGGATTTGGTCCCAGAAATATGGGGCTTTCACAGGATGAAGTCAATCAGCGCGTGATGCAGGCTGTGGATTTTGTGGGTTTGGACCATGCGTTGCTGGAAAAATCACCGTTTGACTTGTCCGGCGGTGAAAAACGCCGTGCCGCCATTGCAGGCGTGATAGCCATGGATCCCGATGTTTTGGTTCTGGACGAGCCTACGGCAGGACTGGACCCACAAGGCAGAGACCATTTGCTCAGTCAAATAAAAGCGTATCATAAACAACGGCAAAATACGGTCATTCTGGTATCTCACAGTATGGAAGATATTGCGCGGGTAGCCGACCGTGTTTTGGTAATGAATGAAAGCAAAGTCTTTTTGTTTGACGAAACCGCAAAGGTATTTTCTCACGCGAAAGAGCTGGAGCAAATCGGTTTGCGTGTGCCGCAGGTTACAAAAATCATGATGAAACTGCATGAAAACGGGTACCCTGTGGACCCTGCTGTGTTTACACTGGAGCAGGCAGTAAAAGAAATTTTGCCACTTGTGCAGAGAGGAGCCGCCAATGATTAAGGACGTTACATTAGGCCAGTATTTTCCGGGTAAGTCTATTATCCATAAACTGGACCCAAGAGTAAAAGTTCTATTAACATTAGTTAATATTGTTTTTATATTTATAGCAGGCAATTTTTCAAGTTTAGGATTGATGACGGTATTTACATTGGTGGCAATGCTGCTGTCAGGCGTACCGTTTACCAGATATATACGAAGTATCCGCGGTGTATTGTTCATTGTACTGTTTACCTCTATATTGAACTTGTTTTACGGCGGAGGAACCGTACTGGTACAATGGGGCTTTATACAAATTACAACGGGCGGTATCCGCAATGCTATCTTTATTGCAGTTCGTATTGTGGTGCTCATTCTGATGAGTTCTATTTTAACGTATACCACATCTCCGACTCAGTTGACCGACGCGCTGGAACGACTGATGAAGCCGCTGAAGATTTTCCGCATCAAAGTACATGAAATAGCCATGATGATGACCATTGCATTACGGTTTGTACCTACTTTGCTGGAGGAAACCGATAAAATTATGAGTGCGCAAAAGGCAAGAGGAGCCGATTTGGAAAGCGGAGGTATTATCTCTCGTGTTAAGGCTTTGATTCCTGTGTTGATACCATTGTTTGTATCCTCTTTCCGCCGTGCGTATGATTTGGCAATGGCTATGGAATGCAGATGCTATAATGGTGGTAAGGGCAGAACGAAGATGAAAGTTTTGCATATCACCACAAAAGATGTTGTAACTTCTTTAATTACGGTAGCAGTTTGTGCAGGTGTTGTACTGCTCAATTTATTTGTAGTAGAAAACTTTTTGATATAAAGGATATATCCATATATGAGAAATTTGCTTTTGAAAATTTCATATGACGGCAAATATTATCACGGCTGGCAAATACAGCAAAATGCTGTTACGGTACAGGAAGTATTTCAGAACGCCTTAAAAAATATTTTGGGTATACAGCCGGATTTGAAAGGCTGCAGCAGAACAGATTCGGGTGTACATGCATATGAGTATTGCATCAGCATGAAACTGGAGCACAGCATTCCAGAACAAAGGTTGGTAGCAGCACTCAATCACTTTCTGCCGCCCAATATTGCAGTACATAGCTGTGAGAAAGTAGATGATGATTTCCACGCAAGATACTCCTGTAAAGGAAAAGAATATGTTTATAAGATGTGGAATCATCCCATCAGAGACCCTTTTTTGGATGGCTATGCCCATCATTATTGGTATGCGCTGGATGAAAAACGGTTGGATGAGGCTGCAAAACATTATATTGGCTCCCATGATTTTACGTCTTTTTGTACGTTGGACCAACGCAAAATGGGCGATATGGTACGAACCGTAACAGAGGCAAAGGTAGAAAGAGCAGGCGATATGGTGTTGTTTACCGTATCCGCAGATGGATTCCTTTATAATATGGTACGTATTATGGTTGGAACTTTGCTCAGAGTAGCGCAAGGAAAATTTCAGCCGGAAGATGTTCCGCATATTTTGGAAGCAAAAAACAGAAAAATGGCGGGACCTACAGCACCGCCATGCGGATTGTATTTAAACCGTGTATTTTATTAACAGACAGAGTGGAAACAGCAAAAGGAATTTGAGATTTTAAGAAAGGTGTTATATGGCAATGGATGAAAATAAGAAAGATAACAAAGGTCAATTTTTAGATAATTTTGCCGGAAAAACGAATTTGCCCAGTGCAGACCAAGTCGAAAAATCTCAAGAAGAACCGGTAATTTCTCCTGACCGCAAAAAAAATGCACCAAAACGTATGAAGAAAAAAACACCGCTTTCCAAGTTACCAAAGTGGGTTTATGCTATCATAGCAGTATTGCTTGCTGCGGTTTTGGGTCTGTTTATCTGGTTCAGTGTAGACAGTTCTTCCGGAATTGGTCAATGGTTTCGGAGCATTACCGTAGGAAGCGGACAAGGGGACGGATATCCAACATCTATTGTAGGAAGTTCTGTCAATCGCGGTAATTTCATGACGTTGGATAAAAATGTGGTTACTGTAAGTGACACTGCCTTAACGGTTATGAACAGCAGTGCCAATCAATCTATCAACCGTCAGCATAGTTTTAACAGCCCTGTTTTGCAGGCGACAAGCGGAAAATATCTCATTTATAATTTGGGAGGAAACGGATTTAAAATAGAAGGCAGCTCGGATACGATATATTCCGGCAATACCAGTAATAATATTATAGCAGGCGATATCGCAGGAAGCGGACGATATGCGTTGGTGACCGAAACACAAGGATACCCGTCTTCCTTATCCGTATACTTAACCGATAATACTGTGCAGTATAAATATGATTTTTCTGAATATTATGTAACGGATATTTCGTTGAACAGCGACGGTACCAGAGCAGCGGTTTCCGGTATCACAGCAAAAGACGGCGGTATTGTTTCCGCAGTTTATATCTTTGACTTTTCCAATCCTGAACCGATATCCATATTAACATATAATGAAGTGTTAATGGAAAAAGTAGAGTATATGGATAACGGTACGGTTGCTGCAATTGGAGACACCACTACCAGTATGATTAACGGTACTACAGGTGAAAAGGTAGATTACAATTATCAGTCCCGCCAAATGACAGATTATGCAATTGATAAAAATAGGGTGGCATTGGCACTGACTCCTTATGATAATCAATCCGCAAGCAAACTGGTTATTTTAGACAGCAGCGCCTCTGAAAAGTGTGTCATAGAAAGTCAGGATAAAATTGATGCGGTTTCCTTGTATGGGGATACAGCCGCAATTTTGACCGACAGTACCATAACAGGTTACTCAGCCAGCAGTGGTAATTCCTTCAGCACTGCAGAGGCCGGCTCAGATGCAAGAGGCATTGCTTTGGCGGATGAAGCTACCGTTTATGTTCTGGGTGTCAGCCAAATCCGTCAGGCAAGATTTTCATAGGCGCAACCCTTGTGCAGTAATGCAATTTGTGTTATATTAACAGGGTAACAAACCAGGAGGTTATACATGGGTATCCTATTGGATATTGGCTTTGTCATTATCATCTTACTTTGTGTCGTTTTCGGCTATAAGAAAGGATTTTTTAAAAGCATTGCCGGTTTTATCGGTGCAGTCATTGCCATGTTTTTGGCTTGGGTGTTGGCAGGTTTAATTGCAAATGCCCTGTACCAAGGTGTTTTTAGAGAAAAACTGATTGATAATATTTCATCAGTCCTTTCGAATGATGCGTTGGCATCTTTCCCGGAGAAGGCTGCACAGGTGGTAGCAAATTTACCGGGTTTTTTAAGTAATACACTGAACAATCAGGGAATTACTTCGTCACAAATTGAACAAAGTTTACAGGCAGCAGGAAGCAATGCGGCGCCTGCAACAGCAGATTTGATTTCTCCTGCTGTTATATGGCTGCTGCAATTGTTGCTAACTGTCATTTTATTCTTTATTTTGGTGATATTGGTACGCTTAGTAATAAAATTAATCGGCAATGTATTTCGTTTGCCGGTTTTGCGTCAGGTAGACGGTGTACTGGGCGGTTTATTTGGTATATTTAAAGGTGTTGTTTATATCTTCTTGGCATGTATTTTGTTACAACTGTTGATGCCTGTGATAGGCAACAGTTCAGAACCCATGAAACAAGTATTGGATAACTCCTTTATTTATCAATTTATTTTTTATAATAATCCTATTACTTCGTGGTTTATATAATTGCGAACTTACCGATTGGTTAGAACTGTCCTAATTTAACCGCAGGGCAGGGTGAAAAATCCGTTGCGGTAGCGGAGAAGAGAAAAATTTCTATGATGATGTGTACACGTTGCAAAAAAAGACCTGCTGTTGTATTTGTCTCAGGTTCGACAGATGCGCAGCAAAGTCAAGGTTATTGCCTTGTTTGCGCAAAAGAATTGGGTATTAAACCGGTAAATGATTTAATGGAAAAAATGGGTATTACGGAAGAGATGATGGAATCCATGGAATCCGAATTAAGCGGTTTGATGTCTATGGATGGCGCTATGATGCCAACTGATGATGACGATGATGAGAATGGGGATGAAAACGGCTTCACACAAGGCGGTGCAGCTACTTTCCCATTCCTGAAAAATATATTCCAAGGTCCTAATGGAGAGGAAGCAACAAAAGAGCAGGAAGAAACAGATACTTCCTCCAGAAAAACAGACGATAAGAAAAAGAAAAAACGGAAATATTTGAACATGTATTGCACCAACTTAACAGGAAAAGCAAAAAATGGAGAGTTGGATGCCATTATTGGACGTGACAATGAAATTGCGCGCGTGATTCAAATTCTAAGCAGAAGAACAAAAAACAATCCTTGTCTAATCGGTGAGCCCGGCGTTGGTAAAACTGCCATTGCGGAGGGACTTTCCATTCGTATTGCACAGGGAAATGTTCCTGCACGCCTGAAAAAGAAAGAAATTCATTTATTAGACTTAACTGCTTTGGTAGCAGGAACTCAATTTAGAGGTCAATTTGAAAGTCGGATCAAAGGTTTGGTAGATGAAGTCAAAGCAGACGGAAATATTATTCTGTTTATCGACGAAGTGCATAATCTGGTAGGAACAGGTGATGCGGAAGGCTCCATGAATGCGGCCAATATTTTAAAACCTGCTCTCTCTCGCGGAGAAATTCAGGTTATTGGCGCTACCACATTTACAGAGTATCGAAAATATATTGAAAAAGATACTGCTTTGGAAAGACGTTTTCAGCCTGTAACGGTAGTGGAACCTTCCGTAAACGATACGATTGGTGTGCTTTTGGGTATTAAGTCCTATTATGAAAACTATCATAGAGTGCAGCTTTCAGATGATATTATCAAACGTGCGGTTGTATTGTCAGAACGCTATATTACAGACCGTTTCTTGCCTGACAAAGCAATTGACTTAATGGATGAATCTTGTGCCTGCGCAGCTTTGCGCAATGCCTCTATGGCGGAATATGATACAGCAAAATTTGAGCTGGAAAAATTAAAAGAACAGGAAGAACAAATGACAGCAGACGGTGCTGAGCCGGATTATGAAAAACTGGCGGAAACACGCTGTGAAATTGCCCGTTTGGAAGAAAAGACAAAGTCTTTGGAACAAGATGCGTTGCATTCTTCCGTAACAGAAGAAGACCTGGCTCATGTGATTGAATTATGGACCGGTATTCCTGCAAGCCGTATTCAGGAAAGTGAACTGAAAAAACTTGCAGATTTAGAGAATAAACTAAACTCTAAAGTAATTGGTCAAACAGAGGCGGTAGAAGCTGTCGCAGCTGCAATTAGAAGGAGTAAGGTACAAATCAGTCCAAGACGCAGACCGGCTTCCTTTATCTTTGTAGGGCCTACAGGCGTGGGAAAAACCGAATTGGTAAAAGTGTTGTCTCACGAGTTGTTCGACACTCCTGACGCGCTCATTCGCTTGGATATGTCCGAATTTATGGAGAAACACTCTGTTTCCCGTATCATCGGTTCACCGCCGGGCTATGTTGGCTATGATGAAGCAGGTCAAATGACAGAAAAAGTAAGAAGAAAACCTTACTCTGTGATTTTATTTGATGAAATCGAAAAAGCACATCCGGATGTTATGAATATTTTGCTTCAAATTTTAGACGAAGGCAAAATTACAGACGCCCATGGACGTGTGGTTAATTTTGAAAATACCATTATTGTTATGACTTCCAATGCAGGAAGTGAAAGAAAAGAATCTGCACTAGGTTTTGCAAAAAATGCTGCAGACGTGACTCGCGATAAGACGATGAAGGCGTTGTCAGAATTTTTACGTCCTGAGTTTTTAAGCCGTGTGGATGAAATTATCATCTTCCACGAATTAACGGGAACCGATTTTCAAGCAATTGCACGCCTCATGATTGATGAATATGTGGATTCTTTAAAAGAACGCAATATTACATTAAAATATGATAATACTGTGCTTAGCTGGCTGGCTGACCATGCCATTGGCGGCAAGAGCGGTGCACGTGATTTGAGAAATCTGATTCGCAAGAAGATAGAGGACCAAATTGCAGCGTTGCTTGTAACACATTACGACCAGCAGGTTACAGGAATTGCAATTACAGTTGAGAATGATGAAATAAAATTGAATTCTATTTAAGGTGAATAAAATATCCACCATATGGTAATAATAGCTTTTAGAAAAAAAGTAACCAATATATTGAAAAAAGCTATTGACAGACGACAATGTTATATGCTATAATTCATAACGTTGTCGAAAGTGCGGGTGTAGTTCAATGGTAGAACTCCAGCCTTCCAAGCTGGTCGCGTGGGTTCGATTCCCATCACCCGCTCCACATTACAAATGCGCTGATAGCTCAGCTGGATAGAGCAACTGCCTTCTAAGCAGTAGGCCAGGGGTTCGAATCCCTTTCAGCGCGCCATATGGTGGGTATAGCTTAGTTGGTTAAAGCGCCAGTTTGTGGCACTGGAGACCGTCGGTTCGAATCCGACTATCCACCCCATTTGTACATAACACAGAATATACTATTATATTCTGTGTCTATATTGGGCTGTCGCCAAGCGGTAAGGCAACGGACTTTGACTCCGTCATTCGTAGGTTCGAATCCTGCCAGCCCAGCCAAATATTCTGCCAAAAAAGGCAGAAAATTTTGTTGACAAGAGCAGAAAAATCTGCTATTATATACAAGTTGTCATTTTTATGACGATCCATTAGCTCAGCTGGCAGAGCACCTGACTTTTAATCAGGGTGTCCGGAGTTCGAATCTCCGATGGATCACCAAACAATAGGCTCGAATTTCTATTATTGGAAGTTCGAGCCTATTGTATTTTTATAGCGGTTATAAAATAATTGTTCTTTTTATTGGAAATGAGAATACAATTCCCTTAACGTTGACAATATAATATCAGTAAGATATAATAAAATAATGTAAAAAATAGGATTTTTATAAATAAATTCTGCAAAAAGTACGGAAAAAGAGGAAATATACCATGAAAAAAATATCAGTTATAGTTCCATGTTACAATGAGCAAGAAGCAATTCCTTTCTTTTATGATGAAATAGTGAAAATTTCTAAAATCATGGAAAATGATGCTGAATTTGAATATTTGTTTATTAATGACGGCTCAAAAGATAAAACAATAAATGTTTTGAGAGAATTGGCAAAGAGAGACGAACGCGTAAAGTATGTTTCTTTTTCAAAAAATTTTGGTAAAGAAGCTGCTATGTATGCAGGATTAGAAAAGTCTTCAGGAGATTATATTGCAGTTATGGATGTGGATTTACAGGATCCTCCGGAGCTGTTAGTGCAAATGTTTCAGGATTTAGAAAGCGGTGAATATGACTGCGTTGCTACGCGTCGAGTATCTCGAAAAGGGGAACCTCCTATCCGTTCACTTTTTGCTAAATTATTTTATTCTATGATAAATAAAATATCAAAGACAGAAATTGTAGATGGCGCACGTGATTACAGATTAATGACACGCCAAATGGTAGACGCAATTCTTGAAGTAAAAGAGTATAATCGCTTTTCTAAAGGTATTTTTAGCTGGGTAGGCTTTAACACAAAATGGTTAGAGTATGAAAATGTAGAGAGAAGAGCAGGAGAAACCAAATGGTCTTTTTGGAAGCTTTTAAAATATTCTCTTGATGGTATTGTTGCGTTTTCAACCGTGCCGCTTTCCATTGCTTCTATTTTAGGGTTGTTGTTATGCTTTATAGCATTTGTATTGATTATTGTAATCGTAGTGAAGACATTAGCATTTGGCGATCCTGTTGCAGGTTACCCTTCTTTGATGTGTGTAATTCTGTTTGTAGGCGGTGTTCAACTGTTTTGTATGGGAATATTGGGCAAATATCTATCTAAGACATATTTGGAAACAAAGAAAAGACCAATTTATCTGGTAAAGGAAGAAAATATAGATGAAAAATAAAATAGGCTCTCACCTGTTTTCTCAAGGGGAAAGTAAAAATGAATATGTCGCAGAATAAAACCTTAAACAACAACCATTATAAGGAAAAAATATGTAAATGTATCCCATTTCTACTTTCCTTTATTATACCTGCATGTATATTAATGCTTATTTTGGCTGTATTACATGTATTTCCGGGTTTGGAAAAAACAGTTTTAACGAATGATTTGGCGGCTCAATATACTGATTTTTTCTCTTACTTTAAAAGCTTTTTTACAGGAGAAAATAATCTTTTATATTGTCTTAGTCAAACTTTAGGCAATAATATGTGGGGACTTTTGCCTTACTATTTGCTCAGTCCCTTCAATTTTATCCTTTTGTTCTTTACTTCCAGCCAGCTGCCAACAGCTATTTTTATTATGACTATACTAAAAATAGGAGCATGTGGATTAACAAGTTATATTTTTTTTAACAGAGTTTTTCGTAAAGAATGGTCTTCGTTAATTTTTTCTGTTTGTTATGCACTCATGAGCTTTAATATGGTATATTTGTCTCATATTATGTGGTTGGATGGTGTTATTTTACTTCCTATTGTTGCGTTGGGGATTCACCGTATTATCGATAAAAAGCGACCACTGTGCTATATTATTTCTTTATTTTTTGCTTTGGTAACCAATTATTATATTGGTTACATGTTATGTATTTTTACAGTTTTATATTTTTTGTATTGTGTTTTGCGTTCTTTGCCGACAGAATCAAAATTAAAATATTTTTGGAATAAAGCCAGGACATATATTGTATCTTCCTTAATAGCAGGCGGTTTGTCTGCTGTTGTATTGCTACCCACTTTTATGGCTTTAAGTGGAGGCAAATCAGGAGGTACAAAAAATTTATCATTTGCTCTGAATGGTTCGTTTTTAGATATATTTGGAAATTTATATACGAATATGTTCAAATGGGACGATTTAAGAGACGGCCCTCCCAATGTTTTTGTAGGTATTTTTATCATCGTTCTTGCAGTATTATTCTTTATACACAAAACAATTGATATAAGAAGTAAGCTGCTGGCCGGTGGCCTGATTGTTGTTTTTATCTTATCATTTAATATTGTTCCATTGGACTTAGCATGGCAAGGGTTTACACCTCCTAACTGGTTTACGCATAGATATGCGTTTCTATTCAGCTTTGTATTAATTACCATCGCCATGGAAAGTTTTCAAGCATTAAGAAAATCCAAACCGCCGATTATTAGATATTCTATTACAGGAATAGCCATGCTGGCGGTTACTGTGTTGTTATCATATTATACAGGCAGATTTCATAATGCCTTAAAATATACATTATTGGATATAGGGCTTATCATATTCTTTTTTGTCTTGTTGTATTTTGTGTACCTGCAAAATAAAAAATGGATACAAATCGTTTTAACAATGAGTGTTGGAGTTGTGTGCACAGCGAATGTATCATTGAATGCATATACCGGATTACGGCAAATGTCTTATGGAGACAGTGCATCCTACTTAAACTTCCATGAAGATACAACATCGGTGATTGAAAAAGCAAAAGCATTGACAGGAAACAGCGTTTCAAGAATAGAAAAAGATTACTTATACACATTTAATGATGCTATGAATTTTTCTTATCCTTCTATTACCCATTATAGTTCTAATTTAAAAACAAACTTGGTGAACTTTTTTAATAAAACAGGATATAAATCAAACAGTGTATATATTAGCAACGGTCAGGGAAATACCATCGCATTTGACAGTATTTACAATATTAAATACTTTATCTCAGAGAATCAATATTTTTCACAGTATCAAAAAGTTTATGAAGAATCAAAATACACAATTTATGAAAATCCTTTTGCACTCGGTTTAGGGTTTACCATTCCTGAAAATATGGATACATTAGAACTCAGTGATGATAATCCGTTTGTATCACAAAACAATGTATTCAAATGTTTTGTTCCCGAACTGGAGCAAGATATTTTTGTTCCGGAAGAACTGCTAGACACACAAACAGAAAATTTACATGTTGTAACGCAAGATGATGGAACAATTGTGTTAGAGAAAATCAATACGGACGCTCCGGCTTCTATTTCTTACACCTATAAAAGAAATGAAGAGAAAGACCCTGTGTATATGTGTTTCCAACATTCAGAACAGGCTTTAAAAGCTTCTGTTAAACTGAATGGTGAAGAAGTATTTTATGACCATTATCTTCATGGGGTACATTATGACTATATTCATCCTGTTTTAATTTCGGATGACCAAGATACGTACACGATAACAATCGAATTAAAAGAAAACAGCTTTATTTTAGGTGTACCATATGTTTACAGACAAGATATGAATACTTTTGAACAATATTATAATTACCTGGCAGATGGCAGTTTTAACGCAAATAAAAACAGCAGTTCTTCTTTTAGCGGTGAAGTTACTGCGAAAGAAAATGAAAGATTATTCTTGTCATTGCCATATGAAAATGGTTGGAATGTTTATATCGACGGGCAGAAAGTAGAAACAGAAAAAGTATTTGATACATTCTTATCTGTTAAAATCCCTGAAGGAACGCATACTGTAGAATTATCTTTTGTACCTCCCGGACTGATTGTTGGAGGAATTATAAGTGGAATCAGTATTGTTGCATTAGGAGGATATATAGTTTTTCTGTATAAAAATGAAAAGAAAAAGTCTAATCAGAATTTATAAGGAAGAAATAAATGAAGAATTACTTTTGTCAGCAGATAAATAAATTTGATACTTGGAGAAAACAGAGACCAATTTTATCATTTTTACTTATATTTTCCATATGTTTTTTATTCGTATTTTCAATCATGTACCTTGGGCTTTTTAGAAATGATTATAAAACCTTGTTGGGTTACTATGATGGTACGGATCAACTCTATCCGGCATTATATTATTACGGAGATTGGTTGAAAGGTTTATTCAGCAATTTAATTCATGGGACGTTACCTACATGGTCATGGGATATTGGTTTGGGTTCAGATGTTATTACTACGTTAGGTTATTATGTAGTAGGCGATCCGTTTGCCTTGTTAGCAGGCATTTGGCCGCAAAGCCAAATAGAATGGCTCTATAGTTTTATTATTCTTGCAAAAATGTATTGCATGGGCGTTGCCTTTTTTGCATATGTCCATTACTTAAAAAGAGGATGGTTTGAAAGCTTATTAGGCAGCTTATTGTATGCATTTTGCGGATTTGTAGTGGTATTTGTCATTCCTATGAGCCTTTTTGGCACGGCAATTATTTATCTGCCGCTGTTATTGTTAGGTCTGGAGAAAATCTTTCGTAAAGAAAAACCTCATTTTTTTGTAATAATGAGCTTTTTAAGCGTTTTGAATAATTTCTATATGTTATATATGTTGGTACTATTGATTGTAATATATGGAATCATACGCTATTTATTTGAATATCGTTCCACAGTAAAAGCTTTTTTTGCAACCATAGGAAAATGCATTGGCTTTTTTGCTACAGGAGCTTGCATGGGAGCCTTTCTGTTTTTACCAATGATAAAAGGATTTTTATCAAGCTGCCGTGTAAGTAACAGTTCCCTATTGGATGCAGGTTTATTTTACTATCCGGGTTATTACAAGCTCTTTTTTACAGAATTTGCAATTCCGGGAGAGGGCGATAATTATACCTCATTGTCTTTTGCCGCAATCAGTTTTTTTGCTCTGATTATTCTGTTTATAACCAGAGAAAAGAAATACTGGCAGTTACGAGTTGGATTTATTGTATTATCCGCATTTATGCTCATTCCAATTGGAGGAAGCATCTTTAATGGTTTTGGATATCCTGTAAATCGTTGGATGTTTGGATATGCATTTTTAGTTTCGTTAATCACAGTAGTTGTATTACCTAAATTGTATCAATTATCTAAAGTAAAAGCAGGAATTTTGGCAGGCTGCATTGTTGTTTATATAGGGCTATGCCTCTGGCTGAAAGGGTTAGAGAATATTTATATTTATATGGGCCTGGGCTTTATGTTAATTGTACTGTCCATACTATTTTTCTTTGGAAAAACGCAATATGTACGCTTTACAAAATCAGCGTTGCTGGTAGTTACGTGTATATATCTTGGGTTGAACGGCTTTATAGTGTATGACAAAAACTTTTTGGAGATGTCTAATGTATATAATAAGTTAGATCAGGTCCGTACAAGTTACGAAACCGGGTTGGGAAAGACAGCCTCGTATTTGTCTGATGATGATAACTTTTATCGTTCTGTAGCTAGTTCACTGATAAATGATAGCTTGGTCACTCCGTATCATAGTACGGTGGGCTACTGGAGCTTACAGGACAAAGATATTTATGATTTTTATGTAGATCAAGATATTGGATTGCACTTTGTCCACTATTTTGGTGGATTTGGAAATGACGTTTATTTAAATACCTTGTTGTCCGCAAAATATCAGATAACAGAAAAAGGTGTGTCCATGTTTGGTTATGAAAAGGTAGAAACACCGGAGGGATATTCTGGAATTGTACACGAAAATCAATATGTATTACCGTTAGGATTTACATATGATAGTATTATGTATCGTTCTGAATACGACAAACTCAATACAATGGACAAAAAGAATACATTGTTGTCCTCTTTGATTTTAGAGGATAATGCGTCATCGAATGGTTTAACGGAAAAATCCTCTTCAGATATTAACAGTTTACCTGAGGCAGCGTACACATTTGAAGAATCAAACGAAAGTACTATTATTTCTGACAACGAAATTACAGTAGGTGGAAATGGAGAAGTTCTGTTAAATGTCAATATTCCAAAAGGAAAAACGATATATGTTCAATTTAAGAATTTGCACTTGGACACCACCAGATATGTCACTGTTGTTAACGGAGAACAGGAGTCCATGTTCCATTATTTAAATCCGGACTGGTTGTATTACTATGGTAATCATGATTATTTGGTTTCTTTGGGAGAAGCAACGGAAGATGTTATGCAAATAAAACTTGCAGTGGGTTCAGGAACCATGACTTTTGATGATATCAATGTATATGCAGTGGATATGAATGAAGAATATCTACCCAATGTACAGGCGCGTGCCCAAGATAAGTTTGAGTCATTAACAGTAGAGGATACAAAAGTAGAAGGAAATATTACTGTTGACCAAGACAAAATGTTGTTCTTTAGCATTCCGTATACTGAAGGCTGGTCAGCAACAGTGAATGGAGAAACAGTAGAAGTAGAAAAAGCGAATGTTGGCTTTATGGCAATACCAATCACAGAAGGTGAAAATCATGTGGTGTTGAAATACAGAACACCGTGGTTACTTCCGGGCATACTGATTTCGGGTGTAACATTTGTTACTTATATTACTGTTGTAATTGTTCTGAGAGTCAAACGCAAGCATAAATTAAAATAATAAAAGCCCCCAATTGGGGGCTTTTATTCATAGTTTCTTAAATGGTTTCAAACTACTACTATTTGTGATAAAAATGTAAAAAATAAATAAAAGTAAACAACAGTGTTAATTTGATATTGACAACGCCGTAATATTGGGTAAGATATAAAGATAGTATATATTTTCATGTGTTTGTGATAAAAATGTTTCTTTATGTATGTAAATAGGAAAAGGAGTATTCAAAACTATGGCTTTTGATAAGATGATTGTAAAAAAACTACTGAAAAAATTCGATGATGTACCTTTTGTAGTAAAATTTCCTGATGGTGAAGAATTTAAAGTGGGTGAAGGTGAACCGCAAGCCATTATTCGAGCAAACGGCGGAATTGATATGGGTGCAGTGATGAAAAGCCCATCTCTGGCTTTAGGTGAAGCGTATATGGATAAAACGCTGGAATTGGAAAAAGGAGATTTATTTGAAATTTTAAATATGGTGCTTGCAAAACTGGAAGATTTCGCAAGCGATTTCAGCGGCTTAACCAAAATTATGAAAACATCTACTTCCAAAAAGAATCAAAAGCAAGAAATTGCGACCCACTATGATATTGGCAATGAATTCTTTGAATTGTGGTTAGATGAAACCATGAGCTATTCTTGTGGCTATTTCAAGCATGAAACAGATACTCTTTATGATGCGCAGGTACATAAAGTAGAACATATCTTAAAGAAACTAAATTTAAAAGAGGGTCAAACCCTTTTGGATATTGGATGCGGTTGGGGATATCTATTGATTGCAGCTGCTAAAAAATATCATGTAAAAGGCGTTGGCATTACGTTAAGTGAAGAACAATATAAAAAAGGACAAGAACGGATTAAGGCAGAAGGTCTGGAAGGACAAGTTGAAATTCGCCTGATGGATTATCGTGACCTTGAAAAATCCGGTATGACATTTGACCGTATTGTAAGCGTAGGTATGCTGGAACACGTTAGCCGCGATAATTACCCTCTGTTCTTTAAAAATATTGATAAAGTTTTGAATAAAAAGGGAATTGTTTTGCTGCATTATATCAGTGGCAGACAAGAACATGACGGTGATCCTTGGATTAAAAAATATATTTTCCCTGGCGGCATCATTCCAAGCTTAAGAGAAATTATTTATTTAATCGGCGAGTATAACTACTACACGCTGGATGTGGAAAGTCTAAGACGCCATTACGAAAAAACATTATTGGAGTGGTCAAAAAACTATGCTGCAAAGCGTGATGTAATAGATACCATGTTCGAAGAGCGCTTTGTAAGAATGTGGGAATTGTACTTGGTGTCATGTGCTTCTGTATTCCACAACGGAATTTGCGATATCCATCAAATTTTATTTACCAAAGGTGTAGATAACGATTTACCAATGACAAGAAACTATTTATACGAAGATTAAGAGATTATCAAAACATCACACAGAGGCTTGCTGTGTGATGTTTATTTTTATATCATAGGTTGATACTATCTAAAGAGTATCCGTTGATTTTATATTGTGATTGTTGTATCATTAATATATATTTGTCCACTGAAAGGGGATTTATTGTTGAAACGTAAAGCGCTACTACTTTTGTGTGCTGTTTTGGCAGCAGGTACTGTCATGTATGGCTGCGGTACACAGAATGTGAACACAGCATCTTCCAATGTAAGTGAACCTACATCACAGGCAGAGTCTCAAGCTTCTTCAGCAACTTCCAGTGAAGTATCTGAACAGCCTATGAATGATAATATTACCTTAACAGATACAACGAATGAAACAGAGCGTACAAAGTTGGTTTATCCTACTGTGTCACAAATGGATGATGCCTCTGTAGAAGAGAAAGTAAATCAATTGATTCAAACAAGCAATCAATTGGGACCGCAACAATACAGTGATACGGCCAATTTGGAAGGAACCGTTGAAGTTACCTTTTTAGATGGTGAAACTCTGTCGCTGGTTTACCGTTGGACGCTGACCAATCCGGAAGAGAATACAGGTTATCCTACAACGTATTTGCATAGTTTGGTCATTGATTTAAAAACAGGAGAACAAAAACATTTTAATGATTATGCTTCAGTATACAATGTTTTTTATCAATTAAAATATGGTTTGTATCAGATTGTAGCAGATAGCAGTGAATCTGATACCACGGCGCGTGTTGCAGTACAAAATCTATTAAGAAACGGAACTGTTTCCGCGGATAAACTGGCAACAGCTGACTATCCTCTTTCAGAAGCATTTCCACCATCTTTGTTTGGTTACGTTACACAGGATAAAATTGGCCTGTTAATTCCTGCCTCTGATAACATAGGCGGTTCCATTCGATTGGAATTTGACAGAAAAGATGTTGCAAAAACAGAGTAATAAGACAGCCTCGTTGTAGAGGCTGCCTTTATTTTTACTGGTGGATGGATAAAGAAAATCAAAAGATAGAATTGTGTCTGCATTTCTTGACAATTTACAAAATAATATGATATGATTTCTATACTTGCTTTTCCTGTTTTTTGTTTCATGGGAAAACGTAATGTTTGCAGAAAAATTGCTAAGCGGGATATGATATCCGCTTTATTTTTTACGTATCAATTAGTAATAGCTAACTTTAGTTAGTTTCAACATACAGAAGAATGAATAAAAATGATGAGATGATTTGCATCTCCGGAAATTAGGTGATTTGTTACAATGATGATTAACAAACGTTTGATTCAGGCAGTACCTGAGTCAAAAAAATATATTGCGTTAAATGTGGCGTTACAATGGCTGTCTTTGGCGGCCAATATTGTCATGATTGGTGCAATCGGTTTCTTTTTACAAAAGTTATTGACGAAAACAGAAGATGTTACTTCTATTATTGTATTAGCGTCTATTGCGGTGGGGGCAATCATCGTACGATTTTTATGTACCATTGGTGCTGCTCGTATGAGTCACTTGTCCTCAAAATCTGTAAAAAAAACTTTGAGAAATAAAATCTACAGTAAGTTACTGAGACTGGGGAGTTCTTATAACAGCAAAGTGTCTACCTCTGAAGTGGTGCAAATGTCAGTAGAAGGTGTGGACCAGCTGGATATTTATTTTGCCTCTTATCTTCCGCAGTTCTTTTACAGCATGATTGCTCCTATTACCTTATTCGTAGTGCTATGCTTTATCAACTGGCAGTCAGCATTGATTTTGTTAGGGTGTGTTCCGCTCATTCCAATTTCCATTGCTCTGGTACAAACATTTGCAAAAAAACTGTTATCTAAATATTGGGGACAATATACCGCTTTGGGAGATACCTTTTTGGAAAATCTGCAAGGATTGACCACTTTAAAAATTTATCAGGCAGATGCGAAAAAAAATGAAGAAATGAATGTGGAGGCAGAGCACTTCAGAAAAATAACCATGAAAGTGCTTACTATGCAGTTAAACTCCATTTCCATCATGGATATTGTAGCATTTGGCGGCGCTGCGGCCGGTATCGTAATGGCGGTTAGTCAGTTGGCGGCAGGTAATATCGATTTTGCCGGCTGTATTATCATTATTTTGCTTTCAGCCGACTTTTTCATTCCAATGCGTCAGTTGGGTAGTTTTTTCCATATCGCAATGAACGGTATGGCGGCCAGCGATAAGATTTTCCATTTGTTAGATTTAGAAGAGCCTCAGGAAAAAACAAAAACAGTTCCAAATCATAACTGTGATATTGTATGCAGTCATGTAGGATTCCGTTACAATGAAGAACGAGAAATTTTAAAAGATGTCAGTGCGCAATTTCCTCAAGGTAGTTTTACAGCCATTGTAGGTGAAAGCGGCTGTGGTAAATCTACGTTAGGCGGCATTCTTATGGGCCGCAATGCACCGTATCAAGGTCATATTACCATTGGCGGTGTAGAACTAAGTGAGATTGAAGAAAGTAATTTAATGCAGGCCATTACTTATATTAGTCATAACAGTTATTTATTTAAAGGAACTGTACGTGATAATTTGTTAATGGGGGACCCCAATGCTACAGACGAACAAATGTGGCATGTGTTGGAACAAACAAAACTCGCTGCATTTTTGCGCAGCGAACAAGGTTTGGAGACACTTTTGTTGGAAAAAGCGTCTAACTTGTCAGGCGGTCAATGTCAACGTTTGGCGCTGAGCCGTGCACTGCTTCATAACAGTCCTATTTATATTTTTGATGAGGCTACCTCTAATATTGATGTAGAGAGCGAAGACGATATTATGGAGCAAATCTATCATTTGGCAAAGACTAAAACAGTCATTCTCATTTCTCACAGACTTGCAAATGTAGTACAAGCAGACCATATTTATGTGATGAAACATGGCAATATTACAGAACAGGGTACGCATGAGCGCCTGATGGAACAGCAAGGAACTTACTATGAGCTTTATCATAGCCAGAAACAGCTGGAGCAATACGGAAAGGAGGCAGCCGTATGAAAAAGAGAAGCAATCTTACGGTAATGATGCGTCTGATAGGTCTTGTAAAGCCGTTGACCGGTTATATGATTTTAGCAGTATTGCTTGGCGTGGTCGGTTTTTTATGTGCTATTTTCATTACCATTTTCGGCGGCTGGGCTTTGTTGGATGCCCTGCATATGGAATCTCCTGTTCCAATGGCTGCTGCATTTGCCATAGCAATTTCCATTGCTGTTGCGCGCGGTTTCCTCCGTTACGGAGAACAGGCCTGCAATCACTATATTGCGTTTAAATTATTGGCTTTGATTCGCGACCATGTGTTTAAAGCGCTGCGTAAACTTTGTCCTGCTAAATTAGAAGGAAAAGGAAAGGGCAATCTGATTTCAGTAATTACTTCTGACATCGAATTATTGGAAGTCTTTTATGCGCATACCATTTCTCCTATTTTAATTGCATTTTCCGTGTCCGTTATTATGATTGGCTTTATTATGAGCATTCATTGGGTTCTGGGACTGGTAGCATTGGCAGCATATTTGGTTGTTGGTGTAGCGGTACCAATGATTGTATCCAAAATGAGTGGAGATACAGGCAATCAGTTTCGTGAGCAATCCGGCTCTTTAAGCAGCTTTGTGTTGGATAGTCTGCGTGGCCTGGGTGAGAGCATCCAATATCAAACAGGTAAAAAGCGTTTGGAAGAGTTGGATAGCCGCACGGATAGCCTAACCAAAGAAGAGGAAAAGCAGAAAAAATATATGGGAAGAAATATGGCAATTACCAATACCATTATTTTAATTTTCAGTTTATTGATGTTAACGGCGGCTTCTTTGTTATACGTAAACAACATGATTGGTTTTGAAGGACTGCTGATTTCTGTCATTGCTATGATGAGTTCATTTGGCCCGGTCGTTGCTTTGGCAAACTTGGGAAGCACGTTGCAAAATACATTTGCAGCGGGCAACCGCGTATTGGATATTTTGGAAGAAACACCTTTGACAGAAGATATTACGGGAAAACCAGAGGTATCATTTACAGGAGTGCAGGTAGAAAATGTAACATTTGCATATGACAATGAAGTGGTTCTGTCAGATATTAGCATGGCTGTACCCAAAAATAAAATTGTTGGCATTGTCGGTAAAAGCGGCAGCGGAAAATCAACCTTGCTGAAATTAATGATGCGTTTTTGGAAAGTACAACAGGGAAAAGTAAAAATCTCCAACACCAATATAGAAGAAATCAACACCGATAATTTAAGGGACATGGAAAGTTTAGTAACACAGGAAACCCACTTGTTCCATGCAAGTATTGCACAAAATTTACGGATTGCAAAACAAGACGCAACTCAGGAAGAATTGGAGCAAGCATGTAAAAAGGCATCTATTCACGAATTTATTATGAGTCTTCCAAACGGTTATGAAACTCAGGTCGGAGAATTGGGAGATACTTTGTCCGGCGGTGAAAAACAACGACTGGGGCTTGCCAGAGCATTTTTACACAATGCGCCGTTTATTTTGCTGGATGAGCCGACCAGCAATCTTGACAGCTTAAATGAGGCTGTTATCTTAAAATCCTTACACCAGGCAAGCGATGATAAAACTGTAGTTTTAATTTCCCACAGAGCTTCCACCATGAAAATAGCAGATGATGTATATAATGTAGAGCGCGGAAGGATGAGCTGATGAAAACGGTACAAACCAAACGAGAACGGGAAAAGCGTATGGTAACCGAAATGATAAAACTGTATTGTAAAAAGCAGCATCACACAAAAGGCGGAGCATTATGTCCTGAGTGTGATGAGCTGAACGAATACGCAAAATTGCGCAGTGATAAGTGTCCGTTTATGGAGACAAAAACATTTTGTTCCAACTGCAAAGTGCATTGTTATAAGCCGGTGATGCGTGAAAAAATTCGTGCGGTTATGCGTTTTTCAGGACCCAGAATGTTATTGCATCATCCGGTATGGGCTATCAGACATGTAGTAGAATCAAAATCAGAGAAAAAGAAATTGGAGGGGCAGACATGAAAAAAGTAAAGAAAATCCTATTTATTGTATTGGGGTGTATTGGTTTGGCTTTGGGCGCTGTAGGCGCAGTGCTTCCTTTAATGCCTGCATTTCCCTTTTTATTGCTGGCAGCCGTTTGCTTTGCTAAAAGTTCTGAAAAGTTGCACAATTGGTTTATTAATACCAAACTATACAAAAAGAACTTGGAATCTTTTGTCAAAGGCAAAGGTATGACTTGGAAGGTCAAAATTAGAATCATGTCTGTTGTAACCGTATTAATGGCAATCGGCTGCGTTATGATGATGAGAGTGCCGATTGGTCAAATTGTACTGGGATGTGTTTGGCTGTTCCACATTCTGTTCTTTATCTTTGGCATTAAAACCATGAAGAAAGAAGAGGAAGAACAAGAGTCCATCAAAGAAGAACTGCCTGAAATTGAATAAAATAAAAAGAGACAGAATTATATTCTGTCTCTTTTTATTTTGGGTTTATTAGGTGGAGGTGATGTGGGGGGACTTATTTGATATGGAATGAAGATGGCTATTTAGAACAGTAAATATCGATGGCATCTCTGAAAAAATTTGCGCAGTTTTCACCTAATTGGTCGTAATAGGATTTAAAACGACTGTCAGATACATAACTGTCGCCCAATGCTTTATGAACTGCTTTAGAGTATATTCCTTCAGGCCAAAACAGGCATAACCATTGGCGATGCAAATCACATGCCTTTTGAGCTTGTTCGCAATTGGGATTTTTTGTTTTTACGGCATTCTTCAATAACAAACGGATTTCTTTTTCCAAAGTTTCTTGAAGAATCCAAGTTTCTCGGCTCATATCGGATAATCTTTTATTTGCATCAGCCATGATAGCATCGCCATAATTTTGACGCAATTCGTTACCGTATTTTTGCTCTGTTTCAGATAGTATAGTTTGTTTCATCACTTTAAATTTTTCTTCATCTGTCATAATAATGTCTCCTTTCAAGAGTAAAATTGTTTTGCTCACATTTTCAATGAAAAGTTCTATTTGTGATTTTCTTTCTGACAATGCAATTAAATGTCTTTGAAGTACTTGTTCTTTTTCCGTATTTGTCGCGCTAAGTAAGCGAGAAATTTCTTCAAGAGATACGCCAAGTGAACGATAACATAAAATTTGCTCCAGCGTGTCTATTTGTTCCGTTTCATATATACGATATCCGTTTTCTCCAATACGTTTTGGTTTTAATAAATCGATTTCATCATAATAGCGTAAGGTACGGGTACTGACTCCTGATAGATTTGCCAGCTGTTTGATGGTATATTCCATATCATCACCTCCTGTTTGCATTTTAATGGTTTACGTAGCGGCAATGTCAATACATTATCGAAAAAATGATAAAGAAAGCGCCTGCATATTTTGCAGGCGCTGTTTTTTTATGTTCTTTTATGCAAGAATCATTGCAGTTAAATCCATAGGATCCAGTTTTTTACCGTCTTTATAGCAACGCATATTTCCGGAAGCAATTTCGTCAATTAAGATAACTTCTCCGTTATGGTAGCCAAATTCAAATTTGATGTCATAAAGGTCAATACCTTTTTCTTTTAAAGTGTCGGTGATAATGCTATTAATGGTTTGTGTTAATTTTTTTGTATCCTCAAATTGCTCAGGTGTCATAATGCCCAATGCATCCAAACCTTCACAAGTAATCAGCGGGTCTCCACGGTCATCGTCTTTTAAAGTCACTTCTACATAAGCGTTTAGAGGTTGGCCTTCTGTTACATAATCACCATATCTTTTAAAGAAGCTGCCTACTGCACGATTACGGCAAATCACTTCTACACCTTTACCAAAGCATTTTGCCGGCAGTACTTCCATGGTGGAGTTTTCTACATCTGCAGAAACATAATGTGTTTGAATGCCTGCTTTTTTCAAAATTTCAAAGAAGAAGATAGATACTTTTAAGTTTTCTTTGCCAATTCCGTCAATGGTAAGTCCAACTGTGTTGGCGCCAGGGTCAAACACACCGTCAGTGCCTGTGACATCATCTTTAAATTTCAATAAATAATTTCCGTTGTCCAGCGCAAATACATCTTTTGTTTTGCCTTGATATACAGCTTTCATGAATCAAAACCTCCGCAATTTTTAACTGAAGTGATATTTTTATGTCTGCTCTATTTTATCACTTTTTTGTCGATTATGATAGACACAATTAGAAATTTTATATAATTTTGTGAGCATTGTAAATTGTATGAAACAACTTACTGTAATTTTTGTTCAATGGCATGAATGATATGCTCCAATACTTGGATACGTCCGTACTTTTTGCATTGTGTGGGGACCACATGCCACGGCGCAAATTCTGTAGAGGTGTGTTCCAACATCTGATTTACAGCAATTTCGTAGCTGTCCCATTTTTCCCTGTTACGCCAATCTTCAGGGGTGATTTTCCATCGTTTTGACGGTGTGGATTGACGGTCATTAAACCGTTTCAGCTGTTCATCTTTATCAATTTGCAGCCAAAACTTTACAATCACAGCGCCCCAGTCCGTCAATTGCTTTTCCAGTTCATTAATTTCACTGTATGCACGAATTTGTTCTTCTTTTGTGCAGAATTGTTCAATATATTCTACCAGAACGCGGCCGTACCATGTGCGGTCAAAAATTGTAATATGTCCTGTTTTGGGAATGCTGCGCCAAAAACGCCACAAATAGTGGTACTGGCGTTCTTCTTCCGACGGAGCTGCAATTTGCCGTACTTGGTATCCTCTGGGGTCTAAGCTTTGGCAAACACGGTTAATACAGCCGCCTTTTCCCGCAGCATCCCAGCCCTCAAACAGAAACAGTGCCGGAATCTTTTTTCGATATAAACGTGATTGCAGGTCAAACAATTTCTTTTGTAATTTTTTTAATTGTTTATCATAATCATCATCTGATATTTTTTGTCCCAGAGGAACCGTTTGAATCGGTTCGTGTTTTAAAGTTGGATAGGTATCGGAAGGCATAAGAATAGGCCATGTTTTATTTTCCAACTGACTGGCAGAACTTTGAATGGTATTGATGACCGTTTCAAAAATAAATGCAGACGCTTCATCCAAATAAGAAGCATCTACCACATGCCATGGCGCAATTCCCGTATTGGTAGATTCCAGCATATCTTGGTACACTTTATAAAAATGGTGATATTGATGATATTGTTTCTTTTCTTTTTCCGTAACGCGCCATTTGGTTGCACTGTTATTTTCCAAACCGTCAATTCTATTTTTTAACGTTTTTTCGTTAATTTGAAGAAAGAATTTAATGATAATATAACCTGCATCATGGAGTGTACGTTCAAACTGTAGAATTTCTTTGGTTCGTTCTTCTATTTTATCCTCATCCGTTTGATTTAAAAGTGGGTATGCCGAAATGTCCTGATACCAACTGCAATCCAAAATAGACATTTCTCCCTTTTTGGGAAGCATATTCCAATGGCGCCATAAAAACGGGTGGCGCTTTTCTTCATCTGTCGGAGGAGTAATGTTATGCATGGTTAAATGGCGAAAGTCAAAATGAATCATGAGTTCGGAAATAAATGTGCCTTTTCCTGAAAAGCTCCATCCTTCAAATAATATAATGACAGGCAGTTGATGTTCCCGAATGGTCTGCTGCAAAACCATCAGCTCGTCTTGTAATTGCTTTTTCTCTTTTTTATGTTCTTTCATATGTTTCTTATGTTCTGTTAATTCTATCAGCATAGGATACTTACCCCTTTTTATGTTTCGTTTTTTATGATGGATTCTCTTACGCAATTGTGATTAGTTTACCATAAAAAGAGGAATAATCCTAGAGAAATATGCAGTATTATTTGTAAATTTTACATACATGTTGTGGTGTTGTATTGCTATTTACAGTTCCAAAACGTATAATAAAAATAACTATGTTTTTGTATGAGTACAAAATGGAAAGAGGCATTGCGATGGATAGTAGAGTGGAATCCTATTTTGAAGATATCAAAGGAAAAAAGATTGCGTTTCTGGGAATCGGAGGCAGCAATTTACCGTTGGCAAAAATCTTTCGTCAAAAAGGTGCAATAGTATTTGCCTGTGACAAAAGAGAAAAAGAACAGCTTGGAAAAACAGGAGAAGAATTGGAGCAAATGGGTATCGCCTTAAATTTGGGGGAACATTATTTGGAGCAATTGGACGTTGATGTGATGTTCCGCACTCCCGGCATGCGTTTTCATACAAAAGAGCTGGAACAAGCAAGAGAAAAAGGAATTGTTGTAACATCTGAAATGGAAGTGTTTTTTGACCTTTGTCCTTGTCCTATTTATGCAGTTACGGGCAGTGACGGTAAAACTACAACCACAACAATTATTTCAGAGTTTTTAAAAGCGGCAGGCAAACGAGTACACTTGGGCGGAAACATTGGGACTCCTCTGCTTCCCGAAATTGAGCAAATAGATAAGAACGATGTGGCGGTTGTGGAATTATCCAGCTTTCAGCTGATTTCTATGCGCCGCAGTCCAAAGGTTGCAGTGGTGACCAATCTTTCTCCCAATCATTTGGATATGCATAAAGATATGGATGAATATGTACAGGCAAAACGCAATTTGGTACTGCATCAAACAGCAGCGTCCAAAACAGTATTGAATGCAGAAAATCAGTTGACCATGTCGTTTGCAAGTGATGTCAGGGGACAATTGTTCACGTTTAGCAGTGCAAAACCATGCAAATATGGGGCGTATTTAAGGCAAGATGGAATGATGGTCATGTCTGAAGGGGAAACGCAAACAGAGGTATTGCATAGCAGTGAGATTAAAATTCCCGGAAAACATAATGTGGAAAATTATTTGGCAGCCATAACGGCAGTGTGGGGAGATGTTCCCCATGAGGCAATTTGCCAAGTGGCAAAAAACTTTGGAGGGGTACCGCATCGTGCAGAGTTGGTCAGAGTGCTAGACGGAGTTTCTTATTACAATGACTCTATCGGAACCAGCCCAACCAGGACAGCGAACGGAACTTTACAGCTGTATGACAGAAAAATAATTTTAATTGCAGGCGGATATGACAAACAAATTCCATACGATACACTTGGTCCAATTATTATGGATAAAGTGAAAACATTAATTTTAATGGGTGCAACAGCCGATAAAATAGAAGCTGCTGTAAAAGCAGCGCCAAACTACTGTGAACAGGAAATTGTAATTTTACATGCCAACTCTATGGAGAAGGCGGTTGCTTTGGCGAAAGAACAGGCACAAAAGGGAGATATTGTATCTCTATCACCGGCTTCCGCAAGTTTTGATTTGTATCCAAACTTTGAGGCGAGAGGAAATCATTTTAAGAATATTGTAAATGCGTTGTAAGGAGGGGTACTATGGAACAATTAAAAGAAATGCTGTTTCAGCTTTGCAGTGCGGCAGGTACACCGGGTGACGAGCACTTTGCAGCACTTCAGGCAAAAAAAGCATTGGAGCCATATTGTACAGATGTAACCATAGACCATATGGGAAATGTCATTGGTTTTATGGGAGATAAAAATGCAGAGCGTCAAGTGATGTTAGACGCCCATATAGACCAAATCGGAATGATTGTAACACAGATTGATGAAGATGGTTTTCTGCATGTAGCGCCCTGTGGTGGAGTAGACCGTCGTGTGCTTCCTGGCGCTTCCGTAACGGTATACGGTCATGAGACGTTAACCGGAATTGTATGTTGTCTGCCGCCTCATTTGGTAGAGGATGACGGCAATAAAGTAGAACCGGTTGATAAGATGGCGGTAGACTTAGGTTTGACCAAAGAAGAAGCAGAGCAAAAGGTATCTTTGGGTGACCGCATTATCATCAACGGTGAACCCCGTACTTTGTTGAATCATCGTGTATCCTCCGCCGCATTGGACGACCGCGCCGGTTGTGCGGCTCTGATTCGCTGTGCACAATTGTTGCATGACAAACCGCTAAAATGTGGGCTGACTATATTGCTCAGTACCAGAGAAGAAACCGGAAGCCAAGGTGCAAAAACAGGCGCATTCCGTATTTTCCCCACAGAAGCAATTGCGGTAGACGTCAGCTTTGCCGACCAGCCCGGAGTGGCAGCCTATAAATGTGGAAAACTGGGGGCAGGACCTATGATAGGCGTATCCCCTACATTAGACCGAGAAATGAAAGATAAATTAGTTCATATTGCGAAAGACGAAGAGATTCCTTATCAAATGGAAGTAATGGGTGGTTCCACAGGTACCAATGCAGATGTCATCGGTACCACACAGTCGGGTGTCAGAACAGCATTGATTTCGATTCCTTTGCGTTATATGCATACACCTGTGGAGGTAGTCGATTTGGAAGATATAGAGCGTGTAGCCAAACTGATGGCTTCTTACATTCATCATAGATAAAGAAAGGAGGAAAAGACATGGCAAATATGAAGTTACTGGAACAATTGTGTACATTAAGAGGCATTTCGGGAGATGAAGAATCGGTTCGAGATTTTATTGTAGCGCAAATTACACCTTATGCAGAACGTGTTACCATAGATGCAATGGGAAATGTGATTGCAGAAAAAAAAGGTGCAAAACCTGCAAAAACAAAGCTGATGTTAAATGCACATATGGATGAAGTCGGTCTGATTGTAACCCATATTGATAACGATGGCTATCTAAAATTTGCCACCGTAGGCGGCATTGATAAACGCGTTCTTTGCGGCAGAAGCGTTATCATAGGTAGCGGTGTTCACGGCGTAATTGGTGCAAAACCCATTCATCTGCTGAACTCCGAGGAAAGAGGCAAAGCTGTTCCAATCCATGATATGTATTTGGATATTGGAGCTTCCAGCCGTGAAGAAGCCGAAAAAGTGGTTCATTTGGGTGATTCAGTCTGTTTTGATTCACTGTTTGATACGCAAAACGGTATGATACGCGGTCGTGCATTAGATGACCGTGCAGGCTGTGCTATTTTAATTGATATGATTCAGTCTGAATTGCCTTATGATATGACATTCGTATTTTGTGTACAGGAAGAAGTGGGTACAAGAGGGTCTCGTACTGCGACTTATCAGGTACAGCCACAGGCCGCAATTGTTGTGGAGACCACAACGGCAGCAGATGTTGCAGGTGTTCCAGATGAAAAGCATGTGTGCAGCTTGGGCAAAGGTGCGGTTATTTCCTTTATGGATAAAGGAACCATTTATGACCGTGCATATTACGATTTGGCGCTGGATACAGCAAGAGAAGAACAATTGCCTTGCCAAATAAAACAGGCGGTAGCAGGCGGAAATGATGCGGGAGCCATTCATGCTACCCGTGACGGTGTGCGTACCATTGCAGTATCGTTGGCTTGCAGATATCTGCATTCTGCGGTAGGACAAATAGCACAAGACGATTTTCACTCTTCTGAAACGCTTATTATGAAATTGGCAGAGAGAATTGCAGGCAGCGAACAAATATGATTGTATTGGCAGAAAAGAAAGAATTGGCTCTGATAGCTCAATATCAGGAAACAGATTCTTTTGCATGCAGAATTTTATGTATTGCAAATATGTATGAGAACTATCCATTTGCAGACTTTTGGATACAAAAGCAAGAAGAGGCAGGGCAACCCACAGCATATCTGTCAAAAATGGACGGCGTCATTACGCTGTTTGTTCATGAAAATGCGGATTTTGATGAACTTTGTATGTTTATCAAAATGATAGGGGCTAGGTGTATTATGTGTCATGCTTCCTGTGCAGAACAATTGCATATTACGCCTGTAAGGACAGGAACTATTATGAAATGGAACACACATTTGATAGAACAAACCAATAGAACGGTTTCTCCCAATTTGCATCAAGTGTACAGTGTATTGCAGGCTTGCAGCAGTAAAGCGTTTCAAGTACCGGAATTTGAGCCGTTTTATTTGGATATGTCTCATAGAATCCGTCATGGCGGAGCAACGGCAGTAGGATATGAAAAAGAAGAAAAAATCATCGCCTGTGCAATGACTGTGGCAGAAACAGAACGTGCTGCCATTATAGGGGCTGTGGCCGTTTTACCGGAGTATCAAAGAAAAGGAATTGGTACCTCTGTTGTACAAAGTTTACTGCATCGTTGTATGGCAAAACATCAGAAGCATATCTACGTGTATTGCAATTCAGAACAAAATGTCCAATTTTACCGCACAATAGGATTTACAGACAGCGGTGTATGGGCGGAATTAGAACAAATCTAAAAGGAGAAAACATGTTTTATCCACAGTTTAAAATAGATTCAAAAATTCAAAATGCAGCGGCGGAAGTCATGAAGAAAATTACTCCGCGTCTGCAGGAAATTGATGAGATTACCGAATATAATCAGCAAAAGATGATGGCTGCATTCCATGAGGCAGGAGTCAGTGAAAGTCATTTTGTATCTTCTACAGGCTACGGTTACGGTGACAGGGGAAGAGACGCATTGGACATGGTATATGCAAAGGCGTTGGGAGCAGAAGATGCTCTGGTACGCCATAATTTTGTAAGCGGAACCCATGCGCTTACCGTAGCTTTATTTGGCGTCCTGCGTCCCGGAGATACCATGCTGAGTGTAACAGGAATTCCATACGATACCTTAAGAGGTGTCATTGGAATGACGGGTGATGCAAACGGTTCTTTAAAAGAGTTTGGGATTCATTATAAAGAAGTGCAGTTAAAAGCAGACGGCACTCCTGATTATCACGCCATTGAACAAGCGATTGAACCGAATCAAAAAATGGTATATATCCAGCGCTCGAGAGGATACAGCCTAAGGCCATCTTTATTGATAGAAGATATCGAAAAAATTGCGGCAATTGCTAAGAAAAAGGCGCCGAATTGCATTGTAATGGTAGACAACTGTTACGGTGAATTTGTTCAAACAGAAGAACCTACTTCTCGTGGAGCTGATTTAATGGCAGGCTCTTTGATTAAAAATCCGGGCGGAGGAATTGCCCCTACCGGAGGATATATTGCAGGAAGAAAAGACTTGGTTGAAAGCTGTGCTTATCGTTTGACAACTCCGGGTACAGGCAGAGAGATAGGAGCAACACTGGGAAATAACAGGGAATTATTTTTAGGCGCGTTTCATGCGCCTCATGTAACGGGAGAAGCACTCAAAACAGCAGTATTCACTGCGGGATTAATGAATCATTTTGGTTATGATGTTACTCCTGCATGGAATGAACCGAGAGCAGATATCATACAGGCAGTGCTGTTGGAAAAAGAAGAAGCGCTGATTGCATTTTGTCAGGGAATTCAGAAAGGAGCGCCTGTAGATTCTTTTGTTGTACCGGAACCATGGGATATGCCCGGATATGATTGTCAGGTGATTATGGCGGCAGGCGCATTTACTTTAGGTGCATCTATCGAGTTATCTGCCGATGCACCGTTGCGTGAACCATATGCTGCTTGGATGCAAGGTGGACTCAATTTTCACAGCGGAAAATTGGGCGCGATGCTTGCAGCGCAGAGTATGTTGGAAAAAGATTTGATAAAATAGTAAAAAACTGTTGACTTTTTGGTGCGGCTTTGATATAATCCTACTTGCGTCAAGAAATTGTCGCATCAAAATATGCGGGTGTGGTGGAATTGGCAGACACGCCAGATTTAGGTTCTGGTGGGCGACCGTGCAGGTTCAAGTCCTGTCACCCGTACCAACGTAAAAACCGCGTAACTAGGTCAAACGGCTTGGTTACGCGGTTTTCTTTGTTTTATATTTGGTTCAAAAATCTTAAAAAACAGACAAAAAACCTATAAAAGTGCAACACATGCAACACGAAATGCAACACGGATTTTGGTTTGCATATTTATAGTTCCGAAAAATATTCTAAAACAATTTTATCATTTTTTGTCTTTTGGTCGTCTAGTGCATGGGTGTAAATTTTTTGGAGTGTTTCTCGTGACTTCCAACCTCCACGCTCCATAATGTATATATCTGGGACATTTAACGCATGCATTATGGAAGCGGAGTAATGCCGCAGCTTGTGAATGCCGAATGTTTCGGTGGTAACTTTATTCCTCAGCTCCGCAAAAGCATCAGTAATCGAGTTTGGAGTAAGATTTACTACTCTTTCTCCTTCTTGTAGTCCTTCTCTTAACAATTTCATAGTTTCTGGTGGAAAATCTATAGTACGTGTACTTTCTTCGGTTTTAGGTAGCTTCACAACCCATTTTCCGGCAGAATCTTTTACCATAGCTTTATCCACTTTTACGGAGTTTCCCACAAGGTCGCTTTCAAGTAAGGCGCTTATTTCTGACCGTCTTAGTGTACCGATGGAGGCTAAAATAATAGCTTTTAGAAGGTCGGGATTTGTGCATGCGTCCATCAAAGATTTTATCATTTTATCATCAGGGACGTAGACTTTTTTCTTTATCTTTTGCGGTAGCGTTGTACTTACCCTAAAATTTGGCAAAAACATTGACAAAACGGATACTAAAAGACCATGCATATTGTGGACCGTTTTTGGTGAGTATAATCCCGCCGCACGATTGACAGCAATTTGAATATTTTCTTGCGTTATTTTTTGTATAGGTAGCGGCATAAGTTCAGGAAAATCATGTTTTTGTTGTCGTTTGTACTCTCTAAGGGTTGACGGACTTAAAACATTACTTTTACTCTCAATATATCTTGTATACCCGTCATATAAGGTGATAGAGTGCGTGCTTGATCTCAACTTTTTATTCAAGCTGTAGTCAGCCGCCAAAAACTCCGCTTCTTTCTTTGTTTCCGCCGTAAAAGACTGATATTTTCTTTTGCCGTTACTGTCTGTATAGTCATATACTAAAGCCCTCCACTTACCTGATGGTAATTTTTTAGCCTTTGCCATTGCTGTACCTCCTAAAAAAGGGCGCAAAAAAGCAGCCCCTTGATTTTTACGGGCTGCAATGGTACAATATTTTTGGTACTTTACTGTACTATGTAGCCCTAGGGTTATATAGTCAACGTCTCTATCCTGTTGGCGCAGGGTAGGGGCGTTTTTTATTTTTATTCAATCATGTCATAAAATACATTTTCAGAAATAATTCTTAGGTCAAATCCTTCTAATATGTACTTTTCAGCCTTTAAATATTTAGAGCTTTTTCCATTTTTTACTTTTCGATAATCAGTAACTCCTAAAATTAAATAATTCGTATCTTTGGTAACATTATTATTTATTTTTCCACCCAAGTTAATAACAGCCTGCATTGCCTCTTTTCTTGAAAATTTACATAGTGTTCCAGTAAATACGCACAATTTACCATATATCGGATGAGATTCGTCAAATATTTCTGTGGTTGGCTTTATATCTTTAAAAGAGAAGGCTGTACCTTTTTTCTTTTTAAATAAATCCAAGGTATCTATATGATTATCGTTTATATATTCTTTAATTTTATTAAAAAGATTATATGTAGCATAACAATCAGAAATTGTACGGTGATTTTCATCGATTGGTATGTCAAGTTGTTCTTTTAAGTAGCTTAACCTATGATTATCAAAATCATTAAAGATTTTTCTGCTAAACCTTAAAGTATCTATAAAATCATTTTTTAGATAATATCCTAAAAGAATTGATTTATCGTAAATGAAATTAATATCAAAGTTAACATTATGCCCAACGATGATAGAATCCCCGATAAAACTTAAAAATTTTGGTAAAATCTTTTCAAGAGTTGGAGCTGTTGACAGCATATCATTTGTTATTCCTGTTAAATTTATGATAAAGTCATCAAGTGGTTCAACCGGCATAACAAGAGATTGGAATTCATCAGTAACAGCACCATTCACTACACGGATTGCTCCCAACTCAATTACTTCGTCATATTCCGAATCCAAACCAGTAGTTTCAATATCAATAACAACATAGCTGTCGGACAACTCAGTCAAACTATTTCCTTTATATTCTCTCTTAACCATAATAATAGTGTTCCTTCTTTTTTTAATTGATAAATTTATGAGTAAAACCAGTAGCAATACCTTCAATAACTAAATTATTTATTTCTTCTTTAATGTATACTAACGGCTCATAATTTGCATTAGCAGGCTGTAGAACAACTTTGTCTTTATACTTGAATACTTTCTTTAGTGTGGCTTCTCCCTCCACTCTAACAGCCGCTATTTGTCCGTTATAGTCAATGTCAGGTTGCTTTATCAAGTAAACTACATCACCAGAGCGTATACCAGCTTCAATCATGCTATCCCCATCACAAGTTAAGAGAAAATCGCATTTAACATCTTTAGGAACGTTTATATAGTCCTCAATATTCTGTTCTGCTAAAATAGGTGTTCCGCATGCAATCTTTCCCACTAATGGTTTTAAAACCATTTCTGGAGGTGGAGAGAAACCTTCGGGGATTTTGTTTAATTCTCTGTATTTATTTTTAACAGTACTTCTACCAGTTAAATAATCCATATCAACATTAAAAAAGTCTGCTATAGCTTCTAATGTTTCAAAGTCTGGTTCTCGTCTGTTTTGCTCATACATTCCTATAGTACTTGCGGATATCTCAAAACATTTTGCCAATTGTGATTGGGTTAGATGTTTTTCAGTTCTTAATTCTTTCAGTATATCCCCAAAAGCCATATAACTTTCCTCCTTTTGATTCTTACAAGTACATTATAACACGTAATGTGTCAAAAGTAAAGAAAAAAATCACACGGAAGGTGTTGACAAGTGATTTTTTATGTGCTAATATTAAATCACACGAAATGTGTAGATTGGTTTTTGAAGGAAGGTGAGAAAATGATTAATCCGTCAATATCAGGAGAAAGATTAATAAAGTTACGTGGTACTAAAAGCCGAACAGAGGTAGCTCGTGATAATAATATTTCCTATTCGACATTACAGATGTATGAAAATGGAAAACGAACTCCGAGGGATGAAATTAAGATTCGTTTAGCGAAATATTACCATACAACAGTACATGATATTTTTTTTGCAGAGTAACTACACGATATGTGTACAAAAGAACTAAAACAGGTTAGCATGACAAACTTATAAAACTACCCAAACGATTTATTTCAAATAAAAAAAAGAAAGGAGAATGAAAAAATGGATGAAGGTAAAATTTTTCCTAGTGGTATAGTCTTACTTAGTAAGGAAGAAGACTCATGCATTGAAAGTATTTTTCAAACTATAAAAAAAGAGCTTCGAGAAGAAGCCCAAACCGTTGAAGTAATAACGATGATTTTAAATGATGCAAAGGAGAAAATAACTCAAATAAAAATTGAGTTATAGAATTTTTTGAATAGATAGGTTGCAGGAAAGTTAAAGGAGTCTATCAGAGAGTTGACGAATGCTGTTGTTAATTTCCTTTAACCCCTCCAGTTCATCCCTTATATCTGGAATAGTTTCCACCAACGAACTTGCATAATTCATATCGATAATATACTGTTCTTTGATTTCCTTTCCACAGGTTTGGTAGTGCAATTCAACTTCAAATATTTTGTCTGGATACCCTCTAAAATTGAACGATGAAGATATATAGTATTTAGGAGCAATAAATACATTTTTACAATTTGTAATATTGCATTTATCAGGTAGAGGATGTTTACTTTTCTTCCAATCTAATTCTGGTGTTATTTTTAAAGATAAAAGTTTCGCGGGGGAATTTCCAAAGTTTTTTATGACAAGTAAGTCTGTTATTTTGTTTTGTTGTCCCTTACGTATATAGAAAACTAAATTTCCTCGATTTTGTTCAAAAAATTGTTTACGTATTTCTCTAAGATTTCGATATGTAAAAAAAGCAGCAATACCGGTAATTGCCATAGCAATAGATGCGATAACGCAACTTAATATTTCGTAATTTGTCATTTTAACCAATCCTTTTCTATAGAAAGTGCTTAATATCTTCGCATAAATATCATCTAGTTTTTACCCATGCTTAATTTATCCACATTCTCCCCTTTACCTCAATTAAATTTTACCACTATATGGGAGAGAGAGCAATCAAAGCAAAAACAAAAATAGAAAAGTTAGTGAACTAAATTCACATAAAATGTTAATTAAGATCACAGAAAGGAGGTGAGAGAATGCAAACATTAGAAGAAGCAGAATCATATTCAAAGGTTCTTTCCGATGAGTTGGAACATGCAAAGTTGCGATTGAGTTTATCGGAAAAAGAAGGAAAGAGGATTATCAAACAACAAATAAGGGAGATTAAGAGAGATATTCGGCGTAATTCTATGAAAATCAGAGATGTCAGTCAAGAAAAATCACTTTATGCTTAAAAATAGGACACATGTCTTAAATTTAAGATTTACGAACCAATATTTAAGCAACAGCATAGATAGTGGTATAAAAAATCGCCTTAAATCGACTTTGTTTCTTTTAAGAATTGTTGAGATAATTAAAGCAAGGAGGTGAAAATCATGCCAAAAGTAACATACGGAAAAGACCTTGTGCTTGAAAAAAATAAAAAGCAAGCAGCACATGTCATAAAGTATTGCAAGGACAAAAAAGGATTAAGTGTAGAAGAACTGGGAATAAAGTTAGGTATGTCAAGGAGTACCGTTAATCAGAGAATGAAAGATGCTTCTAATATGACCCTTAAAGAGCTGTGTGCCTTATATAAGCTTATAGGCGTAGAGTTTAAGCTACCACAAGTAGTGATAGGAGATGACTAAATGAGAAAAATATTTGACTGGGTGACAATCGGACTAACATTTGCTTTCACTATATCGGCCCTTGGCGTAGTCGGGAGCTTTGAGCAAGGCAGACTAGATGCAGCAGGCTTTTTTATAGGACAAGCTGTATGTATCGCAGGGATAGCTTTGCTTGCAGTAGTCCATCATCTTTTAAGTAAAAAGAAAAAGTTCCGTAAGAGTCGCAGCTCAAACGGAACAAAGAAAAAAATTAACCGCTTTCAGTATACCAAATAAGGGGAGGGTGTGTCAAATTTGATTAATAGGATTTTTAACGAAGACTGTATCAATGGAATGCAGTGGATGGCAGATTCGAGTGTTGATTTGATTGTAACAGACCCTCCTTATCTAATCGATTACCGAACAAATCGCAGAAAAAACAAAGAACATCCTTTTTGCACTTCTATAAAAAATGATGACAATCCAGAACTTGTAAAAAAATATTTAAAAGAGTGCTATAGAGTTTTGAAAAATGATAGTGCTTTATACGTTTTTTGCAGTTGCGATACCGTTGATTTTTTTAAGATAGAAATTGAAAAGTATTTTACTATCAAAAATATCATTATATGGGTAAAAAATAACCATACTGCTGGCGATTTGCAAGCGCAGTTCGGCAAAAAGTATGAAATGATTATTTTAGCGAACAAAGGGAGAAAGAGATTTAATGGCAAGAGATTAACGGATGTATGGTTTTTGATAGAGTCGCAGGAAAAAAACAACTCCATCAAAATCAAAAGCCGATAGAGCTTATTGAGAGGTGTATCCTAAAGCATTCTAATGAAAATGACCTAGTTTTTGATGGTTTTATGGGAAGCGGAACAACTGCTCTCGCTGCAATGGAAACAGGACGAAATTTTATAGGTTTTGAAATTGATAAGAATTTTTTCGATATAGCACAAGGGAGGATAACTAAAGCATTAGAGAGTGGGACTTCTGGGGAAATGAAGTATATGGCGTCGTTTGTTCCTGTGTTTTTTATAGCTTATACCAGCCAAGGAATAACTATGAGTGCAGATATGATTGCCTTTTTTGTTTGGTGGGCATGTATTACTGTTGTCATGATTGTTGCATCATGGCTATTGTATCGTGCCAGAAAAAGTGAAAATGCAGAGGGAAGAAAAGCGTATCCGGTACCTCAAATCATCATTCGCACTGTAGTATCGGGTGCAGTAGGTATTGGATTGGGATATATTTTATTTGCAACATTGGGCGGTACGGTTGCCTTCTTTGCAGGAGTAGTCATAGGAGCTGTAATTGCCCATATCATTATTGAAGTATTGTATGCCAGAGGTTTTCGTACTTTGCTGAAATCACTGCCATACTTAGCAGGATTTTTAGTACTGTTTGGTATTTACTATGCTATATTGGCTACAGGGTGTTTTGGATATGATACAAAAGTACCGCTTGCCAATCAGGTAGAAAGTATAGATTTGGACTTGGATAATACCCCAGCAAATGAAATTCTGGATGTAAATGGAAAAACCATTGGCACAGTCACACCTGTTCATTTACAAGACAGAACTTCCATTGAAGCGGTAATCAGCTGGCACCAAGCTACTGTAGATGAGAATCGGGAAAAACATTATCCTTATCAGATGTCTGACCATATATTTTCCGGAAAAGTGACATATCATTTAAAGGATGGCAGCACCTTAACAAGAACAGTGGAATATTTCCGAGATTTAAATACCACAGAAACTAACAGCACGTCTTCCAAACGAAAAGAGCAGAAAGATTTGTTGGAAAACCAAGAGGAATACATTAAAAAATCAAATTTAATTTTTTATGTAGAGCCTCAGGCTTTGAATACGATAACAGTTGTAAAAGGAAATGCCGATTCCGGAACATATATTACAGAGGAAGGACAAAAAGAAATTTTGCTTCAAATGTTACAACAAGACATTATGAGAACAGAAATGAATCAATCTCATTCTGACAGTAAAGAGTCCACTTTACAAAAGAGTGCCGATACAGAAATCGATGAAAATACGATTTTGCTGACAATAGATACAAAATCATTTATTCCGTCTCAGAACAGTATTGTACGCCAATTAACGGGTGCCTATAACGGACAAATTAGACTTTCACAAACAAGTTTCCCATATGTGATTGATGAATCGGAATTTCCAAATACATATCAATATTTGTTGGATAACGGTTTTCTGGCATAAAATTTTTTAAAATGCATTCTATGTTAATAGGATGTATTTTTTATTTTTTACCGATTCAGTTTTGTTATTTTTCAAAAAGAATCGAATAATTCCGAATATGTATGTCAATGATATGGATAATGAAAGAAACATACATAAGGGATACTTTGTGTAACGGAGGAATCATAGATGGCAAAAAAAATACTACCTTATATGGCAAGTTTTCTTGCAATCTTTTTTATCATTCCGTTTCTGTCGATTCAGGTTGCAGGAGAAGAGGTAACGTTTGAAACAAATTCAAAAGCGCTGTATATGGTAGATTTAAATACACAGGAAGTCGTATATCAAAAAAACGCTTCACAGCAGTTGGAGCCCGCTTCCTGTACCAAAATTATGACGTATATTGTTGCTGTGGAATCCATATCTGATTTGGCAAATACAAAAATAACGGCCGGCAGCTATGTATCAGCTATGCTTCAGGGAACAGACAGTTCTCTGTCCGGAATTCGGCAAGGGGAACAGTTAACCGCATTACAGCTGTTACATTGTATGATGATACCATCCGGCAACGATGCAGCACTTGTTTTGGCGGAATACATCGGCAATGGAGATATTAATAAATTTGTGGATAAAATGAATGAGAAGGCTGCAGAGCTGGGATGCAACAATACACATTTTGCCAATCCTCACGGTTTGCACGACGATAATCATTACACAACAGCCGAGGATCTTTATAAAATAACACAGTACGCAATGAGTCTGCCTTATTTTATGGATATTGTAACACAAACAGAATACACATTGCCTCCGACGAATTTATATACGGGAGAACGCACCATTTATACAACCAATAAAATGATGGATAAGAATGAACCTGTTTATTATGAACCATATATTGAAGGGATAAAAACAGGTTCACATGATGAAGCAGGTTATTGTTTGGTTACCACGGCCCAGAAAAATGGACAGCGGTATATGATTGTTGCGTTAGGTGCGCCGATTGGTGATGTGCATGGAGAAATGTTGGACACAAAAAACTTGTATGACTGGGCATTTCAAGGTTTTCAGGAGAGCAGTCCTGTATTGGCACACAATGTATATCCGGAGATAAAACGAGGGCAGTTATGGGATAAAATGAATACAGTTATCTCTTCTCCATGGTTTGTAGCCATATGCAGTATGGTCATTGTAATCGTGGTATTATTATTGTCAGATTATGCGCAAAAATATAGGCACAAGAAAAAGAACGAAAAGTAAAGCAAAGGGGGAAGCAAGTTGCTCAAACATTTCAAACGATTGATGCACCCTGTAAGAGTAGAATACCCTAACGTACAATATGCTGTTCTGCTTCAGGAGCAACTGGGAGGAGCAAACGGTGAATTAAAGGCAGCTATGCAATATATGGCTCAAAGCTTCTATGTAAAAGAACAAGAATTAAAAGACATGCTTATGGAAATTGCTGCCGAAGAATTCAATCATATGGAGATGATAAGCGTAACCATACAAATGCTGAAAGGTGAAAATGTTTCTGATAAGACTTCCGATTTTTGGGTGCAATCTCCTTTTTGTTTTGTAAATATGGACGGTGTTCCGTTTTGTGCGGATTATATTACCGTTACAGGTGATGTTGCGACAGATTTACTATCTAATATTGCATCGGAACAGCGTTCCAAAGTAATATATGAATCTTTATATCATCAAATTGAAGATAAACAGGTACGTAAAACGATAGAATATTTGATGCATAGAGAAAAATTGCATAAGGTTTCTTTTTTGGCTGCATTGAAACAGTATGCACATGAAGAAAGCAGTTTAGAATTCGGTGCTACTGCTGATGAAAAGTTATATTTTCAATTTCGTTCCATGTTTAAAGAAAAAACAGATGAAAGCAATGTAATAACCCCACCACCGGGATTTTATCATCCGGATGAACATCACTCATAGTATAAATTTGTTATGTGAAAGTTATCTACGAAACAAATAATAGATATATACTGATTATTTAATGTATAGCTACATTTTGTATCTGTTTTTCACACAGAAGCCCGTGTTAAGTTTAAAATGAATACAAAACATATTCGGGAGGAAGGGTTCATGAAAATTAAAAGCTATTCTATCAGAATTGAACAAGACCTTTTACACAAACTGCATTATATGGCTGCATATGATGGAAGATCTGCAAATAGTCAAGTTTTGTATTATATTAAACAAGCGGTAGTAGCATTTGAAAAGAAGAACGGTCCTATTGAAATAGAAGCAAACAAATAGGTTATATATTTTTACATGAAAAAAGCGATTGAATCATTCAATCGCTTTTTTTTTTACTTGCTGCTGTTCTTTTGTAACAATTCTGCTTTAATACTCCACAGCTCTTGAGATAAGTCTACATAATAGTTATGTGGATGGTCAAACCGCAGGACTTCAGGCCATAGAGTATTCACTTGTTCCTTACAGTATGCCTGAATCTCTTGCAATGATTTTGGGGTAGTCATATTCTTTCCGCGTTTGAATATTTGCTGGCGCAAAGGTACTGCACGAAATGATTCCACTGTTTTCCGTTTCCAAGTATTCACAGGGTCAAAAATAGTGTACGGTTTGGAATCATCAATCACTTCATCGAACAGAGTTACAACGTCTGCAATTGCTTTGCCGCTGGTTCTGTCATATAATCGCCATAAATTTTTGAAGCATGGTGTTGTAATTTTTGCAGTATTTTCACTGATTTTTATTTTAGGAATAATATTACCATGTTCATCTTCAATACCTGCTAATTTATAAACACCGCCGAATACAGGTTCCGATGATGAGGTAATCATTCTTTCTCCTACACCAAAGCTGTCCACACAGGCTCCTTCCATGAGAATATCTCTGATAGTAAACTCATCAAGTGAATTGGAAGCGCAGATACTACAGTCTTCGTATCCGGCATCGTCCAGCATTTTACGTGCATGGCGAGTTAGATAGGTAATATCTCCGCTGTCTATGCGAATACCCGCAGGGCGATATCCTCTGGGAAGCAGTTCTTCGTTAAATACACGAATGGCGTTTGGTATACCGGACTTGAGTACGTTGTAAGTATCCACCAGTAAAGTGCATTGTGAAGGATAGGCTCTGGCATATGCGCGAAACGCTTCCAATTCACTATCAAACAACTGTACCCAGCTATGAGCCATCGTACCCATTGGAGGGATGTCAAATTTTCTCGCACAAAGTGTACTTGCTGTACCGCAGCAGCCACCGATATAAGCTGCGCGTGCACCGTAAATGGCGCCGTCAAATCCTTGCGCACGTCTGGCGCCGAATTCCATAACCGGTCTGCCTTGTGCTGCACGTACAATACGGTTTGCTTTGGTTGCAATGAGACTTTGATGATTAATGGTCAGCAGTATCATCGTTTCAATGAACTGTGCTTCAATTGCAGGGCCGCGGACTGTTACAATTGGTTCCATAGGGAAAATAGGCGTTCCTTCCGGTACTGCCCATACATCGCATGAAAATTTAAATGTACGCAGATAATCTAAAAAATCAACAGAGAATAATTGTGTAGATGCTAAATATGCAATGTCTTCTTCACTGAAATGCAAATGGTCAAAATATTCTATCAGTTGTTGTACACCTGCCATAATTGCAAAGCCGCCGTCATTTGGTACATGACGAAAAAACATATCAAAATAAGCAATTCGGTCACGATATCCATTTGTAAAATAACCATTTGCCATTGTAATTTCATAAAAATCCATTAACATGGTTAAGTTTGTTCTTAAACCGCTGTAATTATCCATCATTTATCATCTCCAATAGTAGTATAGGAAATTTATTCTGTATTACGCCTATTATATCAAATATAAATGTTCAGCATATTATATCAAGAAAGAGACAAAATAACAAATGTTATTTTTGAACAATAGATTTGTAGTATTTTGTTTTTTATTGCAGAAAAACAAAAAATAGAGTATAATACAATTATAATTAGTGAAAGTTGTTCATTTTAAACGTGCAGGACACTGACGTTTATTTTTATGCTTGTATTAAGATACTTTAGTTTTGCAGCTGATATGGGAGATGAATTTATGAGATTACGCAAGCAGGCCCTAGGCGACCGCAATTTAATTGGAGCCCGTGTTGAGTTGGCAAGAAAAAACCAAGGTATGAAACAAAAAGACTTGCTGGCGCAACTGCAGGTAAGTGGAGTAGATATGAACGCCTCAGGTTTATCTAAGTTAGAAGGGCAAATACGCTTTGTAACAGATTTTGAATTAGTAGCATTGGCCGATATATTAGATGTTTCGGTTGATTGGCTGCTGGGACGTACACAACAAGAGTAATCAAAAAACTCCGTTTGATACTTCATACGGAGTTTTTTTGATTAAAAACCAAAAACCGCAGGCACATTTGTGCACCGCGGCTTTTAGCAGAAAAATGAATGTATGTAATGTATCTCGTAAGCTAATTAAAAAGAAGAGAACCTTTTGCCAAATTCTTGGCAAGAAGCAAGACCGTCTGCATCAGGTGTTAAATTAATTGTAAGACCTGTTTCAAACAATTGCGCACCGTTATTTTTTACGCGGTCACACCAGTTCTCCATCCACTCGCCGGTTCCCCAGTCATAGGAACCAAACAAAGCAATTTTTTTGCCTTGCAGTGAGGTTTCTACTTGTTCAAAGAAAGGCTCAAATTCGCTTTCTTCCAATACCTCGTCACCCATAGAAGGACAGCCAAAAGCAATTTTAGAATAAGTATTTACTTGGTCAGGAGAACATTGCTCTACTGACATAACAGCTGCGGTACCTCCCGCTGCTGAAATACCTTCTGCAATTGCGTTTGCCATACTTTCTGTATTACCTGTTCCACTCCAATAAATAATTGCAATATTTTCCATGAGTTACACGCTCCTGTTTTGAATAATAGAATTTGTACATAAACAATGCAATAAATTCCCATCTGTATCTTTTAATGCTTGGGACAATTGCTGTTTGCAGCTTTTATATTGTGCAAACAAACGGCGACTGTAGGTTTCGTCTCCGTATACTTTCCAACAACCACTGTATTTGTAATTGCAGCCGTTGTTCGTAATGAAGCCCACAACATCTTCCAGAGGATAACCCAGAAAAATGCCAATTTCATGTGGGAAACCTTTTGTGGATTGAACGCGCTGTGCTAAATAGGTCAGAATTCCATCAAAATATGGTTCCACATTGTTTTTATGATATACGGGATAACCGTAGGATAATAAAAATGCACGCTTTTGCGGTTCACATAATGTTTTGACCAGTTCTGATTTTCGATAAACCAGCAGAAGTTGTTTACAATTACATTGGCACACAGGATGAAAATAAATATCTTGTTGATTTAAGTGTGCATTATAATTTTGAACCATTTGTTCAAATGTTTCAAAACGTGGTAATGAAACTAAATTTGCCGGTTTTACCCCCATTAGTGTAGGCGCTGTATGAGAGGCCAGAAGGGTATCTAATTTTTGCTGTATCATTATAATGAAACAAACCTCCAAACCTTTCTTTACCTATCGCAATGATAGAGGTTAGTTTACGCTAACTCGATTGTAAAAAATAAAAATTGTTATTTTATTTTTGGGTTAGCGTTTGCTAACTTCCTATATACTATCACAACGATTTTATATTGTCAATACAAAAAAATAAAAAATTTTCACCCAACATAGTTTAAATATGTTGGGTGAAAATTTTTAACTGTCCACATTCTCTTTAATACGTTCAAATGTTTCTTGACTGATAATGTGTTCTATACGGCAAGCGTCTTGTGCGGCAAGTTCCTCGGGGATATTCAATATTTTTTGCAGGAACTTTGTAATATATAAGTGGCGTTCATAAACTTCATTGGCTTTTTTGCTTCCTTTTTCCGTTAAAACAATATTTCCGCTGCTTTCCACTACAATATAACCATCATTTTTCAAAATACTCATAGCTCGGCTAACACTTGGTTTTGTAAAGCCTAATTCATTGGCAATATCAATCGAACGCACATAGCCTTGTTTCTGGTGCAACATCAGTATGGTTTCCAAATAATTTTCTCCAGATTCATACATGGTGTTTTTACCTCCTAGTCAGTTATAGAACATGTCGATTCTTACTCTATACTTTACCATGAATTTAAACAAAATTCAAGCGTTATCGTCAGGAGTGTATATGATATTTTTAACAAGACATTTCTTTGTTTATGCCACATTTCATTCTTTATATTCTGTTTTTAAAATATATAATATGAAATTTCATTTTGAGAGAAAGACTATATTTTAAATGATATTGCGTATATGTTTTTCATATATTATATTGTTTTATGTTTTTTGTGATTCCCCACGGAAATCGGAAGAAACTAGACAAAAATATTGTTAAGTAATATCCTTGACAAAAATGTTAGCAAGTGCTAACTTAATAATGAGGTAGTAAAAAAGCGGAATCGTTACAATTTAGTTGTAACTCGTCTTATATTGTCGAAAAGAGGGAATAAATATGATACCATTGACATTTGCAGATGTGGGAAAAGAACACATTATCCGCAAAGTAGGCGGAAATTCCGAAGTACGGGCTCATCTTGAAAATCTTGGATTTGTTCCGGGTGCAGCAGTTACTGTTATTACAACCAATGGCGGAAATTTAATTGTAAATGTAAAAGAGTCCAGGGTTGCAATCAGTAAAGAAATGGCTGCCAAAATTATGATTTAATCTGTCCGGCGGCAGAAAGGGAGGACAAAATTGAAAACATTAAGAGAAGTGAAGGTAGGAGAAACCGCTACTGTTGTTAAACTTCATGGAGAAGGTGCAACAAAGCGTAGAATTATGGATATGGGGTTGACCAAAGGAACAGAGGTTTATATCCGTAAAGTAGCTCCTCTTGGAGATCCTGTAGAAATTACAATCAGAGGATATGAGCTATCCATTCGTAAAGCAGATGCGGAGTTGATTGAGATAGAATAAGAAGAGGTTGAACTTAGCTTGAAAGGAAGAAAAAGCAATGCAAATTAAAATTGCTCTGGCGGGTAACCCAAACAGTGGTAAAACTACGCTGTTTAATGCGTTAACCGGCGCAAACCAATTTGTTGGTAACTGGCCAGGGGTTACAGTAGAAAAGAAGGAAGGAAAATTAAAAAAACATAACGATGTTGTTATTATGGACCTTCCCGGAATTTACTCTCTTTCGCCATATACGTTGGAAGAAGTTGTTGCAAGAAATTATTTGATTCAAGAACGTCCCGATGTGATTCTGAATATCATTGACGGTACCAATTTAGAGCGTAACTTGTATTTAACCACACAGCTGACAGAATTGGGAATACCTGTGGTCATTGCCATTAACATGATGGATGTTGTGAAAAAGAATGGCGATAAAATTAATGTGGAAGAGCTCTCAAAACAACTTGGATGTAAAGTGGTGGAGATATCCGCATTAAAAGGTACGGGCATTACAGAGGCAGCACAAGCGGCAGTTCAGGCTGCAAAAGATACAAAAACAGTACCTCAACATTGCTTCAGCGGTGTTGTAGAACATGCGCTGGCACATATTGAAGAAGCAGCCGTACATAATATGCCTTTGGAACAACAGCGTTGGTATGCAATTAAGATTTTTGAGCGTGACGAAAAAGTATTAGAGCAATTAAAACTTGATAAGACCGTTTTGGAGCATATTGAGAAAGATATAAAAGCGGCCGAAGAAGAATTGGATGATGATGCAGAGAGTATCATTACAAATGAACGGTATGTTTATATTGCCTCTATCATTAAAAGCTGTTATAAAAAACACAGCAAAGGCCTTACTGTTTCCGATAAAATTGATAAAGTTGTGACCAACCGTTGGTTGGCTTTGCCTATATTTGTTTTGGTTATGTTTGTTGTTTATTTTGTGTCGGTTACTACGGTAGGTACTTGGGCTACCGACTGGGCCAATGATGGTGTGTTCGGAGATGGCTGGCATTTGCTGGGAATTGGCGATAGTTCTTATGCAGCAGATGCAGACCAATTCGGAGAAGCATCGCAGGTAGTAAATGGTTTTATCGATTATGCAGGAGAGCAGGGCATAGATACGGAGGCGGTAACAGCTGCATTGGATACCGAATCGGAAGATTTTGATCCTGCTGTTGCCAAAACAGAGTTGGCGGAATTTGCTTCTCAATTTTCTCCAACGGATGAAGCCTCTTATACGGTGACAGATGAGGAAACGTTAGCTACAGAAGATGTGACTTCATCGGGAGAAGAGTTGACTGCTGCCTTAGGCGTATACGAACAATATAATTATACAGAGCCGGACCCTGCTGATTACGGCGTTTGGGTACCTGGAATCCCTGTATTGGTGGAAAATGGGCTGAATGCTATCAACTGTGTGGACTGGCTGCAAGGATTGATTCTTGACGGTATTATTGCCGGTTTGGGCGCAGTGTTAGGCTTTGTGCCGCAAATCTTTGTATTATTTATTTTCCTTGCAATTTTGGAATCTTGCGGTTATATGGCTCGTATTGCCTTTGTTATGGACCGTATCTTCCGTAAATTTGGGTTGTCAGGTAAATCTTTTATTCCGATTTTAATTGGTACAGGTTGTGGCGTGCCGGGTATTATGGCTTCCCGTACCATTGAAAATGAACGCGACCGGCGTATGACCATTATGACAACAACCTTTATTCCATGCGGTGCCAAACTGCCGTTTATTGCTATGATTGCAGGCGCTATTTTTGGCGGTGCATGGTGGGTTGCGCCCAGTGCTTACTTTATTGGAATTGCGGCAATTATCATTTCAGGTATTATGTTAAAGAAAACAAAACCGTTTGCAGGAGATCCTGCACCGTTTGTTATGGAACTACCTGCTTACCACTTGCCAACTGTAGGAAATGTATTGCGCAGTATGTGGGAACGCGGCTGGTCCTTTATCAAAAAAGCAGGCACAATCATTTTGCTTTCCACAATCCTCATTTGGTTTGTTACATATTTTGGATTTATAGACGGCACCTTTACCATGCTTTCCGAAGACCAAATAGACAACAGTATCCTTGCAATCATCGGAAACGGCATTTCATGGTTGTTTGCTCCTCTTGGTTGGGGCAATTGGCAGGCAGCGGTTGCTTCCATTACCGGTCTGGTTGCAAAAGAAAATATTGTTGGTACATTGGGTATTTTGTATGGTGGTTCAGGCTCTGTCTATGCAAATATCGCAGCTTCCTTTACTGCTATCAGCGGATTTAGCTTTATGGTATTCAACCTTTTATGTGCCCCTTGTTTTGCAGCAATGGGTGCAATCAAAAGAGAAATGCATAATGCGAAATGGACTGCGTTTGCAATTGCTTATCAATGTGTGTTTGCCTATGCAATTGCTTTGGTAATTTTCCAACTTGGCAGCTTATTTACAGGTAACGGAAATATCATCGGTTCTATTGTTGCATTTTTGATTGTAGCGTTCATACTGTTTATGCTGTTCCGTCCATATAAAAAAAGTAATATATTGAAAAAGAAAGTGAAAGTATAAACTTTCTAAGGAGGAATTACGATGCTGGACTTTTTTGTAAACAATTGGGGAACCCTTTTGGCCGGAGTTATTGTTTTAGCGGTCGTAATTCTGGTTATTGTAAAATTAATCAGAGATAAAAAGAAGGGCAAAAAAGCCTGTGGATGCGATTGCGGACATTGTGCTGCTTCGGCAGGATGCCACCATGACGCGGCACAACATCAGGAGCCCAATCGAAAATAAAAATGGCGTTCATACTAGAAATTTCACACCATTGATTGTTTCAGGAAAAAATAGTTAATATAATTCACAATTACTGGATAAAAGCTGATACGGGAGTAAAATACTCTTGTATCAGCTTTTTTATTTTAGTGGATTATACGCAGTACAGTTTAATTTATTACGAAGGAATGATATAATCGATACGAAAAGGATACAAAATGTATGGTACCTTTCAGTATTGTGTGAAAAATCGAGGAGGGCCTTATGTCAAGAATAGACGGTGACAGGAAAAATATATGTGGAGAAAATATAAAAAGATATAGAGAAAAGAAAGGCTTGTCTTTAGAGCAATGCTGTGTAGAATTAGAACAAGAAGGCTTATTATTGAGCGCAAAAGAACTGGAACAAATTGAACAAGGACAAAAGATTGTATTAGATCAAGAAATTATTTGTTTTTGTAAAGCACTATCCATCACAATAGAGCAGTTATTTGAAGACATATCCCTATAATAAAAAGATGAGACAAATAGAACATAAAAAGGACGAATCGTACCATAAACGATTCGTCCTTTTTATCAAATCAATGGAATCCTTGACCGCCAAATACCGAAAAGAGACGCTTAACTTGTCCCTTTAATCCTCGATGTTCAGGTTGTTCCAATTTAGGGTCACAGGAAAGCACATGTCTGGCTGCAGATTGTGCTTCTTTTAATACTTCCATGTCTTCTGCCATATTAGCAATTTTCAAATCCGGCAAACCATGCTGCTTTTCTCCGAAAAAGTCTCCCGGACCTCGTAAACGCAAATCTTCGTCTGCAATACGGAATCCATCTGATGTACTGCACAGAATTTTTAAACGTGCAACCGCTTCCTCGTTTTGCGCATCTGAAACCAAAATGCAGGTGGATTTCATGGTTCCTCGCCCTACACGTCCTCGCAGCTGGTGTAACTGGGATAATCCGTATCTTTCTGCATTTTCAATTAGTATAATCACTGCATTTGGAACGTCAACACCAACTTCCACAACAGTGGTTGAGACAAGGACATCAATTTCTCCCTTTGCAAATGCAGTCATGACAGTATCCTTTTCTTTTGGTTTCATTTTACCATGCAGAATACCAATCACTTTGTCCGGAAATGTTTCTGTTTGTAAAGCGTTTGCATACTGTACCACACTGGCCATATCATTGGTACTTTCTTCCACCAAGGGGCAGATAATATACGCTTGTTGTCCTGCGTCCAGATGGGTACGAATATATTGTAAAGCCCGTGCACGTTTTCGGCTGCTAATTGCATACGTTTCTATGGTTTGACGTCCGGGAGGGAGTTCGTCCAGAACAGATATGTCTAAATCTCCATAGATAATCAGTGCCAATGTTCTTGGAATGGGGGTAGCAGACATGACCAGCATATGAGGATGATTGCCTTTTTCGGCTAACAAACTCCTTTGAGCAACGCCAAAACGATGTTGCTCATCTGTAATGACAAGACCAAGATTTTGGAATGCTACAGTTTCGCTGATAAGCGCATGGGTGCCGATTACCATTTGTATGGAACCATCCTGGAGCTGTTCAAGCAGTTTTCTTTTTTTTGCAGGTGTTACAGAGCCGGTCAACAGACCTACAGAGATATCCGTATCCTTTAAAATATTGGAAATAGATGCATGATGCTGTTGCGCTAAAATTTCAGTGGGAGCCATTAATGCTGCCTGCACGCCATTTTTGATGACAGAATAACATAAAGCAGCAGCGACAGCTGTTTTACCGGAGCCTACATCGCCTTGCACCAATCGACTCATAGGTTTTCTATTTTTGGGGTTTGTCATATCTGCCATTGCCTCTGAAATGGCACGTTTTTGTGCGCCGGTGGGAGCGAAGGGAAGCAGTTGGAAGAACTCGTTGCTGTAATCGATAAAAGGCGGCAGGGAAGTTTCCTGTTTTTTACGATATTTTAATTCAAGAAGTCCCAGCTGTAATGTAAACAGTTCCTCAAATACCAGTCTTTTTTTAGCAATCTCCTTAGATTCCATAGAATCCGGAAAATGGATTTGTTCTAAGGCGTATCTCAGCTCACAAAGATGGTGCTGCATACGAATGCTATAAGGAATCGGATCTTTGACTTGCTCAGGCAATAATGCCAAAGCGTGCTTTACAGCATTACGAATCATTCGAGTAGATAATCCTTCTGTTTGATGATAAATAGGGCACACCGAAGGCGCGGAAGAAACAGGATAAAATTCAGGTACACTCATTTCTTTTCTCAGAAGGGTACCGGATACTTTACCGTAAAAAATATATTCTTTTCCTTCTGTCAAAGTATTGACAATATAAGGATTATTAAAAAAAGTGAGCTGTAAATCACGCATGCCGTCTGTTACGGAGGTTTTATATAAAGTCATACCTTTGCGAATACGCGTCTCTATGGGTTTATGCAAAACAACGGCTCGTATAGCACAGGGGACTCCAAAAGGTGCTTGTTCAATGGTAAGCGGTTGACTCCAATCCTCATATGTGCGGGGATAAAAGCGCAATAAAGCGCCAACGCTAAACACGCCAAGCTTATGGAACAGCTTAGCGCGCTTTTCGCCGACGCCTGTTAATGTTTGTATTTCTTGTTCAAATAGTGAAGCCATATTTATTCAATCGAGAGAATGAAGTAATAAATAGGCTGACCACCGTTTACCAAAGTTACTTCAATCTCATTTCCTACTTTGGATTTAATGCGTTGGAAGGCATCTTCTGCTTCCGCTTCAGATACATTGTCACCGTAAATAATGGTAATAAAGGAAGTTCCCTTTTTGGACATGGAGCGTGCCAAACGAGTAGCTGCATGCACAGGATCTTTGTCAACGATTTCAAGTTTACCGTTTTCCAGACCTAAAATGTCGCCTTCCTTCATTTTATGACCGCCAAATTCAGAGTCACGGGCTGCAAATGTAATGAGTCCGGTATCCACTGCATTTGCAGCGTTCATCATAACGTTCGCACTGATTTCAGGTGTACTTTCTCCTTCGTATGCGAGCATAGCGGATAATCCCTGGGGAATAGTACGGGTAGGCAGTACAATCACTTTTCTGTCTGTAACCAAAGGAATGGTTTGTTCTGCCGCCAAGATAATATTTTTATTGTTAGGCAGGACATAAACTGTTTTGGCAGGGGTAGCCAGTACGGCTTCTACGATATCTTCTGTACTTGGATTCATGGTTTGACCTCCGCTGACAACATGAGCGCAGCCAAGGTCGCTGAATAAGGTTTTTAATCCTTCGCCTGCCGCAACAGCTACAAAACCAATTTTTTCTGTCGGCTCTACCGGTTCTAAAGTTTGAGGTTTTGCTGTTTGTGCAGCTTTTGCTTTTACTGCTTCTTCCGCAGCAATGCGATGCTGTTCTTTCATATTTTCTATTTTAATGGTGAGCAATTGTCCGTAAGTGAGTGCTTCTTGTAAAGCGTTACCGGGATTTTCCGTATGCACATGGACTTTAATAATCTCATCGTCATCTACCACTACCACACAGTCTCCAATGCTTTCTAAATAGGCGCGCAATTCGAAGGGTGGTTTTGTACAAGTTTCTTCTCTGCCAATGATAAATTCCGTACAGTACGTGAAAGTAATATCCTGGTCAAACTCTGCCGCAGCATTACGGAAAAAATCGTCTTCATATGGTTGTTCGCTTTTTACGGGCATTTCATCAGCGATTAAAACATTATCTTTGAAAACGGACAGCATACCATCTAAAATTAAGCATAGCCCTTTTCCACCGGCATCCACAACACCTGCTTTTTTCAAAACAGGGAGTAACTCAGGTGTTGTTTCCAACGCTTCCGCAGCGCCTTTACAAATGGCAGACCATACGTATACGGCATCATCTTCAATGGCAGCAGCAGCCTTTCCTTTTTCGCAAGCAACACGGGAGACAGTTAAAATGGTCCCCTCAGTCGGCTTCATAACGGCCTTATAGGCATCTTCCACACCGAGACCCAATGCGTTTGCAAGGTCTATGCCTGAAATGGTTTCTTTTCCTTCAATTCCTTTTGAAAAGCCACGGAACAAAAGGGAAAGAATAACACCGGAATTGCCGCGTGCGCCTCTTAATAAAGCGGAAGCTGCAATTTTTGCGATTTCACCTGCATGTGTACTTTCTGTTTTGATTAATTCATTTGCAGCAGCAGACATTGTCATAGACATATTAGTGCCTGTATCGCCGTCCGGAACAGGGAAAATATTTAAATCATTTACCATGTTTTTATGCTTAGAAATATTATTTGCACCTGAAATAAATGCATTTTTCAGGGTTAGTCCGTTTATCATTCTGTGCACTCCCTTAACGTAAATTGTATAGCCCGCATTTTGATTAAATTTAGGTCTGTGCCTGTATATAAGCCACAGTTTATATTACAAATTGTATAATCATAATTATTATAACATAAAAGAAATTGCTATGCAATTTCTAACAGATAGAACGTTAAAACGTTCTTGTCACCAGCCAAAACTTTAGTTTTGCTGCTGGTGTAAGGTTGTTATAACATAAAAGAAATTGCTATGCAATTTCTAACAGGTAGAACGTTAAAACGTTTTTATAACAGCCAAAATGTTTAACTTTGCCGCTGTTATGAGGTTGTTATAACACATACTAACTAATTATAACGTTTTTGACAACAAACAAAATCTCGAAAATTGAAGGATTTTCCTTTTCATTTTTGTTTGTCTCTTGCTGCCAAGAATGTTATATGTTTTCATCGAATTATTTTTGAAAAATATAGCGTTTCGTATCTATTCTGTCTGAGTAATACAAATACGCTCTATGGAAATTGTTTTTCCTGTTTTCTCATCTATTTCGAATACAGCACCGTCTAAATGGCAGGGGCCACTGGCTAAGTCAAATCGTACAGGCATTTTGCTTCTGAGTTTTTTGATAATCAATTCCGGTTTTACCCCCAGAACAGAATGGCAGGGACCTGTCATTCCAAGGTCGGTGATGAAACCTGTTCCTTGAGGAAGTATATGTTCATCTGCTGTTTGCACATGTGTATGTGTGCCAAAAATGGCAGAGACGGTGCCGTCATATGCATAGGCAAACCCACCTTTTTCTCCGGTAGCTTCTGCGTGAAAATCAACTAAAATGATTTTGGGAAGCGAATTTTCTTCTAAAATATTGTCCATAACAGAAAAAGGACAATCCAGTGCTTCTAAATATACAACGCCCATTAAATTTACAACCGCTATTTGATAGCGGCCCTTGTCAACAATACAAATTCCCTTGCCGGGTGCTCCTTTTGGATAATTGGCAGGACGCAATAAACAGTCTTCGCTATCGAATAACTCATAGCTTTCTTTGCGGCGAAATGTATGATTTCCCGTTGTAATCACATCAACACCACTTGTAAACAGATATTCCGCAGAAGCAGGAGTAATGCCATTGCCATCTGCCGAATTTTCTCCATTAGCGATTACTAGGTCAATATTTTTTTCTTTTTTTAAAGTTGGCAGTTGCGTTCTTAAAAATTTACAGCCAATACTTCCTACAACATCGCCAATTGCAAGTACTTTCATGGCAGACCTCCGCTTGTTTTGAATCGTACATTTTATTATAACATAAAAGAAATTGCTATGCAATTTCTAACAAGTAGAACGTTAAAACGTTCTTATCGCCAGCCAAAACTTTAGTTTTGTTGCTGGTGTAAGGTTGTTATAACATAAAAGAAATTGCTATGCAATTTCTAACAAGTAGAACGTTAAAACGTTCTTGTCGCCAGCCAAAACTTTAGTTTTGTTGCTGGTGCAAGGTTGTTATAACATAAAAGAAATTGCTGTGCAATTTCTAGCAGAGAAAGATTGCGAGATTCTCATAACAGTCAAATGTTAATTTTGGCCAGATTAAAGGGATATTATACTATAATATCAAGTAGAAATAATTGTAATTGGTTGATATTTGTAAAAAGTTTATGAAAAAATAAAAGCAGATATGTATTTACACATATCTGCTTTCAATTTATTTTGCGTATTCAACTGCACGGCTCTCACGAACCATATTTACCTTAATTTGACCGGGATATTCCAAATCATTTTCAATTTTTCTGCAAATATCTCTTGCAAGTAAAATCATTTGGTCATCGTCTACGACTTCCGGTTTTACCATAATGCGTACTTCTCTGCCGGCTTGGATTGCAAAGCAGCGTTCTACGCCTTCAAAGGAAGAAGCAACTTCTTCCAACTTTTCAAGACGTTTGATATAGCTTTCCAAGTTTTCACGGCGTGCGCCGGGTCTTGCGGCGGAAATGGCATCAGCAGCCTGCACAATGCAAGCAATGATGCTTTTGGGCTCTACATCGCCATGATGAGATTGAATTGCATCGATAACGACTTCATGCTCCTTGTATTTGCGGGCAACATCTACACCGATTTCTACGTGAGAACCTTCCATTTCATGGTCAAGAGCTTTTCCGATATCATGAAGTAAACCGGCACGGCGGGCAAGGGTAGGGTCAAGCCCCAACTCTGACGCCATAACACCGGACAAAAATGCAACTTCCAAAGAATGGTTTAACACATTTTGTCCGTAGCTGGTACGATATTTCATACGTCCCAATAATTTTACCAACTCAGGATGAATACCGTTTACACCGGCTTCGATAATAGCGCGTTCACCTTCTTGCTTAATGGTAGCATCAACTTCTCTGCGGGCTTTTTCAATCATCTCTTCAATACGAGTAGGATGAATACGGCCGTCCGCAATTAATTTTTCCAAAGCGATTCGTGCTACTTCACGGCGAACCGGCTCAAAGCTGGAAATGGTAATGGTTTCAGGTGTGTCGTCAATAATTAAATCAACACCTGTCATTGTCTCAATGGCTCTGATATTACGGCCTTCACGACCAATAATACGGCCTTTCATCTCATCGTTTGGCAATTGTACAACGGAAATAGTTGCTTCTGCAACATGGTCGGCTGCACAACGCTGGATGGCAACCGTAATAATTTCCCGTGCTAAATTTTCTGCCTCATCTTTGGTTTGCTGCTCAATGTCCATAATTTTAGCAGCTTTTTCATGTACAAGCTCGTTTTCTAAATTTTTCAATAAGAATTCTTTTGCTTGTTCTGCGGTGAAGCCGGAGATACGTTCCAAAATTTCAAATTGATTTGCTTTAATGCCTTCGGCTTCCAATAAGAATGCTTCTGCTTGCTGTTTTTTCTCAGCAATCGCATCCTCTTTTTGCTCTAAACTCTCCATTTTTTTATCGAGAGATTCTTCTCTTTGTTGAATGCGTCGTTCCTGACGCTGTACTTCTTTGCGTCGTTCTGCAAGTTCTTTTTCGGATTCATCACGTAACTGATGAATTTCGTCTTTACCTTCCAGTACAGCTTCTTTCTTTTTTGCTTCTGCTGTTTTTACAGCTTCTTCAATAATCTTTTTTGCTTCTTCTTCGGCAGAACCGATGGTAGCTTCAGCTGACTTTTTTCTATGAGAACTGCCGGCCATAAATGCAATTACGCCAACAACAGCGGCAATTACAAGGCCAACAACTACGCAGATAATAATCGCAATACCTACTGCATCCACTTTTCTGAGACACCTCCTTTTGTCTTGTTCATTCCCTTAGTTTCCTTTTACATTATGTAAGTGAAAATAACAACATTTTCTAAATGAATTAATTACACTTAATAAATATTGTATTACGTTTCACACCATTGTGTCAAGAATAATTCCCGTAATTGTCAGTAAGATTTTAGGATTTCAGAGAATTGCAGCCAATAAGGAAAATACTTGACTTTTTTATTTTGAAATGCTACGATAATAAAAACAAAGATATATTATATGCATGGAAAAGGACATTTTGTTTTCATAAATGTTACAACAGAGAGCAAACGTCATGGGCTGAAAGCGTTTGCGGTAAAGCAAAACAAAATTACCACCTTGGAGCAGCTGCCGAACGTTTGATACAAACCAAAGGTATGCCGGTTAGGTTCCGTTATCAACCTGCAAGAAGGACAAAGTGTTACTTTGTTGAATTTGGGTGGAACCACGAGAATCGTTACTCGTCCCTTGTTAAGGGACGAGATTTTTATTTTTACAGATAAAGGAGTATGTAGCTATGAGCATCAAAGTGAATTTAAAAGGAGACAGCAAAGAATTTGAATCAGGCGTCTCCGTAGCGGAAATTGCAAAATCCATTGGTGCAGGCCTCTATAAAGCAGCTTGTGCCGGAAAAGTAGACGGAGAGGTAGTAGATTTACGTACGCCTCTTACAAAAGATTGTAATTTGGAAATTTTAACTTTTTCAGAAGAAGAAGGAAAAAAAGCATATTGGCACACAGCGGCTCATGTTTTGGCTCAAGCGGTAAAGCGTTTGTTCCCGGATGCAAAATTGGCAATCGGACCTGCGATTGACAATGGATTTTATTATGATATTGATTTGTCACGTCCATTGTCACAAGAGGATTTGCCCAAGATAGAGGCAGAGATGAAAAAAATCATCAAGGAAAATTTGCCGATTGAACGTTTTGAGCTTGCACCAAACGAAGCAAAAACGTTGATGCAGGAGCAAGACCAAATTTATAAAGTAGAATTGATTGAAGAGCATGCGGACAAAGGAGAGGCAATCAGTTTTTACAAACAAGGTGAGTTCACAGACCTTTGCGCAGGCCCTCATTTGATGGCAACAGGCAACTTAAAAGCAGTAAAACTTACCAATGCAACCGCAGCGTATTGGAGAGGCGATTCCAATAACAAATCCTTACAGCGTGTATATGGTATTGCTTTCCCAAAAACAGCAGAACTGGAAGACTATTTGGAGAGAGTGAAAGAAGCCAAAAAACGTGACCATAATATCATTGGTCGCCAATTGGGTTATTTTACAACTGTAGATTATATTGGACAGGGCTTACCTATTTTGTTACCAAACGGTGCCCGCGTGATTCAGCAGTTAGCACGTTTTGTGGAAGATGAAGAAGAACGTCGCGGATATTTGTTAACAAAAACTCCATTCCTTGCAAAAAGTGACCTTTACAAAATTTCCGGTCACTGGGACCATTACCGTGACGGTATGTTTGTATTGGGAGAAGAGGAAGAGGGCAAAGAAGCATTTGCGCTGCGTCCAATGACATGTCCGTTCCAATTCCAAGTGTATTTAAATAAGAAACGCAGTTATCGTGATTTACCTATGCGTTTAAATGAAACCTCCACATTGTTTAGAAATGAAGCATCGGGTGAAATGCATGGTTTGATTCGTGTTCGCCAATTCACCATTTCCGAAGGTCACATTGCCTGCTTGCCGGAACAATTGGAGCAAGAGTTTGCGGGTTGCGTGGAACTTGCAAACTATATGCTGTCAACACTTGGCTTAGATGAAGATATTTCTTACCGTTTTTCCAAATGGGATGAAAATGATAAGGAAAAGTACATTGGCTCTCCGCAGGAGTGGGAAGAGGTACAAGGACGTATGCGTCAAATTTTGGACGATTTGAACATTGACTATAAAGAAGCGTCCGGAGAAGCTGCATTCTACGGTCCGAAATTAGATATTCAAATTAAAAATGTACATGGGAAAGAAGATACTTTGATTACCATACAAATTGACTTCCAGCTGGCAGAACGTTTTGGCATGACTTATGTAGATGCGGAAGGACAAACAAAATACCCTTATGTTATTCACAGAACCTCCATTGGCTGCTATGAACGTACTTTAGCTTTGCTTTTAGAAAAGTATGCGGGGGCATTGCCAACATGGCTGATGCCGGAACAAGTACGCGTATTGCCAATCAGCGACCGTTTGATTGACGATGCGAAAAAAGTGGAAGAACAATTGAGCAGAGCGGGTATACGTGTATCCTGCGATACAAGAAGCGAAAAAGTCGGGTATAAAATCCGTGAGGCACAGTTGGAGAAAATTCCATATATGCTTGTGATTGGAGATAAAGAGGTAGAGGAAGGCACCGTTTCTGTACGCAGCCGTAAAGAGGGAGATTTAGGCAGCATGCCTGTAGAAAGCTTCCTATCCAAAATTCTTCAAGAGATTGCAACAAAAGCAAAATAATAAAAAACCGGATGAATGTTTTCATCCGGTTTTTTGCAATGGAGGTAATGTATGCATCCTGTGGTTAAAGTGCTCTGGATGATAGGAGTAGGAATCATACTGGGAAGTATCTTTGTTTCAACTGTATTTCATATTTATTCTGACTGGTATATTTCGCTTGTATTGATTGCGGCCGCTTTACCTATTATGGCGGCTGTTATAACAGATGCTTATGTTAGGCAGTTGAACAATTTTAAGTTTAAAGTTATTGTTTGTGCGATGATGTTGACATTGTTAATTGTGAGAACAGTGCTAAAGATTTTTATGTAATTTTGATAAAGAATTATGTTAATCAGAACAGATTATGTAAACCAAATAACTATGTTTTTTTCAACATGAAAGTATAGTAATGTTAAAATGGCATGTTGAAAACTGAAAAAAATAAGACATTGTCTATGTTTTGTTGTGGAAAACTATGTGGAAAAAGTTGAAAGTTTTTTGTGGAAACCTTTTTCATATCAGTTACGACATAATTATGTAAAGACATGTTCTGTATATTCGACAAACATCTTGTAAAGTTCTTATAAACTAAATTTATTTTTGTTCATAAGACTGTTCTGATTTCTTTTACCTTTTTCACTGTTTTTGAAGTTATGATACAGAACAACAAAAACGCATGTAACGTAATAAAAGATATTTCAACATATCTTAAAAAAGAGCATAAAGGCATATTCTTTTAAAAGTAGGATATGCAGCATAAATAGATGGAGCAACATTTCAAAACAGAATGGCATGGTTTGGTGGCGTGTTTTAGGGCAAAATTACAAGCTGGAGGGGCTCAGACAGAGCGATAGGGATAGGTCATGTTTTTGAGTGAGACGTTAATACGCAATTTTTCTTTTTGCATATTAGCTTATGCTTTTTTATATAAAACTTGTCTGATAGGGTCGGTAGTTAAATAAGGAAAGAAAAATACAATGGATATTTCAAGGTTTCTGGCTGATAAAAGAATCAATTCGTGAATGCCAAAAGAAGTATACTTATTTCTATCGAAATCGGTAGCATCCGAAATCAAGTAATCACCATTGACAATTACTTCTTTGATGTGTATTGAGCTTTGATGCAGTAGGAGTCAAATCTGGTTTTAAATGTACGTAACTGAATTATGTATTTAGACGTCCGATGATTGTGAAAATATAAGAGCTTAGAAAATAAGAAAAGGCAGATATTCAATCCGTAGAATATCTGCCTTATTTTATTCAATTTTCATAGATGCCATTTGTTCTTTGCTGCATCCAAATTTTTCACCATATTTAATCCAGTATTTTGTAGAAGCCTTTACAAAGGATTGTTTGGATAATGGTAGTGTAACCGATAAATGTCCTATTTTTCTGTTTGCAATCAATTTAGCCAGCTTTTTTATTTTCCCTTTCACCAAAAAGGATAATGGTGTTGTTAAAAATGCCTCACCGGCTCCAATTGCCAATGTAGAGCAAAATTCATATTTATTCTGCTTGCAGAATAAACGCATCATATCCAATGCAACATTATTTTGCTCCGGCTCGATAAAGCCGCAGTTAATTAAAATATGAACTTTTGGTTTTGGTTCTATTTGATATGTTTCTAATGTCTTTAAGAAATTTAACAAAGTGGAAGGTATTCCATCTGCATATAAGGGAAATACAAACAAGATGTCTGAGCAACCTTCGATACCGTTACAAATTTCACTGTGATTTTTCTTGTTTATGTTAAAAGATATTGTTTCACCGGAATAGTATTTTTGAAAAATCTCAGCGTAAAGTTTGGAATTTGATTTTGGTGCTCTGGGACTGCCATTAATAATGATTGTTTTTACCATGAGGCAACCTCCTGTTCCACTGTTGCTGTTAAATCTTCCTTCGCAACAAATACAATACGATAAGAAGAAAAACTCATATTATTCGCATTGCGGGCAACCAATCGGGTAAAAATATTCTTTTCTTCTTGAGATAGTTCTCCATATGCGATAATAACGGCCTCTTTATCTCTTACTGCCCGCTGGACATGATGTGTCTCATTGTTATAAATACGGATAAATGCTTGTTGTATAGGAATTGCACGTTCCAACATCGTTTTCATAACAGTATCATAAGAGCCGTATTTTATATGAGAGACATAAATGATTTTTTCACTGTCTGCTATGATTGGATATACTTTTACGGCATCATCTCTTATCACACATTTTCCCGGCGTTTTGGTCCAACATCCGAAACAGCCGACACAATTGGAAATTTTTAATGCGGATAAATCAATATACATTTCATTTTCTGTTTTCAAACTAACAGTTAAGGGGGTATCTGATAACAACAGTTTCATAGAATTCCTCCTATGTCAATATGAATATGAAAACATGATATCAAATTTATTTATTTTATGCAATCATAAAAGGAACGCAAAATCAATCGTCCAATCAAAAAAACAGCCGCATGTACGGCTGTTTTTTACTTTATATCAAAGTTTAAAATCTTCTTTTGTAAATTTGGCAAGAGGAGGTCTTTTTTTGGGAGTTCTTAGGAGAGGGTCGTAAGCAAATTTTTTACATTTACCATTTTCGTCTATCTCGCAATGAACTGCGCAGTTTGGAGATAGTTCGGGCGTTGTATTGTGGCTGCAATACTCACAGTTAGGGTCAATGCGAGTACCGTATAAAGATGTATGTTTCACTGTATTACCACCCTTCCCGATATTTTTTCTATTATATCATTGTTTTTTGTTTTTTTCTACCCTTTTGCTTTTGATTTTCTGCGTTCCAATCCGACAGAAAACAAGAAAATGACACAACAGGCTACTAACGCAATTCCGGCAGGCCATGAATAAGAAATCATGCCGGATATTTGTTCGGAAGTATTTTGAAAAACATAGGCTGCAGGCTGTGGAAACAGAGGAAGAAATAACATGGTTACCAGTGCGGCTATGATTCCGTGGATGAACCGGAATGCAATAAATTTCAATTTGGAAATTCCACACTTTAAGGTAGCTGCAAAGATTTGAAAATGTACGCAAAATCCACCAAATCCAAGGCCGAATGCCACCAAAGCAATGGGAGCATTTAAGGAGGCGGTATCTACACATCCGCTGGTGATTTCTGTTAGCAATGAAACGATGGAGGCTGCGATGGGTGCAGGCATGTGCAACCGCAGCAGTAATTGGCAAATTCCTTGAGCAATTCCTGTTGCATGCAGCAAAGACAAAAATGCTGAAAATATAATGACAAATGCACTCATATTCATAAGACCTTTAGCGGCGTCCAATGTAGATTCCACCAAAGGGGATTGAGAAGAACGTTCGGAAGATACTACAGTATGACAAGGTTCTTTTTTGAATCGTGCGATAATGCCAAGGGTAATACCGATGACCAGCATGGCTGCAATTTGAGAGAAAAACAGCAAAAGTCCCATCAGTGCATTTTGCAGCAATGTACTGCCGACTACACTGATAATAAAGGCAGGTCCTGCATTGACGCAAAAGTACAGCATCCGCTGCGCCTGTTTCTGTGTAATAGCACCTTGCTCCAACAAAGACATACAACCTCGTGCACCTACAGGATATCCGCCAATCATGCTCATAATAATCACAGAACCTGCACTGCCGGGAAGATAAAACAAAAATTGAATCACAGGCTGTAACAGTTTACCGATGAATTTGGAAATACCGGAATGGATGATAAAAGAGGAAAGTACCATAAACGGAAACAAAGAAGGCACCAATGTGTATAAACAATAACTGATTCCGTTGGATGCGCCGTTGCGCACATCATTTGGAAAGAGCAAAATTCCCAGTGCACATGCAATAATAATCAAACACAATAAAATTGTTTTACAAAGATATAAGAAACGTGTGCGCATTGGTATCCTCCTTTCTGATTGTGGTGCATTTACCACCTGTTTGTCAGTATTGTTGTAAGTTTCTATAGCATGTATATGCCAATGAGTGATTTTTATTGCTAAAAGTGCATAATCTTGTGAAAGAAACGTTTTGGAAAGGGCGGCTTTTATATATGAATAAAGCACAACGCGGTGTTGAGAAACGTCAGGAAAAAGGAAATGTACGCGGGCTGAATAAAATTGCAAGCGTATTACAACTGCCGGCAGCAGTGATTGCAGGTGTGGCACATATGGAAGTAAGCGGAAATCACGAGGTGGTTCTGGAGGGCTGCGGCGGCATTATTGAATATACAGACGATGTTGTAAGGGTGAAAACCGGAAAATCAATCACCAAATTCAATGGAAAAAATCTTGAGATTAAATGTATCCAAATAGATTCATTAATCATTCAGGGATTTATTACATCCATTGAATTTCAGTTTTGAGGTGAATCTATGTTTGTATTAAATCTGATCCGCTGGTTTGTTGGATATGTCGTCTTTACAGTAGAAGGAAACGGGCAGGAACGGTTTGTAAATTTGTGTGCCCGTTTTGGATATACGATTTGGAATGTAAGAAGAAAGGAATATTTTTTTGTCTCTATTTCACGGACAAAATATAGAATGCTGAAAAACTTAGCCAAACAAACAGGTGTAAAAATACGTATTTATAAAAAACATGGTCTGCCATTTGTCATGCATAAATTTCCGAATATCAAAGGTATGCTGGCTGGATTGGTGGTTTTCATTGTTCTGTTAAGTTTTTTGTCTACCCGTGTGTGGAGCATACAGGTAGAAGGAAATCAAGAATTGAATTCAGATTTAATTCTGCTCACCGCTGAAGAAATCGGTTTAAAAGAAGGTATGGCAAGAAGTAAGCTGGATGTATTGTCCATTCAAAATCAATTGATGATTGCATATCCGGAAATTGCGTGGATTTCCTTAAACACCAAAGGCAGTTCTGTTACCATTCGCATTGGTGAAAAAGAAGATAAGCCTGATATTTGGAACAGCGATAAAAAGGTAATGAACATCAAAGCGGCAAGAGACGGTCAAATTGTGAGAATGGAAGTGACGCACGGTACTCCTCAAGTAAAAATAGGAGACGGTGTAGCAGAAGGACAATTGTTAGTAAGCGGAATTACGGAAACAAAATACAATCATTTGTTTACACGTGCAACGGCTAAAATTATAGCGGAGACAAAACATACATATGAAATTAAAATACCACTGACACAAGATGAAAAAATACCAACCGGAAATGTGATTCGACGCAGAGCGTTAAAATTATTTGGATTTATCATGCCGATTACGTTTGAAGTAGAGCCAAAAGACAACAATGATTTGACCTATGAAAAAGATTTGGCGATTTACCGTGCAAAAACAAATGATGCCAATTTACCCGCAACCGTATATGAAGAAACTTGGACAGAATATCAGGTGCAGCAAATACAATTGACAGAAGAACAGGCTTTGCAAAAGGCAAAGGAGGAGTTGGAGAAACAACAGAACGAAGCTTTAAAAGAAGATGATAAAATTTTATCAACAAATACAGCGTATACCGTGGAAAACGGACAGTTGATTTTACGCGCGACCAGTGTGTGGGAAGAAAATATTGCCCAGGAATCTGAAATTTACGTGGAATAGTCGTAATTTTGGTACGAATATCCAAAAAAATGTTGTGAAATGCGTGACGAAAAGTGGAATCTGTGGTATAATTTGTGATATACTATCTTGTAACAGAAGTATCATTTCAATTTTAAAATGGTGCAATTCATGTGCAAAGGTGATGGAATGTTCGAACAACGTATTAATATTGACCGTATGGAACAAGCAGTTGCTTTGTTTGGAAGCTTTGACGAGAATGTAAAGCTGATAGAACAGGTATACGGCGTAAAAATTGTTGGCAGAGATTCAGAAATAAAAGTTTCGGGAGAACCGGAGTCAGTTGCAAAAGCTGTGAAAACCATTGAAAGCTTATTAACTTTGATAAACAGAGGAGAAGCACTCAGCGAGCAGAATGTTCGCTATTGTATTTCCATGGTTAACGAAGGCAGCGAAGAAAAAATTGAAACCTTGGCAGGTGACTGTATTTGTGTTACCTCAAAAGGCAAGCCGGTAAAACCCAAAACCTTTGGTCAAAAAAAGTATTGCAATACCATTAAAGAAAATACAATTACAATCGGCGTAGGTCCCGCAGGTACGGGTAAAACGTATTTGGCGGTTGCTATGGCGGTAACTGCATTCCGTGCGCAGCAGGTCAACCGTATTATTTTAACAAGACCTGCCGTAGAGGCCGGTGAAAAACTAGGTTTTTTACCCGGAGATTTGCAGCAGAAGGTTGACCCGTATTTGAGACCTTTATATGACGCTTTGTTTGATATGCTGGGAGCGGAAACATATCAAAAATATTTGGAGCGCGGAAATATAGAGGTTGCGCCATTGGCATACATGAGGGGAAGAACCTTGGATGACAGCTTTATTATTTTGGATGAAGCACAGAATACAACGCCGGAACAAATGAAAATGTTTCTAACACGTTTGGGATTTAACTCCAAAATGGTTATTACAGGCGATGTAACCCAAATTGACTTGCCGGATGGACGAAAATCCGGGCTAAAAGATGTGATGAGTGTACTCAAACATATTGACGATATTGCACAAGTACACTTTAATGAAAAGGACGTAGTGCGCCACAGATTGGTGCAGAATATTATTAAGGCATATGAGGAACGTGAAGGAAAGGGGCAAAAATAGCGTGGAGAAAATCAGAGTTATTATTCACAATGACCAGAAAGAAGTGAAAATTCCGACCGGACTTAGAATGTTGGTACGCCGTTGCTGCAATGCAGTACTGCGTTTGGAGGAATTTGGCGCTCCTGCTGAAATCAGTGTGACATTTGTAGATAATAAAAAAATTCATGAGCTGAACAAACAGTACCGCCATAAAGATGCGCCTACAGATGTATTGTCATTTCCAATGGGCGAAAACGGTGTTTATGATATTAATCACGATACAGGAGCAAAAATTTTGGGAGACATTGTTATCTCCATGGAAAAAGCTGTGGAACAGGCAGAACGTTTCGACCATAGTTTAGACCGCGAAGTTGGTTATTTAACAGCTCATTCCGTATTGCACCTGTTAGGTTATGACCATGAACGCGGTGGTATTGACCGTGTACGTATGAGAGAAAAAGAAGAACAAGTGATGACACAGTTGGGACTTCCAAGTTCCAGCAGCTATGTACTGGAAGAGGATGAGGATTAACCGTGAATTTTCTCAGAGGCTTTCAGGCCGCATTCAGAGGAATTATACGCTGTATCAATCACGAAAGAAACATGCGAATTCATACAGTGGCTGCATTGTATGTATTCGTTTTTTCATTCTTTTTTGAATTCAGTATAACCGGTTATGCAGTTTTGTTTACCGTGTTTGGATTGATTATGGCGTTGGAAATCGTAAATACAGGTTTGGAGGCTTTGGCAGACCAAATCTCTCCCGGATACAGTCCTGTTGTAAAAGTGGTAAAAGATATTGCGGCAGGTGCTGTATTGATTATGGCAATTTTTGCGGTTGCGGTTGCAGTGGTGTTATTTTGGCAGCCGGAAGGTTTTATCCGTATGTACGAATATTTTTGCATTACTATGCCGATTATGTGGCTGCCGTTTGTAGTAGTTTCCGCACTTTGCCTTTGGTATATTGTAAAAGGTCCGATAGGAATGAAAAATTTCTTTTTAAAACATAAAAAATTCGAGGAAGAATAAAAAGGAGGGCATTTCTTTGCCTGATATGTCTCATATGAATACCGGCAGCATTGCTGCGGCAAGATTAAATGAAGATGATTGCTCTGCATTTGTTGCAATTGTAGGACGCCCCAATGTGGGCAAATCTTCTCTTCTCAATACTATGATTGGGCAAAAAGTGGCAATTGTCTCAAGCAAGCCACAAACAACCCGTACCAAAATCATGGGTGTACTGACCAAAGGGAAAAATCAATTGGTATTTTTGGATACCCCGGGGCTCCATAAACCACACAATGCTTTGGGCAATTATATGGTAAAATCCATTACGGATTCGGTAGCGGGAGTAGACGCTTGCCTTTTGGTAGTAGAAGCAGGTAAACCCGTTTCGGCGGCAGACAGAGATTTGATTGAAAAATTCAAATCTTCCAAATTACCTGCATTGCTGGCGATTAATAAAATTGACTGCATCTCAGATAAATCCATTTTAATGGAACAAATTATCTCCTATACAGAACTATTTGATTTTGAAGCGATTGTTCCTGTTTCCGCCACAACCGGAAGCGGTGTGAATGATTTAATCGGAGAACTGGAAAAACTATGTCAGCCGGGCGGACATTTTTTTGCGGAAGATGCATTGACAGACCAGCCTGAACGGGTTTTGGCAGGTGAAATTATCCGCGAAAAATTACTGCGTTTGCTGGACAAAGAAATTCCTCATGGAGTTGCGGTTGTGGTAGAGCGTATGCGTGAACGTGAAAATCAACCGGATATGGTAGATATTGACGCAGTGATTTATTGCGAACGAGACAACCATAAAGGGATTATTATAGGGAAAAAGGGTTCTATGTTAAAACGTGTGGGGTCTTATGCCCGTGAAGATATGGAACGCTTTTTTGACTGCAAAATTAATTTGCAGCTGTGGGTAAAAGTAAAAGAGGACTGGAGAAACCGCCAGCGTATTTTACAAAGTTTAGGTTACGGAAAAACAGATTTTGAATAACACATTTTGTGTGTAGATTTTGTTAAAACTTGTCTATCGATCCAAAAATTTTCTTTCATAACTTCCCCTTAAATTGTGAATACTGGTAGTAAAGGAATTGAAGGGAGAGTCAGTTCAATGATGGATGCATATGCGGCTTGGCATATTTTTGAGCAGACAGGCAAAGTAGAGGATTATATTCGTTACAGTCAAATGAAATCGTTAAAGGAGTTCAATTCACAGGAGGCTATCCATGCAGATCAACACCGACGGATTGGTGATAATGGAGAGAACGGTAGGGGAAAGTGACCGTCTGGTTACATTGCTTACCAGAGAAGAAGGTATCATCCGTGCCTTTTCACCTCTTGCTAAAACGTTAAAAAGCAAACAAGGCAGTGCGACGCAATTGCTTTGTTATTCCCGTTTTTCTATTTACAGAGGGCGGGATAAATACATAATTAATGATGCACAACCGCTGGAAGTGTTCTTTGACCTTCGCAGCGATATTGAAACATTATCCCTCGCCCAGTATTTTTGTGAGCTGGTATCTGTACTTGCTCCGGAAGAAGCGGCGGCCGGGGATTTTTTGCGTTTGGTTTTAAATGCACTGCATTTTCTTGCAAAAAGAAAACGTCCAAGTTTGATTATAAAAGCGGCAGTGGAAATGAGAATGTTGTCTTTAGCGGGCTATATGCCTAATTTAATTTGCTGTCAAAATTGTGTGGTGTATGAAGCGGATGATATGGTCTTTTTGCCTAAAAGCGGTGTGATTTATTGTGGAAACTGTTATCACCCTACTTCTGAATTCGCCTTTCATATGGGGAAAGGTGTTATGACAGGGCTGAGGCATACCATCTATGCGGATTTTGATAAACTGTTTTCGTTTCAATTGCAACCGGAAGGCCAAAAACAACTGGCGCAAATTACGGAACAATATATGCTGCAAACATTGGAGCGGCGATTTATGACTTTGGACTTTTACCACCAGGTAGCTGATATGAAATAGATAAAGATAGCATAATTTTGATTGTAAGGTTTGCATACATGAATTGAGGAATGACAATGGACTATAACATACAAAAACATATGAAAACCATTGAGCTGGATAAGGTTTTGGAACTGCTTGCAGAAAAAACAGCCTGCGAAGATGCGGCCGATTTTGCACGAAACCTCATTCCTGTAACAGAGATAGAAGAAGTACAGCAGATGCTCAGTGAAACAGATACAGCCTATCAAATGATGGCGCGCTTCAGCGCACCGTCTTTTTACGGTTTACAACAAATTGTAAATTCTTTGAGAAGGGCACAGTCGGGCGGCGTTCTGAATTTAGCGGAATTTTTAAGTATCGCAGGTGTACTTCGTGCCATGCGGGGCATTGCCCAATGGAGAAAGAAGAGCGAAGGGTTACAAACCATGTTGGATTGGCGTTTTGATTGTTTAACGTCCAATCCGTATTTAGAAGATAAAATCAATCAAACCGTAGCTTCTGAAGAGGAAGTGGCGGATACGGCTTCTTCCGCGCTTGCGGATATTCGCAGAAAAATGCGTCGTGCGTCACAAAAAGTACGGGAACAATTAGACAGCATGATACGTTCCAATACCTATCAAAAATATTTGCAGGACCAAATTGTTACCATGCGCGGCGGACGTTATGTAGTACCTGTGAAAGCGGAATATCGCGGGGAAGTGCCCGGATTGGTGCATGATACCTCTTCCAGCGGCTCTACTTTATTTATTGAGCCAATGAGCGTAGTGGAAGCAAATAACGAAATCCGCGTACTGCAATCAAAAGAAAAAGATGAAATTGAACGAATATTAACAGAACTTTCTGCGGAAGTAGGACAGTTTGCGGATGATATCATTGTAGGATATGATGCGGCCGTTCAATTAAATGTCATTTTTGCCAAAGCAGATTTGGCATATTCGATGAAAGCCACGATGCCGCAATTGAATCAGACGGGTATCATACAATTTAAGCAGGCAAGGCATCCTTTGCTCAATCGTGATACAGTCGTTCCAACGGATATCGTATTGGGAAAAGAGTTTGATACTTTGATGATTACAGGTCCCAATACAGGAGGTAAAACTGTTACACTGAAAACAATCGGCTTGTTGTCAGCTATGGCAATGTGCGGATTGATGCTGCCTGTTGCGGAAGGAAGCCAAGTATCTGTTTTCCGTCATATCCTTGTGGATATTGGAGATGAACAAAGTATTGAACAATCTCTGTCTACCTTTTCTTCTCATATGACCAAAATTATACGTATTATAGAGCAGGCAGATGATAACAGTCTTGTGTTGCTGGATGAGTTAGGCGCAGGAACCGACCCGATAGAAGGCGCCGCTTTGGCAATTGCCATTTTGGAGCATTTAAGAAAGCAAGGGTGTAAAATTGCGGCGACAACCCACTACGCGGAATTGAAAGAATATGCATTGCAAACGGACGGCGTAGAAAATGCCTGCTGCGAATTCGATGTACAAACCCTTCGTCCTACGTATCGTTTGTTGATTGGGGTGCCGGGACGTTCCAATGCATTTGCAATTTCCAAACGTTTGGGCATCGAAGATTCGATTATTCAGCGTGCAAAAGAACTGGTATCCGCAGAAAATACAAAATTTGAAGATGTTGTACGCAGTTTAGAAGAAACACGTCAGAAATTAGAAGAAGAAAAAGCGCAAGCAGAAGCATTGCGGTTGCAGGCGGTAAAGCTGAATGAATCTGCTCAAGAGCAAAAGAAAAGAATAGAAGCCAATGCGGCAAAGGAAATTGAAATTGCGCGTCGTCAAGCTTCTAATTTGGTTGCTCGCACTCGTGCGCAAATTGATGCATTAACGGAAGAGATGGACCAGCTGCGCAAGCAAAAAAGTTTGACCCCGGAACAAAAGGCAAAATTAAATCAAGGTATCCGCTCTCTGGAGGATATGGCAGACCCGGTTCACAAAAAAGAAAAAGAAGATTATGTGTTACCTCGTCCTTTAAAAATTGGAGATACCGTTTTAATCTTTGATATCGACAAACAGGCAACGGTCATTGGTTTACCTAAAAATTCAGACCAAGTAGAAGTACAGGCAGGTATTATGAAAACGCGTGTTCCTCTTTCCAATTTGCGTTTGATGCAACAAGAAAAAGTGAAAACATCTCAGCCTATTTCCAGAAGAGGTGCGAGGACGGACAGAGCTCATGCCAAGGTAGTTCGTGAGTTGGATATTCGTGGGCAAACCGCAATGGAAGCTTTGTTGGACGTGGACAATTTTATTGATGCCGCTGTAATGGCAGGAGTGCATCAATTAAGTATTATTCATGGTAAAGGAACAGGTGTGCTGCGTGCGGCAGTGCAGCAGCATTTGAAAAAACACCCATCAGTGAAGAGCTATCGTTTGGGCGTGTTTGGAGAAGGCGAAAGCGGCGTTACCATTGTTGAGTTAAAATAATAATGGAGAATATGTTATGAAAAAATCAAGTGCTAAGAGATTGAAACCAGTTGTTCCGTTTACTTTTATGCTTGTAATACTGTTTTCTATCTTTGGATTAACTGGTTGCTCCAATTCAACAAATCGTTCGAATACAGCGTCCAATTCCAATGCTTATCAGCAGATTACTGCAGAGGAAGCAGCAAAGATGATGCAGTCAGCAACGGATTATATCGTTTTAGATGTCAGAACAGAGCAGGAGTATGCAAGCGGACATATTCCTGGTGCTGTTAACATACCAAACGAAACAATTGCGTCTGGAGCGATACAGCAGTTACCCGATAAAGAACAATTGATTCTGGTTTATTGCAGAAGCGGAAACAGGAGCAAACAAGCTTCTGAAAAGTTGGTGAATTTAGGATATACCAATATTGTTGAGTTTGGGGGTATCAATGACTGGAGTGGAGAGGTTGTTACACAGTAGCTTATAACAGAATGAATAGATGATTTGAAACCTTATCCATTGCAATAAAAATGGATAAGGTTTTTCGTTAAATTTTTCTTTTTGCATTGACATTGGTTAGCATTTATTATATAATGCGTATCTGTAAAGTGTTTTAGCTTTACACATGACAGGAGGTTCTCTGTTGTGGCTAAAAATTTAGAAATTTCATTTCTGTTGGATTTCTATGGCAGTATGCTGACGGAAAAACAGCGGATTATGATTGAATATTATTATAATGATGACCTTTCATTGGCTGAAATTGCAGATAATGAGGGCATCACCCGCCAGGGAGTACGAGATTCCATTAAACGTGCGGAAGGACAGCTTTTGGAATTGGAGGAGCGTCTTGGTCTGGCGAAACGATTTCAGCAAGTGCAGACAGGATTGGAGCAGATTCTGCTTGAGGCTGCGGAAATTCGGGACTATAATCAACAACATGACGGCGCAGAAAAAATTAATACCTGCGCAAACAATATTATGCAGCTGGCAGAGCATCTGCGCGATTAAGAAATCTACAGAAAGGGTGAAATAAGTGGCGTTTGAAGGACTTGCAGACAAACTGGCCAATTCGTTTAAACGATTAAAGTCAAAAGGTAAATTAACGGAAGCGGACGTTCGAGAAGCAATGCGCGAAGTGCGTTTGGCTTTACTGGAAGCGGACGTTAACTATAAAGTAGCAAAAGATTTCACCAATACCGTAACAGAACGTGCTATTGGCACTCAAGTTATGGAAAGCCTGACACCGGGTCAAATGGTAGTTAAAATCGTAGACGAAGAACTTACCAATTTGATGGGCGGTGAGGAAGCAAGAATTGCCACACCGCCAAAACCTCCTACCATTATTATGATGGTTGGTTTACAGGGTGCAGGTAAAACTACCCATGCGGCAAAACTGGCAAAGCATTTTAAAAGCAAAGGCAACCGTCCAATGCTGGTAGCCTGCGATATTTATCGTCCTGCGGCTATCAAACAGTTGCAGGTAGTTGGTGAACAGGCAGGTGTTCCTGTATTTGAAAAGGGCAATCAGGCTCCTGTAAAAACTTGCGAAGAAGCGATTCGTTACGCCAGAGACTACGGACATGATATTATGATTATCGATACCGCAGGTCGTTTGCAGATTGACGAAGAGCTGATGAACGAACTGCGTGAAATCAAAGAAAAAATCGGTCCCCATGAGATTCTGCTTGTGGTAGACTCTATGACTGGTCAGGAAGCAGTTAACGTTGCCAAAACCTTTGATGAATTATTGGAAATCAACGGTGTTATCTTAACCAAATTAGACGGCGATACCCGCGGCGGTGCTGCACTTTCTATCCGTGCCGTAACAGGAAAACCAATTAAATTTGTTGGCGTAGGTGAAAAGCTGGATAACTTGGAAGTTTTCCATCCGGACCGTATGGCTTCCCGTATTTTGGGCATGGGCGACGTGCTTACCTTGATTGAGGACGCACAAAGCAAGATTGATGAAAAAGCAGCGGAAGAAGCTGCACAGAAGATTTTGCAAAATAAATTTGATTTGAATGACTTATTAAATCAGTTTGCCCAAGTGAGAAAAATGGGTCCTTTGAAATCCGTGATTTCAAAATTGCCAGGTATGGACAAACAACTGAAAGATGTTGATGTGGACGACCGTCAAATGGACCGTATGGAGGCAATCATTCTTTCCATGACCGAGAAAGAACGCCAAAAACCGGACATCATCAATCCTTCCCGCAAACGCAGAATTGCTGCCGGCAGCGGTATGAAAGTAGAAGATGTCAACCGTTTGCTCAAACAATTTGAAACAACACAGAAGTTGATGCGTCAAATGCGCGGCAAAAAAGGCAAACGCCGTCCTATGATGCCACCGGGAATGGGTGGCATGGGAGGTATGGGTGGATTTTAAAATCCATTTTACAAGTTGCTATTCATCCAATGAATATTTTTATTGGTGAACATAAATGATTTCATTTTTATTTTATATGTTTGGAGGACAAAAACATGGCAGTTAAAATCAGATTAAAAAGAATGGGTGCGAAAAAAGCTCCTTTTTACCGTATTGTAGTAGCGGATTCCCGCAGCCCAAGAGATGGTCGCTTCATTGAAGAAATTGGTTACTATAACCCAATGGAAGAGCCAAAGGTTGTAAAAGTAGATGCTGACAAAGCAAAAGATTGGATTTCCAAAGGTGCTCAACCTACAGATACTGTAAAAACTCTATTCAAAAAACATGGTGTTCTGTAATAATTGGGAGGATAACCCATGAAGGAATTATTGTTAACAGTTGCAAAAGGTCTGGTGGAATTTCCGGACCAAGTAACCGTGGAAGTAGATGAACCTAATGAAGAAGGGGTAATTGTATATCACTTGCATGTTGCTGAAAGCGATATGGGAAGAATCATAGGTAAACAAGGTCGTATTGCAAAGGCAATTCGTACCGTTATGTATGCTGTTGCAACCCGTAACGATGAAAAAGTAGCTGTTGAAATTGCGTAATGCAAACGAAAAAAGTTGTAACATCTTAGCTATGTTACAACTTTTTTTGCTGGCAGAAAAATGGGAGAGCATTGCAAAGGAGATTTTTATGCTGAAAGAATTTTTAGAGGCAGGCAGAATTGTGGGAACACACGGCATCAAGGGAGAGTTAAGAGTAGACCCTTGGTGTGATTCTCCGGATTTTCTCGCACAATTTAAAACACTTTATACAAAAGACGGCGCACAGGCGTTAGAAGTGATTTCCAGCCGTGTGCATAAAAATTTACTTTTGGTACAGTTAAAAGGAATTGATACCATAGAGCAGGGAGACAGAATGCGCGGTAAAGTGCTGTTTATCAAGCGCAGCGATGTTACACTGCCCAAAGGCCGCTATTTTATATCGGATTTGCTGGGCATGGAGGTATATAACGCAGATGATGAAACCATTTGCTACGGCGCCATTACAGACGTTATCAAAACGGGTGCCAATGATGTATACCAAATTACAGACAAACAACAAAAAAACTATCTGATTCCCGTGATTGATCAAGTAGTCATTGATACGGATATTCAAGGCAGAAAATTGCTTATTCGTCCCATGAAAGGAATTTTCGAGGATGAGGATTGATTTTTTAACACTATTTCCCGAAATGTGCAAGACTGTAATGGACGAAAGCATTATTGGCCGTGCACAAAAAAAGGGAGCTGTTGAGATTTGTTATCATCAGATTCGGGATTATGCCAATAATAAGCATAACCGTGTAGATGACCCTCCATTTGGCGGCGGAATGGGTATGCTTTTACGTGCGGAACCGCTTGCTTTGTGCATGGATGACGTAATCAAGCAATTGGGAAAAAAGCCTTATTTTATTTATATGTCTCCGTTGGGAAATGTTTTGACGCAGCAAAAAGCAATTGAACTTTCCCAAAAAGAGAATATTGCCATTCTTTGCGGGCATTATGAAGGTATTGATGAACGTATCATCGATGATTATATTGACGAGCAAATTTCCATTGGTGATTATGTGCTTACCGGAGGAGAATTGCCTGCTTTGGTAATGGCAGATGCCATTTGTCGTATGCTGCCGGGCGTGCTCTCTGACAATGTGTGTTTTGAAGAGGAAAGCCATTATAATGGTCTTTTGGAGTATCCGCAATATACGCGTCCCGCAAATTTTAGAGGGAAGGAAGTGCCTGCCGTATTGCTGTCTGGACATCATGCAAATATTCAGCGTTGGAGGCGAGAGCAATCTTTGCTCAGAACTGCCAAATATCGACCGGATTTGATTGAAAAAGCAAAACAATCCGGTTCTTTGACAGACGAAGATTTGGATTATTTATCACAAATTGCAGATGAGTTAGAAGAAAAATAGAGATTCACAGCGTGATTTTTTGCGCATAATATATTTTAACGTTAAAAAGTTTTCAACATTTTTGTTATTATGCACAAATGCGTGAGGTCGGTTATTTCTGCAATAGGTCATCAAGCCAAATTTTATAGAATATTGTTGTTGTTTTCTTGACGATATTGCGAATTATGTTATAATGGTTCTGTCTAATATAAATCAGCCAATTCTTTAGTATGAGATTTTCATAAACTTGAAGCTTTTAATTATGGTATAGGAGTGAATAAACATGTATGTTAAAGAGGTAGTAGTACAAAACCAAGTAGGTTTGCACGCACGCCCAGCTACATTTTTTATCCAAAAAGCAAACGAATATAAATCATCCATTTGGGTTGAAAAAGAAGAACGCAGAGTAAATGCAAAAAGTTTGCTTGGTGTTTTGTCTTTGGGTATTGTTGGAGGAACTACCATTCGCATCATTGCAGACGGTGCTGATGAGCAAGCCGCGGTAGACAGCCTTGTTGAGTTGGTACAATCTGGGTTTACAGAATAAGAGAGCAGTAAAAGCACCGTTTACGGTGCCTTTTTTTATGTGTATGAAAGGAGGGCAGCTTTATGGCAGACCGTATCAAATCATTAAGAGAAAAAGCAATGAGGCTGCCGCTGCAGCCCGGCGTATATATCATGAAAGATAAATCTGACCATGTGATTTACGTGGGCAAAGCAAAAGCACTAAAAAATAGAGTCAGTCAATATTTTGGTTCGGAGAAAAATCACGATGAAAAAGTAAGGCAAATGGTTGCTCATGTGCATCATTTTGAGTTTATCGTGACGGACAGCGAGTTTGAAGCACTGATTTTAGAATGCAGTCTAATTAAGCAGTATCACCCCAAATATAATATTTTGCTCAAAGACGACAAAGGATACCATTATATTAAAATTACAAAAGGGCCTTGGTCCCGTATTGAAGCTGCCAAGCAAAAGTTAGAGGATGGGGCTACCTATATCGGACCGTTTATCAGTTCTTGGACGGTCAAACAGGCTGTGGATGAGGCGGTTAAAATTTTTAAGCTTCCTGTTTGTCATAAAAAATTTCCGCAGGATATACGTAAGACGCGTCCTTGTTTAAATTATTATATTAAGCAGTGCTGTGCTCCATGCAGAGGTACTATCAAAGAGCAGGAATACGATGAGATTATCAAAGACGCAGAAGAGTTTTTAAGAGGCGGAAGCGCTGTTTCTTTAAAAGCGTTAACCGAAAAAATGACAGAAGCCGCAGAGAATATGGAATTTGAAAAAGCGGCACGTATCCGTGACCGTATTGCGGCGATTAAAAAAATCAGTGAGAAACAAAAAGTGGTGCGTGCAAAGGTTGCGGAACAAGATGTGTTTGCGCTGGTCCAAAGCGGAGGCAGTCACGGAACAGCCGCAGCGTGTTTTGAAGTATTCCGCTTTTCAGAAGGCAGGTTATATGACCAAGAAACGTTCCTTATGGGAGAGATTGGCGATGCCAAACGTGCGCGAACAGAATTCTTAGAACGTTATTATTCTGTACGTGACCGTGTACCGCCTCGCGTCACACTGGACGGAGAAGTGGAAGATTCCGAATTATTGCAGGAATGGTTATCTGATAAGCTTGGAAAAAAGGTAACCATCACAATTCCCAAGATAGGGGAACAAGCGCAGTTGGTAGAAATGTGCCGTAACAATGCGGCTGAAAAGTTGGCTCAAAGTATGGAGAGGACAGGCAGAGAAGCCTCCGCATTGGATGAATTGGGACGTTTGCTGGGTATGGACACTCCGCCGATGTATATTGAAGCATATGATATTTCCCATCAATCAGGGGAAGATAATGTTGCGGGTATGGTTGTGTTTGAAAATGGCAGACCGTTAAAATCCGCTTACAGAAAGTTTAAAATCAAAGGATTCACAGGGCAAGATGACTATGCCTCCATGGCAGAGGTCATAGAGCGCAGATTACAGGAGTATCGGCAACACAAAGAAAGCGGAGAAGGTTTTGGCAGACTGCCCGATTTAATTCTTCTGGACGGCGGTAAAGGGCAAATATCTGCCGTTCGTCCCGTTTTAGAGCGTGCAGGCGTAGATATTCCATTGTTTGGTATGGTAAAAGATGATAAACATAAAACACGCGCCATAGCCAAAGACGGAGGAGAAATTTCTATTTTATCCAAGAGAAAAGCCTTCACACTTGTTTCCACCATACAAGAAGAAGTGCATCGCTTTGCAATCGGCTACCACAGACAAGTCCGTAAAAAAAGTACATTGCAAACCGAACTGACACAAATTCCGGGAATCGGTGACAGTCGCGCCAAAGCCATACTAAGCTATTTCAAAACCATGAAAGCGGTAAAACAAGCGGAAATAGAACAGTTGGAATTGGTGCCCGGCATGACAAAACCTGCGGCACAGGCAGTATATCAATATTTTAGAAATCAGGAAGAATGATAGTTTCTCTTGACAGATTCTACGTAAAAGTGAGATAATACTACGTAAAAGTAAATTTTTAGACAAAAATTATTGTTTTGTTCAAATTCAGTTCAAACGCATATGATATGCTAAATGAATAAGGTGGAATGACGCATGCGCATTATAACAGGCAGTGCCAGAGGGGCAAAACTCTCCACATTAGAAGGAGAAGATGTTCGTCCTACAACAGACAGAGTCAAACAGGCTTTGTTTAATATTGTCCAGTTTCAAATAGAAGGCAGAAACGTATTGGACTTATTTGCAGGTTCCGGGCAACTGGGCCTGGAAGCTGTCAGCAGGGGTGCGAAGTGTGCTGTTTTGGTAGACACTGCTCAGGATGCCATTGATGTGATTTCTGCTAATGTACACCATACAAACCTGACTTCCAAAGTAAAGGTTGTGCATATGGATTATGCTTCTTATCTTATGAAGCAGGATATGTTATTTGATTTAGCATTTTTAGATCCTCCTTATCACAAAGAAATTTTGGAAAAAGCGTTGCCGCTAACGGCGGAAGTGATGAATGAGGGTGGTATTATTGTGTGTGAGCATGCAGCAGATGAACCGGTTCCGGAAGAAGCCGGAGATTTTGTGAAACGCCGCACCTATCAATACGGCAAAATTATGCTGACTGTTTATGAGCATAGAAATATGGTGGCAGAATGAGAATAGGTGTTTGTCCGGGCAGTTTTGACCCGGTTACATTGGGACATATGGATATTATAGAGCGTGCGACAAAAATATTTGATAAAGTGATTGTTGCTGTTTTAAATAATCCTGCAAAACAGACAAGCTTTACGGTAGAAGAACGCGTAACACTTTTAAAAAGAGCAACGGAACATTTACCAACAGTAGAAGTAGACTCTTTTGAAGGATTGCTTGCAGATTATGCAAAGTTGTGTCATGCAACGGCGATTGTAAAAGGATTGCGGGCATTGTCTGACTTTGAATATGAGTTTCAAATGGCATTAACCAACCAAAGATTAAATAAAGGACTTGAAACTGTGTTCCTGACAACCAGTTCGGATAATATGTTTTTGAGTTCCAGCGTGGTAAAAGATATTGCGCGGTTCGGCGGAGATATTTCTACATTGGTGCCGAGTTGTATATTAAATGATATCAAACAAAGATTGTGCAACAAAAAGTAATTTGTAGTATTGGGGGAAGAATAAAATGAGTCAAGCAACTGTAGAAGAACTAATGGAAGAATTATACGCTTTGGTAGAAAAAGCGGTTAAATTGCCTTTAAGTGGTGGCCGTACTGTTTTGGATGGCGAAGAAGTAAAAGCAATCTTAGATGAAATGAGAGATCATCTGCCTCAAGAAACACGTCAAGCACGTGCAATTGTAGCAGACCGTACTCAAATTCTTGCAGATGCAAAGAAAGAGGCTGAGAGTATTATTCGTACAGCAGAGGAACGTGCAAAAAAATTAATCAGTCAAGATGAAATTACAAGACAAGCACAAGCAAAGGCAACTGAAATGTTGGCTCAAACCCAAGCGAGATTGAAAGAAATGAAACGTGCTTCCAACGAATACTTAGATGATTTGTTGAAAAGAACAGAAGATTCCATTACTACCAGCTTAAATGAATTAAAACAAACACGCCAGAATATCAAGGCTTCTCTGCGTTCCGGACAGTAAGGAAAATTTAAAAATTAACAAAACGTAAATAAATTGTTAAGGTGAAAATCCAGACCACAATATATTGTGGTCTGGATTTTTTTGTGTCTATATAAAAGGTTTTTGTCCAAATTTCAACGAAATTCCGCCATTTTCCAGAGGAAAACCCCCTTGCAATTCATATCATCATCTATTATAATCAGTATATAAAGTGGTGAAAGGTGGGGGAAAGTAGAGACCTGTGGTTTCATGGGACACATTTTCCCTAAGAAGTGGCAGTTATGTTGATAGGACAATACCAACATAATATTGACGCAAAGAATCGCGTCATTGTTCCCGCCAAGTTCCGTGAGGACTTAGGCGAGCGTTTTTATGTCACAAAAGGGTTAGATGGTTGTTTGTTTGTGCTTTCTGAGGAAGGCTGGAAAAGACTGCAAGATAAAATTGTAGCCATGCCAATGTCAAAAGCACGACAGCTGCAACGCTTCTTCTTTTCGGGAGCAGCTGAAGTGGAACCGGATAAGCAGGGCAGAATCTTAATCCCACAGCCACTGAGAGATTATGCAAGCATTGAAAAAGATGTGACATTTATTGGTACCGGCGACCGTGCGGAAATTTGGAGCACAGAATGCTGGACACAGTTTAATGATAATTTAACAGAAGACAGTATTGCTGAAGCAATGGATGCACTGTCATTCTAACGCGGAGGGCAGTCAATGGCATTTGTTCATAAATCCGTATTGTTTCACGAAACAATTGATGCTTTGAATATTCGTCCCGATGGTATTTATGTAGACGGTACTGCCGGAGGCGGAGGGCATTCGGGAGCTATTTTGGAACGTTTGACAACAGGGACTTTAATTTCAATTGACCAAGACCCCGATGCAATCGCCTTTGTTTCCGACAAATTTCGAGGGAATTCTTGTTCTATCGTTCGACAAGGACAATTTTCTCAGATGACGGAGATTGTAAACAGTTGCGGTTTTACAGCGGTTGATGGCGTTTTAATGGACATAGGGGTGTCATCTTATCAATTAGATACCCCTGAAAGAGGATTTTCCTATCATCATGATGCCCCTCTTGACATGAGAATGAGTCAGCAGGGAACCAGTGCAAAAGATTTGGTAAATACGTTGCCGTGGCAAACACTTGCAGAAATTATCAGCCGTTATGGTGAGGACAAGCATGCCAAAAGCATTGCTAAGGGGATTGTAAAGGCCAGAGAAGAAGCGCCGATTGAAACTACATTACAACTTGCCGAAGTTGTAAAAGCTTCCGTACCGGCCTCTGTGCGTAGAGAACAAGGTCACCCGGCGCGAAAAACATTTCAAGCGTTACGGATAGAAGTAAACGGAGAGTTGGAGCAGCTTTCAAAAGCATTAGACGCAGCTTTTGAACTTCTGAAACCGGGCGGAAGACTGGCGATTATTACATTCCACTCGTTGGAAGACAGAATGGTAAAACAACGTATGAATGTTTGGTGCCAAGGTTGTACTTGCCCACCGGATTTCCCTATTTGTGTATGCGGAAATACACCAAAAGCGAAATTAATTTATAAGAAGGGGCTTTCCCCTTCAGAAAAAGAATTAGAAGAAAATCCGCGCAGCAGAAGCGCACGATTAAGAGTTTGTGAAAAATTATAACAATATTTTCAGAAAGGAGGAAGAAACATGGCGTTACATCCAAATCGTTATAACAGAACATCTGAAGCCTACGATTTTACTTTATTTGAAGGAAAAGAACCAGAAGATAAATACACGGTTCACAGAAAAAGTAAAGAATTAGCAGTCGATACAGGAACGGGCAAAGAAGAGGGCCGTTTACAAACACAATCTAAATCCCATGTATATCGTATCAAAAAACAGCGCAGCAGAGCGAGAACGTTTCGGGTCGTAGTGTCATGTTTTTTACTCGTAATTGCATTAGGGGCTACGGGATCTATCATTTTTAATCAAGTCCAATTAACAGAATTGACAGAAGAGATAGACACAGCTGCCCAGCAATTAGAAGAAAGTCAAAGTGTTTATACTCAACTTCAAATGAAAGCAAATGCAAATTTATCTTTGGCAACGGTGGAAAGCTATGCCAAAGAAAATTTAGGCATGAGAAAAATAGACCAGAGTCAATTGGTTTTTGTAGAATTATCCAAGGGAGACAAAGGAGAAGTTGTACAAGATAACAGTGGAAACAATTTCTTTACAAATCTTTGGAACTCTATTAAGAACTTCTTGTCATAATTAAATTTTCATTGAAATAAGTATTAATACCAAGGCTCGGCTGAAAAGTTTTACACATGTTGGTATGCTGCACAAAGAGTTGAGAGGTAATCTTAACTCTTATTTTTATAAAGGGGGAATAGCTGATGGCAAAAGGAACAACCGTTAAAATGTGGCGACGGACTTTAATTGTTTTAATTGTTATGGTGGCTTTAGGTTTCGGTTTAATTGTGGTCAGCCTAATCCGCCTGCAATTGGTAGATGGTGCCGAACTGCAAAAAGCGGCTGTAGACCAGCAATTAAGAGATACAACCATAAGCGCCCAACGCGGAACAATTTATGATAGAAATATGAAACCGCTGGCTCAAAGTGCTACTGTATGGAAAGTAGTATTGGCGCCTGCATATATTGATAAAGATGATGAAACACTACGTCGTAAACTATCAACTGGTTTGGCTGATATTTTAGGGCTGGATGCAGAAGATATCTATAAGCGTACAGAAGGTACTTCTTACTATGATGTTCTAAAAACAAAAGTTGAAACGGATGTAAAAGACAGATTGGTACAATTCATTGAAGAAAATGATTTGGGAAATACCATTCAATTACAGGAGGATTATAAACGTTATTATCCCTTCGGCTCGTTTGCCTCTACCATTCTTGGTTTTACCGGTACTGACGGCCAGGGTCTTGCTGGGCTGGAAGCATACTATGATGAATATCTGTCCGGTACTGCAGGTCGTTTGGTAACGGCAAAAAATGCAGTAGGTACTGATATGCCATTCCAGTATGAACAAAAAGTAGAAGCACAGGACGGTTATAACTTGGTTTTAACCATTGACGAAGTTGTTCAGCATTATTTGGAGCAAGCTTTGGAGGAAGGCGTTGAAAACAACAAAGTTGAAAATCGTGCAACCGGTATTGTAATGAATGTAAAAACCGGAGAGATTGTAGCAATGGCTGTGAAAGGGGACTATGACCCGAATAATCCGTTTGTAATCGCAGACGAAGAAGAACGTGCTCGTATTGCGGAACTTCCGGAGGAAGAGCAGCAGGAAGCTACATCAGCTGCTTTGCAAGCACAATGGAGAAATAAGGCAGTTAGTGATACGTATTACCCCGGCTCTGTATTTAAGATGGTAACATTGTCAATGGCGCTGGAAGAAAATGTTGCCACTGAGGAAACTACTTTCACCTGTACAGGCAGCTATGTTCCCGTTCAGGGAGAAAGAGCAATTAACTGTCATAATACCAGCGGACATGGCACACAGACTCTGGTACAAGGCACTATGAATTCTTGCAACCCATTTTTCATTTACTTGGGCCAATTATTAGGTACAGAGACCTTTTTTGATTATTTTGAGGCTTTTGGTTTTACACAAAAAACAGGTATTGACCTTCCGGGTGAAGCAAGCACCAAAGGATTGTATCATGATCGTGATATGTCATTGATGGACTTAGCTGTTGAATCTTTTGGTCAAAACTTTAGTATTACTCCAATTCAGATGATTACAGCCTGTGCGGCAATTGCAAACGGAGGCTATTTGGTGCAGCCTCATGTTGTAAGTCAAATTGTAGATAATGATGGTAATATTATTAAAACTGCAGATACTACAGTGAAACGTCAAGTAATTTCTGAGGAAACTTCAAAACGAGTCAGCAAAATTCTGCAAGAAAATGCTACATCTGGAACAGCCAAAAATGGTTACGTTGCCGGTTACAGAATTGCCGGTAAAACAGGTACTTCAGAAAAAGTTGGTGCCGATGGTAAAGTTGGTAGTGATAATAAATACATTGCATCTTACTGCGGTTTTGCTCCTGCCGATGACCCGCAATATGCGGTATTGGTATTCTTTGATGAACCAACGGGAGACAGTTACTACGGCGGCGCTGTTGCAGGCCCTGTGTTTGCTAAAATTATGGAGGAAATTCTTCCATACTTGAATGTTGAAACAAAATACACAGAAGATGAGGCAGGCAGTGTTGGTGTAAGTGCACCAAATGTGATTGGAAAAACAGTAAGTGAAGCAACCAATGAACTTACAAACAGTGGATTGAAGATTTTGGTAAAAGGTTCAGGAGATACTGTAATTGCACAAACGCCGGATCCTGGCAGTTCTGTGCCAAGCGGCGGTACTGTGGTTGTATATACAGATGAGGCAAGTATGAACCAAACTGTTACAGTGCCGAATTTTACAAACCGTTCACTGTCGGATGTCAACTACTTGGCTGCACAAGCAGGGTTAAATATCAAAGTCACCGGTGCATATAATAGTTCTGCAGCTACGGCAAGAACACAAGATTATGCAGCAGGTGAGCAAATAAAACCGGGCACGGTTATTACAGTCAACTTTGTAGAAGAAGATACTGTTAGATAGCATTCATACACCTGAAGGAGGTATTCTTTCATGGAACGAAACAACACAAAACTCATTGTAGTGTCCCAACATGCAATGATGACATGGGGACCGATTTTAGAACAGTTATTTGAACAATGTCATTGCAGTGACAGATTTTCCGTTTGCGGTTTTGAGGAATTTTTGTTGCACAGAGAATATGGTAATCCATATATTATTGTGCTGGACAGTGAAGATGACTGTTTACAGGCAGCTAATATCTTACACAACTTTTCAGTTTGCGTAATGAACTATGACCTTCCTGTAAAATTGGATACAAAGAAATTAGATAAATGCAGAGTATTAACTTACTCTACATCCAGCGACAATGCAGATTTTACAGCAAGAAATGCGCATTGTATTCAAGAATTTGGGTGTGCATTTGAAATTGTTGGCGTTGGTGTGATTGGAAGAATTAAACTGCGTACTGCCGAACCTGATGATGTAAAAACAGCTTTAATGGGTGCGTCTGTTTGTTTGGCTTGCGGTATACCTTTTGCGGATGTATTAACATCTTTAAATATGCTTGCGGTAGGCGTATAAAAGGGTTGTATGAATTCAGCAGATATGTGAAATTAAAGGGTGGATAATTGAGATGAGTGGCGTTTTTTCGCTAATTGCGGTGATATTGTCGTTTGGGATAACAGCACTGTTGGGAAAGTGGTTAATACCTTTTTTAAAACGAATTAACTTTGGTCAGACCATTCGTGAAGAAGGTCCGAAATGGCATATTAAAAAAGATGGTACTCCCACAATGGGCGGCATCATGTTTATCATAGGTATTGTTGTTTCGGCAGTCATTACCATTCCAATTTACTATGCAATGTCAGGCGGAGGAACGCTGGGAATTTTTGGGGAAACCGTTTTAATGCAAGTAAAGGTATTTGGCGGTTTATTCATGGCAGTAGGCTTTGGTGCAATTGGCTTTTTTGATGATTACATTAAAGTGGTAAAGAAAAGAAATTTAGGTCTTACTGCATGGCAAAAGTTAATTTTACAATTTTTGGTTGCAGGTGCATACTTATTATCCATATTCCTTGCAGGAGAAGATACCAGAACATTTATCCCTTTGGTGGGCTCTGTTGATTTGAGTTATGGTTATTGGATTTTAGCAGCAATTGTAATTGTAGGTATTGTAAACGCTGTTAACTTTACAGACGGCATTGATGGCTTAAATACATCCGTAACATTTTTTGTTGCATTGTTCTTTATGCTCATTGGCACCGTCATTAACACAGTAGGTATCAGTTTGCTGTCAGTTTGTGTAGCAGGTGGCTGCATGGGTTTTTTGGTATGGAATTTTAATCCGGCCAAAGTATTTATGGGTGATACCGGCTCCTTATTTTTAGGAGGAATTGTATGTGCCCTTGCTTTTGGAATGGATATGCCTATTTTGTTGTTCCCATTGGGCATTATTTACATTGCAGAAATTTTATCTGTTGTATTGCAGGTACTCTACTTTAAAGCCACAAAAGGAAAACGCCTGTTTAAAATGAGCCCTATTCATCATCATTTTGAAATGTGTGGTTGGAGTGAAATTAAAATTTGCGGTGTATTTAGCTTAGTTACCGTTATTTTTGGAATTTTATCTTTAGTCTGGGTTATTTTTGGTGTTTAAAAATAATTTATTGCATATGCATAAAAGAAGGGAGGGAAATATCATATGACCAACGGAAGAACCGGTGCAAAAGGAAGAAGAGGAATGCCCCCTAAAAAAGTAGGGAACGGAACAAAAACCTCCAAAGACCATATCGGAAAAAAAATCAGGAATAAAGTGAATCTATTTTCTGTCAGAGCAGGACTTGATATTCCGTTTTTGTTTATCATACTTGTTTTGGTATCCATTGGTTTGGTTATGCTATTTTCCTCCAGCTATGCTTATGCATACCATAATTACGACGGAGACAGTTTCTATTTTATCAAACGTCAGGCAATATTTGCTGTATTGGGTATTGCAGGTATGATTGCAATCTCCTATTTTGATTATCATCATTTTCATAAACTTACCATTCCTATTTTGATTATTTCGTGGCTTTTACTTGGTGTTGTGTTGGTACTTCCTGCCGTTCAGGGTGTACATAGATGGATCAACTTGGGACCTATCAGTTTTCAGCCTTCTGAAATAGCCAAGTTTGCTTTGATTCTATGGTTTGCCCATTTTGTATCGATTAATTTTAAGAAAATGAATACCTTCAAAGTCGGTGTCCTGCCTCATTTATTCATATTGGCAGTAACCGTTGGTTTGGTATTTATAGAGCCGCATGTTTCTGCTTCTATCATTTTAATTTTGATTGCAGCTGTTATGATGTTTGTAGGCGGCGTTGATAAAAAATGGTTTATCATTGCATTTGTCATTGTAGCGGTTGCAGCACTCTTATTTTTAACATTGACCGATCATTATGCCAGTGAACGTGTTGCCGGCTGGTTAAATCCGTTTAATCCACCTGAAGATGTTGACACATGGCAAACCCAGCAATCACTTATGGCAATCGGTTCCGGTGGATTTTTTGGTTTGGGTTTTGGTCAATCCAGACAAAAATACTTATATTTACCTGAGCCGCAAAATGACTTTATCTTCGCAGTTGTGTGTGAAGAGCTAGGTTTTATTGGTGCATTGCTTATTATTATTTTGTTTATCCTATTAATTTGGAGAGGTATTACGCTATCTCTGCGTGCAAAAGATAAATTTGGTATGCTGTTGGGTATTGGCTTAACATCCCAAGTAGGTATGCAGGTTATTTTAAATATCATGGTTGTTACCAACACCATTCCGAATACAGGAATTAGCTTGCCATTCTTTAGCTATGGCGGTACGTCGCTGATTATTTTGCTCATACAAATGGGTATTGTATTGTCTATTTCACGAACGTCCGCAGTGGAAAGAAGCTAGCATATTCTAACAAACGGCGAAAGGCTGTGATTATTATGAAGGTTCTGTTTGCAGGAGGCGGCACAGCAGGACATATTAACCCTGCTTTGGCAATTGCAGGCTATATTCGAGAAAAAGAACCAAATGCAAAATTATTATATATTGGCAATAAAGGTGGTATGGAAGAACGTCTGGTTCCTGCCGCCGGCTTTGCATTTAAAACAATTACCATTTCAGGATTTCAGCGTAAATTAACACCAAAACATATTGTGGAAAATTTCAAAACAGTAGGACGTATTTTTACTTCCAGCAATGAGGCGAAACGTTTAATTCAAGAATTTAAACCGGATATTTGTATCGGAACAGGTGGTTATGTAAGCGGTCCTGTAATACGTGCTGCTATAAAACTGGGGGTACCTTCTGTAATACATGAGCAGAATGCGTTTCCGGGAATGACCAATAAAATGTTGGCCAAACAAGCAACAAAAGTATTGTTGGCTGTTGAGGACGCACGCCAGTATTTTGAAACAGACCAATGTGTATTAACGGGTAATCCTGTAAGACAGGAGATTATACGTGCGGATAAACGCGTTTCCAGAGCAAAATTGGGTTTGGACAGCAGACCGGTGATTTTATCATTTGGAGGCAGTTTAGGTGCACGTAATATGAATGAAGGCATGGCAGATTTATTGGTTCAAAGCGGAAAAACAGGACAGTTTCAACACATACACGGATATGGTCAATATGGAAAATGGCTGCCGGATTTGCTTGGAAAAAAAGGTTTAAATCTTAAATTAGCCAAAAATATAGATGTTCGGGAATATATTAATGATATGCCTGATTGTTTGGCTGCAACAGATTTGGTGATTTGCCGTGCAGGCGCAATTACACTCAGTGAGCTGCAGGCTCAGGGAAAAGCATCTATTTTAATTCCATCTCCAAATGTTGCGGAAAATCATCAGTATCACAATGCAATGGCAATGGTGAATCGAGATGCCGCAATGATTATTGAAGAAAAAGATTTGACAAGTCAGCTGCTTTGTAAAACGGTGGAAGATTTGTTTGCAAAAACAGGCAAGGTGGAAGAAATGGCGGCAAATGCGAAAAAAATGGCAATTTTAGATGCCAATGAGCGCATTTATAAAATTATAAAGGACATTGTTGGATAGGGAACAATATCTTTTCAAAAACATAGTATATACAGTAAATATTCTTTTAATGAATATGAGATGTATATTCATGTGATGAGAGGGTGTTGGTTGTGGCAAGACTTGATATCGTTGGACCATGTAAACTACGGGGTGAAGTAAGTATTCATGGAGCAAAAAACAGTGCCTTGCCTCTGCTGTCTGCTTGTTTGCTATGCAATAGCGAATGCATTCTACATAATTGCCCCAGGTTATCTGACGTAGATATTTGCATTAAAATTTTGGAACATTTGGGTTGTAACGTCAAAAGAGAAGGGCATAATGTAATTGTAGACCCCACTACGTTAACCCATTCTGATATTCCGGATTACTTAATGAGAGAAATGCGTTCGTCTATTGTGTTTTTAGGCGCAATTTTAACCCGCACCGGTCAGGCTTGTCTCTCGTTGCCGGGAGGATGCGAATTGGGACCAAGACCAATTGATTTGCATTTATCCGCACTGGGTAAATTGGGAGTTCATATCAAAGAGTGTCACGGCAGTATGAAATGTACTACCGGTGACGGATTAAAAGGAAATAATATCAGTTTGGCTTTTCCAAGTGTAGGCGCTACAGAAAATATTATGTTGGCTTCGGTTTGCGCTGAAGGTGTTACAGTAATCCATAATGCAGCCAGAGAACCCGAAATTTGTGACCTTGCTCATTTTCTAAATAAATGCGGAGCACATATATCCGGTGCAGGGGAAAGTACCATTATTATAGATGGAGTACAGTGTTTGCATGGATGCGAATATACTGTCATGGCAGACCGCATTGCGGCAACTACGTTTATGTCAGCAGCTGCTGTAACAGGCAGTCACATTACACTGAAAGATATTGTTCCGAGTCATTTGGAATCCGTATTGCCCATATTTGAAGAGGCGGGCTGCAGCTACCACTTAAAAGGTGATGCATTAAGTATTACGGGACCGAAGCGGCTACAGCCGTTAAAATTGGTTAGAACAATGCCTTATCCTGGCTTTCCTACCGATGCTCAGGCCCCTGTAATGGCAATGGCTGCATTGGCAGAAGGAACCAGTGTATTTGTTGAAACAATTTTTGAGAGCAGATACAAACATGTATGCGAATTGACACGACTGGGTGCTAAAATTAAAGTGGAAGGCAGAGTCGCTATTATTGAAGGAGTACCTAAATTTTATGGTACCAGCGTGTGCGCAGCAGAATTAAGAGGTGCTGCTGCCTTAGTAGTTGCGGGGTTGGCCGCGGAAGGAAAAACATCTGTTTACGGACTAAATTATTTAGACCGTGGATATGAAAAAATAGAAGTATCTTTGAGTCAATTAGGGGCGAATATTATTAGGAAGTAAAAAAGCAGGAGGTTTGGTATGAATAGGGATGACCAAAAAAATAACTTACAAAAGACTGCAAGTAAAAAAGTAGAATATCGAAACCGTCCTGCTCATTCTCAACCGCGTGGACGCAGTATGCAGGCCAAAAAAGTAAAGGCCAAAGCAAAACACAGGAAGCGTAATTTAATTTTATTCTATCTCTCTATTTTTGTGGTAATCATAGCAGCGGCAATTACATTAAGCTTAACCGTTTTGTTTAAAATCAGTACCATTGAAGTAACAGGTACTTCCAGATACAGTGTAGAGGATATTATAAAAGAAAGTGGAATTTCTGAGGGAAACAATTTATTTTTAATTAATAAAGACTATGCTGTCCAGAATATCAAAGAGAAACTTCCTTATATCGGTGAGGTAACAATATCCCGTAAGCTTCCTGGCACAGTATCTATTAGCGTTTCTGATGCGACCATAGCAGGTGCAGTATCGTATAACGGCGGATATCTGGTGATAGACAGCAATGGAAAAGCCGTGGAACAGCTAACAGAATATCCAACGGATTATCCTGAAATTGTTGGTTTAAATATCTCTGAGGCAGTGATTGGAACGGAGATTACTTATGCCGATAATGACCAAAAAATAGCATTTACTGAGTTGCTAAATGCAATAGAGCAAAGTGGGCTGGATAAAATTACAAAAATTGATATTTCTGACACATACAGTATCAAAGCAGTATATGATGGCAGAGTAACTATGAATTTTGGTATTGCAACAGACTTAACCTATAAAGCGAGATTTGCTAAGAGTATATTTGATTCAGGAAAAATTCAGTCAACAGAAAAAGGAACATTGGATTTATCCGTGGTAACAGATAACAATAAGGTTTATTTTTCACCTGACTATTCTGTTTCATCCGGTTCAGACGCTGCATGAAGTAAAATGACATATTTGAAAAGCAAGAAGCCATATGTTACCGCTTGACTTCTTGCTTTTTTATATTTATGATATATCAAAATAAGCAACAATCATTAGAAAAAACAGACATAAAATGGGTTGAATACAATGCGATTTTTAAGATGTTTTCAAGATGTAAGTAAAATAAGAACAAATTAAAAATTTTGCTGAAAAATTTTCAGAGAATCAATGACATTTTCATTAAAAAGTATATCGCTTTTACTCGATATATGCACAAAGTTAATAATCTAACACAAAACATGAGAAAACTTATTGAAATTTTTCGCTAAAAGTGATAAATTAATAATATAACTAATTTTGCAGATAACTTAACTTTATATAGGAATACGTTGAGAGAATTTAGAGGAGGAACAAAGCAATGCCTTTTGAAATTGATAATGAAAACGATGTTGTTCAAATAAAAGTAGTAGGTGTTGGCGGCGGCGGCGGCAACGCAATTGATAGAATGATTGAATCGGGTATAAAAGGTGTTGATTTTATTGCAATCAATACAGACCAGCAAGCGTTGAATCGCTCTATGGCAACAGAAAAAGTTACAATCGGAGATAACTCTACAAAAGGAAAAGGTGCAGGTGCAAAACCTGAAATGGGTTCCAAAGCTGCGTCCGAAAGCCGTGAAAAAATTGCAGAGCAGCTGAAAGGTGCTGATATGGTATTTATCACTGCCGGTATGGGTGGTGGCACCGGCACAGGTGCAGCTCCTATTGTTGCGGAAGTTGCACGCGATTTAGGTGTTCTAACCGTTGGTATTGTAACAAAACCATTTAAATTTGAAGGCAGACGCCGTATGGAACAAGCTGAAAAAGGAATTGAAGCTCTTTGTCAACACGTAGATTCTCTTGTGATTATTCCAAATGAGCGTTTACACTTAATCAGTAAAGAAAAATTGACTTTATTAAATGCCTTTAAAGCTGCAGATGATATTTTGCGCCAAGGTGTACAAAGTATTTCTGACCTGATTAAAAATCCGGGTATTGTTAACCTCGACTTTGCAGATATCAACTCCGTTATGAAAGATGCAGGTTACGCACATATGGGTGTAGGACGTGCTTCCGGAGAAGATAAAGCAAGACAAGCAGCAGAGCGCGCTATTTCCAGCCCTCTTTTGGAAACATCCATCAGCGGTGCTATGGGTGTTATCATTAACATCACATCTTCTCCTGATATTGGCTTGGAAGAAATTACAATCGCTTCTGAAATGATTGCAGATATGGTTCATCCTGATGCAAATATCATTTGGGGTACTGCTTTCGATGAAAGTATGGAAGATGAAATGAGTGTTACTGTCATTGCTACCGGTTTTTCTCCTGAAGCAAGAGCTTTGTCCGCAGCTGCAAAAGCAGCAGAGACAGAAAAGAAACAAAATGATGATTTGGATCTTCCACTGTTTGGACAAGCAAATACCACTGCTCCTGCTACCAGAGTGGACAGCCAAAGAAAAGCAGCTCCATTGGATGAAGACGATTCTTATACGGATATTATGGCTATTTTCGGCAATAAAAAATAATTTGAAATATAAAAGATGCTTCTGCCTTGGCAGAAGCATCTTTTATATTTTGATTATTCTGTTCATATCAATGACGGAAGTAATTGTATGCTTATTGATGAAAAAGACACTGTCTGATGATTCAAACAGTGTCTTTTTCATTATTTTAATAATTGTTTGTATAAACGAATGTATTCATTGGCGGAACGTCCCCAGCTGTTATCACTTTTTAAAGCGCGCTCCACTAATATTGACCAGCCTTCTTTGTTTTCATACCCGGTCAGTGCACGTTGAACTGCATATACCATATCGCCGCTGTTATAATTTTGAAAGGTAAATCCATTACCGTTGCCGTCGCCGCTGTCTTGAATGGAGTCTTTTAATCCTCCTGTTTCTCTTACTACAGGGATAGAACCATAACGTAATGCAATCATTTGAGATAATCCGCAAGGTTCACTTCTGGATGGCATCAAGAAAATGTCTGAACCGGCATAAATTTTGCGTGATAATTCCGGTACAAATCCTTGACATGCGACCAATCTTCCCGGATATTTATCCTGCATATTGCGGAAGAAAGATTCATATTCAAAATCACCTGACCCTAAAATCACAAATTGGACATGGTTACTGCACATGATTTGGTCCAATCCTTCAATGACCAAGTCCAACCCTTTGGCGGATACCATGCGGGTAACCATACCAATCAATGGAATATCCGGATTTTGCTCCAACCCGAGACGCTCCTGCAACTTTTGTTTGTTTACAGTTTTTCCTTCGGGATGTGCAGCGCTGTAAGGAGCATAAATATCCGAATCTGTTTCAGGGTCATAGTTTTTGGTATCAATACCGTTTAGAATGCCTGAGAGCTTCCAGGAGCGTTCTTTTAAGATACCATCCAGTTTATATGAGAACCATGGGTCCATAATCTCCTGAGCGTATGTAGGGCTTACGGTAGATACCCAATTGGAGCATTCAACTGCACCTTTGAGCAAATTAACGCAGTCATCATATTCTACCAAGGAGATTGCTTCTTTTGGAATCCCCAATACATCTGTCAATACCTCAAGGCCATATTTGCCTTGATACTGAATGTTGTGAATGGTCATCAATGTTTTCATGTTTTGATAAAATTCCTGATGTCCATAAAACAGATGGTAATAAATAGGTACCAGGGCAGTTTGCCAGTCATTACAGTGAATGATGTTTGGCTGGAAATCTATAAAAGGCAACATTTCTAAAACAGCCCTGGAGAAAAATGCAAAACGTTCTGCGTCATCAAAATGACCGTAAATACCGCTTCGTTTAAAGTAATATTGATTGTCTATAAAATAATAAATAACACCGCCGTATCTTGCTTCAAATACACCACAATACTGACGTCTCCAAGCAACCGGAACAGAAAGGCTGGTGACAAATTTCATTTCATCACGCAAATGCTGTGGAATATCTTCATAAAGCGGCATTACAATTCTGCAGCCAATCAAACGCTGGCGCAAAGCCTGCGGTAAGGAACCTGCAACATCTCCCAAACCGCCGGTTGCAATATAGGGAAGCGCTTCGCTTGTACAATATAAAACTTTCATGTTACTATCACATGCCTTTCTATTTGGTATCTATACAATGCTGCCTTTGCTGATGAAAACAGGGTAAGTATCTGTACCCATGAAAGAGCGTCCGTCTTGTATCATAACATCTTTATCTGTAATTACATTTTGTAAGTTACAGTCAGTGCCGACACAAGTATCCTGCATAATGACACAATTTTTCAGTTTTGCGCCTTTTGCAATTTTTACACCGCGGAATAAAATACTGTTTTGTACTTCGCCTTCAATCACGCATCCATCTGCGATTAAGGATTGATTCACATTGGAACCAAGTCCGTATCTTGCGGGCATGTCATCTCTCACTTTAGTGTAAATTGGTTTATCAGGCTGAAACAACTGTGTTTTCACATCAGGATTTAATAAATCCATATTGGCTTGGAAATAATCCTGTGTGGAACAAATTACTTTGGAATAACCTTTAAATTCATAACAATAAAAACGATATTGAAACATATTGCGCTGAATAAAATCACGGTTAAAATTATACATGTTTCTGCTGACGCAGTCTTCTATTAATTCAATTAATAGGGGACGATTAATGACATACATGTTCAATCCATAATTACATGGACCGTCCACTTTTGGATGAATCAGCATATCGCGCAATGCGCCGTTTTCTTTTACGCTGTATACAGTAGGTTCGCTCATATGCTGCGGAATGATGCCATGCTGATACACCGCAGTAATATCTGCTTGATTGTGTATATGTGTTTCCACTACATCGTGATAGGGAATATTACAGACAATATCACAGTCGCTGAGCAAAACATAATCTTCTTTTGATGTTACCAAAAAATGACGAATGGATTCCAACGCTTCAATACGGCTGTTGGATATATCCTGGTCTTGCTTTCCAAAAGGAGGAAGAAAGAAAAGACCGTCGCGTTTACGGGATAAATCCCATGCTTTTCCCGAACCGAGATGATCCATTAAAGATTGGAAGTTACTTTTTGTCACAACGCCAACTTTACTGATACCCGAATTTACCATATTGGAAAGAGGAAAATCAATTAAGCGGTATCTGCCGCCGAAAGGAACGGAAGCTATGGTACGTCTTTCTGTCAGTTCACGAATTTTATCATCATGTACATTAGAAAATAAAACACCTACAACATTATTGCCGCGCATATTATATTTCCTCCTTTTGGTCGTCTGCATCTAACATGGTTTTGGGAGGAATTACTGTGTTAGGTGCTACAATATAGCCGCCGCCTACTACAGCTAAACCCCACTGCTCTAAATTTTCCATATCCTCGGGTCGTTTTCCCACTTCAGCATTTGCTTTTATAACAGCTTGTTCTCCTATAATTGCATATTGTACCGCTGCGCCTTCTTCTATTTTTGCACCCGGCATAATAATGGAATCACGGACGACTGCGCCTTTTCCGATGGTAACATCCTCAAATACAATGGAGGAATCCAATGCTCCGTAAATATCGCAGCCTTCTGCAATTAAAGCGTTTTGTACATGTGCTTCATTGGAAATATAATGAGGAGGGAGTGTTGGATTACGAGAATAAATTTTCCAGCTTTCATCGCTTAAATCCAGAGGGACTTTTGGATTGAGCAAGTCCATATTGGATTCCCATAAACTATCAATGGTGCCTACGTCTTTCCAATAACCTGAAAATTCATAAGCCATCATTTTTTCTCCTGCCCCCAGCATTGCGGGTAAAACATCTCCGCCAAAGTCATTGCTGGAATTTGGGTTTGCTTCATCTTCAGTTAGGTACTTACGTAATTTATCCCAGCTGAATACATAAATTCCCATAGATGCTTTGTTGCTCTTAGGCTGTTTTGGTTTTTCGTCAAATTCGTAAATGGTTCCGTCTTCGTATGTATTTAAAATGCCAAATCGGGAAGCTTCTTCCATAGGAACTTCTATTTCCGCAATGGTACATGCTGCGTGATGCTCTTTGTGGAACGCTACCATTTTGGAATAATCCATTTTATAAATGTGGTCGCCTGATAAAATAACGACGTAATCCGGATGATATCGTTCAATAAAATTGATATTTTGATAAATTGCATTTGCGGTTCCTTTGTACCAATCGGAACCGTCAATGTGCTGATAGGGAGGAAGAACATGTACACCGGCATCCAGACGGTCTAAGTCCCAAGGCTGTCCGCTGCCGATATAATCATTTAATATCAGCGGTTGATATTGTGTTAAAACACCTACGGTTTCAATGCCGGAATTGATACAGTTAGACAGTGGGAAATCTATAATACGGTATTTTCCGCCATAAGGAACCGCCGGTTTGGCAAGTTTTTTTGTCAGTACTCCTAATCTGCTGCCTTGTCCGCCTGCAAGCAGCATGGCAACTACTTCTTGTTTTGGTAACATATTCATTCCTCCTTGATGTATGCGTTTTGCTGCCGGATTAATCCGCTTTTTTCTTCGTTTTCTTATCCGTTGTTTTCGTTTTTTTGTCTGCTGTTTTTCTTACCGTTTTCGTTACTTTGGTTGGTGTTTTGTCTGTATGTACAGCCGCTTTGGTCTGTTTGCGGCGTTTGCATTTTAAATAAATAACAGATAGCGGCGGCAAGGTAAGTGGAATACATTGCTCAAAGCCATGCATAGGTTCATCCAAGGTTTTGATTGCATTTCCATTTGTAATACCGTTTCCGCCAAATTCTTCTGCGTCTGTTGTAAAAACTTCTTCATAAGTACCTGCAAATGGTACTCCAATACAGTAATGCTCTCTTTGTACAGGTACAAAGTTACATACGGCAATGATTTCGCGGCCGCTTTTATCAATTCTGCGGAATGCAATGACACTTTGTTCATTGTCATCGTGAGCAATCCAGGAAAAGCCTTCCCAAGAAAAATCTACTTCCCATAAAGAAGGTGTATTCAAATAGAAGTGATTTAATGATTGGAAAAAATGCTTTGCTTTTTGGTGAAACGGATAAGCAAGCAAAAGCCAATCCAATTCCTGCTCATAATTCCATTCGATAAACTGACAAAATTCTGTGCCCATAAAGATTAGTTTTTTGCCCGGATGTGCCATCATGTATCCCATAAAGGCGCGAATTCCTGCCAGTTTTTGGTCATTGTCACCCGGCATTTTATTAATAAGAGAACATTTGCCATGTACCACTTCATCGTGAGAAATGGGAAGAATAAAGTTTTCTGAAAATGCATAAAAGAACGAGAATGTCAGTTTATCGTGACTGCCTTTTCTGAACAATGGGTCAAGGCTCATATAACTGAGCATATCGTTCATCCAGCCCATATTCCATTTGTAATTAAACCCAAGACCACCACAGTAAGTAGGCTTTGATACCATGGGCCAAGAAGTAGATTCTTCAGCAATCATCATAACGGTAGGGAAAAGCTCAAACACAACTTCGTTTAATTTTTGCAGAAATGCAACCGCTTCCAAGTTTTCTTTTCCGCCAAATTTGTTTGGAACCCATTGTCCGTCTTCACGGCTGTAATCCAAATAAAGCATGGAGGCAACCGCATCGACGCGGAAGCCGTCAATATGAAATTCTTTCAGCCAAAAAACAGCGCTGGAAATCAAAAAGTTCACTACTTCTGTTTTTCCGTAATCAAATACCAAAGTGCCCCAATCGCTGTGTTCTCCTTTTCTGGGGTCGGCGTATTCATAGCAGGCAGTACCGTCAAAACGGGCAAGTCCGCTTTCGTCCTTCGGAAAATGCGCCGGAACCCAGTCCATAATCACACCAATACCCGCTTGGTGGCATCTGTCTACAAATTTCATGAATTCTTTTGGTTCCCCGTAACGGGAAGTAGGCGCAAAATATCCGGTGACTTGGTATCCCCAAGAGCCGTCATACGGATATTCGGTGATAGGCATTAATTCAATATGGGTATAACCCATTTCTTTCATGTATGGAATTAACTCGTCCGCAATTTTCTCATAAGAGAATACATGTCCGTCTTGATAGCGTTTCCAGGAACCCAGGTGTATTTCATAGATATTGACAGGTTGTTCATAGTGCGGGTGCTTTTCTTTTTCCTTGTACCAATCGGAATCGTTCCACTGGTATCCTGAAAGGTCATAGTATTTGGAGGCTGTTCCCGGTCTTGTCTCAAAATGGTGTGCGTAAGGGTCACTTTTATAAATGAAATTGCCGTTATCATCTTCGATTAAAAATTTGTAAGCTTCAAACTGAGCAAATTCAAACGGAAGCGTACACTCCCATACACCGTCACTGATTTTTTTCATAGGATGCGCAGAGGGATTCCACTCATTAAAATCTCCAACAATAGAAGCAGAAACGGCATTTGGAGCCCAAACACGGCATACCATTCCCTGAGCGCCGTCTGTTATAGTTTTATGTACTCCTAAGAACTCATATGCATATGGATTGGTTCCTTGATGAAATAACTGTAACGGGATTTGATTTTTTTCTTGATTGTTGATATTTTTCACAATATATAACTCCCTTTCGCATCCTATATTCGTCTAATTTAATGATAGCATAAATTTTGGAAATTTCAAGGATTTTGGTGCTATTATCCTAAAAATTATTTTTGATATTTGGCAATGTTAAGAAAATATGCACAAAAATTTAACATTGTTATTGTTCTATCGCACATCCATAATTCAAAGCAGTAAGTTCAAATTATAGCATAAGGCAACTGTTGATATTTGTAACAATTTCATTTTCAAAAGAAGAGAATTTGGCTTTCGCGTTTTATGTTTATGGTGAAAGATACATGAAATAGATACTGCGAGAATACAATCTAATAAGATTGATGGAAAAGAAAGGCGGTTGAAAGGTTGTTGCAGGTGATAGAAAAAGTAAATCATTTTATACAACCTATTCTATGGGGCTGGCCTGTATTAATATGTATTTTGCTTGCGGGAATTTTATTTACCGTTAGGCTGCGTTTTTTTCAATTTACAAAAATAGGTTTATGGATGAAACTCACCTTTGCCGGTATGTTTCGGAGAAAAAAACAAAGCAATGACGGCATTTCTCCCTTTCAGGCACTGACAACAGCATTGGCAGGTTCCATAGGTACGGGCAATATTGTGGGTGTAGCAACTGCGCTGACACTTGGAGGTCCCGGCGCAATCTTTTGGATGTGGATTTCAGCCCTATTGGGAATGATGACCATATATGCGGAAACAGTACTTGGTATGAAATATCGAAAAAAAGATAAGAACGGAAAATGGCTTGGCGGCGCCATGTATTACATAGAATACGGATTAAAATGCAAACCGCTTGCCATTGTATTCGCCATTGCCTGCGTACTGGCTTCCTTTGGAATGGGAAATATGGCGCAGGCAAATGCAATTGGCGGAGCCTTACGGGATAGCTTTGGCGTAAATACTACAATTACGGGTGTTGTTGTTGCGCTGGTTGTATTTATTGTATTAAGCGGCGGTATCCAGAGAATTGCAAAGGTAACGGAAAAAGTAGTGCCTATTATGGCGGGTATTTATCTTTTGGCAGGTATCATTGTCATTGCGGTACATGGAACGATGCTTCCAAGTGTGTTTGGTCAAATTTTCTCCGGCGCGTTGAATTTACAAAGTGCAACAGGGGGCATCAGCGGTTCTGTTATGATGATTGCTCTGCGCAGCGGGGTATCACGGGGAATCTTTACAAATGAGGCAGGATTGGGTTCTTCGGTCATGGCGCATACGGAAGCGGACTGCAAAGAGCCGGCAGAGCAAGGAATGTGGGGGATTTTTCAGGTCTTTACCGATACCATTGTCATGTGTACCATCACAGCTCTTTGTATTTTATGCAGCGGAGCTATGACAACGGGCAAAGATGGCGGTGCACTGAGTACAGCGGCATTTCACACGGTATTTGGAGTATTTGGAGACGGTGTTATTTCTGTATCTATTACCTTATTTGCATTTGCAACCATGTTGGGATGGTCTCACTACGGACAATGCGGACTGCGATACTTGTGCGGGGATAAATTGTTGATACCGTATCGTATCCTATTTGCTTTTTTTGCAGCAGCCAGCTGCGGCATGGATTTAACATTGGTATGGGACATTTGTGATACGTTAAATGGATTTATGGCAATACCAAATTTAGTAGCTATTTTTTTACTATCAAATCAAGTAATAAAAGAAACAAAGGAATATTTAAGCAGAAGAAAAGAACATAACAATTTAAAACAGCTGGAATAATCGTGCAGATATTTGCAAATAAAAAGGACACTTGTTATAATACAAGTGTCCTTTTAATGATCTTGTTTCTTTTTGATTCCCATTTTCTGTTCTACGTTTTGAATCAGATTAAATAGGGAAGCTGCAAAAGAAGGATATTTTTTTGTAATGGACTCGGGAGATAAATGGGGAGCTTTTTCTTTTTCAAGCGGCTCCAAATCCTCTACAGCTTCTCCGCTGATGAGACAAGCCGCATTTGCTTCGGATAGTTCCATAGAAGCATTGGCAAGACCAAAGTGTCTTTTGTAAGGTGCGGCAAAGAGTCCCTGGGGATTTTTAGGATTGGCAGAATACAGCAAGCGAAAGATTTTATAAATGCTTGTAGATAAAAAAGAAGAGACTTCTTCTGTCAATGCATGGTTATTGCATTCTTGTAAAATACCGTAAATGACATGAATGGAGTTCATAATCAATTTTTTATTTAAGGTAGCAATAATGCCTGTTTTGCGCCTTCCTTTTGATTCCGTGTCTTCCGGTAAATCATCTATTGTGATGGTGGCACCTGAACGGTTTGGAGATCTTCCCAATAAGTAATCACAGGATACGTTATAGAAGTTTGCAATTTTTACTACGAATTCCAAGCCACATTCGCGGATTCCCTTTTCATAGTGCGATAACAGCGCTTGGGAAACTTGTAATTCCTCTGCAGCCTTTTTTTGGCTCAGACCGCGTTCTTTTCGCAACAAAGTAATAATTCGTGGGAATGCGTCGTTCACATAGGTACCTCCCTTCATCTGATATCATAGTTTTGAAAACTACTTAACAATATGTAAAGTATACAATAAATATAACGCTTTGTAAAGACACTATATGTCGTATCTGAGGCAAAAAAGGAGCAAAATATATGAAGTCTTATACCATACATTTGATTCGCCACGGTATTTCTCAGGGAAATTTACTCGGCCAGTATATTGGAGTAACGGATTCCCCTTTATCCAAGGAAGGTAAAGAACAATTAAAACAGTTGGCAGAGCAAAACAGTTATCCGTACGCTCAAGCTTACTATACCAGTCCGTTGAGTCGTTGCGTGGATAGTTTAAAACTCATTTATCCCAATGCAGAACCAATTGTCGTTGAAGGTTTTAAAGAATGTAACTTTGGAAAATGGGAAGGAAAATCAGCAAAAGATTTGGAACATGACCCCGATTTTATCCAATGGATGGAAAGCGGTTCCACCATGTCTCCGCCCGGAGGGGAAGATGGAGGCCACTTTATGCAGCGCGTCTGTATGGAATTTGAAACATTTGTGGAACGTATGATGCGTACTGGAGAGACATCGGCTGTATTGATGGTACACGGCGGAACCATTATGTCTATTTTATCGGCCTATGGGTTGCCAAGAGCGCCGTTTTATGACTGGATGGTAGAGCCGGGACATGGCTATTCTTTGCGTATTACACCAGGTCTTTGGATGCGCTCGATGGTAGCGGAAGTGTACGATACCATTCCTCCGAGAGAACAGCAGCAAAATAGGGAACATACTGTCATAGACTATGCAAGAGAAGCGGCAAACCGTGCGTTTGGTGATAAAGAAGAAACAGAATCTTAAAATGGATGTTGTAATAAAATACAGAGTGGTGTGTCAAAGACTTTGTACTGTCATGTTAGGTTTCTGTGAAAGACAAATTCTTTTTACCCTTGACAAATCACATGCATTATGCGTATAATAATTTTACAAGTAAATTTATCTGAAGTATTTCAGATAGCCCGTGAAAGACTTTGAAGGGAATAAGATAGCAGGGACAGAATTTCAGAGAGCTGCCGGTTGGTGTGAGGCAGCACTGAACCTGGTATGTATAGCTCATCCCGGAGTTGCCGGCCTGATGATTTCATAGGGACGGACGTAAGGCTGCGTTATAGGCCGAATCTTGTTAGAGATGGTGAGGGTTTGCTGCGTGAGCACAAACCGAATTTGGGTGGTACCGCGAATTGATATATTCGCCCCGAACAGCGTATGTTGTACAGCTGTTCGGGGCTTTTTGTTTGTAAAAATTGTAATTGATATAAAGGAGAGAATCATCATGAAAAAAGGGTTTGAAAAATATATTCCGTTTGAACCTGTGAAATTACCGGACCGTACATGGCCTGACAAAGTCATTGAGAAGGCGCCAATCTGGTGCAGCGTAGACTTGCGCGACGGCAATCAGGCGCTTGTTAATCCAATGAATTTGGAAGAAAAGTTGCTCTTTTTTCAAACTTTGGTTGACATTGGTTTTAAAGAAATAGAAGTAGGTTTTCCATCCGCTTCCGAAACAGAATATGAAATTTTGCGTGCATTGATTGACCGTAATTTAATTCCGGATGATGTAACCATCCAAGTATTGGTACAGGCAAGACCGCATTTGATTACAAAAACCTTTGAAGCAATCAGCGGTGCAAAAAATGTAATTGTGCACTTTTACAATTCTACTTCTACACTTCAGCGTAAAGTAGTATTCCATACAGACATGCAAGGTGTTATTGATATTGCAGTGGAAGGTGCTAAATTAATCAAAGAACTAACTGAGCAAGAAGTTGCAAAAACAGGCGCTAATATTCGTTTTGAATATTCTCCTGAAAGCTTCTCAGGCACTGAAATGGACAATGCTGTATTAATCTGTGACAAAGTATTGGAAACATTGGGTGCAACTCCGGAACATAAAGTAATTTTAAATCTTCCGAATACCGTTGAAGGTATGATGCCGAATCAGCATGCGGACCAAATTGAATACTTCTGCCGTCATTTGAAAGGAAGAGACAGCGCAATTATCAGCCTGCATCCGCATAATGACAGAGGCACTGCAACGGCTGCAACAGAGTTGGGTATTTTGGCAGGTGCAGACCGTGTGGAAGGTACTTTGTTCGGCAATGGCGAACGTACAGGTAACGCAGACATTATGAATGTTGCAATGAACATGTACACACAAGGCATTGACCCGGAATTAAACTTTTCAGAGATGAACAAAATCAAAGAAGTATACGAGCAATGTACCGAAATGAAAGTGCATGAACGTCATCCGTATGCAGGTGAACTGGTATTTACCGCTTTCTCAGGCTCTCATCAAGACGCAATTAATAAAGGCGTTGACTATATGAAACAAAACAACTCAGAGTATTGGGAAGTACCATACTTGCCAATTGACCCTGCAGACCTGGGCAGACAATACGAACCGATTATTCGTATTAACAGCCAGTCAGGTAAAGGCGGTGCTGCTTTTATCATGCAGCAGATTTTTGGTTATCAAATGCCAAAAGCCATGCATCCTGAGTTTGGCAAAATCGTGAAAGCCGCATGTGACAAAGCCGGCAGAGAGATTATGCCGAAAGAAATTTTTGCATTGTTTGAAGAAGAGTATCTACATGTTCATAAACCATATAACTTAAAAAGCTATAAAATTTATGAAGAAAATGATGTGGAAAATGAAACAGTAGTTCACTTTGAAGGAAATCTGCGCTTTGAACATACCGACCATATGATTTCCGGTGTGGGCAACGGCCCGATTGACGCGTTTTTTAATGCGTTGAAAACCGTTGGAATTACAGATTATAAATTTGTATCTTACAGTGAGCATGCTGTTTCAGAAGGTGCAAACTCAAAAGCCATTTCTTATATTCAGTTGGAATGTCCCAACGGTAACACTATTTTCGGTGTTGGTTTGGACAGCAATATCAGCTTGGCTTCCATTAAGGGTATTATTTGCGCTATCAATCGTGCACAAAAATAAAACAGAACGTTATCATTTGATATAAAAAAGGAAGGTACATCATGAAAGAATATCAAATCACCGTATTAAAGGGCGACGGCATTGGCCCTGAAATTGTAGATCAGGCAATCAAAGTGTTGAACAAAACTGCTGAAAAGTTTGACTTTAAAGTAAATTATCAGGAAGAATATATTGGCGGTGCAGCCATTGATGCAACAGGCGAACCATTACCGCAAAAGACTGTGGATTCCTGTAAAGCATCCGACGCTGTCATACTTGGCGCTGTAGGAGGACCAAAATGGGATTCCTTATCAGGCAGTCAAAGACCTGAAGCGGGTTTGCTGGGCATTCGCGGTGCATTGGGACTATATGCAAATTTACGTCCTGCAGTTATTTTTGAACCGCTTCGCGATGCTTCCCCTCTAAAAGAAGAAATCATTGGAGACGCATTGGATATCATGGTAGTTCGCGAATTAACAGGCGGTATTTACTTTGGTCAGCGCGGCCGTGATACGGTTGATGGTGTAGAATCTGCATTTGATACGGAACGTTATTCCGTAAAAGAGGTAGAGCGTATTGCGCGTATCGGTTTTGAAATGGCGCAGAAGAGAAACAAACGCCTATGCAGCGTAGATAAAGCCAATGTATTGGAATCTTCCCGTTTGTGGAGAGAAACTGTTACCAAAATTGCAAAAGAATATCCGGATGTTACTTTAGACTATATGTATGTAGACAACTGTGCCATGCAATTAGTGCGCAATCCAAAACAATTTGATGTTATCTTAACTTCCAATATTTTTGGTGATATTCTTTCGGATGAAGCTTCTATGATTAGCGGTTCCATTGGTATGCTGGCATCTGCAAGTCTTGGGGAAAATCAGTTTGGCTTGTATGAACCAATTCATGGCAGTGCGCCTGACATTGCAGGAACAGGAAAAGCCAATCCGCTTGCTACCATTTTGTCCGTTTCTATGATGCTGAAATATACATTGAATCAGCCACAAGCAGCACAAGCAATTGAAGACGCTGTATCTAAGGCGTTGACCATGGCACGTACTCCCGATATTCACACAGAAGGTATGAAATTGGTAAATTGTTCTGAAATGGGTGACCTTGTCTGCCAACTGCTTTCATGTTAAGATATTCATAAAGAAAAGCTCCAACCAATCATTGGAGCTTTTCTCTGTGTTTGAGAGTGGGGGTATTCATGGATTATAAAGAAAAAACACGTACGGAAGAATCTAATGCCGCTGAATTAAATTTGGCAGAAGAGAATACAACTGCAAAAGCTTCTGCGGAGGAACGTTCCCATCTTACCTTCCGTCGAGGATTGAGAGACGGGCTTCCCATTTGTTTGGGGTATTTATCGGTTGCCTTTACCTTTGGTATGGTAGTAGTCGAAGGCGGCTTACCGCCTTGGGTGGCTGTTCTGATTTCAATGACCTGTTTTACCGGTACAGGACAATTTGCAGGAATTGCCCTGATTGTGTCCGGTGGTATGTATGTTGAAATGTTGGTTACAACGTTTATTATTAATATTCGTTATCTGTTAATGTCGTTGTCGCTTTCTCAAAAAATCGAAAAGCGTATGAATGGAATTGAGCGTGCATTGCTGTCGTTTGGCAATACAGATGAAGTATTTGCAGTCGCTATGCAGCAGGAAGGCAAAGTAGGCGCCAGATACCTTTCAGGTTTGATGTTAACTCCTTATCTGGGGTGGACATTAGGAACTTTGTTGGGAGCAACCGTAACGGGATTTTTGCCTTTTGCTATTCGAAGTGCATTGGGAATTGCCATATATGGTATGTTTATTTCCATTATTATTCCTCCTGCACGAAAAATGAAATCCATTGCAATCGTCATCCTCATTTCGGTTGCAATCAGCTGTTTGTTTTATTGGACGCCTGTTTTAAATCAATTGTCCAACGGTTGGGTCATTATCATTTGTGCAGTGGTGGCGTCGGCATTTGCAGCTTGGAAATTTCCAATTAAGGAGGACAAGGAATCATGAATTATACTTATGTTCTTCTTAGTATTTTAATTATGGCGTTGGTGACGTATCTGCCAAGAATGCTGCCGCTGGTTCTCTTCCGTAAAACCATTGAGAATCAATTTATCAAATCATTTTTGGCATATGTGCCCTATGCGGTACTTGGTGCTATGACATTTCCGAGCATTCTATTTTCCACATCGCCGGACGGCGGTTTTTCGCTGGTATACTTTTTGGGCGGTTTGGTAGGTATGCTGGCAGCAATGGTCTTAGCTTATTTCAACAGAGGATTGTTGTTGGTAGCTGTTAGTTCGGTTGTTGTAGCATTTATTACACAAGAGTTATTGGGCTTTATTATGTAAAAAATCATAGCTGCGACATTTATCACCGCAGCTATGATTTTTTTGCTCTTGTTTGCATAGAGCGGTTGGTATATAATAACAATATTATCATAAGAATCGAAAAATATCCTTTTCACTGGAGGACTGCATGAAAAATCTATCAGATATTAATGTCGTAAAAAGCTTATTGTCCCGTCACGGATTTCAGTTTTCAAAAGCGTTGGGACAAAACTTTTTAATCAATCCTGAAATTTGTCCCAAAATGGCTACAGAATGTGGGGCAGACCCAACCAAAGGAGTGATTGAGGTTGGTCCCGGCTTTGGTGTGCTCACCAGAGAATTGGCAGCAAGAGCCAATAAAGTGGTAGCAATTGAATTAGATAAACGGCTTCCTGCTGTACTGGCAGAAACACTGAGAGATTTTAATAATGTAAAAGTTGTGCAGGCAGATGTTATGGAAGTGGATTTGCATCAACTGATTCAGGATGAATTTTCCGGTTTAGATGTTTTGGTTTGTGCCAATCTTCCATATTATATTACATCTCCCGTTATCATGAAATTGCTGGAAGAAAAGCTTCCGGTGGAATCTCTGACGGTTATGGTACAAAAAGAAGCGGCTGTGCGTATTTGTGCAGCTCCCGGTACACGTGCCTGCGGTGCAGTCAGCGTAGCGGTGCAATATTACAGCCAGCCACAGATATTATTTGATGTACCCAGAGACTGCTTTTTTCCTGCTCCCAATGTAGATTCGGCTGTGATTCGGCTTAATATCCGTAAGGAACCTCCCGTAAAATTGGAAACAGAAGAAAAACAGTTTTTCAAATTGGTAAAAGCAGCATTTGGGCAACGCAGAAAGACAGTTTTGAACTCTTTGAATACCGGTCTTGGAAAATCAAAAGAGGAACTATCTGCAGCTTTACAACAGGCAGGCATTGAGCCAACTGCCAGGGCAGAACAATTAACCATGGAGCAGTTTGGAACGCTTTGTAATCTCTTATTTCCAAATAAGACGAAGTAAATTTACTTTGAAGCTCTGCTAAAAAACAATCATAGAACAAATACAGTGTTAGGTATCATGAAAGTTGTATCTATGAAACTTTGTTCTATGATTGAGTGCATTCCATTCAATTTATGGAGTTGATGCACAGCTTTGCAGTGATAAGTTTGGAGATATAAATGTGGCAGTTCATTCGGTGTAAAAGTTTTTATGATTGGTATATGAACGCTTGAATTGTTTTTCATGAAAAGGAAGTATGTATATGGCAGGAAAAATTGCATGGATTTTTTTCGGCATTGCAATCATATGTGCAATTGTTGCCGCGTTTACCAGTCCCTTTCGTTTGGAAGTGGTATCAATTACCTGCGCGGCCGTTTCCATTACACTTGGATTATTTGGCATGTTCTTTGCATTTGAAAGCTGGAAAGAAGAGTAATATTACCAAATTGAGGAGGTTACAGAATGAATATCAAAGCGAAAGTTGTGAATCCATTGCTTTTGCTGGTAACATCCGTTTTGTTTTTGGGAATTGGTATCTTTATTTTAATCGACCATGATTTGGCTTCCCGTGTGCTGATGATTGGTATTGCAATTGCAATCATAGTGGCAGGTATCACACATGCGGTAGGCATTATTTTAAATAAACATATGATACAAGGTGTGCTTATTGGCCTGGCATACGTTGTCGTTGCAGCCAGTCTATTTGTATTATCTTGGTTTTACATTGTATCTGTTACATGGATTTTTGCACTTTGGTTTTTATGTACAGGTATTATCAGAGGTGCTATTTGCATACAAGCAATCAAAAAGCAGTCTCAAGGCCGCCTGATTGGTGCATTGGTTTCGATTTTATCGATTGCATTTGCAATTATATTGTTTATGAATCCGTTTATGAGAAGCACAACTGTTTTGCGTATTGTAGGCATCTATATGATTTTATATGGGCTTACCGTCCTGTTTGATTTTTTTTCGGAAATTTTTAAATGGAATTTAAATGATGATAACACCTCAAGAAGAGTTCGTATTCCGCTTCCGTTATTTATTACTGCCTTTATACCGTCCAGATTAATGAGCAATTTTAATAAATATTTCAGAGAACATAACGTAAAAGCAAATATGATTCAAGAAATCAATGCACCTAAAGGAAAAGAACGGGTGGATTTAGAAGTATTTATCCATTTATGCGGAGAGAATTTAAATGAATTTGGTCATTCCGATTTCTGTTATGGAGATACCGTGTATTCTTATGGAGCGTATGACGAAACAGAACATAAATTTTTTGGTATGTTCAGTCAGGGAACCATTGTAAAGGCACCCAGAGAACTGTATATACGCCATTGTTTATCGTTTGAAAAGAAAATATTGGTAGGTTTCGGACTTTGTTTATCAGACGCTCAAAAAAAGAAAGTGGAAGAAAAAATAGACGAAATTATGCAGGTAGCAATGCCGTGGCAGACAAGATACGAACGGATACAAAATGGCACATTGTCTCAGGAGGAACCTTGTAACGATGCTGCCAGCGAACTGGTAAAGGCAACGGGAGCAAAGATATACAAAATCAAATCAGGAGAATTTAAAACCTATTTTGCCATCAATACCAACTGTGTGAAATTGGCTGATTATATTACAGGTTCTGCAGGGTTGGATGTATTGGATGTCAGCGGTATTGTTACACCGGGCAGTTATTACGCGCTTTTGGATGATATGTTTGAACGGAGAAATACCATTGTGGTTTCTAAGACCATTTATCGAAACTGAACACAGGATATTTTGACAAAATTGTAATTTATGATACAATGATTAGAACGATTCATAATAAAATTCAACTATACTGGAGGAACTATGATTACAGTATCTGATGTAAGTGTTGGCTTTAGCGGTCAAGATTTATTTTCTCATGTAAATTTGTTGTTTACTCCCGGCAACTGTTATGGTGTGATAGGCGCTAACGGAGCCGGTAAATCTACATTTTTAAAAGTATTGTCAGGTGAATTGGAACCAACCAAAGGTGATGTTTCCATTGACCCTAAGTGTAGAATGTCTGTATTGAAACAAGACCACTTTGCATATGAAGAATTTACGGTTTTAGATACCATTATGCAGGGCAATCAACGTTTGTACGATGTAATGAAGCAAAAAGACGAGTTATATGCAAAACCGGACTTCAGTGAGGAAGACGGTCATTTGGCAGCAGAACTGGAAGCAGAATTTGCAGAAATGAACGGTTGGGATGCCGAAACCGATGCAGGTAAACTACTGCAAGGTCTTGGATTGGAAACAGATATGCTATATATGCAAATGAGTGCATTAACAGAAAGTGAAAAGGTAAAGGTACTGTTGGCAAGAGCCTTGTTCGGACAGCCTGATATTATCCTTTTGGACGAACCTACCAACGGTTTGGATATTAAATCCATTAACTGGCTGGAGGATTTCTTAATGGATTACATGGGTACTGTGATTGTGGTATCCCATGACCGTCACTTCTTGAATAACGTTTGTACTCATATTGTGGATATTGACTATAATAAAATCAAACTTTATGTAGGCAACTATGATTTCTGGTACGAATCCAGCCAGCTCATGCAGCGTGTGATGCGTGACCAAAATAAAAAGAACGAAGATAAAATCAAAGAATTGCAAAACTTTATTCAACGTTTCTCTGCCAACAAATCAAAATCCAAACAGGCAACTTCCCGTAAAAAGTTGATTGAGAAATTGACAGTGGAAGAAATGCCCGCTTCAACTCGCCGTTATCCATATGTAGGATTCCAAATGGACCGCGAACCGGGCAAAGAGATTTTGACGGTAGAAGATATTTCTAAAACAGTAGATGGGGTAAAAGTGCTGAACAAAGTTTCATTTCGTGTGAACAAAGGGGATAAAATTGCCTTTGTCGGCGAAAATGATATTGCGAATACGACTTTATTCCAAATTTTAATGGGTGAATTAGAGCCGGATGAAGGTTCGTATAAATGGGGAGTAAGTACAACTCAATCCTATTTTCCAAAAGACAATTCCGAATACTTTAATGACTGTAATGAAAGCATTATTAAGTGGTTGGAACAGTATGCACAGGATACTACAGAAACTTATCTGAGAGGTTTTCTGGGAAAAATGTTGTTCTCAGGTGATGATGTGCTAAAACCGGTCAATGTACTTTCCGGTGGAGAAAAGGTTCGCTGTATGCTTTCCCGTATGATGATGTACGGCTCCAATGTTTTGGTTCTGGATCAACCAACCAATCACTTGGATTTGGAGTCTATTACAGCAGTCAACAACGGTTTAATTGACTTTAAAGGCATTCTCTTATTTGCTTCTCATGACCACCAATTTGTACAAACCATCGCAAATCGTATTATTGAAATTACAGATGAAGGTATCATCGACCGTATGACAACCTTTGATGAATATTTGGAAGCTATGGGAAAAAATTAAACAGAAAAATGGGCTGTGAAAACAGCCCGTTTTTTTATGATATTAACAGAGAATTTCTGACCAAAGTTGGATTTTATTTTGGATATCATAAGGAAGATAAAACGCTACACTATTATGGTTAGAATGTGTAAATGGTAACGCAGAGCCGAAAAAAGCCTCCACCTATCAAAGGACGGGAACATAGCATAATCAAAGTTCATTAGAAGAAAAATAACAAACAGAAGGGCTTGATGGTAAAGAAACAAAGGAAATGCCCACTCATGCCCAAAAGAGCACCAAAGCATACTCAAATCTTGGAACAAGCATTCGTAAAAAGACTCAGCACAGAGGCTAACATTCTGTGCTGAGTCTTTATTGCTTAAACGCGGAAATAGCGTATATTAGGACGTTTCGGAGCGTGTGCGGAAATTCTGATGGCTCAACCGTAACGGATAGAATAGAGTGAGTTTTTATCAGATATGATTCAGCACAATAGAGAGCTTTTTTTATGATAGGTACAGAATTGCATCTTGCGATAAAGGAGATGTGAAAGTGTTGTCATCGGTTTTAATAGCTATTCATTTGAGTGGGAACATTCCAGACAGAGAAAGGGGAACCAGTAGAGAGCTTCTTTCATTTCATGGTGAAAAGGAATCTCGTTTTAGACAGTTTCAATCGCCGAATGAATGTAATCCGTTTTTATTCTGACAGCAGCTCGTGAAAACTGTGAATGTACATATCAGATAATTTTAAGATATCCGCTTTGTCTTTTTCAGAGTATTTATCAAATACACCGCAAATTTTCATATGTGCTGCTTTTGCTCCTTGTATTGCAGGAAGAACATCCTCAAACGCCATACAGTCTTGAGAAGAAATTCCCAAACGTGCCGCACACAACAGCCAAGCGTCGGGATAATTTTTACCGCGGCTGACGTCATCTGTGGAGATACAAGCGTCAAACAATTCATAGATGTTATTATTTTGCAGACAAGGCAAATATAACTTTTGTGAAAGGGCAGTACATACCCCTAAACGAATGCCATGGGATTTTAATTTTAGAAGATATTCCTTTGCGCCTGGCTTTAACTGCACATGATGCCCATATGCCTCTATGGCCATTTGATTCCATTCATGCATAATATCATCAGGTTGTTCTTGAAGTCCAAACCGTGCAATGGTATATTCGGCTGTTTCTCTGAAACTCATGGCCAATATTTCATCACTGTAGCCTTTTGGAACTTCCAATCCACGCTTTGAAAGGAATTCTATATCAATGTTTTTCCAAACTTCCATGGAATCCAATAATGTTCCGTCTAAATCAAAAACAGCGCCTTTAAACTTCATGTCCGGCTCCTGTAAAACATGCTTTTAATTGCTCGGCAGCATGTGTTATATTTTCTTGTGCTAAAATCGCCGAGACCACTGCAATTCCGTCAATGCCTGTATCTGTAAGTGTTGTCACGTTAGATGACTGTATACCACCGATTGCAACCACGGGAATTTGCACGGCTTGCTTGATTTGAGTAAGCCGCTCTATCGTAACAGGACGTGTATTTGTTTTTGTGGAGGTAGCAAACATGGCGCCCACTCCCAGATAATCGGCACCGTCTTGTTCTGCTTGTATGGCTTCGGATAATGTGGCGGCAGATACACCTATGATTTTATCAGGTCCTACCATACTGCGGACAATTTTAGCGGGTAAATCCTGTTGCCCAATATGAATACCTGCTGCATTTACAGCCAGACAAATGTCTGTACGGTCATTGATAATAAGCGGAATATGGTAGGAATCCGTAATTTGTTTTACTCTTTGTGCGGTTTCAAAAAATTCACGGGAAGATGCATATTTTTCACGCAATTGTACTACAGTACAGCCACCCTGTATTGCTTGCTCTACTGCCTGTTCCAACGATTTTGCAGACATCACAGAACGGTCTGTAACCAGATATAAAGTATAATCAATATGTGTCATAATTTTTATTTCTCGTCGTCACGAAGCACCACGTCTTGTCCTTCTAAAATTCTGTTAGTGGTTCTCATAGCGCACATTTTACCGCACATAGAGCAGGAATGTTTGTCGGCAGGAGGGGCACTTTCAAAATATCTCCTTGGCTTTTCTTTGTCAATGGCAAGGGAGAACATTTCCTCCCAGTCAATGCGTCTGCGAGCATCGCTCATTTTGTCGTCTATATCTCTTGCATGAGGAATTCCTTTTGCAATATCTGCTGCATGAGCCGCAATTTTAGATGCAACAATGCCTTCTTTTACATCGTCCAAGTCAGGTAAACGCAAATGTTCGGCAGGGGTTACATAACATAAAAAGTCAGCGCCGTAAGTTGCCGCAATGGCTCCGCCGATGGCAGAGGTAATATGGTCATAGCCGGGAGCAATATCTGTTACCAATGGGCCAAGCACATAGAACGGCGCACCGTGGCACAAGCGTTTTTGAATTGCCATATTTGCTGCAATTTCGTTAATTGCCATATGTCCCGGACCTTCTACCATCACTTGTACATCTTTTTCCCAAGCCAATGTGGTTAAGTTGCCAAGTTCAATCAATTCGCTTAACTGCCCTGCATCCGAACTGTCGTGAATACTTCCCGGGCGCAGTGCGTCGCCAAGGCTTATGGTAACATCATACTCACGTAAAATGTCTAATACTTCGTCATAATATTCGTAAAATGGATTTTCGTTTCCGGTCATTTCCATCCATGCAAACAATAAAGAGCCGCCGCGGGAAACAATGTTGGTCATACGTTTGGTGCGTTTGAAGCATTCTACGGCACGTTTGTTAATACCTGCATGAATGGTCATAAAATCCACGCCTTCTTCTGCATGGGCTTGCACTACTTTTAGAAAGTCTTTTGCTTTGATATCCATAAGGTCTTTCTCTAAATAACCAATGGCGTCATACATTGGTACGGTACCAATCATAGCAGGAGAGTATGCGATTAATTCTTTGCGGAAATCATGGGTTTTACCATAGTTGCTCAAATCCATAATGGCTTCCGCACCAAAATTAATGGCAAGTTTTACTTTGTTCATTTCATTGGTATAGTCAATGCAGTCACCGGAAATTCCTAAATTTACATTGATTTTTGTTTTTAGTCCTTCGCCAATGCCTTCAGCACTTAAAGAAGTATGACGAATATTTGCGGGAATTGCAACGCGTCCGCTAGCCACCAATTCCATTAGTTTGGTTTCGTCCATAAATTCTTTTTGTGCAACAGTTTTCATTTCTTTTGTTAAAATGCCCTTTTTTGCAGCATCCATTTGTGTTTTATAATTCATGTTCGTTCTCCTTTACGGTCAGTCCGTTTTGATAAATGTCATATAAGTGGTGTGTAGGGCCATGACCTTTGCCTATTTCCAATGCATGGGTAATTGCCATAGTGACATAATCTTTCGCATTGGCGACTGCTTGCGGCATTGCATAACCCAATGCGAGATTTGAAGCAATGGCGGAGGAAAATGTGCAGCCCGTACCATGCGTATTCTTGGTAGGAATCCGTTTGGTAGCAAATGTCTGAAAAGAATTGCCGTCGTACAGCAAATCTGTGGCATCTTCTTCCTGAGATAGATGTCCTCCCTTAATCAGTACATGCTTTGTGCCCATTTGATATATGGAAACAGCAGCCCTCTTGCGTTCTTCTTCCGATTGTATCTTCATACCTGTAATGGCTTCTGCTTCGGGAATATTTGGCGTCAGTACATCGGCAAGAGGAATCATTTCTTCGATTAATGTAGATAATGCTTCCTCCTGCATCAGAGCACAGCCGCCTTTTGCAACCATAACAGGGTCAATTACCACGTGTTTTGGACGGTATTGCTTTAACATTTTGCTCACTGCCAGCATGCCGGCACGAGTAGACAGCATTCCCACTTTTACAGCGTGTACCTCGATATCTTCAAAAACAGCAATGATTTGTTTTTCAATCATATCCGGCGTAATATCCTGAATATCCAGTACGCGGCATGTATTTTCTGCTACCACAGATACAATTGCGCTCATACCGTAAATACCGTGTGCGGCAAATGTTTTTAAATCCGCTTGAATACCGGCTCCGCCGCTGCAGTCGGAACCTGCAATGGTTAACGCATGTTTCACAATCATTCCTCCTTATGTAAAAATAAAAAGTCTGCCTAAATTTAGAAATAGGCAGACAATAAATAACAAAATATTGATTCAACAATGATGTTATGGCTTGTCTCCCTACTACGGTATTAACCGACAGGTTCAAAGGGTCAGGTTCTACCTTCTCAACTTTTCAGTCCCCCTGCAATTTACTGTTATTGTATCATTATCATATTAGAAAGTAAATGAATTTTTATAATTTTTGTTTTTTACACTCCGATACTTAAGCGAGGTTACTTGTGCTGCATTGTGTGGAATTACTGAAAGCAATGTGGTACAATATTGATAATATAAAGCAATAAAAATATAGCTATAGGTTTATGAGGTGTGATATGTCAAACATCATGTACAGTATATTTAGTAATAAAAAAGTAAATCTATCAAAGCTGTTACAGTTTGGATTTGTACAAACAGAATCTGGCTATATTTATCGTAAGACTTTATCAGAAAGTGGATTTCTATTAAACGTTCACGTTACACCACAAGGTGAAATTTCTACAGAAATTATAGATCCTTCTTTGAATGAGCTTTATACATTACATCTGGTGGGTCATGCAACAGGAGGATTTGTAGAAACGGTTAAATATGAGTATCAGGAAACACTGTTGGAAATTGCCACTCAATGCTTCCAGACAGATATATTTCAATCAAAGCAATCAAATGAATTAATAGATTATGTTAGAAAAACATACGGAGATGAATTGGAATTTTTATGGAAAAAGTTTCCGAAAAATGCAATTTGGCGGAGGAAGGATACGCAAAAATGGTACGGTATATTATTGACGGTATCAAAGCAAAAATTGGGACTTCTGGAAGATGAACCGGCAGAAATTTTTGATTTTCGTATGTTACCGGAAGAATTGGAGGCTTTGGTAGATTATAAAATGTATTTTCCGGGCTATCACATGAACAAAAAACATTGGTGCACGATTATTCTTGATGGTTCTGTACCTTTTAAAGAAATTTGTCGCAGAATAGATGCAAGTTATCTGCTTGCTACACAGTAAAGTGGATATCATGTTAAAGAAAAGCGTGCATTTTCTTATAAAACAAAGGATAGCTTCATGATTCATTTAGAGAAGATATTTCTTGAATCAAAAAATCTGTTATTTTAAGATGTAAGTAGGGAGGCAGTAATGTGATTCGTAAAGTAATGCTAAAAATGATTGACTATAATTATGGTTGTCCCGAATTGGTCAACCATGCACTAAAAGTATATGGTTTTGCCAAGATAATTGGGGAAGAGGAACATCTTCCAGAGAAAAAACAAACGATATTAGAAATGGCTTCTGTTTTGCATGACATTGGTATTCGTCCCAGTGAAGCAAAATATCAATCCTGTTCAGGAAAGTATCAGGAAATAGAGGGGCCGCCTATTGCACTGAAACTTTTAAAGGATTGCAATGTGCCTGAAGATATGGTACAGCGTATTTGTTTTCTAATTGCACATCATCACACTTATCAAAGTGTAGATGATATTGATTATCAAATTTTGATAGAGGCTGATTTTTTGGTTAATATGTTTGAAGAGAAAATGAGCAAAGAGCAAATACAAATTGCGAAAGAAAAATATTTTAAAACACAGACAGGAAAACAATTGGTAATGGATTTATATGAAAGGGAATACCCCATTCCATCTATTTTCGCCTCTATGTTATAACAACCTAGCAACAAGTACAAAATCAAAGATTTTGATTGTTGACAAGAACGTTTTAGCGTTTAGGTGTTAGAAATTGTTGTACAATTTATTTTATGTTATAACATAAAAAAGGGCTGCGACTTTTTAGTCGCAGCCCTTTTTTATATCATTTACAAACGAAATTAGCAGCCGCAGCCACAGTTGTCACAACCGCAGCCGTTGTTGTTGTAATTGCTGCCGCCGCAACCACCGCAGCAAAGTAGGATTAAGATGATGATAATGATCCAGGAACAACCGCCACCGAATACGTTAGAATTACACATAATGTTTTCCTCCTTGTTTGTTTTATATTCCATATTATTACGAATACCAAAAAGGTGTTACAGAATTTATTTGGTTTCTTTCCAATTACATATGATAATAAAAATATTATTAAAACAAAAGAAAAAACTAGATATTATTAGAAAATAAAAGAATGAGAGAGATAATTTGAAAAAATTAAGCAATTTAACAGTTGTTTGACTTTATTTGACCTTGATTATTTGAATTGAAAGTGTATAATAATATTAAAGTCAAAGAAAGTCAAAGTCAAAAATGATTTTGATAAAGGATGTGGTTATCAAATGAGAACCAGCGATTATGTTGCAAACTATATATTAGAATTATTGGAGGAAAACGAAGATGAGAGTGTGGAGATTAAACGGAACGAACTTGCAAATACCATAGGCTGTGTGCCAAGTCAAATCAATTATGTAATTACTTCGCGTTTTACTCCCGAACAAGGATATTTAGTGGAAAGTCAGCGCGGCGGCGGCGGATATATTCGCATTACGCGTATGAGCTACAACAAAGAATCCTATATTATGCATATTATGCATAATATAGGGGATACCCTGGATGCCGCAACAGCAAAATCTATCCTTCATTCCTTGTCACAAAAGCAAGCGGTGCAGGCCAATACTTTAAAAGCAATGGCAGCAGCCGTATCAAACCAAGCTTATGCTGTTGTACCGCAAGAAAAACGAGATCAATTAAGAGCATCCGTGTTTAAAAACATGTTAATTACACAATTATAATTTAGAGGAGGAATTTATATGTTATGTCAATCCTGTGGAAAACGTCCTGCCAATACACATATTAAAACCATTATTAATGGAGAATTGACGGAACACTCACTTTGTTCCGAATGTGCGCAAAAAATGGGATATGGCAATTCATTCTTCCCAAGCAACACATTTGATCAATTTTTCAGCAGTTTCTTTGGTAAAAATTCTCTTATGGAAGATACACTCCGCTGTCCTGTATGCGGTGCCTCTTTATCAGATATTTCCGATACAGGCAAAGTTGGTTGTGCCGACTGTTACAAAACATTTTTGAATCAGTTGATGCCTTCCATACAAAGAATGCACGGCAATACCCACCATATAGGAAAAATTCCAATGGGAACTGCTTTGCAGGTAGTGGAACAAACAGAAGAAAAAGAACCGCCGAAAGAAAAAAGTGAAATAGAACAGTATCAAGAACAATTGCAAACGGCAATTGACGAGCAAAATTTTGAATTGGCAGCAGAATTAAGAGACAAGATTAAAGCATTATCAGAGAAATTGGAATAAACAGAACAGGAAAAGAAAGGTAAGGTGAATGACAATGGATATCAAATGGTTTGAGAAAAGCGGAAAAGAAGGCGATGTTGTCATCAGTTCCAGAATTCGTCTGGCACGAAACCTGCAAAAAATACCGTTTCCTATTCGCATGAATGAGCAGCAAAAGAGGCAGGTAAGGGATAACATTGTGCAGGCAGCAAAACAAAGTACAAATGCTACCTTACGCAATTTGATTTATATAGATATGGAACAAGTAGATAAAATTGAAGCTGTATCTATGGTAGAAAACCACTTGGTCAGTCCGGACTTTATTTCAAATCCAAAAGAGCGGGGATTATTGTTATCAAAAGACAATAGTATTGCCATTATGATAAATGAAGAGGATCATCTTCGCATTCAAGTGATGAAAGAAGGTATGGATTTAAGCGCTGTATACCAATTGGCTGACCAAATTGATTCTGCACTCAATGATACACTGCACTTTGCGTTTGATTCTGAATTGGGTTATTTAACACAGTGCCCCACAAATTTAGGAACCGGTATGAGAGCTTCTTTGATGCTTCACTTGCCGTCTCTGCAGCAGAACGGAATGATTAAACGTATTTCCGATAATTTGTCAAAATTGGGTTTAACCCTGCGCGGCACATACGGGGAAGGAACCGAGCCTGTGGGTGCGTTGTATCAACTGTCCAATCAGGTTACATTGGGTCTGAGTGAAAAAGAGGCCATTGAAAATCTGGAACGCATTGTCATGCAGCTTGTGGAAGAGGAGCGCAATATCAGAAAAAGTCTGATGGAGAATTTGAAAAAGCAAGATGCTGTAGCAAGGTCTTTTGGCATATTAAAAAGTGCAAAGATTTTGAGTACGGAAGAATTTATGAAATTGCTTTCCAATGTCCGCCTTGGCGTGGCATCAGGCTTTATCAAAGACATATCTTATGAAACATTAAATAAACTGATGATTCAAACACAACCGGCTACCATGATGACAATGAAAGGAAAACAATTATCAGCAGAAGAAAGAGATATTCTTCGTGCTTCCATGGTAAGCGAAGGATTAAAATAAAAGGAAAACAAACAACGTTGCAATTTGATAGGAGGCAAACGATATGTATAGATTCGATGGATTTACAGAAAAAGCAAACAACGCTTTAAACTTAGCCTTAACATCAGCAGAAGACATGGGCCATACTTATATTGGCAGTGAGCATATTATTCTTGGTTTGTTAAAAGAAAATTCAGGCGTAGCAGCAGAAGTTTTAAGTAAACTTGGCGTTACGGAAGAAGCATTTACAAAGTGCATGGAAGAGAAAATAGGCACAGGCAGCCGTACCAGCCTGTCTTTAGATGATTTTACCCCACGCAGCAAACGTATTTTACAAATTGCTGTGATGGAAGCTTCCAGATTAAATCACAATTACGTTGGCACAGAACATTTGTTAATTGCAGTATTGGAGGAAGGCGACAGCTATGGTGTACGTTTCCTTAGAATGCTGGGAGTACGTCAAAACGATATTATGGAAGAAATCCGCAATGCCCTAAGCAGCGGTGAACAAGATGACAATACCACAGGTGCTGTACAGCCGGGTGCAAAGGGCAAAGGTAACAGCGCAACCAAAACTTTGGACCAATTCGGCAGAGATTTAACAGAACTGGCCAAAAAAGGTGAAATAGATCCTGTCATCGGAAGACAAGTGGAAATTGAGCGTGTGATTCAAATTTTAAGCAGAAGAACCAAAAACAATCCTTGCTTAATCGGTGAACCCGGTGTTGGTAAAACAGCGGTTGCCGAAGGATTGGCTTTGAAAATTGTACAGGGAGAAGTACCCGAGCTGTTAAAAGATAAACGTGTAGTTGCACTGGATTTAACCAGTATGGTTGCCGGTACCAAATACAGGGGCGACTTTGAAGAGCGCATCAAAGCAGCAATGGAGGAAGTAAAAAACAGCGGCAACATCATCCTGTTTATTGATGAAATCCATACCATTATCGGTGCGGGTGCGGCAGAAGGTTCCGCAGACGCTGCAAATATCTTAAAACCATCTTTAGCTCGCGGTGAATTCCAATTGATTGGTGCAACCACAATTGATGAATACCGCAAACATATAGAGAAAGACGCCGCTTTGGAGCGCAGATTCCAACCTGTTATGGTAGGCGAACCGACAGAAGAGGAAGCAATTCAAATTCTAAAAGGTTTGCGTGACAGATATGAAGTGCACCACAAAGTAAAAATTACAGATGAGGCAATTGATGCTGCGGTAAAACTTTCTTCCCGTTATATTGCCGACCGTTTCTTACCTGACAAGGCGATTGACTTAATTGATGAGGCTGCATCCAGAGTGCGTTTAAGAGCGTTCACTGAGCCTAATGACATTCAGGATATGGAAAAACGTATCAAACAATTGGAGCAGGAAAAAGCTGCTGCTGTCAATACACAAGACTTTGAAGGCGCAGCAAAAATTCGTGACGAAGAAAAACAATTGAGAGAACGTTTGGAGCAGGAAAAAGAAGTTTGGAAAGAGAAAAAAGTAAGCGGCAACGGTGAAGTAACACCACAGGATATTGCTAATATTGTATCTACTTGGACCGGCATTCCTGTAGTACAGCTAACAGAAGAAGAGAGCGAACGTTTACTGAAATTGGAAGAGGTATTGCATCAACGCATTGTTGGTCAGGATGAAGCCGTTACGGCAGTTGCAAAAGCAATCCGTCGCGGCAGAGTCGGTCTGAAAGATCCGAAACGTCCAATTGGTTCCTTTATCTTCCTTGGTCCAACAGGCGTAGGTAAAACAGAACTTTGCAAAACCTTGGCAGAAGCAATGTTTGGCGATGAAAATGCTATGATTCGTTTGGATATGTCCGAGTATATGGAGAAACATACTGTGTCTCGTTTGGTTGGTTCTCCTCCGGGATATGTGGGATATGATGAAGGCGGTCAATTGACTGAAAAAGTACGCCGCAAACCTTATTCGGTTATCTTATTTGACGAGATTGAAAAAGCACATCCCGATGTATTTAATATGTTGCTTCAAATTCTCGAAGATGGTTGCTTAACTGACTCTCAAGGCAGAAAAGTTGACTTTAAAAATACGGTTATCATCATGACCTCTAATGTTGGTGCAAGATTAATTACAGACAGCAAAGCAAATCTTGGTTTCCAAGGTCATAAAGAAGATGATAAGGAGAAAACTGCCGAGAAAGACAATCAAGATGTTCGTGAATTGGTATTGGCAGAACTGAAAAAGTTGTTCCGTCCGGAATTTTTAAACCGTGTTGACGACATCATCGTGTTCCACAAACTGACAGAAGAAAATATTCAAAAAATTGCAGTTGGTATGCTGAATAATCTAAAAGAACGTTTGGCTGCTTTGGATATTGACATTACCTTTACAGATGAAGTGGTTGCAGCGATTGCAAAAGCAGGCTTTGACCCGGTTTACGGTGCAAGACCATTGCGCAGAGCAATTCAATCCAAAATTGAAGATGAATTGTCTGAGCTGATGCTGGAAGGAAAAGTTGACAGTGAACATGGAGTGACCTGCGATTACAGAGACGACGCATTTGTTTTTGATGTAAAATAATACAATGAATAAAAAGAACTGCTCCGCAATATTGCGGAGCAGTTCTTTTTATTACGTGGTCATTTTTATATGGAAAGAGAAGTAAACTTACTCGTTGAAAAATATATAACGTCAATAGTCCCGTTAGAAGCAGTCATACTGAAATTGCGCTCTTTTCTTGTTAATTTTTTAAATATATCTTTATCAATCTTCGTTTTAATGGTACAGCTGCATAAAATGTTCTGCCATTCTATTTGATACATGGTGGTTAATTGCCAATCAATATATTGATATAAGATGCATTTGACTTTTTCACGAAATAACTTATAATAATAGTTATTATTATTTTATTTAGCAGTTAGGAGTGTATGTAATGAAAAAACCTATTTGGATTGCATTTGGATATGCGATTGCTGCAATGGCCTGCGGCGTGTTTTACCGTGAATTTACTAAGTTTTTTGATTTTACGGGCACAACTACCTTGGCGGTATCCCATGTACATTTATTTATGTTGGGCGCAGTTATATTTTTGGCAGTAGCATTGTTCAACAGCAAGCTTCAGTTGGACCAAACAAAATTATGGAAACCGTTTCTGATTGTATATAATATTGGTCTGCCTTTTATGGTAGTTATGTTCCTGGTCAGAGGTATTATGCAAGTAGTAGGTTTTGATGGTGGAGCTATGATATCCGGTATTGCCGGTGCTTCACATATCACCTTGGGTGCAGGTATTGTATTGTTTTTTATTATGTTGCTTCAGGCAGTGGGGAAAAAGCAATCACATAAAAATCAGGCAGTATAGTATCATATGGAAAGAAACCAATCGTTTTAAAACTATATCATTTGTTGCGTAATTGTAAAATAAAAGCAGTTCACACAATGTGAACTGCTTTTATTTGTATCACATGTTAAATTCCTAAAACATGATGGTTTATGTAATTGATTGTAGTTTACAGTACAACCGATACATTACGATTTGAAACAACTTCTAAAATTCCGTTATAATGCTTTTGTCGCAGCAGGGAGGCGAATATAAAAATTGATCCATATGATTTCCTTCATAAAAATATTTGGGCGCAGAAGGACGATATTGATATTCAAATGTGTCAATAATAATCAGTTTAATTTTCATACGGGAAGGAATAATATTTTTGATAAACACGCTGGCCTGCTGTCCGGGCTGTACACCTTCTTTTAATTCAGCCAGACCTGCAAGGTTTGGCGTTAGCTCTACAAAAATACCATAAGGTTCAACGGAACGGATAATACCTGCAACGGTTTCTCCTGTTTGAAACATGGCAATATTCTCTTCCCACGTTCCCAGTAATTCTTTATGTGTTAACGTAATGCGGTCATTGTCTAAAGATTTTACTGCTACACGTATATCCATACCAACATAAAAGCGTTCTTTGGGATGGTCAATACGTGAAATAGAGATAGCGTCTATGGGAAGTAAGGATATAATGCCGCAGCCAATATCGGCAAAAGCGCCGAAATTTTCCAGGTGTGTCACTCTGGCATTTACAATGTCACCCGGCTGTAGGGCTGAGATAAATTCTTCCATACATTTTTCTTGTGCCATTCTGCGTGACAGTATTGCTACCGTACTGCCGTCTTCATTTTTTTGAAAACCTACAATCATAAAACAAACAGGGCGGTTTACCCTTGATATAATTGCAATATCTCTCACGTTTCCTTCACGAATTCCGATTGCACTGTCTTCTCTTGGAATAATTCCTTTCATGCAGCCAAGGTCCACAATTAAATTGTGGGCACTGTCACATATCAATGCACGACCTTCTAAAATCTGTCCTTCGTGGCAGGCATCTGTGAGGGTAGAAATATTCGCCATTGCGGCTCTGTTTTGGGGTGTATCTATTATCCAACCCTCAGGATAGTATAAACTCATTTTATTAGCCTCCCTTTTTATTGTCCGAATTATCTATATGCGAATAAATGTGTATTCATACACAAAGAACAGAAATATTTCTGATTGATTGCTTTTAAAAATGAATTTTTATGTATTACAACAGATTGACTTGCATATTGATTCTCTTTCTATTAAAATAAAATGTAACTTCATATTTCATAAGAAAGGATGTTTTCATGAAAAAACAAATGATAGGTTTACTTGCAGCCGTTATAGCCATTAGTGCTGCGTTGGTTGGCTGCGGTTCAAATAACGGACAATCCTCACAGGCATCTTCTGCAGAATCCAGTGTGTCTTCCACTGTTTCAAGAGTCAATGAAGATGCGGATAAACCGGTTGGATATCAATTGGATTTGCCGGCAGAAGGGGAAGAAATCGCTGTGATTGATACCAATATGGGTGTTATGAAAATGCGTTTATTCCCAAATGCTGCTCCAAAAACAGTAGAGAATTTTACTACTCTTGCAAAACAAGGTTATTACAACGGTCAGATTTTCCACCGTGTGATTAATAACTTTATGATTCAAGGTGGTGACCCAACCGGCACAGGAACCGGAGGAGAAAATATTTGGGGAACGGAGGGTTTTGAAGATGAGTTCAATGCCAATCTTTTGAATATTCGCGGTTCCGTTGCTATGGCAAACAGAGGTAAGAATACAAACGGAAGCCAGTTTTTTATTAATCAGAAAAAAGCAGAATCATTTGAAGGCTGGGATTATTACACAAGCTTATACAACAATTTCCGTCAAAATCAGTCTGCCTTTTTGCAGGCATATGGAAGCTGCCCGAATGTTTACCGCATTACAGATGATGTAAAAACTTTATACGAGCAAAATGGCGGTAGTCCAACATTGGACGGATATTATAGTGTAAATCAAACGGGGCATACTGTTTTTGGACAGATATTCGAAGGCTTGGATGTATTGGATGCCATTGCCGCAGTTGAGACAGACAGCAATACGGACAAACCGTTGACAGATGTTGTCATCAACAGCATTACAATCGAGCAGTATCATGCTGAATAATTGTGTTCACAAGACAAATGGAAAGGAGGATTTCTATGAGCAACCGTAAAGTGGATACGCAGGAAATCTATGAGAAACGCCGTATGCAAGACGGAAAACAGGCGAAGGAGAAAATTCCGATGAAGCCGGAGAGCAGGAGTAAATTATTTGCTTGTCTGGCTTATATTCCATTTGTTTGGATTGTCAGCTATTTTGCAGAACGAAAAAATGAGTTTGTACGTTTTCATGTAAAACAAGGTATGAAATTAACTTTGCTGACATTGGTTGTAGGCGCTGTTGCTTGGGCTTTGAATGCATTTTTTTCCTGGATTTTTTCTTATTACGTGCCCACACCAACGCCGGAAGACTTGTCTCACGTAACAACGGGAGTAAACTCTGTAGGACAAACACTATGCATTATTGTAGCTTTTGTGGCCACCATTATATTGGTATCTTATGCTTTGTACGGCGTGATTGCAGCAGCAAGAGGAAAAATGGCAGAATTGCCTTTATTAGGAAAACAAAAACGTGAAAAAGATGAAAATCAGGACCAACAATCCTAAAGAAAGAATTTACTGCAAAAAGTGACAGATTTCATTGACATTTTGATGCAAAAAGAGATATAATAAAAATATATTGTTATGTTCCCAACAGCATGAACGGTTTTGCATTGGGAACATCTTTTTTGTTTTATATCTATACCATATTTTATCTATTATAAATAAATCAGTGTACTGAGTGTTGATTGGGAGGATTCTATGGCTACCAAGTATATTTTTGTAACCGGCGGTGTGGTATCCGGTTTAGGAAAAGGAATAACAGCTGCGTCACTTGGCCGTTTGTTAAAATCAAGAGGATTGAAAGTGACAATGCAGAAATTCGATCCATATTTGAATATTGATCCCGGTACAATGAATCCGTTCCAACACGGTGAAGTATTCGTAACCGATGATGGTGCGGAAACGGATTTGGACTTGGGTCACTATGAACGCTTTATTGACGAAAATTTATCTCAAAACAGCAATGTTACTTCCGGCAGAATCTACTGGAATGTGTTGCAGAATGAACGTAACGGACATTATAATGGCGGTACGGTACAAGTCATTCCTCATATTACAAATGAGATTAAAAATCGCATTGCATTGGGAAAAGAAAATGTTGACGTTGCCATTGTTGAAGTTGGCGGTACAGTAGGAGATATTGAAAGTCAGCCGTTTTTGGAGGCAATTCGTCAATTTGGCGCTGAAGTGGGCAGAGGAAACTGCTTATTTATTCATGTTACATTGGTTCCTTATTTGGCAGCTTCCAGTGAACAAAAAACAAAACCAACACAGCACAGCGTGAAAGAGTTACTGTCCATTGGTATTCAACCTGATATTATTGTTCTGCGTGCAGAAATGGAAGTAGCGGAAGAACATAAAAAGAAAATTGCTTTATTCTGCAACGTACCTGAAAATTGTGTGATTCAGAACTTAGATTTACCTTTATTGTATTCTGTTCCGTTGGCATTAAAAGAAGAGCGTTTGGATGACATTGTTTGTCAGCGTTTTGGGCTGGAAACTCCGGGAGCAGACTTAACAGAATGGACCAAAATGGTAAATACCGCACTTTCTATCAATAAAAAAGTAAAAATTGGTATGGTAGGAAAGTATGTTGAGTTAAGAGACGCTTATTTAAGTGTCGCAGAGGCTTTAACACACGGCGGAATCGGCAATGAAGTAAAAGTAGATATTGAATGGATCGATTCTGAAGAAATTGATGCAGGCAATGTTGAAGCAAAACTGGGACATCTTGACGGCGTGTTGGTACCGGGCGGATTTGGACAAAGAGGTGTAGAAGGAAAAATTACAGCAATTGAGTATGTACGTACTCATAACATTCCTTTCTTTGGTATTTGCTTAGGTATGCAGTTGGCAGTGGTGGAGTATTGCCGCAATGTTTTGGGACTGGCAGATGCGAACTCTGCTGAGTTTGATATGGACAGTAAAAATCATGTGATTGATATTATGCCTGACCAAAAACATGTGGAGCAGCTTGGTGGTACCATGCGTCTGGGTAAATATCCTTGCCAGATTATGCCTGATACCAAAGCGGCAGAAATCTATGGTGATAATTTAATTTACGAACGTCATCGTCATCGTTTTGAAGTAAACAACGATTATAGAGAGCAACTGGAGCAAGCAGGTATGATTTTCTCAGGAAGAGCACCTGACAACCGCATTGTTGAGATGATGGAAATTAAAGACCATCCATGGTATATTGCAGTGCAATTCCATCCTGAATTTAAATCTCGTCCAAACAGACCGCATCCTTTGTTTAAAGGTTTTGTAGGTGCAGCATTAAAATATAAAGAATCGAAATAGAAAAGAGCAACTGTTTTCACAGTTGCTCTTTTTTTAGTTAAGATAGCTGTAGATTTTTTGTAAGTTTGGATATTAGCGAACACCGCCACCGCCGCCGCCAAATCCGCCGCCGCCTCCACCGAAGCCACTGCCACCGCCGCCAAATCCTCCAAAGCCGCCTTTGCCGGAAGATGGGGGATTTGCAATACGGGTTGCAGCTGTGCTGATAGAAGTTAATTTATCTCCCAAACCGGAAGCGAAGTTTTCACTGCGGAATCCGGAATGATGATAATGAGACATAAACATCCAGTAGAAGTACGTATTTCCAAAGGTAGAGGTCATATAGTCATCATTGTCTATATTTGGATATGCAAGTTTTAGCTGTTTGCATACCTTATCTGATATTCCCATCATAGTGGCATATACCAGATAATCCTTCCATAGCTCTAAATGGGGAAGTTCGTATTCTTTCATGTTGGAGAACTCCAGCATATATTTCTCAAGGCCTTTCCAAACCATGTACATTGTCTCGCCCTGTACACTCAGACGATTAGGACCTGTATTCATGATATAAGTGAAAATACCCGCCAAAATTGCTGCAATTCCAATATAAATCATAGATGAAGCAAAAATGGTGATTACACCTGCCACAATTGCTGCTATACCAAAATATTTGATTACTTTTACAAAATACTGACTTTTTTCATAATAACCGTATGGTCTGATTTCATCTTTTGCGCGTGCAAACAATGTTTCAAACATGGTATTTACATATTTGCCATGCTTCTTTGTGTAAGCGGAGAACTGTTTTAACGTAAAGGAACCGTTTGTTTCTGTTGCTATGGTTGTAACCAAAGAAAGCATCACTTGTTCGCTTAAAGTAAGCGTCTCATTTTTTGTATTGCCAATTGGTGTTAAAGTCAGAGTATCTGTTTCATCGGAGCCGAATTCCAAATAACCTTTATTGGATAGGCTCATTAAGGTAGCGCTGAACACATATCCACGTATTTTTTGGGTAATACCGCCTTTATAGTGATAGTATAGCAACGCTGCAGCAGCCGGGCTACTTCCTTTTGGAATTTCCCTTGTATATTCTGGAACATTCACTTTATGACGACGTGTAAGATAACGTGTTAGGATAAACAAACCGATTGCTATCACTATGATGACAGCAGCAATTGAAATGTCCAATACTCCCAGCATATATTCATGCTCTTGCTTTTTCTGATAAGCGGTAGCCCACTCCAATTCTTCGTTTTGAATATTTTGTAAATTGGTCGATGAACTGGTTCTTGTTACATTTGGAAAAAGTGCAAGAGGTGCTGCAATACGCGTTTCAATCATGGTTTGTGCGGGAATATTTTGTGCAGTAAATGATATTTGATTTGGAGAGTCAACGGTTAGAAAGCTGTCTGCTGTACAATGCAGCCATGCATAAGGCTTTTCTGTGGCAGTATCATTTTGCGGCAGTGCTACAGTCACATTCATATTTGTAATGGGAATGGAAAACTGTGAACCGATAAATTGATAGTACAGTACCGCCGTGTCAGGGTAAGCCGTAATACAATTGGTAAACGTATATTGAATCTCAAAATTACGTGTTCCTTCATAAATACGCGGCATAAACAGACCAATTTCTATCGTATTGCCTTTTTTCGTATAATAACATACGTTTTGAAGATTGGAAGGTGCATTTTCAGGGTCAGATACCTCTTGTAAATTGTACGTTATGTGATTGTCAACATCATATACGGAAAGACCCGTTAAAGAACCAACTTGGTCAGAGGGAAGTTCGATGGTTTTATAAATATTACGGTATGCTTGGTCTCTGTTTTCTAATGTAATTTGCCATGTTTCTTTGACGGTCATATCTCCGTTGTCAGTTACAGTTGCTTGTATATTCAGGTTATCCAGAACTTGTTTGGAATCTCCTTTGTAATCAGTATTGCTCATAACAAGCGGTATTGCTATTGCAAATACAGCAGCTGTTACAGCCAGAAAAATTCCAATTTTTATGAGTAAAGATTTTGTCATATTGTTCTCCTAAGAGTGCATGAATTAAAATTGTACCTTAGGTACCGCTTTTTCCGCCTCATTCATTTCAAAGTATGGGCGTTCTTTATACTTAAAGATATTGGCAATGATATTGGATGGGAAACGTTGTAAATATTCGTTATATTTCATAACAGTATCATTGTAGAATTGACGTGCAAATGCTATTTTTTCTTCCAATTCTTTCAGCTGTCTTTGCAGGTCTAAAAAGTTGTTATTTGCCTTTAAATCAGGATAGTTTTCGGCAGTCGCAAAAATATTGGCAATTGCACCGGAAAGTTTTTGGTTGCTTTTCATTAATTCCTCCGGTGTTTTCGCTTCCATTGCTGCTGCGCGCCATTTTGTTACTTCTTCCAATGTGCTTTTTTCGTGAGAAGCATATGCCTTCACTGTTTCTACTAAGTTAGGGATTAAATCGTAGCGCTGTTTCATTTGTACATCAATTTGAGACCATGCATTGTCTACACGAACGGAACGCTCAACCAGATTATTATACATCACGATAACAGAAATAATGAGAATGATAACAATTGCTCCTATAATGCTGCCTGCGATAATCCAACCTATCATAGCAGTCACCTCCATAAAATATTGATAGAATATAGCATAATCTATGATCATGTTTTTGCTTTTTCTATTGTAGTATATGTTATCATGTATTGATTTAAATGAAAAGTTCCAACTTTGTTACGAAATACGCAGCAAAGTGTATTTTTATTAAAAAAATAAAACTACAGGGTGCAGACATTTGTTTGCACCCTGTAGCTTACATTATAGCCTTTATACGTCAAAACAGTCTAGTCAACAGACAAAATTGGTGTATATTGAAAGATGTTCCTTTCAATATTTGTTTTGCTATTGTTGCTAGGTTGTTATAGCCTAAAGAAAATTGTTTTGCAATTTTTAATAGATAAATGCTAAAACGTTCTAGTCAACAACCAAAATTTGTGAATATTGAAAGACGTTCCTTTCAATGTTTATTTTGCTGCTTGTTGTTAGGTTGTTATATCATGTTTTCAGAAATTCTATAGCAAAGCGTCATAAGACTATCACCCAAATGAACTGCTTCTACAATTGCATCTGAATATTTTGGATTGATATCATAATGGCTGAAATTCCAATAATTTTTAATGCCCAAGGAATACAGTTTATCGACCAAAGCCGGAACGGTTTCCTGCGGGACGCATAAAACAGCCATATCCGGTTTTACTTTTTGATAAAATTCATCAATATCATTGATATCCAAAATGGTGTGGTCTTTTAGTTTGGTACCAATTTTTTGTGGGTCATTGTCAAAAATTCCGGTTAATACAAAGCCCTGCATTTCAAAAGACAGGTGAACAGTCACAGCGTGTCCCAAATTACCGGCACCAAGAATAATTGCCTTGTATGAATTTTGAATCCCCATAATATTGCCTATTTCTGTACGGAGCTGATCTACCATGTAGCCGTAGCCTTGCTGACCAAAACCGCCAAAACAGTTTAAATCCTGACGGATTTGAGAGGCAGTAAGTCCCATATTTTCAGACAATTCTTTTGAGGAAACTCTGTTGATTCCTCTGTTTTTTAATGTAGTCAAATGACGGTAATAGCGAGGTAATCTTCTAATTACAGGCATAGAAATATAATTACTTTTTGCCATAAGTCAGCACCTCCAATACAATTTTATAGGAGTTTTACAAGACGATTGTTGATTTCTTGCAAGAATGTTTCTGTGTCAACGGTTCTCTTGTTTTCTAAAGAGGACAATGCGTATAAATCGCCTGTCATAACACCGTCTTCAATGGTTTGAATGGATGCTTGCTCTAATTTATTTGCAAAATCAACCAATTCAGGAGTATTGTCCAACTCACCTCTTTTTCTCAAAGCGCCTGTCCATGCAAACAAGGTAGCCATAGAGTTGGTGGAGGTTTTCTCTCCTTTTAAGTGTTTGTAATAGTGTCTTTGTACAGTGCCATGAGCAGCTTCATACTCATATACACCGTCAGGGGATACCAAAACAGAAGTCATCATTGCAAGGCTGCCGAAAGCGGTTGCAACCATGTCGGACATAACGTCGCCGTCATAGTTTTTGCATGCCCAGATATAACCTCCATTGGAACGAACCACTCTTGCAACCGCATCGTCAATGAGAGTATAGAAGTACTCAATGCCGGCAGCTTCAAATTTCTCTTTGTATTCTTTTTCGTAGATTTCTGCAAAAATATCTTTAAAGCGATGGTCATATTTTTTGGAAATGGTATCTTTTGTGGAGAACCATAAATCTTGTTTTAAATCCAATGCGTAATTAAAGCAAGCGCGTGCAAAACTTTCAATACTTTTATCCAGGTTATGTAAGCCTTGCAAGATGCCCGGTGTCTCAAAATTATGAATTAATGCTCTTTCTTCGGTACCGTCTGCTTTTGTTACAACTAACTCTGCTTTGCTGTTTGCTTCTACTACCATTTCAGTGTTTTTGTAAACATCACCGTATGCATGACGAGCAATGGTAATTGGTTTTGTCCAAGTTGGGATAAAAGGTGTAATACCTTTTACAACAATTGGAGAACGGAACACAGTGCCGTCCAACAATGCGCGAATGGTGCCGTTAGGAGATTTCCACATTTGTTTTAAGTTGTACTCTACCACGCGGTCCGCATTGGGAGTAATGGTAGCACATTTAACAGCGACACCGTATTTTTTGGTAGCATATGCGGAATCAAATGTAACTTGGTCATCTGTTGCTTCTCTGTGTTCAAGACCAAGGTCATAATACTCGGTTTTTAGGTCAATATAAGGGGTTAATAAGATATCTTTAATCATCTTCCAGATGATACGGGTCATTTCGTCGCCATCCATCTCAACGAGAGGGGTTTTCATTTGAATTTTATCTGCCATTGCAAACAATCCTCCTAATATTATTGATTTTGTTCTCTTGTATAGTTTAACAAGCCGCCTGCCAGTACCAAATCGCGCTGGCGTTCTGTTAATACAGGTTCCAGTTCAATCTCAGTACCTTTTGTTTTGTTTTTCAAAATGACTTTGCCGCCGTTGGCAATCGCAGTACGGATATTCGGCAATTCCAATTCATCCATTTGGTCAATGGTGTCGTAATCGGCCTCATTTTTAAATGTAAACGGCAAAATACCTGCATTGGCAAGGTTTGCACAGTGAATACGGGCAAACGATTTTGCCACAACTGCTTTTACGCCAAGATAAAGCGGTACAAGAGCAGCATGTTCACGGGAAGAACCTTGACCATAATTAGAACCGCCAATAACAATACTTGGACCTTCTTTGCGGCAGCGTTCAGGGAACTTTTCGTCACAAACTGCAAAGCAGAAGTTGGATAAATAAGGAATATTGGAACGGTAAGGAAGAATTTTAGCACCGGCAGGCATAATGTGGTCAGTTGTGATATTATCGCCAACTTTCAGTAATGCTTTTGCGGTAATGGTTTCTTCCAGTGCGCTTGTAGTTGGGAATTCTTTGATATTTGGTCCGCGCAATACTTCTACTTTATCCATTTCTTCGACAGGAGCAGGAGGTTCTACCATGTTATCATTGATTAAGAAGTGTTCCGGTTGTGCAATATCTACTTTTTCTCCCAATGTTTGAGGATTTGTAAATACGCCGGTCAAAGCAGAAACAGCTGCTGTTTCCGGACTTACCAAATATACTTGTCCGCTAGCGGTACCGGAACGTCCTTCAAAGTTACGGTTAAAGGTACGCAAAGAAACACCGTTTGTATTTGGTGATTGACCCATGCCGATGCAAGGACCGCATGCGCTTTCCAAAATACGTGCGCCTGCTGCAATTAAATCGGCCAAAGCGCCGTTTTGTGCAAGCATGTTAAATACTTGTTTAGAACCCGGTGCAATGGAAAGGCTAACGTCAGGATGTACTGTTTTACCTTTTAAAATAGCAGCTACACGCATTAAATCCAAATAAGATGAGTTGGTGCAGGAGCCGATGCAAACTTGATCCACCTTTTTTGCACCGATTTCATCAATAGATTTGATGTTGTCAGGGCTGTGAGGACAAGCTGCAAGCGGTTTCAGTTCAGAAAGATTAATTTCATATACTTCATCGTAAACTGCATCGTCATCCGCTTTTAATTCTACCCAATCCTCTTCGCGGTTTTGTGCTTTTAAAAAGCCGCGGGTAACATCGTCAGAAGGGAAAATGGAAGTGGTAGCGCCAAGTTCCGCACCCATGTTGGTGATGGTAGCACGTTCAGGAACGGTCAGTGTTGCCACGCCCGGACCTCCGTACTCGATGATTTTTCCTACGCCGCCTTTTACGGTTAACAAACGGAGTACTTCCAAAATGACATCTTTTGCGGAAACCCAGTCTTGCAGCTGACCGGTTAGGTTAATGCGAACCATTTTTGGCATAGTAATATGGTAAGCGCCGCCGCCCATAGCAACTGCTACGTCAAGACCACCTGCGCCCATAGCCAGCATACCGATACCGCCGTTGGTTGGTGTATGGCTGTCAGAACCGATTAATGTTTTTCCCGGAATACCAAAACGTTCCAAATGTACTTGGTGGCAGATGCCGTTGCCCGGACGGGAAAAGTAAATGCCGTGTTTTTTGGTAACCGTTTGAATAAATCTGTGGTCGTCCGCATTTTCAAAGCCTGTTTGCAATGTATTGTGGTCAATATAAGCAACAGATTTTTCTGTTTTGACTCTTGGAACGCCCATTGCCTCAAATTCTAAATAAGCCATGGTTCCTGTAGCGTCCTGTGTTAAAGTTTGGTCAATTTTTAGACCAATATCGCTTCCTACGGTCATTTCACCGCTGAGCAAATGTGCTTTAATAATTTTTTGAGCAATTGTGTAACCCATCGTATACCCCTTTCAATGTACGAAACACCATTCATGTAACATTCATTTCGTTTCCACATATCATAATTATTCATATTATCTAATATTTTCAATTTCTTGTCAACGTTTAATGACGGTTTTTGCAGTGCTTATATCAATGATTAAGGTTGTTTTTTTCATCTGAGTTTTCTGTTTTTATAAAATAAAGCAGGTCTCATTCCTTTGGTAATTTTTGTTTTTTGCAAAAATATCTTGTCTGTTTACGGTTCAAGTGGTATAACAACTGTACACACGGGATACAAACCCAATTTGAATTGAAATGTTGTTATAATCGTCATACAATATCCAAATCCAAAGATGTGCTGTTTTTGTTTTTGGCGTTGAGAATTATTGTTTGAGTACAAATGATTTTTATTATGTTCAAGCATTATGATAACGGCAAAACTGAAAGGAATATCTTGCAATTTTTAGGATTTTAATTGTTATCAAGAGTGCTTTCGGTGTTGATTCGTAAAAAATTGCTTCACATATTTTTTTATGCTATAATATTATGATAGCAATATTACATAGACAAATTTGGAAAATTTTTATTTTTACGTATGATTTCCTTTATTTTACGGCACACTATGTGCTGTAGGAGGTGTTTTGATGAACCGACATCAAAATTCAGAACGGCATCATACAACAAACAAAACGAATTCCTTTCTTTTTGAAGATGCCTATGTCAATCTTGCGTATGAAAATAATTCCGATTCCCCCGATGATACACAGCAGAACAGTGATGACCCGCAAATGAATAAAATTCAAGAGATGGGTTCTGTGCTGACCAATAACGGAAAGCATAAAATTCATTGTTTGACCATTATCGGACAAATAGAAGGGCATTATGTATTGCCGAGCCAGAACAAAACAACCAAATATGAGCATATCATTCCGCAGCTGGTAGCAATTGAAGAAGAACCCGAGATAGAAGGACTTTTAATTTTGCTCAATACCGTAGGCGGAGATGTAGAAGCCGGGCTGGCCTTGGCAGAGTTGTTTGCAGGCATGAAAAAGCCAACGGTTTCCCTGGTGCTTGGAGGAGGCCATTCTATTGGTGTTCCCCTTGCGGTAGCGGCGCAAAAATCGTTTATTGCACCGTCTGCAACCATGACGATACATCCTGTACGTATGAATGGTTTAACATTGGGTGTTCCGCAGACATTTGAATATTTTCAAAAGATGCAGCAGCGTATTACAACGTTTGTAAGCAAGCATTCCAAAATGAATCCTGAACGCTTTTATCAGTTGGCTATGAACACAGAAGAGCTGGTGATGGACGTAGGTACTGTATTGGATGGTCCCGATGCGGTAAAAGAAGGGTTGATTGACGGTCTTGGCAGTTTATCCGATGCACTGGAATGTTTGTATGAAATGATTGATAACAATAAAAAAGATCATGGACATGCAGAGCACACAGAAGGGCAACCTTCTGTTGAAGAGAAGGCTGCTATGAAATCAAACCATGCTGACACAAAAAAGAAAACAAAAAAACGAACAACGAAAAAATAAGAAAAGGAAGGCATGTTGGGAAAATACCCAGGAATGCCTGCCTTGTTTACATATGGTATAACAAAAAACAAGAGGTGAGACAGTGGCACAACGAACGAACAAAAAGCCGGCCAATACCAAAACAAAACGAACACAAGCAGCAAAAAAGAATACGCAGACAAAGACAAGGGCTGCCGCACGAAAACCTCGTGACCAAGAAGTACATAAACAACGCAATCAAATTGTAGCTATTTTATTATTTGCATTTTCCGTTTTTCTGGGATGTTTGGTATGTATCCAAGGAGAAAGCGCTTGGGCATGGATGCATCATGCGTTTTTAGGTTTATTTGGCATTATGTCATTGGCATGGCCAATTTTGCTTTGTTACATATCAATTGTAATTGCCTTTGGAAGAACACAGGCACGAGCAGTATCTCGCATTGTTATGACAGTGATATTAATTGTTGTGCTGTGTGCTACGGTTTATATTTATACGGTAACGGAAGAGCAGCAAAAACTACCGTTTACCATGAACATGACAAGATTATATGACCAAGGCGCCATGAATTCGGGCGCAGGTATTTTCAGTGGCTTGTTTGGTATTCCGATTGTATCCATTTTGGGTTTTACCGGCGCCAAAATTGTGATTCTGATTGTGCTTTTTGTCATGCTGATGGTATTAACCGGTATGACATTGCCAAGTTTGGTTCATGCATTTACAAAGCCTGCTGTCAAAGTAGCATCTAACATTCATGAAGCAAAAGAGCGCAAAGCTGCGCAAAAAGAATATATCAAAGCAGAATATACAGAGCCTCCTTTGTATCAAAACAATCGAAAAAATGCTTCTGCTCCTATTGATATTGCTTTGGATGATGATGAAATCCCTGCTTATATGAAATATCAGTCTAAACCCGCTAAAAAGGCAAAAAGCGAGAAATTAAAAAAGCTTGAAAAAGTATTCAACTTTGGAGGTCAAACTGAAAATACCGTCGAACAAGAAGAAAATACACAGCATAAATTAGACTTTTTAGATGTTGAAATTGACCCGTCGGATACTGCATCGCCTCCTGTCGTACGTGTTGACCATCCGGAACAGGCAGCTGTAACACATGCCACTGTATCTTCTGCCATTGACATCCCTTTAGACGAACCAAAACAGCAGGAAACAACTCCTGTAAGGAGAGATGTTGAAGATGTTCCCGTATCTGCACCGGAGCATTCCGAAACAGCGGCAGAGGCTGCTGCGTTTGCAGCAAAAGCAGTGGAGAAAGCAACCGCTGATGTACCTGCTACCGTAGAACAACAGAAAGAGGCCGAGAAAAAGAATACATATCAATTCCCTCCTGTTTCTATGCTTGAGGTAAGTAAAGAACTGGATACACGCAATGTAACGGAAGAATTGCAGGTAAACGGCCAGTTGTTGGTAGAAACATTAAAAAGCTTTGGCGTTCAAACCAAAATTTTAGATATCAGCCGCGGTCCTGCCGTAACTCGATATGAGCTGCAGCCTGCCGCAGGTGTGAAAATCAGCAAAATTACAAATCTGGCAGACGATATTGCCATGAATCTTGCCGCGTCAGGAGTTCGTATTGAAGCTCCAATTCCTGGAAAAGCCGCTGTCGGCATTGAAGTTCCAAACAAAAATGTAGGTGTTGTGCGTATGCGTGACTTGGTAGAATCCAATCGTTTTTGTTCTGCACCGAGTAAATTGACCGTTGCGCTGGGACGTGATATTTCGGGACAAGTTACCGTAGCGGACCTTGCCAAAATGCCTCACTTGCTCATTGCGGGTTCCACAGGTTCCGGTAAATCTGTCTGCATTAACTCATTGATTATCAGTTTGCTGTATAAGGCAACGCCTGATGAAGTTCGATTCTTAATGGTAGACCCTAAAGTGGTAGAGTTGGGAATTTACAATGGGATTCCGCATTTATTGGTGCCCGTTGTGACAGACCCGCGTAAAGCGGCGGGTGCATTGGGATGGGCAGTGACAGAAATGCTCAACCGTTACAAAATGTTTGCCGACAACAATGTGCGCGACTTGGCTTCCTTTAACCGTTTGATTGGCGACAAAGAAGAATACGTGCGTGATGACGGCGTTACCTTAAAGAAAATGCCGCAGATTGTGATTATCATTGACGAGCTGGCCGACCTGATGATGGCAGCGCCCAATGAAGTAGAAGATTCCATATGCCGTTTGGCGCAAATGGCGCGTGCGGCAGGTATGCATTTGGTGATTGCCACACAGCGTCCGTCTGTTGATGTTATCACAGGTATTATCAAAGCGAATATTCCAAGCCGTATTGCATTTGCGGTTTCTTCCCAGATTGACTCCCGTACCATTTTGGATATGGGCGGAGCCGAAAAGTTATTGGGACGAGGCGATATGCTGTTTGCTCCAATGGGTTCGCAAAAGCCGCTTCGTGTCCAGGGGTGCTATGTGGATGACCGTGAAATTGAGTCCATTGTGAATTTTGTAAAAAAATCAAAACCGTCGGAATATGACCAATCTGTCATAGAAGGTATTGAGAAAAATGCAGTAGCGGAAAAATCCAAAGGAGATGAGGATACTGCCGATGCAAAGAGCACAGACCCTATGATGGATGAAGCAATTAAATGCGTTGTAGAAGCAGGACAAGCTTCTACTTCACTGCTGCAAAGGCGGTTACGCCTCGGCTATGCAAGAGCGGGGCGCTTAATCGATGAAATGGAGCAAATGGGCATTGTAGGTCCCCATGAAGGTTCTAAGCCGCGTCAAGTGTTGATTACCTATCAACAATGGCTGGAAATGACCATGCAAAAGAATGATGCTGCAAATGATAATACAGAAGAATAAAAAAGGAGGTGTGCGGAAATGGCATTTTTGCCTATTACAAAAAAAGAAATCGAAGAGCTGGGCTGGGATGTGCCTGATTTTGTATTGGTAACAGGAGATGCGTATGTGGACCATCCGACCTTTGGTGTAGCGATTATTTCTCGCTTGTTGGAAAGTTACGGTTATAAAATTGCCATTTTGGCACAGCCCGACTGGCGTACCGACCGTGACTTTACAAGATTTGGACAGCCGAAATTAGGCTTTATGGTAACTGCGGGCAATATCGATTCTATGGTTGCCCACTATACCGCTGCCAGAAGAAAACGCAACGACGACGCTTATTCCCCCGGAGGAAAGGCAGGAAAACGTCCAGACCGTGCCGTTACGGTGTATACCAAAAAGATAAAAGAAATTTATCCCGATTCCCCTGTAGTGATTGCAGGTTTGGAGGCCTCCCTCAGACGTTTTGCCCATTATGATTATTGGGATAACGAAATTCGCCCGTCCGTTTTGATTGAATCCGGAGCAAACCTGCTTTCCTTTGGTATGGGAGAGAAACAGACCATAGAAATTGCTTCTCGTTTGTTGCAAGGCGAACCGATTTGCACACTGACGGATATCAAAGGAACTTGTTATGCCGTACCTGCCAACGAATATAAACCGGGACCGGCAGTAGAATGTCCCAGTTATGAGCAGGTATGTCAATCAAAGCGGGAGTACGCCATTTCCTGCCGCAAACAGCAGGATGAGCAGGACGCAGTACGCGGAAAAAAATTGATACAACGACACGGGGATATGATTGTGGTACAAAATCCACCTATGCCGCCGCTGTCTCAAGAAGAATTTGACAAGGTGTATGAATTGCCGTTTGAACGGGCGTATCATCCAAGTTATGAAAAAGAGGGCGGCGTACCTTCCATTCAGGAAGTAGAGTTTTCCATTACTCATAACCGCGGCTGTTTCGGCGCCTGCAACTTTTGTGCTATTGCTTTCCACCAAGGCAGAGAAATTACTGCCAGAAGTGAAGCATCCGTATTGAGGGAAGCGAAAACATTAACAGAAATGCCAAACTTTAAAGGATATATTCACGATGTAGGTGGTCCGACTGCTAACTTTAGGAGTCTTTCTTGTGATAAGCAAATCAAACACGGTTTGTGCAAGGCAAAAAAATGTTTGGCGCCAACCCCATGTAAATTATTGAAAGTAGACCATTCCGAATACTTACATATGCTGAGAAAGTTGCGTGCGGTTCCGAAAGTCAAAAAAGTGTTTATTCGTTCGGGAATTCGTTATGATTATCTCATGCAGGATACCGATGAAAGCTTTTTCAAAGAACTGGTGCAGCATCATGTTAGCGGACAGTTAAAAGTAGCGCCTGAACATTGTTCCGCCAATGTGTTGGACCATATGGGAAAACCGCATATCGAAGCTTATAAAGCGTTTCAGAAACGGTTTTATCAAATCACAAAATCCGTTGGAAAAGAACAATATTTGGTTCCGTATTTAATGTCCTCTCACCCGGGAAGTACATTAAAAGATGCTGTGGCGCTGGCTTTGTTCTTAAAGCAGGAAAATCTGCATCCCGAACAGGTACAGGATTTTTATCCGACTCCGGGTACCATTTCTACATGTATGTTCTATACAGAGCTTAATCCATATACATTGGAAAAGGTTTACGTACCCAAAACAGACAAAGAAAAAGCAATGCAGCGGGCATTGTTGCAATATTTTAATCCAAAAAATAAAGCGTTGGTAATCGAAGCGTTGAAAGCTGCGGGACGTTCTGACTTAATCGGTAATGATGCAAAGTGTTTGGTGCGTCCAATGCACCCGCAACAAAGCGCGTCCAAAGGGGGACAGGCTGAATCATGGAAGAAAAAGAAAAGAAGTCCGCTGCGGAACATTCACGCCAAAAAGTCCAAAAAAGGACGCTGATTTACATCCTGGTTGCCATAGGTTTTGCTGTGGCCGTTGTACTTAGCTTTGCATTGGCAGGCCGGTGGAGTACCATTTTCGGTTGGGTGGGATTAGGTCACTTTTCGCAGACTGCGAAAGATGCACCATTTTCTCTGCATGTGCTGGATGTGGGAAAAGCAGACGCTATGGTCGTTTCCTGTCAGGATAAAACTATAGTTATTGATGGCGGAACCACAGACGGCGGAGATACGCTGACGACCTATTTACAGCAGATGGATGTTTCTCAAATTGATTTGGTCATCAATACCCACCCGGATAACGACCATTTACAGGGCTTAAAGCAAGTTGGAGAGCACTTTACCGTCAATCAAATGATTGTGCCGGACTTGCCGCAGGATTTGCTGCCTTCTACAGATGAATATCTATCGACAATGGAAGTATATCAGGAAAAAGATGTCCCAATCAAACAAGCAGTATCCAATGAGACGGTTTGGCTTGATGAATTAAAGATTGAGTTTTTAGCGCCGTTACAGTTTTATGATACAATGAATAATAATTCTGTTGTGGTAAAACTAACCTACGGTGATACTTCCTTTTTAATGATGGGTGACGCAGAAAAAGAGGAAGAGCAAGATTTGATAAACAGTGGTGCGAATTTACAAGCGGATGTCATTAAAATTGGACATCATGGCAGTAAGACTTCCACAACGCAGGAGTTTTTAAATGCAGTACAGCCGGATATGGCAGTTATTTCTGTAGGGCCGGACAAAAATGAACTGCCAAAATCCGAAGTATTGCAAAGGCTTGAAGCATCTAATGTAAAAACATATCGTACAGATAGTTCAGGCACTGTTATTTTTATGAGCGATGGCGCTGACATTGCCGTTGCAACGGAACAATAAAAGGAGAAAATCACATGAGCAGAAAAATTGTAATCGACCGTTTTGAAGGAACCTATGCTATTTGTGAGGACAAAGACCAAAAGTTTTTTGCAATTGAAATTGCAGAATTGCCGCAGGGAGCAAAAGAAGGCCATGTTATTGAAATCAAAGACGACGGCACTCTTGCCATTGACCAGAAGGAAACAGACCTGCGCCGTGAAAAAAACAAAAAATTGCAAAATAGCTTGTGGAAATAAACATGAGATACAGAAAAGAACCTCTATGCATAAGAGACGAATATGCATAGAGGTTCTTTTTATCTATTTTAGGAAAGTTTTCAGCAATGTTTCTTTGAAAGAAGTATAGGGTGCATAGCGAATTGGAATATCCAAACGATTGGATTTTTTTAAAATACTTTTTTGGTGACTGAATGTAAGAAAAGATTGTTTTCCGTGATAACTGCCCATACCGCTTTCACCGACGCCCCCAAACGGAAGGTGATGAGATGCCAAGTGCATAATGGTGTCGTTGATACAGCCTCCGCCAAAAGATAAACTTTGTAAAATTCGTTTTTGTGTGGTTTTGCAGTTGCTGAATAAATATAATGCCAAAGGTTTTGGGCGGGAACGTATCCAAGTAATAACATCTTCTATATCATGATATGTCAAAAGAGGAAGAATCGGGCCGAATATTTCTTCCTGCATGACAGGAGAATCAGGATGTACGTTGTCCAAGATGGTAGGCGCAATTTGTCCATGTTCATTGCCTACGCCTCCTGTTATGATTTCCTGACCGTCCATCAAATCCATAAGGCGGTGAAAATGTTTTTCATTGATAATTTTAGGATAGTTCTGATTGTCCAGAGGATAGCTTCCCAAGAAATCACTTAAATACTGCTTCATATGATAAATCAGAGATTCTTTTACAGTATTGTGTACATACACATAATCAGGCGCTACACAGGTTTGACCTGCATTTAACAGTTTGCCGAATACAATCCGTTTTGCCGCCAAAGCAATATTTGCCGTTTCGTCCACAATACAAGGGCTTTTTCCACCAAGCTCCAAGCAAACGGGCGTTACATGTTTGGCTGCCTTTTCCATAACCAATTTACCCACAGAAGTGCTTCCTGTGAAAAAGATAAAGTCGAACTTTTCTTCCAGCAATAAAGTATTTTCTTCTCGTCCGCCTAAAACTACGGCAATGTGCTTTTCGGCAAAGCATTCCGATACCATTTGTTCCATTAATTTGGCCGTATGCGGTGCATAGGCAGAAGGTTTTAAAATAGCGCAGTTTCCCGCAGCAATTGCTCCAATCAGAGGAACCACATTTAATTGAAACGGATAGTTCCAAGGGGCCATAATCAAAGTTACGCCAAGCGGTTCCGGTATGATAAAACTGACAGCAGGGAATTGTACCATAGGAGTGGGCACTCTTTTCGGTCTTGTCCATTCATTGAGATGTTCCAATGTATGTCTCAGCTCATTTTTTACAATGCCGATTTCCGTCATGTAACTCTCAAATGAAGATTTGTTCAAATCAGACTTCAGCGCAGTATAAATATCATGTTCATGTCTGTCTATCCACTTTGCCAAATTGCGCAAAGACTGCTTGCGGAACAGAACGGATTTTGTGGTATCAGTATGAAAAAAATCTCGCTGTTGCTGTACAAGTTCTGTAATATTCATGGGTTTCACCGTTCTTTCCAATAGATTGTTTAAAAACAGTATATACCGTTTTCAAGCAAGTTACAACAAAGTAGAAATATGTTTTGACTTTATCTTTTGTTCTGTTTATAATTTTAATCACACAATGCAGAGAAATTTGTCAAATTGTGTGATGGAATCTATTATATTGGGAGGAAGTACAATGCAGTCGATTTTGCCAGGGGTGTACCGCCATTATAAAGGGAATCGTTATCAAGTATTGTACTTGGCAAAACACTCCGAAACTTTGGAAGATATGGTGGTATATCAAGCTTTATATGGGGAATACGGTATTTGGGTACGTCCTGCTTCTATGTGGAATGAAACAGTGGACTATCAAGGCAAACAGGTAAAGAGGTTTACGTATATTGAAACAAAATGAACACACATTGGAGCAAATTTGTGCGGATTTGTGTAATAGAGAGCAAATACGCGGCAGTATTGGTTTGCTGGGAGAAAAGATATTGCATGCAGGGCTGAAATTATATTTCGAACCGAATTCGGATTTTCATGAAGTAAAAGTCAGTGGATTTGTTGCCGACATTTGCAATGCTGAAGGCATCATTGAAATTCAAACCAGAAGCTTGGGAAAACTAAAACGCAAATTGGAAGTGTTTTTGCAGAACATGCCTGTTACAATTGTTTATCCCATTGCGCATACCAAATACTTGTGCTGGGTGGACGAAGAGACAGGTACTGTTACAGGCAGGCGGAAATCTCCCAAAACAGGCAGTGCTTGGGATCTATTCAGGGAATTGTATCCATTGCGGTCTTTTTTGACGCATCCTAATTTTTGTGTTTGTGCCGCGTTAATTGACTTGGAGGAATACCGTTTGCTCAATGGATGGAGCAGAGATAAAAAGAAAGGGTCTACCCGCTATGACCGCATCCCGATTCAGTTGGTCGAATTGATTTATCTCATGACAGAGGAAGATTACCGTGCTATCATACCCAATACTTTGCCTAAGAAGTTTACCTCCAAAGATTTCAGTAAAGCTGTTCATATCTCACTGTCGTCTGCCCAGCGAGCATTACTGATTTTATATCAGTTGGGTGTCGTACAGCGTGTGGAGAAACAAAAGAATGCTTATATTTATGAATTAACAAAATCATAAACAGAAGATAGAAGATAAAGGAGAAGTGAAAATGTTAACAGTAGGAACAAAAGCGCCAAATTTTACATTACCCGATAAAGACGGAAACATGGTTTCTCTCAGTGATTTTGCAGGAAAAAAGGTTGTGCTGTATTTTTATCCTAAGGATAATACGCCTGGATGCACCAAGCAAGCCTGCGGTTATCGCGATGAATACGGTGAATTTGCAAAACAGAATGCGGTTGTTATTGGCATTAGTAAAGACAGCGTAAAATCTCATGGAAATTTTGCTGCTAAATTTGAACTTCCTTTTGTTTTGCTTGCAGACCCGGATTTGGATGCCATTCAAAAATATGATGTATGGCAGGAAAAGAAGTTATATGGAAAAACATATATGGGTGTGGTTCGTTCTACTTATATCATTGACGAAGCGGGAACCATTACACATGTGTTTGAAAAAGTAAAGCCGGACACAGATGCACAAACAGTGCTGTCCATTCTTGCACAGGCATAATAAATTCATTGAGAAGAGAAAAGACAGAGTCGTGTCAGGCGGCTCTTTTTTTATTGTCATATAAAAGTGATTTGTTGCCTGCATAAATTTTCATGCAAATAAAAAAATCAGTTGACTTTTTTATGTTATCTGCATATAATAAACATATGAACAATTATTCATATGAATGGATGTGAAGTTGATATGAGTGAACAAGAACCTGTTTTAGAGCAATGTGATTATATGCATTTACATGAAAAGGTGATTGAACAAGTACAGGAAGAAATGCCGGAAGAAGAAATTCTTTACGATTTAGCCGAATTATTTAAAGTCTTTGGAGATTCTACCAGAATCAAAATTCTGTACGTGTTGTTTCAGTCAGAAATGTGTGTATGCGATATTGCGCAGCTTTTGAATATGAGTCAGTCCGCCATATCTCATCAATTGCGGGTACTTAAGCAAGCGCAGCTTGTTAAGTACCGCAGAGAGGGAAAAACAGTATTTTATTCGTTGGCTGACGCTCACGTAAATACCATTTTAAATCAAGGTTTGGAACATATTGAAGAATAGTGTATTGGAGGACTTTATTATGAAAAAGATTTTTATATTGGAAAACTTGGATTGTGCAAACTGTGCAGCAAAAATGGAGAATGCTATCAGCAAACTGGATGATGTGGAAAACGTATCCATCAGTTTTATGACTACAAAAATGGTTTTAAAAGCAGATGAGGATAAAATGGACGCAGTGATTGCGGAATCCGAAAAAATCATTAAAAAAATTGAACCGGATGTAGTCATGAAGCCAAAAGCATAATGAAAGAAGGTTTCCTATGTTAAAAAAGAGGCTGATTCGTATTATAGTTGGCGCGGTCATTTATGCGGCGGCAATTTTGATTGACATATTTGCAGGAATCAATCATTGGATTGTGTTTGGTATCTTTTTGGTCTCTTTTCTTATAATTGGCGGAGATGTTATTTGGAAAGCGCTGCGCAACATAGCCAGGGGCCGTATATTCGATGAGAACTTTTTAATGTTGATTGCCACTGTGGGCGCCTTTGTATTGCAGGATTACCGTGAAGGTGTAGCTGTAATGCTGTTTTATCAGGTAGGAGAACTGTTTCAGTCGTATGCAGTCAATCGTTCCAGAAAGTCCATTTCCGAATTAATGGATATTGCGCCGGAGTTTGCAAACGTCATGCGCGGCGGAAAGCTGGAAACAGTTGACCCGGAAGAAGTGGAAGTGGGCGAGACCATTGTTGTAAAGCCGGGAGAAAAAATCCCGTTGGACGGTGTTGTGCTGGAGGGTACTTCTTTTTTGGATACTTCCGCACTGACAGGCGAGTCTGTTCCAAGAGAAGTGCAGCCTGAAAGCAGTGTATTAAGCGGCTGTATTAATAACACAGGAGTATTGACCATTGAGGTTACAAAGGAATTTGAAGATTCCACTGTTGCTAAAATTTTGGATTTGGTGGAAAATGCAAGCAGCAGAAAAGCAAATGCAGAAAACTTTATTACAAAGTTTGCAAGATACTATACTCCCGTCGTTGTAATTGCAGCAGTACTGCTTGCGGTCATTCCTCCGTTGTTCCTTGGTATGAATTCCTTAGACGTCTGGAGCGAATGGGTACGCCGTGCACTTACGTTTTTGGTTATTTCCTGTCCTTGTGCACTTGTTATTTCTATTCCTCTGGGATTCTTCGGCGGAATTGGCGGTGCATCAAAATGGGGTGTACTTGTAAAAGGCAGCAACTATTTGGAGGCTCTTGCCAAAGCGGAAGTGGTTGTCTTTGACAAAACAGGAACGCTTACAAAAGGTACGTTCCAAGTAACGGAAGTGCATCCAAACGGCATGAGTGAAGAGGAACTGTTGGAATTAACGGCATATGCCGAATATCATTCCAATCATCCCATTGCTACATCTATTGAAACAGCATATGGAAAAGAGATTACGCCGGAACGCCTTGGTTTAGTGGAAGAAATAGCAGGCCACGGCATTCAGGCACAGATTGACGGTCGCACTGTTTATGCCGGCAACACAAAGTTAATGGAATTGAAGCAAATTTCGTTTGAACCTGTTCATGCAGTGGGCACAATTGTATATGTAGCGGTGGAACATCAATACGCAGGTTATCTTCTAATTACTGATGAAGTTAAAGAGGATGCCAAAGAGGCCATTGCAAAATTGAAACAGCTTGGTATTAAAAAGACAGTGATGCTGACAGGTGACCGCAAATCTGTAGCGGAACAAGTTGCCAATGAATTGGGTATTGATGAAGTACATTCTGATTTGTTGCCTGCTGACAAAGTGGAACAAATGGAACGTTTATTTGCAGAGAAATCCAAGAAGGGCAAGCTGGTGTTTGTGGGGGACGGCATTAACGATGCCCCTGTTCTTGCAAGAGCTGATATTGGTATTGCAATGGGTGCACTTGGTTCCGATGCTGCAATTGAAGCTGCAGATATTGTAATTATGAACGATAAGCCGTCTCGCATTGCAACAGTCATGGGCATTTCCCGAAAAACATTAAATATTGTCATACAAAATATTTCACTGGCATTTATTGTGAAGTTTGCCGCATTGGTATTGGGCGCTTTTGGTATGGCAACATTATGGGAAGCGGTATTTGCAGACGTTGGAGTTGCGGTATTGGCAATTTTAAATGCAATCAGAGCTTTAAGATATAAAGAAAAATAGAAAGAAGGGCTTACAGCAGCCCTTCTTTTTTTATGGATGATATAAATTAACACCTGTCCAAGTTTAGTGTTTTATTGCATATATATCTGATACGAAAAAATCAGTTCTGTATTAGGTAGCTTGTCATATTCCAATATTTGCCACATATACTAGAAACAAGTATAGGAAACAGGAGAGTGATGAGATGGGCAATACAATCCATTATTTTATCAATACAAACAGTTCAAAAGGATTTGTCAGTTTTTTTAAATCCAATTTTGAACCTCTGGAACGGGTTATTAAGTTGGACAACTATCCAACTGCAATTGTAGAAGAATTAATAGGAAAAGCCAGTTCCATTGCAACAGAAAAAGGTTATCAGCAGGAAATTATTCACAGTTGTATTGATAATAGTATAGAGGGAATCATTTTACCTCAGTTAAAAACAGGCTTATTAAATATCCCTGCGTACATTGACTACGGATATTCCGTTTACAAACTGATGGATAATGAGACTGTGCAGGATATGCAGGAAGCATTAACAAAATCTCATGAATATTTTGCAAAAGCATTAAAGATACATGATGACTGGGAAAAAATCTATATTACCAATATGAATTTTGCTAAGATGAACCAGTTGACTTCCGATACTATATTAAAAATTTTGGGCGGACATACACAAAATAAAAAGGGCAGCAGTGTCAACCGCTTATTCGGTGCTTCTACTATCCACGGACCGATTGATTATATAGAAAATATTACTGCTGATATTGAAAAGAGATATTTTATAAAAGGCAGACCGGGTACGGGAAAATCCACATTTTTGAAAAAGATTGCGGAACGTGCCATGATAAACGGTTATCATGTTGAAATCTATCATTGTGCGTTTGACCCTAACAGTTTAGATTTGGTTGTGATTCGCGACTTAGGCATCTGCTTGTTTGATAGCACATCGCCACATGAATATTTTCCATCACGTGATAGTGACGAAATTATAGATATTTATCAGGAAGCAGTAAAAGAACATACGGATGAGGAACATAAAGAGCAAATTGCACAGCTGCAAAAACAATACAAAGAAACGGTAGCGCAAGCGATAGAATGTATCAATAAAGCAAACCGTTATCATCAAATATATCAGGAAGATGTATTAAGTAAAATCAACAATGTTAAGTGCAAGCAATCAATGAATAAGGCAATAGTAAAATTACTGAAAATAAAATAATTTCTTAAAATTATTGCTTGTCCGAGAACTCAGACATAACATTGTTGATTTTAAATAGAAATATTTTTATTTTATATTTTGTTATAGATAAATGGATAAAAGTTAGAAAAGAAGGTATAAAGATAAACAAAAATATTGAAAAAAAGCAAAAAAAGGAATACAATATATTCCGTAGTATTAGGGACTGCAATAAACACTTTATATTTGATATAAAACAAAAATATAATGTTTTTTTAACAAATGTCCTGTTATTTAAAAAAAGACACGCTTACTGTTTTTTGTGCAATTTAGACAAATGCTGTTTTATTTCTAGAAATTGGATAAAGAAATATTTCCCAGCACTGGAATCGCCAGGGGGTGTCTTTTTATTATGCTTTAAGCCGAAAAAAGTATTCAAAAGCCCTATTTCATTAATGCAATATTCATAATTTACAATTATGAAGAAAAATTTTTATGCGTTTAGACCATTTGTTGTTTCTTAACGAAAAAAAGTTGACAATAAGGCGAAATTGTTATACAATGTGTTCGTAGCTTAGAAGCTTTTAAATTAGTAAACAAAAGCGTTCTTAATTACTCATTTTAAGACGTTTTTTTTGTTTAAATTTTTCGACAGAAATAGGAGGTTATCAGAAATGAAATTAACACCAAGAGAACTCGAAAAGTTGCAAATGCACTGCATTGGCAAACTAGCTGAAGAAAGAAAAGCAAGAGGGGTAAAACTTAACTACGTTGAGACTATTGGCTATCTTTGCGCTCAGCTACATGAACTTGCAAGAGACGGCAAGACTGTTGTTGAACTAATGCAATTGGGTACAAAAATGTTGACTAGAGCTGACGTTATGGAAGGCGTTCCAGAGATGATCCACGACGTTCAAATCGAAGCTACATTCCCAGACGGCACAAAACTAGTTACAGTACACAATCCAGTTCAATAATTTAAAGAGAGGGGATTAGAAACATGCGTATCGGAGAAGTTATTCCAGTAGAGAGAGAAATCGAACTTAACGCGGGCAAAAAAACTGTCCAAGTTAAAGTTGTTCACACAGGCGATAGACCAGTTCAAGTGGGCTCTCATTTCCACTTCTTTGAAGTAAATAAAATGCTTCAGTTTGACAGAGCTGCTGCATTTGGCTTCCGTCTAGACGTTCCATCCGGAAATGCTGTTAGATTTGAGCCAGGTGAAGAGAAAGTTGTTACTTTGGTAGAATTGGGTGGCAACAAACGTTCCTTTGGTCTAAACAACTTGACAAATGACCAAGCAGTTCCTGCAAACCTAGACAAAGCTATGAACAATGCTAAATTGAAAGGCTTTGTAAAATAAGAATATTTTATTCACATAAGGAGGTAATGAGATCATGAAAATTTCTGGACAACAATATTCAATGATGTACGGCCCAACTGTTGGTGACAAAGTTAGATTGGCTGATACAGATCTTATCATCGAAGTAGAAAAAGACTACACCGTATACGGTGATGAATGTAAATTCGGTGGTGGTAAAACACTACGTGACGGTATGGGACAATCTGTTAACACAACAAGTGCTACAGGTGACCTAGACCTAGTTTTGACAAATGCTCTTGTTGTTGACTACACAGGCATTTTCAAAGCTGACATCGGTATCAAAGATGGCGTTATCGCTGGTATCGGTAAAGCTGGTAACCCAGATATTATGGATGGCGTAACACCAGGCATGGTTGTTGGTGCTTCTACTGAAGCTCTTGCAACAGAAGGTATGATCGTTACAGCTGGTGGTATTGATACTCACATCCACTACATCTGCCCACAACAAGTTGATACTTCTCTATTCAGCGGTATCACAACAATGGCAGGTGGCGGTACTGGTCCTAACGACGGTACAAACGCTACAACATGTACTCCTGGTCCTTGGAACCTAGCTATGATGCTAAAAGCAGCTGAAGAGTATCCAATGAACCTACTATACTACGGTAAAGGTAACTGCTCTGCTCAAGGTTCTTTGGAAGAGCAAATCTTGGCTGGTGCAGCTGGTCTAAAAATCCACGAAGACTGGGGTTCAACTCCAGCAGTTATCGATTCTTGCTTAACTGCAGCTGATAAATATGACGTTCAAGTTGCTGTTCACACAGATACATTGAACGAAGCTGGTTGTGTTGAAGATACTATGGATGCTATCGCAGGCAGAACAATGCATACATTCCATACAGAAGGCGCAGGCGGCGGTCACGCACCTGACATCATCAAAGTTGCTGGTTTCCCAAATATCTTGCCAGCATCTACAAACCCAACAATGCCATACACAGTTAACACTTTGGATGAGCACTTGGATATGTTGATGGTTTGCCACCACTTGGATAACAGAATTCCTGAAGACGTTGCTTTCGCTGACTCCAGAATTCGTCCAGAAACAATCGCAGCTGAAGACGTTCTACATGATATGGGTGTATTCTCCATCATGTCTTCTGACTCTCAAGCTATGGGTCGTCCTGCTGAAGTTATTACAAGAACATGGCAAGCAGCTCACAAAATGAAAAAACAACGTGGTAAATTACCAGAAGATGCTGAAGGTAATGATAACTTCCGTGTAAAAAGATATGTTTCTAAATACACAATCAACCCAGCTATTGCACAAGGTATTTCTCATGTTGTAGGTTCTGTTGAAGTTGGTAAATTTGCTGACTTAGTTGTATGGAGCCCAGCATTCTTCGGCGTAAAACCTGAGATCATCATCAAAGGCGGCGCTGTAACTGCTTCCAGAATGGGTGACGCTAACGCTTCTATCCCAACTGTACAACCAATCATCTACAAACACATGTTTGGCGCACACGGTGCTGCTAAATATGATACATGCATCACTTTCGTATCTCAAGCTTCTCTAGATAACGGCATCAAAGAGAAATTGGGTCTACAAAAGAAAGTTGTTGCTGTTAAAGGCTGCCGCAACATCGGCAAAAAAGATCTTAAATTCAACGATGCAACTCCAGAGTTGACAGTTGATCCAGAAACATATGTAGTTAAAGCTGATGGCGTTCTACTAACTTGCGAAGTTGCTAAAGAACTACCATTAACACAACTTTACTACCTATTCTAATTTTAAGTTTCAAACTTAAGATTAATGACGTAATGTAGTTATGTGGTTTTGTAACCACTATGGCCCAACTACATAGTAGTTGCTTTTCCAAATAGATAATAGCGTATAATGTTTCAATTATACGCTATTATATTTGGTTGATGTGGGGGCACTTATTATGGGCATAACAGAACCATTTGCTGACGATTGACAGCTGAGGTTCACCATTGCTGTATTAGGAGAATTTAAATATGTTATGTGAACAAATATTGGGAACTTTAAGTGATGAGCAATTTAAAAACTTGAAGGTTGATTATGTAGATATTGAATGGCATGAAGCTTTCAAAAAGTTACATAAGAAAAAAACTCAAGAAGGTCGTGACCTTGGTATCTCACTGGGAAATGAGATTTTAACCAGAGGTTTAAATCAGGATGACGTGCTTGGTGTTGATGGCGATACTGTTATTGCTGTAAACATTCCTGCTTGTGAGGCTTTAGTTATGACAGTGGACAACGATGTTCGCATGGTTGCTAAAGTATGTTACGAAATTGGAAACAAACACGCTACACTTTTTCGAGGCGAAGGTGACTACCAGTTTATTACTCCACTAGACCTTCCAATAAAAGCGCTGATGGAAAAACTAGGCGTTAAAGTTGAACGCAAAACAGTTAAATTCGACTTTAAGAAGAAAATTTCTTCCTCAATTAACGCACATACGCATTAATCAATGAAGTTAAATCCGCCATCATTTTTCAGCGACAAAATGATGGCGGTATTTCTTTGTCGCTAAATAACTGCGGAGAGAAAAAGCATGAACGAAAATCAACTATTTATTCTGTTACAAGTTAATGACGCGTTGTTTCCAATCGGCGGTTATTCTCACTCTTATGGTTTAGAGACTTATATTCAAAAGAATATTGTTAATAGTGGGGAAACTGCATTGGCTTTTATGAAAAGCAGCATTAAAAATAGCTTCTTATACTCTGAATTGCTTCCTGCTCGTCTTGCTTATGAGTATACAAAAGAGGACAAGCTGGATAAAATTGTAGAGTTGGAAGAGATTGTTGAGGCAAGCAAGTCTCCGGTTGAGATTCGTGCTGCTGCACAGAAGCTTGGCTCTAGATTTGTAAAAACCGTTATTAGCATGAATGTAGATTACATCTCTGATGTATTTGCACGTTATGTTGAAAAAGTAAAACAACCAACTTATGCAATTGCTTATGGTGTATTTTGCGCTGCTGTTGGTATTGATATGAGACGTGCCATGGAATCCTTCTTATACACAAATACTTCCGGTAAGGTTGTTAGCTGTGTTAAAACGATTCCTCTAAGTCAGACCCAGGGACAACAAATTCTAAAAGAATGTCATAAAACATTCACTGAAGTTTTAGACCGTCTTGAGTCATTGACAGAACGAGAACTTTGTCGTTCAACACCTGGTTTTGATGTTCGCTGCATGCAGCATGAAACTCTATACAGCAGACTTTATATGTCTTAATGGATTTTAGGAGGAAATAAACTATGGCTTACAAAAAAATTGGTGTTGCCGGTCCGGTTGGTTCCGGTAAAACTGCCCTTATTGAAGCAGTAACTCGCGAAATGGCTAGCTCTTACAGCATTGGTGTTATTACAAATGATATTTACACCAAAGAAGATGCTGAGTTCCTTGCAAAGAACAGCGTTATGCCAAGAGACAGAATCACTGGTGTTGAAACTGGTGGCTGCCCTCATACTGCTATCCGTGAAGATGCATCTATGAACTTGGAAGCAGTAGATGAGTTAGTAGATAAATTCCCTGATATTGAGCTTGTATTTATTGAAAGCGGCGGTGACAACTTGTCTGCAACATTTAGCCCAGAGCTAGTTGATGCTACCATCTTTGTTATTGACGTTGCTGAAGGTGATAAAATTCCACGTAAAGGTGGCCCGGGTATTACTCGTTCCGATTTATTGGTTATCAATAAAATCGAATTGGCTCCTTATGTAAACGCAAGCCTTGAAGTAATGGAGAGAGACTCTAAGAAAATGAGAGGCGACAAACCTTTTATTTTTGCTAATGTTAGAAGCCACGAGGGCGTAGATAAAATCATTGATTGGATTAAATCTGACGTTCTACTTGAAGACTTAAAATAATTCAGGGAGAAAAGATATGGAAAACACATCGAAAAACAATTATGCTAAGACTTGTGTTTTAAACGTAACTGCTGATGTTAAGGACGGGAAAAATTACGTTAGTGATGTTTATTTCACTTCCCCTTTTAAAGTTATGAAACCGTTTCATCTTAACAAGAATTATATGACTGTTATGATGCAAACTGCTTCTGCTGGTATCTTAAAAGGCGATACTCAAGAACTTAATTTTGATATCCGTGACAATGCAAGTATGGAGCTCGTTTCCCAATCCTATGAAAAGCTTCACAAAATGGATGGTGGTAATGCTCGCAGAGACTGCACCATTAAAGTAGGTAAAAATGCACTGTTTAAATACAGCCCGCTTCCTACCATTCCATTTTATGATTCCGGATTTGACAGCACAATTCATGCTGAACTTGCGGACGATACTTCTAAGTTAATTCTTATGGAAATTTTAACTAGTGGTAGAGTTGCTTACGGTGAAACATTTGAATACAGGTATTATAATTCTCTTATCACAGTTCGTAAGGCAGGTAAGTTGATTTATAATGATAATACCATGTTCGATCCCTCCGAAGGCGAGATGAACAATATTGGTGTATATGAAGGTTATACTCATATGGCTAACCTATTGTTCTTTAATATGCAAGACAAAGCTTCTAATCTTGATCTAATTCGAGAAATCATTGATAACACTCCTAATGTAACGGGTGGCGCATCCATTATTCAGAGTGGAGACACCTCTGTCAAATTATTAGGCAAAACTGCTCAAGAGCTATACGATCTTTGCGAAAAGATTGCAAAAGCTATCTTGGATTAATAAATAAAGCAGATACTTTGTATATAAAGTATCTGCTTTATATTTTTTACTCTATTAAGAGTGATTAGTGAAATAATTCAGAGAGTAATTCTTTATCGTCTGTTACACTGGCCAATAGAATACTATAAATACGTTGTGGATTTTCATGAAATTTTTCTTTTACCATGCGTGCCTGATATATGTCCGGAACATATATTTTAAAAGACATTAAATCCATTTCTCCGCCGGAAATATGGCATTCTACCTGATAACCTTGTTTTGTCTCAATAATGTCAACGTGGTTTTCTTTTTCTCGTTTTGCCTTGGCCAATAATTTAAATGCAGCTGATACTGCGCAATCCCTGACAGATATGGGAAGGGTACTGTCAAGCTGTTTGGCTATGTTGCGTGTAATATCGTTACAGATGACACAATCTTCTTTTTCATTTAATTGGTTAAAAGATACAGTGTCAATAGTACCTTTTTGAATCATTTCTGAAAGGGAATCCATTACTTCAAAATAATTGGCAAGGCTATTTTCCTGCATAATTTGCACAATATCTTGTTTGGAGAGTGGAGCATTAATACTGGAAAGCAGATAGCAAATTAAAAGACGTATGTCATTTTTTACTCTCAATCCTCCCGGTTCTACACCGCCGGTTAATGCATCAAAATCCATAAAATCACCTCCATATTCTATATTATCATAAATTTAGTAATAGTTCAAAGGCTTTCTATTAACATCATACATAGAGATTGAGTAGTTTTCTCTTACTTTTAGATAACATGTTTTTATCATGACAAAAAAGAGCTGAACATAATAATTTTATTATGTTCAGCTCTTTTTATTTTTCAATTGAAAACGTTGGCGGGTAAGGTCTTCTTTCATCAGTTGTAAAACAACACTTTTCGTTGTTGGAGAAATTGCACGATAAAATGCAATGAATTGTTTTTCATCTCCTGATAAATTATAAATAAAACTGTCATTAGAAGTAATATCTTTGCTTTTTGATGCAGCAGGGGCATACTTCGCATCATGTAATTGGTGAGTTGTTGAGTTTTCTTGTCCCAATAGCTCCTCAATCCCTACGCAAAACACATTGGATAACGTGATTAATGTTGCAATATCAGGTGAAGTTTTTTCAGTTTCATAATAGGAGTAAGTAGAACGATCAACATTTAGAATATTGGCCATATGCTGTTGTGTATAGCCAAATTTTTCTCTCAGCATACGTAATTTTTTGCCTATTTTTATGCTGGCCATTTTACTCCTCCTTCCTGAAATCTTTCTTCGTTTTCCATTATAGAATGGTGAGAATTTTCCTTGAAATTTATGTGATTTTTATTCACCATATAGTCATTTTTTACATGTTTTTTTGTCTGAATTGCAAATGATATGACGTTAAATCACTTGACTACATTCGCATATTCCCGTATAATACGATATGATAGGATAGTTATACACGGATGGGGGAGAGTAAATGAAATATATTGTGATATTAGGCGATGGTATGGCTGATTTGCCGGTAAAAGAATTGGGGGATAAAACTCCTTTGGATTGTGCAAAGCATCCGAATATGGATTTTATTGCAGCGAACGGTATTTGTGGACTGGCAAAAACTGTGCCGCAAGGAATGCCCCCGGGAAGTGATACTGCAAATCTTTCTGCAATGGGATATGATCCAAAAGTATATTACACAGGACGTTCTCCGTTAGAAGCAGTTAGTATGGGTATTGACCTATCTTTAACAGATGTAACTTATCGCTGTAATACAGTTACTTTGTCAGATGATGAAAACTACGAGGACTGTACCATGGTCGATTACAGTGCGGGAGAAATTACCACAGAGGAATCTTCACAAATCATTCGTGATTTAAATGAACAGTTTCATAATGAATATTTAACGTTATATCCCGGTATTAGCTACCGTCATTGTTTGGTATTGAAAGATGCAAAGGATGGTGCGCAAACAACCCCGCCTCATGACATTTTGGATAAGAATATTCGTGATTATTTACCTAAAGGTCAAAACTCAGAATTATTGCTGGATATGATGAAGCGTTCCAGAGAGTTTCTGAAAGACCATCCGGTAAATCAAAGCCGTATAAAGCGCGGATTGCCTCCGGTATCCTCCGTATGGTTTTGGGGCGAAGGCAGAAAGCCAAATTTAACACCGTTTGAGGAAAAATACCATGTAAAAGGCAGCGTGGTTTCAGCAGTGGATTTAATCAAAGGAATTGGCATTTGTGCAGGTTTAAACAGCATCGATGTAGAAGGTGCAACCGGTACCGTTCATACAAATTTTGAGGGTAAGGCACAAGCAGCCATAGATGCGTTGAAAAATGGAAGTGATTTTGTTTACGTACATTTAGAGGCGCCTGATGAGTGTGGTCACCAGCATGATATTGACAACAAAGTACGTTCCATTGAATTGATTGACGAAAAAATTATTGCTCCAATTATGAATGCTATGAAAGAAGCAGGGGAAGACTTTAGCATTATGGTGTTGCCGGATCACCCTACTCCATTAAATTTAAGAACACATACATCTGATCCTGTTCCATTTGCTCTTTATAGAAGCAATGCGCCGCAACAAAATGGGGTTACCGCATATAATGAGAAAACAGCAGAATCTACAGGTGTATATGTAGAACAAGGTTATCAATTAATGGGAATGTTAATTTCAGAAAGTTAAATATGAAAAGAAGGTAGATACCTTCTTTCTTATGCTACTATGGCTCAGTTGGTAGAGCAGCTGATTCGTAATCAGCAGGCCGCCGGTTCAAGTCCGGCTAGTAGCTCCAGACGAAAGCCTCGAGGCACAAAGTTGTGTTCGGGGCTTTTATTTATGGTTTTGCACTTGTATTTATTGTGATATCCTATTTTGTAGTGTAAATCCGTCAGGCAGAGTTTGGATATAGCATATATCCAAACCTGGTCTTTTTCATTGTTGTGTAAGGTCAAGCAGAATCATTGGCACGCAATTTTGAAATATTATCTGCCACTTTATTATTTTCCGTTTGAAATCAATTTTTTGTGGATTTGAACATTTCCATTACGGTACACATTTCTACCTGCTGAATACCTATTTTTGAAAAATAAAGTAAACAGAATTCATAGATGATAATTTTATAAAGGCATGATAAGACTGTAATCTTATCTGATAGAAATGGTTATCATTTTTTATAGATATTTCTTTCGTTTTTCAAGTTTTATATGTGTGTTATCACCATTTTTATTTTCTGTGTAAATGACTGAAATATACACGGAACTTCTATTCAGATATTACGGTTACATCATTACAATGTCGTAACATTAAATTAACAGAATTTATGAGGCTGAGTGTTTTGAGGCACTGCAACTGAAACTTAAATACAGATTCATAGGATAATACATTTTAAGAATGTTACAAAAAATTCATAGTGAGAAATTACGTTGCAATTTTTTATGTTATAACAACCTTGTAACAGCAACAAAATAAATATTGAAAGGAACGTCTTTCCATATTCAAAATTTTTGCTGTTAAAAGAATGTTTTAGCGGTTATCAGTTGAAAATTGCAACGCAATTTTCTTTATGCTATAATGCCCATAGAGGGTGATCGTATGAAAATACAATATCAATACCAAACCGATTTGGGTATGTTATACATCGTTCAAGAAGACGATGCAATTGCAGAAGTAGGAATACTACAGCCCAATCAAATCATTCCATATGAAACAAAGGAAACGTCTCTCATTCAAAATGCTTACCAACAATTAAAGGAGTATTTTCAGGGGGAACGGCAAACTTTTCAATTACCTTTAGCGCCGAAAGGAACTCCATTTCAACAAAAAGTATGGAACACATTACAAACTATTCCTTACGGTGAAACATGGAGTTACTTACAAATGGCAAAAGCAATTGGCAATCCAAAAGCTTGTCGTGCAGTAGGTATGGCAAATCATCGTAATCCAATTGGCATTATCATTCCTTGTCATAGAGTCATTGGTTCCAATGGAGATTTAGTAGGTTATGCCAGCGGACTTGATATGAAACGCTATTTATTGAATTTAGAAAAAGAAACGTTGTTAAAACAAAAAAAGAAATAAGATATTAGGAGATTTGAATTATGCTTCAAATAGGATGTCATTTATCTTCCTCAAAAGGTTTTTTGCATATGGGGAAGGAAGCATTATCCATTCATGCAACTACATTTCAATTTTTTACGAGAAATCCGCGCGGCAGTAAAGTAAAAGCGTTAGATATAGATGATATCAATGCACTGCTGAAATTAATGGATGAACATGAAATCAAACATGTGGTTGCCCATGCACCGTATACATTGAATCCTTGTTCCGCAACAGAACGAACTAGAGAATTTGCATTGGAAACAATGCAGGATGATTTAATGCGTTTGGACTACTTACCCAACCAGTTTTATAATTTTCATCCTGGCAGCCATGTAGGACAAGGAGTAGAGGAAGGCATTCGCCAAATTATTGAAGTGCTGAATATCATTTTAAGACCCGAACAAAAAACAACTGTCCTGTTGGAGACGATGTCAGGAAAAGGCAGTGAAGTGGGAAGTCATTTTGAAGAATTGCGTCAAATCATTGATGGCGTTACATTGAAAGACAAAATAGGAGTTTGTTTGGACACCTGCCATGTGTATGATGCGGGTTATGATATTGTCAATAACTTAGATGGTGTTCTTGAGGAGTTTGACCGTATTGTTGGATTGAAACGTCTGCATGCCATTCATTTAAATGACAGTAAAAATCCGTTTTGCAGTCACAAAGACAGACACGCAAAAATAGGTGAAGGTTCTATAGGCTTGGAGGCGATTATAGCAATTATCAATCATCCCAAATTATGTCACTTGCCATTTTGTTTGGAAACGCCCAATGAATTGGATGGCTATGCGAAAGAGATTGCCTTATTAAGGGAGCATTACAAATATTAACAGGATGATACTGTGTTGTATTTAACTGATAGCTAAAAATATATCTTGGTTACATTGCATAAAGAAAGAATCGCTCATAAAAAAAGAGGTTCTTTCTTTTTTATATCTCCAATATAAAAGCTGAGTATTATTATATCAGTTCATATTTTGTGTTTGACTTATGTTAAGAATAATAACATTTTTGTTATTTATGACAGCTGTTATAAATAACAGAATAATACTATGTACAAGGCTTATGAAAACAAAATATATTGTTTATCATTTCTTTCTCATGTTTGATTGCAGGCGGTAACCTCAAACAGGTAAGGGAAGTATTTGAAACATATAACATAGTTACTCTAAAGCAAAAATACTGTTCCTTATTTTAATTTTTTATTCATAAATTGATGTAAATGTTAACTTATTTAAAGGTATCTGTTTATCGCAGGCAGTGATGGATAAATATCAAAACTTATCTTTAAAAATAAATGAAATCACGAGAAAATAAAAGATTTCAAAAGAAAACATCAGTTAAATTAAAAATATGTTAAAATAACCGTATTAATAGAGAATCTTCCTATGTATATTGACTTTTTTATTATTTTCATATATTATCATGGTTGAGGTATTTCATTGAAAGGTAGTGATGTTTGGGTTGGAAAATAAGCTGACTTTATACGGCTTTAACAACCTCACCAAAACACTTAGCTTTAACATCTATGATGTATGCTATGCAAAAAGTGAGCGAGCCCAAAAAGATTATGTTGCTTACATTGATGAGCAATACAATTCTGAAAGATTAACCAGAATTTTGTGTGATGTTACTGAGATTATCGGCGCGCATGTGCTGAATATCAGCAAACAAGATTATGAGCCCCAGGGTGCAAGCGTAACACTTTTAATCAGTGAAAACGATATGCCCGAAGAGATGATGGACAAGTCTTGCAACCATGGGCACCTTGCTTCACGTGATACTGTTTTGGCACACCTTGACAAAAGTCATGTTACGGTGCATACGTATCCGGAATATCATCCGGATAACTCTATTTCTACATTTCGTGTGGATATTGATGTTGCAACTTGCGGGGAAATTTCTCCGCTAAATGCATTGGACTATTTAATTGGCAGTTTTGATTCCGATATCATTACTGCCGATTACCGCGTGCGTGGATTTACACGTGACAATCATGGAAATAAATTATTTATTGACCATGATATTACTTCCATTCAAGATTATATCTCCACAGAAACACTGCAAAAGTATGACGCAATTGATATTAATGTGTATCAGGCGAATTTGTTTCATACTAAACTGCTGATAAAAGAAATAGAATTGCAGAATTATCTGTTTAATACAGATGTTTACGAATTATCTCCAAAAGAACGTTTGGCCATTACTGACCGCCTGCGCAGAGAGATGATTGAGATATTCAGTGGAACCAATGTGTACAAGTAGGAGGATTGTGCTATGAACTTATCAGACCAAAGCAGAGCCCCTATTTTTGAGGCATTAGAGCGCTATAAATCTATGCGCATTGTTCCGTTTGACGTACCGGGACACAAAAGAGGAAAAGGAAATCCGGAATTGACAAAATTTTTGGGTGAGAAATGTTTAACGGTAGACGTAAATTCTATGAAACCGTTAGATAATTTGTGTCATCCGGTTTCCGTAATTAAAGAAGCAGAAGAATTGGCAGCTCGTGCTTTTGGCGCGCAGCATGCCTTTTTTATGGTTAACGGTACTACTTCCGCCGTACAAAGTATGATTATGAGTGTATGTAAACGCGGGGATAAAATTATCATGCCGCGCAATGTACATCGCAGTGCCATTAATGCACTGATTATAAGCGGTGCGGTTCCTGTTTATGTCAATCCAAGTATCAATAAACAGTTGGGTATCCCGCTGGGAATGTCTGTGGCAGATGTGAAAAAAGCCATTGAGCAGAATCCGGATGCGAAGGCAGTGTTGGTTAACAATCCCACTTACTATGGTATTTGTTCCGACTTGAGAACCATTACGAAGCTGGCTCATCAGCATGGAATGAAAGTATTGGTGGACGAAGCTCACGGTACCCACTTTTATTTTGGCGAAAATCTTCCTGTATCTGCTATGGCGGCCGGTGCAGATATGGCAGCTGTCAGCATGCATAAAACAGGAGGTTCTTTGACGCAGAGTTCGTTTTTACTCAGCAATCATCCTGACTTGCATCAAGGGTATATACGCCAAATTATTAACTTAACGCAGACCACAAGCGGTTCTTATTTGCTGCTGTCTTCATTGGATTTGTCCAGGCGTAATTTAGCGCTGCATGGCAAAGAAATCTTTGCAAGGGTAAAAGAATTGGCGCAATATGCACGGGAAGAAATCAATAAACTGGGTGGATTTTATGCCTTTTCATCCGAATTAATTGACGGCGATGCTATTTTTGATTTTGATACAACAAAACTTTCGGTCCACACAAGAGATATTGGTCTTGCAGGTATTGAAGTGTATGACCTGCTGAGAGATGAATATGATATTCAAATTGAATTTGGAGATATTGGCAACATACTCGCTATTATTTCTGTAGGAGATAACATGTTTGTAATGGAACGTCTTATCTCTGCTATGGCGGAAATTAAGCGTATTTATCAAAAGGATAAAGCGGGTATGTATGACCATGAATATATCAATCCGGAAGTTGTTATGACACCTCAAGAGGCATTTTATGCAGCCAAGCGTGCCATGCCAATTGAGCAAAGTGCAGGACAAATTTGCAGCGAGTTTGTTATGTGTTATCCTCCTGGTATTCCAATTTTGGCTCCGGGAGAGCGCATTACACAGGAGATTCTGGATTATATTGCATATGCGAAAGAAAAAGGATGTTTTTTAACAGGTACGGAAGATATCCATATAGAAAACATTAACGTGGTAGGTGAAAACTAGTGGAAGCAAAAGGTTTGGATTTGTGGTATACGGAGGAACATTCCAAAGAAGCAAAATTTTCAATTAAAGTGCTGAGACAATTATATTCTGTGCAAAGCCCTTTTCAAAAAATAGATATTTTGGAATCAGAAGAATTCGGCCGTTTTTTTACTTTGGACGGCTATATGATGGTGACAGAAAAAGACGAATTTATTTACCATGAAATGATTGTTCATGTGGCTATGGCTACCAATCTGAATATAAAAAAGGTACTGGTAATTGGCGCAGGTGACGGCGGTACTGTACGTGAATTGACACGTTATCCAACGATTGAACACATTGATATGGTGGAAATTGATAAAATGGTTGTTGACGTATGTAAAGAATTTTTACCGCAAACAGCCTGTAAGCTGGATGACCCAAGGGTTCACCTCTATTTTGAAGATGGTTTGCGATATATTCGCTCCAAAGAAAATGAATATGATTTAATCATTGTAGATTCCACAGACCCATTCGGTCCGGGGGAAGGATTATTTACCAAAGAGTTTTACGGAAACTGCTTTAAAGCACTGACGGAAGACGGTATTTTGGTCAATCAGCATGAAAACGCATATTATACTTCTTTTGCTCAGTCCATGCGTCGTGCGCATTGTCGTATTGTCAATCTGTTTCCGATTTGTAAGGTATATCAAGCGCATATTCCAACCTATCCGTCCGGTCATTGGTTGTTTGGCTTTGCCTCCAAAAAATATGACCCGGTAGCAGACTTAAAGGCAGATGCATGGAACCAACTTGGTATTTATACCCGCTATTATAATACGGATTTACATCGCGGCTGTTTTGCACTGCCCACCTATATCAATGAATTATTGGAGCGTGACCTATGAAACCGAATATAGAAACCTTCATTGGCTGTGACAATTCTTATGAAGAATCCAAAATCGTTTTGTTTGGTGCCCCGTTTGATTCCACAACGTCCTTCCGTCCGGGAACTCGCTTTGCCAGCAAAGCAATGCGAAGTGAATCATTCGGCATTGAAACTTACAGTCCGTATCAGGATGGAGATTTAGAAGATTTTGCTGTTTTTGATTCCGGTGATTTGGAATTGCCTTTTGGTAATACGCAACGTGTCCTTGACCAAATTGAAGAACATACCGCTGAGATTTTAAAAGACGGTAAAATTCCTTGTATGATTGGCGGTGAACATCTTGTTACATTGGGAGCAATGCGTGCGGTAGTAAAGCAATACCCTGATGTTCACGTGATTCACTTTGACGCACATGCCGATTTACGTGAGGATTATTTGGAGGAACGTTTTTCTCATGCTACAGTACTGCACCGTGTGTGGGATTTGGTTGGTGATGGAAAAATATTTCAATTTGGTATTCGTTCCGGGGACCGTTCGGAATTTGTTTGGGCAAAAGACCACGTATTTACCAATAAATTTAATTTTCATGGTCTGAAAGAAATTGTGAATCAGTTACAAGGAAAACCTGTTTATTTTACATTGGATCTTGATGTATTGGATCCATCCGTCTTTCCGGGTACAGGTACGCCTGAAGCGGGAGGCGTTTCATTTCAGGAACTTCTGGAAGCGATGATTCAGGTGTCCCATTTAAATATCGTTGGTTTTGATGTAAATGAACTCAGTCCCGTGTATGACCAAAGCGGTAGTTCTACAGCAATGGCATGTAAAGTGCTACGGGAATTGCTCATTGCTGTTATGAAAAATAGGGCGGAATAACCCTCATGATTTTTCTGAGGATTGCTCTTGTTTTATCATAAAGCTAGACTAAAAAAGTATATAAAATAAAAATTTAAATTTTCTATATTTTTAGCATTTTAATGAATGGTTTATGCAAAAATATCAAAAATTAAACAGTTTTGGTTAAATTTATATACAAATTTTTATTACCATTCCTATTGCAATTATAGAATTTTCGTGATAAAATTTGCACATGCAATTTGGACCGAAACAACTCTGTCTTTGAAGAGTATGTAAACACGTTTCACTTTTAAAAAGCGTAAACGCGCAGCAAAAAAAGACAGAGCCATATCAGTGGCTTTTGAAAAACAAAAGTCACTTTTTTATTTTATCTATTTGTTGCGGTACAATTGATAAACGGCAAATTTTGTCGTCCAAAGCAAAAATTCAAGAAAGAATCTAGGTGAAATGTATGAATTTAGCAAGAAAAATTGCAAATGAATTTGGCAGAGGAATTGCTGCTGGATTTATTATCAGTTTTGGAGCAACGGTATACTTGATGATGGACAATAAAATTGTTGCGTCCTTTTTGTTCTGTTTTGGCTTATTTATCGTGAGCGAATTTGATTTAAATCTATACACCGGAAGAATCGGTTATCTGGCAACAGAACGTACCGGAGCCTATTTACGTTATGTTGCATTGGGACTAGTAGGAAACTTTGTAGGTATGTTAATTTCAGTCTCTATTTTGCAGCAAACAAGGCATGCAAATAAATTAATCGAAGCTGCTTCCTCTTCAGCCGCTTCCAGAGAAGGCGATAATTTATTAAGCCTCTTTCTTTTAGGTATTTATTGTGGTATTCTAATGTATATTGCAGTTGCTTGCTTTAGGAGAGGAAAAGCAAGAGGCGGCATTAATATTATGGGTTACTTGGGTATTTTCTTCTGTGTACCTTTGTTTATTCAAAGCGGTTTTGAGCATAGTATTGCGAATTTATACTGGTTTATGATGTCCGGAAAACAATGGACATTGTCCGGTTTATGGATTATGTTGGTTGTAATGGCCGGTAACGGTGTAGGCAGCATGGTTACAAGACTGGTTGACCACTACGTATTGGAAAGACCGCAGCAAAAAGCGCAGGCGCTTGCAGCAAAAGTAAACGCAGAAGAAAAAGACTCTGAATAAGGAGTTTTATTGTGAATATTAAAGTAAAAAAATTACGTGAGCAGGCAGTTTTGCCTCATAGAGCAACATCTGATTCAGCGGGAGCCGACCTTTGTGCTTGTTTGACGGAGCCTGTAACCATTGAGCCAAATCATACGGTGATGATTGGCACCGGTCTTGCCATAGAAGTCCCGTCGGGCTATGCTGCTTTTGTATATGGAAGAAGTGGTTTGGGGGTAAAACATAATATCACACCTGCCAATTGTGTAGGCGTGGTAGACGCCGATTATCGCGGAGAAATGATGGTTGGGTTGAAAAACAGTTCTGATAAAGCTTTTATTGTAAATCCCGGAGACCGTATTGCCCAAATGGTGATTGCACCTGTGGTAATGTCTACTTTTGAAGAGGCGGAGGAATTGTCTGACACAGACCGCGGTACAGGCGGTTTTGGAAGCACAGGTATTTCCTGATATCCGAGTATCTGAGCAGTTTAGCTATGGATTGAGATACATTTTGGCCTACAAAAAATATAAGACCAAGGAAACAGCAAAATGTCCTGTTTCCTCGGTCTTTTTTGTGTTTAGATGTAAGAAATAGTCGTAGAACGATTTTATTCATACTGATTTTGTTAAAATGCATTTGGAACTCCGCTGCTAAACTAGGAAAATACAGAGTGTTAACAAGGAAACTTATATTGGAACGATGATGGATATTATCTTAAGAATAAACATAGATTTTGCATTGGAATAGGATATACTTTTTATTTGATGTATCTATTTTAAATATAAAAAGGGGTTTCGTCCTACTATCATTTTTGAATGCTTTGTGTTATACTAAAGAAAAAATTGGTCGAAAAGAGGGAACGGCCGTGGAGATTATTTTGTGGATCATTGATTTATTAATACCTTCTGCATTTTTATTATTAGGTTTATACTTCACAATTGCTCCGGTAAAAGAACGTAATAAAACAAAAGGATACCGCACAAATCTTTCTTTAAAGACAGAGGAAACATGGAATTATGCACAGCGCATCTTTGCTGTAATATGGATGATATTTGGCGTATGTTTAGCCGGTTTGATTGTATTATGTAATTTTATCATCCCCATTTCTCATGAAGTACGTTCTGTAATATTTGTGGTTGCCAGCATCAGTGTAATGATGTGTTGCACCCCAATTACAGAAGGAATGATTAAACGGAAATTTCGTGGTCAATTGAACGGCCTGTAATGTTATAAAGGAGTATTGCGATGACAGACCAAGAACAATTTGAAGAAATTTTTACAACGTACATTACAAGACAGGGCAGCACAGAGTTACTGGAATGGATGAAAAAAACAGATTTTTTCACAGCACCTGCAAGTACGCGGTTTCATTGTGCTTGTAAAGGTGGTTTATTAAAGCACAGCATTAATGTGTACCGTGTACTGAGAGAACGTTACTTTGAAGAAGGGGACAGTGAAGAAAGCTTTGCCATATGCGGGTTACTGCATGATATTTGCAAAACTCAATTCTACAAAGAATCCACTCGAAACGTCAAAAATGAACAGACTGGTCAATGGGAAAAGCAGCCTTATTTTACGGTAGAAGATAGTTTTCCCTACGGACATGGCGAGAAATCTGTTTTTATGATTGAACGCTTCCTGCGCTTAAAAACTTCAGAAGCGGTTGCTATTCGCTGGCATATGGGCGGCTTTGATGATGCAGCTCGTGCCGGTAACTTTGCTATCAGTTTGGCATATGATAAATATCCGATTGCAGTGAAACTGCATTTGGCGGATTTAGAAGCGACTTATTTAAGAGAGAAAGGCACTTCTGACATTCCAAGAACATAAAAACAGCCACACTATCATAGTGTGGCTGTTTTTATTTATCGTTTTGTTCCAAAGAAAAATACAGCAAGTGTACCGGGACCGGAGTGAGAGCCAATAACGGGACCAATTGGGTTTATGATAATGTCTTTTACAGGGAGTTGTTTCCGAATCATATTTGCCAGCAATTCTGCATCTTCCGAACAATCCCCATGACTGATAAAAATGGTTTGCTCCGCGATATGTACCGCAGTTTGTTCTAATTTTTCTACCAATTGAGATAAAGAAGCTCTTCGACCTTTTATTTTGCCAACATTGACTAAATGGCCTGTATCGTCTACATGTAAGATTGGTTTCATACCTAAAAGAGAGCCAACAAATGCGACTGCGGGAGAAATACGACCACCACGTTTTAGATGATTCAAATCATCTACGGTAAACCAATGGCAAAGATGAAGCTTATTTTGTTCCATCCATTGATACACTTGTTCTATTGTTTTTCCGTTTTGTTTTTGTTGTACAGCATAATAGGTTAACATTCCCTGACCTAAAGAGGCGCTCAGGCTATCTACAATATAAATTTTGTTATTGGGATATTTGAGAACCAATTCTTTTGCGGCCATTTGTGCAGAAGCACAGGTGGTACTGAGAGCAGAAGAAAAACAGATACATAAAATATCTTTACCTTTTTTCAGAACCGGCTCCATGGCAGAGAGAAACGCATTCGTGTTTGCCGCAGAAGTGGTACATTGCGTTCCTTCGCGAAGCAGACGATAGAAATGAGAAGATGAAATATCCCGACCGTCCAAATAATTATAGTGTTCTTTTCCGTTAATTGTAAATGAAAGAGGCAGAACAGTTAATTCTAACTTATCGGCTAATTGTGCCGGTAAATCACAGCAAGAGTCTGTCATAATGATAAAATCGTTCATATATCGTTTCTCCATTCGAGTATTTCATTTTTATAGGCCATATTATATCATTAAAAGTATAAGATGTAAAATATATAAACTGATAATATATTATTAATAATTTGTAAATATAGTTTTTAAAACTATATTAATTTTTGTTTGGAATATCATTGACAGCAAAATAGGAATATGCTAAAATGACACAGGAATATGCGAGGGTGGCGGAATTGGCAGACGCGCTAGATTCAGGTTCTAGTGTTAGCAATAACATGTGGGTTCAAGTCCCATCCTTCGCACCATACGACTGACCTATAAGTGGTCATCAGTATAAAAGCAGGTTGGAATGTTCCAACCTGCTTTTATCAATTTTCTAATAATATCAATATAGTAATGACATTATTTTATATCTAATATGTTATGTTGAATGAAATTATTAACAACCACACACAACTGCTGGTAGTTCGTGATTAATTCGCATATTGCATGATAAGTTTTTTTGGTTGAAAGTCCTTTGGCGTTGTGGCTTACATATACACCTTCTTTATGTCTTTCTATATTCATCCCATAGTAAGATGATGATTTGTTGTGTACAAAATTATTTCGAATTTCGTTTACTTCTTGAAAGGCTTTAGAATCTTTAATTGTGTTGTATTCAATACTAAGTACACGAAGTTTATCTACTTGTTCCATTTTTTTGATTATTCGTTTGCGAGAAAGAGAATATTTTTCTCCCTTACTAAGATGAAATAAGTCGTTGAACATCTCCAGGTGCTTGTCAAAATATGAAATAAGATAAAGAGAAGCATCCTCTGCAAATGTATCAAACAATACTTTGTGTGCGCCCCTTTCAGATTGAAAATTTTCAATATCAATTATATCTAATGGATTCTGTTTATATTGATAATACATCAATAAAAGATGCATATCTAAGTGACTTCTAAAATTGTTTATATGATTACTCCATGCATGATATTGTTCAGCCAAGACATTAAACATCAATAAATCTGCATTGGTTACTCTTTTTAATAACAGTTTTTCCATGTTAAAAACTTTTTTTGCTTCGGCTCTCTGTTGAGGGTTAGGAAATCCAACATAATCGTATAAATTTAGATTGCTTTTTGTATTTTCATCCATGCGTATTCCTCCATAGCAGCAAACTGCTGTTTTGTCTTAAAGTATATCATGTATTTACAATACTTACAGTGTTATAAAGGGTATATTAGAAATAGTAGTATATGGATGATTTTATATCACACAACTGTCTACAAAGGATTATCGTTTGATGATAGGAGAATATTTATGATAAAAACATTAGGAAAAGTATTAACAATGGTTATCACAGGTATGATATTTACGTTTAGTCTATCAGGCTGTATTCCAGCTGGAAGTCATTCTCAATCAGAAGTATCTCAATCAGAGGTATCCCAGCCGGAAGCTTCTTTAGAAATCAGTTCTGCTGCGGAAACTTTTTCAGCAGAAGAGTTAGAAATTGCGAAAAATCAATTGCCTTCTGTTATAGCTATTCTAATCAATGCAACATTAAGTGAAGAACCTATCAAAGATGGTTCTCGTATGTCTATGGAGTCTATTTGGAGATTTATTTTTTCCATTACAAATTCTCAACAAGAAGGAAATCCGTATCCTCCAAGTTTATATAGAGAAGAAATCAATCAACCATATGCAGCAGGAGACGGTACGGAATATACGCTCGAATGCAAGTATCTTTCTATGGAACATGTTCAACAAATTGCGCATGAATTTTTCGGCGTAGATTCGTTTTATTATAATCAGTATTATGATAAAGAGAGAGGGGGATACGTCATTCTTCCTATGGACTTCCCTTACAATTTTACTTATAAAGATTTGGTTATAGAGGCTCAAACCAACGGTAATATTACTGCGGATTTTACATTAATGCCGAGCTATGATGAAACTTGGGATTATGGCAGATATCGTTATGAATTTCAACTGATACACGAAGATGACCGCACATTTATTCGATTTTTGCATTCCAAAAAAATATAATATATTCTATATATACTGATACAGTTGAAACATGATTTTTCTTGTTGTTTTAAGAGAATGGTTGACGGAATCTATTGTTTTATTTTATAATGCTTAGCAATAATGGGGTGTGATAATATGGAAAATCAAGTCCTGATAGGAAGAGTTATCGGTAAGCTTTCAAATCAAATATACAGGAATATAGCAATATCTTGTTCTTCCACAAATATGAGCGGTACACAAGGAAGGGTTTTACATTTTATTTTATCTAATAATGGGGATGTATTTCAAAAAGATATTGAATCAGAATTTAACTTGCGCCCGTCAACAGCCACAGGAATTTTAAAATTAATGGAGAAAAACGGTGTTATACGCAGAGAAAGTACTCCTTACGATGCCAGGTTAAAAAGGATTGTTATAACAGAAAAGGGTGCAGGGCTAAAAGAGCAGATTGCTAAGGATGTTGTCCATTTAGAAGAAACATTGATGCTTGGAATTTCTCAAGATGATTTAAATGTTTTTCTAAAGGTCTTAAATCAAATGTTAAAAAATTTAGAGGAAGAAGCCTCATTTTAGATATATCTTAATTGATATATAGAAAGAGTCGTATTTTATTGCTATATATAAGAAAATAACAATGAACTGAAAGAATAGATGATTTTATCTTTTTTGAAAAAGAATATTTTTAATTTTCTGCCTATAAAAAAAGTCCGTTTCAAACGGACTTTTTTTAGCTCTAAGATTATTCAGCACTGTACATAGTGCTTGTAAAATAAATTATTTCACCCATTTTGTAATTATTTTAATCAAGAATTTTCCCTACCGGAAACAGCCATCTGAATAAAAGGCGCATCAAAGGGTTACAGACCAAAATCATTAATGGTAAGGCTATACACCAGTTAATAGGAATGTGATGAATCCAAGTGGTCCAAATTTCACTGCTAAATCCTACTGTAAGCAATGCGCCATAAAAGGATTCTAAAATTACCATAAGTGATACTGTGAAAAGTTGGAACAATACTGTAAACATCCAAGGTTTCATCCAAGGTCTGCCTATTTTTTTCATCAGCATTTTCACAAAGGGACAACCAACAAAATATTCAAGACAAAAAACAACAACTAAGGTTAATGGCTCCAAAAGCCAGGCTTGTTTTACCGCATCCCATGATACCCCCATACTAAGGAACATGTTAAATATAAGCATACATGTACACATGAATACTACATTCAATACGGTAAATATAAGATCTTCCCTCTTATTTTGAGGCATCATCATTTTTTTCGATATATTTGACATTCAAGGGCCTCCATATACTTAGCTACCTAACTATTCTAGCATTTTATTTTTTTATTGTCAACTGCTTTTTATTTTTCATAACAATAGGTACTATGTGAAATAGCAGGTGAAAATTTGTTATGGGTAAACAAGAAAATCGCGAAATAAAAATCTTCGCATCAGATAGTTTGAAATAGAAAACATATGTAAATTTGTTTCAAATGCACGTAGTTTTATAGACAAACATCGAGTATAATGTTACTATAAATAAATCAAAACTAAGTTTGTAAGGGGTAATATAAATGGACGCAAAAAAACGTAGTACAATTCTATCGGGTGCTTCTATTGGTGTTGCTTTGGGAGCAATTGCAGGCGGTTTGATTGGTTACTATGGCTTTCAGAATTTGCCAATCGGTTTGGCAATTGGTGTGGCTGTAGGCGTAGTGCTGGGTTCTGCATTTGATTTCTGCATGGTGATGTTGGCTCGTAAAAAGAAGCAAAAACTGGAAGAGCGTGAATTGATGCACGAAATTGAAAAAGAAGAACATCCGCATCAAAAAAAGAAACATCATAAATAATAAAGCACGTGAGAGCTGATTGATTTGCTTCTCACGTGCTTTATTTACATTTCAGGAGTTTGCATATCATAAGAGCAGGTATGGTAATCAATCCCCAGATGACTGTAAATGGAAGACATACTTGTCCTTTGATATTGAAAGGCAAATCGGAATAGTCCCAAACTTTTTTCTTCATCATCACATTGACCACCAAACCTGTGGCAAGTTCTACACCTGTAATAATAAAAGAGCCTGCAACGCATTTTACCGGTAAACTTTTTTGTTTTAAAAGACCATTGCATACTTTATTGATAAAACATAGGCTGGTTCCTCCTGCTACCGCCATGGATACATGTGTCTTTTTGCGGTACAATAGTTCTAATGCAGGATAAATGGAACTTCCGGCTAAAAATAATCGTGCGGTTTGTACCATAAAAATCTCCTTAAAATTTTGTAATAAACAAATTATTTGCAGAATAAAGAAAATTATCCTTCATACAGTACAAATTTTCATGGTAATTTTAGCTTGTTATTATTCTATAAAAATAGGGTATTTCTAAAATAAAGTTCATATAAACGTAATAATTTTGTGTGTTTATACATTTTATAGAAAATTATTTGAGTGTTTTACACAAAACTTATGGAGTGTAGCCTTATTTTTTGCAGTCGACATTATTTGTTGATTATGATAAAATAAAAATGAAAATTACAGTAAATATGAAATTTAAAAGAGGTTGCATATATGAAAATTTTGGTTACAGGTGGTACAGGTTATATTGGTAGCCATACCTGTGTAGAATTGTTACAGACAGGTTATGAAGTTGTTGTAGTAGATAATTTTGATAACAGTAAACCTGAAGCAATTCATCGTATTGAAGAGCTTGCCAATCAATCAATTTCATTTTATGAAGCTGATGTACGCGATGAAGAAACATTAAGAGGGATTTTTGCGAAAGAACACATTGACGCTGTGATTCACTTTGCAGGACTAAAAGCAGTTGGTGAATCTGTGCGGGTGCCGTTGAAGTATTATAATAATAATCTTATTTCTACTTTGGTTTTGCTGGATGTTATGAACGAATTTGGTGTAAAGAATTTTGTGTTTAGTTCTTCCGCAACCGTGTATGGAAATCCATCCAAAATGCCGATTACAGAGGATTTTCCTTTGTCTACTACCAACCCATACGGCACCACAAAACTAATGCTGGAACAAATTTTAAAAGATGCTGCAAAAGCAGATACCGCATTTAATCCTGTGATTTTACGCTATTTTAATCCGGTAGGCGCACATGAAAGCGGTCGTATTGGTGAAGACCCAAATGGAATTCCAAACAATTTGATGCCGTATATCTCTCAAGTTGCCATTGGAAAATTAGAAAAATTAAATGTATTCGGCGGTGATTATGACACTAAAGATGGCACAGGAGTGCGTGACTTTATTCATGTAGTCGACTTAGCAAAAGGTCACGTTGCTGCACTGAAAAAATTTGAGACACCATGTGGTTTGCAAATTTATAACTTAGGAACCGGCCAAGGATACTCTGTATTGGAAATGTTGCATGCTTTTGAAAAAGCAGTAGGTAAGAAGATTCCTTACGAAGTCGTTGCACGAAGACCGGGTGATATTCCGGTATGCTATGCTGACCCTGAAAAAGCAGCGAAGGAACTAAATTGGCATGCAACAAAAAATATAAATGATATGTGTGCAGATACGTGGCGTTGGCAAACGATGAATCCAAATGGATATGATTCATAATATGAAATTTTGTAATTGCGTATAAAGGTAAAAGGAGTTTTCTTTGTAACAAGAAAACTCCTTTTGTATTTTATATGGTGTTGTATGAAAGGCATATGGATAAAATGTCATCTTTTTATGTATGAATGTTATAAATTATGGTATAACAACTTCATAACAGGGTTAAAATGTTTCATTTTGACTCTTGACTGGAATATTTTAACGTTTATAGGTTAGAAATTGTTTCGCAATTTCTTTTATGTTATAACAACCTTGTAACAGTAACAAAACTAAAGTTTTGGCTGTTAACAAGAACGTTTTAGCGTTTTATGGCTAAAAATTGCAAAGCAATTTTTTTAATGCTATAACAACCTTGTAACAGTAGCAAAACTAAAGTTTTGGCTGTTAACAAGAACGTTTTAACATTTATAGGTTAGAAATTGTTTCACAATTTCTTTTATGTTATAATTTTCACAGAAAGGGGCGGTGTCCATGCATTTTGGTTCTCGTATTTATCAATATGAAAATGCATTTATAGATGATTTGGCAAAGTTGGTTTCTATTCCATCTGTGTGTACAACAGCAACAGGGGAATATCCGTTTGGAGAACAGTCGGCCAAGGCATTGAATTGGATATTAAAACGAGCAGAGGAAATGGGTTTTGAGGTGGCGAATGTAGATAATTATGCCGGTCATGCCGAATTTGGTATAGGAGAACATATGTCTGCGGTATTGGCACATGTAGATGTGGTTCCGGCAGGGGATGGCTGGGATAGTGATCCGTTCACTTTGACACAAAAAGGAGATTTATTATTTGGAAGAGGTGTGCTGGACGACAAAGGTGCTGCCCTGATGGCGCTTTACTGTCTAAAGGCATTAAAAGATGCAGATGTTATTCCAAAACGCAGACTCAGAGTGATTTTTGGTGCAGGAGAAGAGGTGGGAATGGATGATTTACGTGTCTATTTCCGTCATGAGCCATTGCCGGATAAAGCCTTTACCCCTGATTCCGATTATGGTATTTGCAACAGAGAAAAGGGAATTTTACAGTTTTCGTTACATGCAGCAGAAAACAATGCAAAAATTGTAAGACAATTTCAGGGCGGTACCGTGATAAATGCAGTACCAAGCAGTGCACAAGCTGATATTTGCTGTACCAAGCAAGAAATAGCATTATTGAAACAAGCTTGTGAACATGTAAAGGGTCAATTTACTTTTACAGAAAATGAAGGCGGCGTTGTGATACATTCACAGGGAAAAGCTTCCCATGCAATGCAGCCGGAAGAAGGATTCAATGCAGTAACACATTTGACAGCTCTGTTATTTCAAGTATTCACTCCGGAGCAATTGGGAGATATACTCACATTTATCCATGAGCAGATTCACACACATTGCAATGGTGAGTTGCTTGGTATTGCACAAACAGATGGACCTTCCGGTGCGCTCACCTGCAATGTGGGAAAAGTTGAAATTTTTCAGCAAAAAGCGGTGGTCAGTATTGATATTCGTTATCCTGTTACGTCAGACGGAAATGGCATCATGGAGCATATCCAATCCAAAGCATCACAATATCATTTATCTTTCCATTTGCACCATTTAAATTTACCGTTATATATGGAAGAACATGTTCCGTTCATTTCGTTATTAAAGCAGGCATATCAAACAACAACGGGAAAAGAGGCGAATCTTTATGCGACAGGGGGAGGTACGTATGCACGTACAGTCCAGGGACGCTGTGTTGCATTCGGTCCGTTGTTTGAAGATGAGCCAAACCGCAACATGCATGACGCCAACGAGCATATTGACATCAAACGTTTTATGAAACATGGAGAAATATGTCTGCAGGCTATGTATGATATGATTATGGAACCTTGATAGGAGATAGGTCACGTGGAAAACAACAATCAAAAACAAGTCACATTTGAAGACATTGAAAACAACGAAGAAATCAATGAGTATATCACAAAAGGCAATGAATACCTGGGCGTTATGAATTATACGGAACACGGGTTTGCCCATTTAAAGAGAAGCGCTGTGTATGCACGCCGTATTTTAGAAGATTTGGGATACGATGAGCGTACGTGCGAGCTTGCAGCGATTGCAGGCTATATGCATGACATCGGCAATGTGGTCAATCGTGTAGACCACGCGCAGTCAGGTGCGATTATGGCATTTCAAATTTTGACAAGAATGGGAATGCCACCAAGTGAAATCAGTCAAATTATTGCTGCAATCGGTAATCATGATGAGGGAACTGCAACAGCAGTCAATCCAATTGCAGCAGCGTTGATTTTGGCTGATAAAAGCGATGTTCGCCGTACAAGAGTGAGAAACAAAGAAACTGTAGCCATAGATATTCATGACAGAGTAAATTACGCAGTAGAACATTCCAGCATAGAAGTAAACAAAGAACAAAAGGTGGCATTACTGAAATTAACCATTGATACCACCATTTGTCCTGTGATAGAATATTTTGAAATATTTCTAACACGTATGGTACTTTGCCGAAAAGCCGCAGATTTTTTAGGTTTAACCTTTCAAATTGTTGTAAACGATGCTCGCATTTTATAAATAAGTAAAAAAACGCAGCTGCCTCTCTTAAAACAGCTGCGTTTTTTTATTTGGATTTATTATTTTTTATCGGCTTCCGCTTCAATTGCTTTTAAACATTCTTTACAAATGTTGCGGCCCATATATTGCACCATATCGTTTGTGTTATTGCAAAACATGCATGCTGGTTCATATTTTTGCAATATGATAGAGGAGTTGTCCACAAAAATCTCAATTGGATCCCTCTCGTTAATATTCAGTGTTTGTCTTAGTTCTTTTGGAAGTACAATTCTTCCCAATTCATCAACTTTTCTTACAATACCTGTAGATTTCATAAAAATTGCTCCTTTTTTTAGATTTTGTTTTTCTTTTTACTACAATTACTTTGTTTATGTCAATATCATACCTTTTTTTACCATAAATGTCAATAGATTTAAATTTCTGTCGAACAGAATTTTCAAAAAATTCATAAACTAGTCCAATTGTACATACTTATTGCAGAGGTGTAAAGCATGTTAAATGTAATATGGGCAGTTATGATTTTAATCAGTTTTGTGTGCGCCATTTTCACAGGCAGAATGCCGCAGCTTTCAGAAGCAGTAATGAAAGGCGCAGGCAGTGCAGTGGAATTGGTAATAGGTACATTAGGTATGATGTGTGCATGGACAGGATTTATGAAAATTGCAGATGCCGGCGGACTAACTGCTGTATTATGTAAAGTATTCAATCCGCTGTTAAAACGTCTGTTTCCCGATTACCGGGCAGGCAGCAGTGCGTTAAAAGCAATTTCCATGAATATGGCAGCCAATTTTTTAGGTTTAGGTAATGCGGCAACTCCGCTTGGCATTGCCGCTATGAAGGAAATGCAGAAAGAAAATCCCAATCCCTCGGTTGCCAATAACAGTATGGTTATGTTTGTAGTGATTAATACTGCATCCATACAATTGATTCCTACATTTATGGGGGCTTTGCGAGCGCAATACGGCGCGCAGTTTCCGTTTGATATACTGCCCGCTGTATGGCTTGCTTCCGTAGTATCGTTAATTGTGGGAGTAATTGTGGCAAAGTTGCTACAAGGACGCAAAAAAGAACACAGATTACGTTAAAGGAGTGATCCATATGGAAAGTTTCAGTGTTTACATTATTCCTGTTGTAATCTGTATCATTATTGTATTTGGTCTTTTCAAACGTGTCCCTCTATTTGATACGTTTATTGCAGGTGCGAAGGAAGGGTTCCAATCTTCCATCTCTATTTTGCCTTCCTTGGTAGGCTTGATTATGGCAGTTACTATGCTGAGTGCTTCCGGGGCGTTAGAATTATTCACCAACTGGATTGCACCGGTTGCCGATTTTTTAGGTTTCCCGGCACAGGTACTTCCGCTTGCCTTGCTTCGCCCAATTTCCGGCAGCGGTTCCACTGCGGTTTTAACAGAAATCTTCCAAAATTACGGCGCAGATGGATTTATCGGACGTGTTGCTTCTGTCATGATGGGTTCTACGGAAACCACATTTTATGCCATTGCTGTGTACTTTGGTTCGGTGGGCATCAAAAAGACACGCCATGCAATTCCTGCAGCGCTGATGGCAGACACAACAGGATATATTATGTCCGTATTGGCAGTAAATCTATTTTTTCGTTAATACGCCATTATTTGGAATATTTGCACGGTATATTTTAACGGATTTATACGACAGAAAACATCGTGCGTGAAATTTTATCACAAATCTATCTACTGGAAATATTTACATATTGCAGTACTTTTTATAACTCTTTATTCCAATATTTGCGGTCAAGACTGCGGTACTGTACTGCTTCCGCAATATGCTGTGCGTGTATTTGCGCGCTATGGTCTAAATCTGCAATGGTTCGTGCTACTTTTAGCACTCTGTCGTAGGCGCGTGCGGAAAGTCCTAATTTTTCAAAAGCGGCTTTTAGCAAACGATTGGCACTTTGGTCCAGTTGACAATGTTTCTGTAACAGTGTAGGCGTCATTTTAGCATTGCAGGTAATGCCTGTTCCTTTCAATCGTTCATTTTGAATTGCTCTGGCAGCATCCACACGTTTTTTTATGGTCTCGGAGGATTCTGCCGATGCTTTGGAAGAAAGTTCATCAAAATGAACTGCGGGAACTTCAATATGCAAATCCAATCTGTCTAACAGAGGGCCGGAAACACGGGAAAGATATTTGTTCACCATGGACGCGGTGCAAGTGCAAGGGTGACCGGTATGCCCAAAATAGCCGCATGGACATGGATTCATCGCAGCAACAAACATAACCGTGCAAGGATACGTATAGTTTCCGTTTACCCGTGAAATGGTTACGGTACCGTCTTCCAGAGGCTGGCGCAATACTTCCATAGCATTTTTGGAAAACTCGGGCAGTTCATCCAGGAACAAAACACCATTGTGAGCCAATGAGATTTCACCAGGTTTTGGAATGCTTCCGCCACCGGAGAGGCCTGCAGCGGAAACTGTGTGATGGGGCGCACGGAAAGGACGTGTATGAATCAAAGAGGTATTTGGAGGCATAATACCCGCAATGGAATGTAGTTTTGTTGTTTCGATGGTTTCTTCAAATGTCATAGGAGGTAAAATAGAGGGTAAGCGTTTTGCAAGCATACTTTTTCCTGAGCCGGGAGGTCCAATCAGCAGTACATTATGACCTCCGCTGGCAGCAATCTCTAATGCGCGCTTTGCTTGGGTCTGCCCTCGTACATCAGCAAAATCAGGCAAAGCGGGAGACGCAAAATCAATATTGCTTTGGGGAATCTGAGGCAATATGGTCAGATTACCTGTGAGGTGGTCAATCAGCTGTTTTACATTTGTCACAGGATATACTTCCAATCCTTCCACAACAGCTCCTTCGGCAGCATTGACAGCAGGTACAAACAAACGGTGATATCCCAATTCTTTAGCGTGAATTGCCATAGGCAGTACGCCTCGAATTCCGTGAATTTCTCCTGACAAGGACAATTCACCAATCATTGCACAATCGGAAAGGTCACAGGAAAGTTGCCCTGATGCCGTTAAAATTGCAAGCAGTATAGGAAGGTCATAAATAGGGCCTTCCTTTCTTTTGTCAGCAGGCGCAAGGTTAACGGTAATACGGCTCATGGGAAAGGTAAATCCGCAGTTTTTTAAAGCAGAGCGCACTCTGTCACGAGACTCTTTCACAGCGGTATCAGGCAAGCCAACAACGTCAAATCCGGGTAGTCCGTTTGAAATATCCGCCTCTACATTGACTTCAAATGCATCCATTCCGTAAAGACCGATACTGTTTAAATGGGCAAACATGAGAATATCTCCTTTTGTGTCATTATCGTTAGAATTTATTTATTATAAAACCTGACATGCTGCATTACAAGAAATTGTTTACATTTTTCAACAAGGCCTTTACTTATTTTTGTTTTAGGGATATAATAGAACAAATGTTCGATTTTTAAAAACTGGAAGGGATTATATGGAACGGGCTATTTTACATTGTGACCTGAACAATTTTTACGCTTCGGTAGAATGCAGAGATTTTCCCCACTTAAAAGGAAAAGCAGTAGCTGTTTGCGGCAGACAAGAGGAAAGGCATGGCATTGTGCTTGCAAAAAATGAATTGGCCAAAAAGTATGGGGTGAGCACAGGAGAACCTATCTTTCAGGCTAAGAAAAAATGTCCGCATTTGGTCATTACACCGCCTCATTATGATAGATATTTATATTTTTCCAACTTAGCCAAAGAGATTTATTTATCGTTTACCAACCAAATTGAACCGTTTGGTATTGACGAATGCTGGCTGGATGTGACGGGAAGTCAAACTTTATTCGGAACTCCCTATGAAATTGCCGAAACCATCCGCCAGCAGTTTTACAGTCAACTGGGTCTGACGGTTTCTGTAGGAGTCAGCTTTAATAAGATATTTGCCAAACTGGCCAGCGACTTAAAAAAGCCGAATGCCACAACCGTGATTACAAAAGAAGATTTTCAGGAGACAATATGGAAATTGCCTGTGGAAAGTATGCTGGGAGTAGGAAGAGCCACCTTAAAGAAACTGCATGAATCAGGTGTATTTACCATAGGGGAATTGGCGCAAAGCAATGAAAACTATCTTTATGCCATGTTTGGCAAAAACGGAAGTGAACTTTGGCAAAATGCCAATGGCAGAAACGAATCTCCCGTATCTTATGTGCAGGAGCAGGAACAGCCTAAAAGTATAGGAAACAGTATTACTTGTCCAAAAGATTTGGAACAGGAGGAACAAGCTCAAAAAGTATTATTGTACTTATCAGAAAAAGTGGCAGGTCGTATGCTTCGTCATGGAGTGGTGGCTTGCGGCATCCACTTGATGATAAAAGACTGCTTGTTTCAGACAAGGCAATATCAGCAGACCATTGAAATTCCAACACGTCAAGTGAAAGATATTTATGCCGTGGCATGTCGTATGCTGAAACAGCATTATAAATGGAAGCAGCCCATACGTGCATTGGGTATCAGCGGATTTTTATTGGTACCCCAGGCGCAAAAAGAGCAAGTATCGTTTTTCACAAATACGGAAGAATTGATAAAGGAAGAAAAGCTGGAGGAGAAGATTGCAAATTTAAAAGACAAATATGGTAAACAAATTATTACTTATGGAGCATTACTGTCTAAAGATTTTGACTTATATAAAGAAGATATCAATAATCAAATACCATATCGTCCTTTTCAAAAATAAATAGGGTAATTTTTATTTTTCTATTGACCTGTTCAGAGAAATCCATTATAATTCAAGATATAAACATTAATGTAAAAATAAGGTAAATATTTTCTCGTAGCACACAAGGATTGCTTGGAAAAAACAGAAATTTTTTAACATATTTCATAAATTTTTATTGACTTAAATAAAAGAATAGAGTATGATATAGGCAGATAAAAGTGGGTGCAAGAGGTGTTTTGGATTGCCTGAACAAATGGAAAACTATACAGACAATCAGCTGGTATCTTTCATTCAAAAAGGGAATTCAGACGCCTTTGTGGAACTGACTGCCAGGTACCTGTCTTTCATTCGGGCAAAGGCACATCCGTTTCGCAGTTCTGTATTGGAAGCGGATGACCTATGTCAGGAAGGCTTGCTTGGTTTATTCAGTGCAGCCAGGAGCTACAATCCGAATAAAGATGCCAGCTTTAAAACATATGCGGGTATTTGTATTCAAAACCGTATGGTAGCGACGTATCGTGCCTGTGCACGCAAAAAGAACATTCCTCTGGGTCAATTGGTATCACTCAATGATGAAGAAGCTTCTCAGCTCAATATACATGGTACCAGTCAAGCATTGTCTAATCCTGAGACTTTATTGATAGACAGGGAAAATTTAGAAATGGTTCACCAAAGAATTCGGCAGAGTTTGTCAAAACTGGAGCAACAGGTTCTCTTTCTTTACTTAAGCGGCCAAAGTTACAGTGAGATTGCTGCCAAATTAGCAATTCCTGCTAAGTCTGTAGATAACGCAATTCAGCGTGTGCGTAGAAAACTACAATCATGCAGTCTCAATATGCCCCGGTAGCTTAAGTTAGAGCGTTGATCCATCAAAGGCGGCGGTGCAAATCCGTCTAAGGGCAAAATATCTATTAATCCAAAGCGAGGTAAATCACATGTACGAAGACAAAACTCTCATCTGTAAAGATTGCGGCGCTGAATTTGTATTCACTGCTGGCGAACAAGAATTCTATGCATCCAAAGGCTTTGTAAACGAGCCACAAAGATGTAAACCATGCCGTGATGCACGTAAAAACGCTGCAAAACCGGAGCGCGAAATGTACACAGCACAATGCGCTGCTTGCGGATGCGAAGCAAAAGTTCCATTTAAACCACGTGAAGACCGTCCTGTATACTGCAGCGAGTGCTTTGCTAAGATGAGAGAAGAATAAGAAGTCGTTCTTATTCCGCTGATTCTGAGGTTCACAAAAAGCGATGCTCAAATTTGAGCATCGCTTTTTGTTTTTTGTAGTTTATTTGTCATAATGTGCATCAAAAATGCAGCGGCCTTCTTTAAAGGTATACAGCACTTGAATATCTTTGATTGCCATAGGGTCTGCTTTGCAGGGGTTTTCGCTCAATACCACCAAATCTGCCAGCTTGCCTTCTTTGATGGTTCCTTTTCTGTCTTCTTCAAAATACTGATAAGCAGCATACTTTGTTACAGCATAGATGGCTTCTTTCACAGGAATACATTCTTCTTTTCCCAGACATACTCCGTTTTTTGTCATACGATTGACTGCGCACCAAATGGTTTCCAACATATTGGGCACAATCACAGGGGTATCTTGATGAAACGTAAATGGAATGTTCATTTCCATAGCAGAATGTGCGCAGGAAATATGTTTGGCACGTTCCATTCCAAAGTTTTCAATGTGTATATCACCCCAATAGTAGGTGTGAGCTACAAAAAAGCTGGGAATCATCGAAACAGACTTCACATCAGGCAATTGGTCCGGACGCAGCAATTGTGCATGAATCATCACAGGACGGACGTTTTGTTGTTTTCCCTTCAAACAATCCAGCAGTTGTTGTGCAGCAGCATCTCCGTTGCAATGAGTAATAAATTGTGTTTTCTCTTCTAATGCGCGGTCAACCATACTTTGTACCTGCTCGTCAGAGTATCGAGCATAACCGCAGTAATCTTTGCTGTTTGCGTATGGCTTGCTCATCCATGCGGTTCTTCCTTGGGGAGAACCGTCTAAAAACAATTTATATCCGCCAAGCCTCAGCCGATTGTGGTAGCTGCGATATTGAGGATTTTGTTTTATCAAATCTGCATGATGTTCCAAATCAACATATCCTACAATATCTAATATCAGGGCGTTTTGTTCTGCCATGCTGTGCAGCAGGTTCCATTCTCCGTCCTTTACAAAGCCGTCTTGTGCGGTTGTAATTCCATAGGATGCATAAATTTTTTGTGCTTTTTCAAACTGTTTTGCAATTTTATGAATGTCAGGGTGTGTAATTTGGTTGCCTGCTTTGATAAATGCGCTTTCTTCCGCATATCCGGTTAGGTTTCCGTTTTCATCTCTCCCGTATTTTCCACCCGCCGGGTCAGGGGTGTTTTTATCCAAATGCATTTGTTCCATTGCTTTTGTATTCATGACACCCATATGTCCCGATTTATGAGCAATCAGCAATGGGTGTCCCTGACAAACCGCATCCAATTCTTTTGCCGTTGGATGACGATGCTCTTTGAGAAAATTATGGTCATAACCAAAGCCAAAAATCATTTCTCCCGGCTCTATCTTGTTTTCATCAATATATTGTTCTATTTGCTGACCTATTTCTGCAATGCTGGTAATATGGTTCAAATCCAACAATCCAAGTGTATTGGAAAATTGGGTGATATGAGAATGCGGGTCAATAAAAGACGGCATTAAGCAATGCCCATGCAGATTGATTTCATCGCAGTTGGGTATTGTTTTTTCTTTTGCTGCTTGCAAACTGCCGCAGTACACAATCGTTCCGTCCTCAACCAGTATTGCTTCCGGTTGGGAATCTTCCAAGGTTAAAATGTCACCGTTATAAAATAGCTGCTGCATAAATATCCTTCTCTCGTAATCGTTTGTGTTTAGTATAAGCATGAATTATGAAAAAATTATGGCTCATTTATAGAAGGAATGAAAATGTTTGGAACAAAATTTTATACGAATGTATTGATATTGAACATACGTTTCTATTTTTAAACATCAAAAGACTTTGCCTTGCATAACCGAAGCGATGATGTTATAATTTTTCGTAAGAAAATCAATAAGGAGGAGGCTGTATGTTAGGGTTAAAAAAAGGAACCATATCTTTTATTGAACGGAATGAAGAATGGGATACCATTGCTCAAAGAGAAATAGAGCATTTAAAAGTTTTATTTGGCCCTGTTGCAAAAGATGTACAGCAAATAGGCAGCGGAGCTATTAGCAATCCCTCTTTCCGCGTGAAATTTATGCCTATTTTGGATATTGCGGTTGCTGTTTCATCCTTTGATGATGTTACTGATATGGAATATAAGCTGAAAGCGCATCATATCTACCATGTATATCACAAAGATGACAATGAACAGTTGTTTTTTGAATGCCGCGACATGGACGCAGGTGTTTGTACGGCACATATTTATGTTGTATTGGAAAACAGCGACAGATGGAATCATTTTTTGCAATTTAAAGATTATTTATCCATTAATACGGACAGATTAAAAAAATACAATACGCTGAAACAAGAGTTGGCAGAACGGTATGCAACCGATCGGCGTGCGTACCATCAGGGAAAGACGAGGTTTATGCAAAATATTATGGTAGAAGCTACAGATTATTTCACACTGGGTCACGAGATTACAGTGGTACTGGATGAAGAGCAGCACAGCGGCGAATATTTGCGCGGCTACAATAAAGAACACTTTGAAAAAACAAATAAAAAACAAATTGTATACGTGTTTGATGCAGAAAATCCGGGAAAAGAGTTTCATGGCATGGTAACTGCAATGATAGAGTATGAAGGTTCCGGCGAAATGAAGTTGATTGCAACGCCATGTGAGGCCGTTGTGTATGAGCCGCAAATTGCACATGCGCTTATAAAGGCAGAAGGAAATAAAAAACCGATTTATAAATGTTTGTATGAGAAATCCTGCGGTGCGGTTGTATATCATGAAGATGACGGAGAACGTAAATACTTGCTGATTCGCAATCGTTCTCAAAATGTGGGATTTCCAAAAGGACATATTGAATACGGCGAAACAGAATTGCAGACAGTGGAAAGAGAGATTTTGGAAGAAACAGGTCTGCATGTAGATGTTTGCGAAGCATTCAGACGTTTGTATGATTACAAAGTAAAATTTTCCGTGAATAAGCGTGCGGTTTATTATTTGGCAAAATATACAGGACAACGCGTATTTCCTCAAGAAGGAGAAGTTCTGGAATATTGGGTTGTACCATATGACGAAGCCGTTGATTTATTGACATTTGATGCTGACCGTGAAATTTTGGAAGAAGCGGAAGCATTTTTAAAACAAAACTAAGAAAGCATAGGTGGACAGGCTGTATTGCGGTACTGTATCTTCCACGCTTTGAAAGGCAGGACGTTATCTGTGATATCAGTCCTGCCTTTTTTGTGTTTATGTTTCTTTTAAATTTTGAAAAATCAGGGATACTATTGATAGATGTTTAAAAAAACATTTGCTCCACAAAAATTTTAATGCCAATACAAATTAAAACAATTCCGCCCAATATACTGGATTTATTGTGCAGCAAGCAGCCGAATTTTTTTCCTAAAAAAACGCCGATGAGACAGAGAATAAATGTAATGACAGAGATGGCGGAAATGGAACATATCATTTGGATTAAGGTTTCTGCGCCGACTGCTGAAGGCAAGATAACGCCGGTTGCCAATGCGTCAATACTGGTTGCCACCGCCATTGCAAGCAATGTTTTGGTTTTTAGGATGCTTTTTTCGCAGAAAGCGGCTTCGTCTTTTTTTCGAGAATCCCAAATCATTTTGATTCCAAGATAGCAGAGCAGAATCAGAGCAATCCAATGGTCTACTGTATGTATCAGTTGTTCTCCTACTTTTCCGATGGACCAGCCAATTAAAGGCATTGCTCCTTGAAATATACCAAAACATGCCGCTATCCTGAGTGCCGTCAACAAATTTACTTTTTTCAATACAGCGCCGTTGGTAATCGAAACGGCAAACGCGTCCATAGATAAACCGACGGCTATGCCGAATAATGATATGTAATCCATACAGTCCTCCTGCATCTTTTTGTTTTAGAAAGTGACAGGAATTACTGTGAATACAGCAACTCCTGTCGCAATTATTTGATGTTATAGTCTACCCATTCTTTTGCACGTATGACGTTTTCTTCAGACGGAATGGCAACTTGTGCTTTTTTAGAACGTCTGTCAGGATACGTAATCGGAATGGTAATCCCATTGGTATCCTCAAATTTGTGGGGATCCAACTCAATTTCTCCAAAGTGTTGTTTTGTCTTCATGCGCATTTTCATCTCCTTTTGCGGAAAAAACCGCTGATGTTATTGTTGCTGCAGAAAGACAAATCATACAAAAATATATTTGCCAACATTGGGGAAAAATGATAAAATAACAATTATCATATAAACGGTTCATAGTTGTAGCAATGAAAAGAAACGTTTATTTATTTATATTTTAATAATGAGGGAAATAGTAGTATGATTGCGTTAATTGATTATGGCGCCGGAAATTTACATAGCGTACAACATGCGTTGGATTACATTGGCTGTGAAAGTTGTATTACCAGTGATGCAAAAGTACTCATGGAAGCAGACGCCGCAATTTTGCCGGGCGTGGGCTCCTTTGGACATGCTATGGAGTGCTTACAAAATGCAAATTTGGTACAGCCGGTTTTGGATTTTATTCACAGTGGGAAACCATTTTTAGGAATTTGTCTTGGACTTCAGTTGTTATTTGAAGAAAGTGAGGAGAGTCCGGGGGTAAAAGGACTTGGTGTATTTCAAGGCAAAATTCAGCTGATTCCCGGCGGTTGGGATTTAAAAGTGCCTCACATTGGCTGGAATTCATTGGATATCAAACAAAATGACGGACTGTTCCAAAACATTGCGCCGGAACCTTATGTTTATTTTGTACATTCGTATTATTTGAAAGCACAAGACAGAGAGATTGTTTCCGCTACCACCACATACGGAATTGAACTGGATGTAGCCATACATAAAGACAACGTGCATGCGGTGCAATTTCATCCTGAAAAAAGTGGTGTAAGAGGCATTGAAATGCTGGAAAATTTTGCATCACTTATCAAATAAAAGGAGGTACCCAGCCATGCATGCAAAAAGAATTATTCCGTGTTTGGATGTAAATAACGGAAGAGTAGTCAAAGGAACCAGTTTTGTAAATTTAAGAGATGCAGGAGACCCCGTAGAAGCGGCAATTGCTTATGACAAACAGGGTGCCGATGAATTGGTATTATTGGATATTACCGCTTCTCATGAAGGCCGTGGTACCATGCTGCATATTGTGCAGGAGGTTGCAAAACATATTTTTATTCCGTTTACCGTAGGCGGCGGAGTGCGTACCGTAGAGGATATCAATGCATTACTGCGTGCAGGTGCGGATAAAGTTTCTGTGAATACTGCGGCATGGAAAAATCCGCAGCTCATTCGTGAAGCTGCCAATCAATTTGGAAGCCAATGCATTGTTTGCGCCATTGATGCAAAACGCAGAGCAGAAGGCGGCTGGACAGTTGTCATCAACGGTGGACGTGAAGATACGGGAAAAGATGCCGTTGCATGGGCAATCCAGGCAGCCAAATTAGGAGCGGGAGAAATCTTGCTGACCAGTATGGATTGTGACGGACAAAAGACAGGATATGATTTGGAATTAACAAGAGCTGTATCCTGCAGAGTAAATATTCCTGTCATTGCGTCGGGCGGTGCAGGAACTATGGAGCATTTTTCTGATGCTTTCGAATTGGGCGAAGCAGATGCAGTGTTGGCAGCTTCCTTATTCCATTTTGGTGAAGTCACCATTCCTGAATTAAAAGATTATTTGCAAAAAAAAGACATTACAGTCAGAAAATCATAAAAATACCCGGGAATCATATTCCCGGTTTTTTTATTGATAGAAAAGAAAATTTCTTTTTAGTAAATGATATTGGTGAATATATCCTATGGCAACAGCCTGCCGAATTTTGCTTTGCTTTCAGCGTTGAAAGTCTAGTGTGTTCCGTCTTCTTAGGGGAGCGCAAAAACTTTTCAAGAGTTCCATATTCATGATTTATTTTTGCAATTTTTGTTTTTCAAAAGTAATCAAATGCTTTTATCTTTATTGTTCTTTTATGTTTTTGTAAAGACCATACACGGAAGCGTATTTATGGGAATTTTCATATCAGGGGTTGTTCATATTTTGTACTAGCTGCGCATACCAATGGTAACAAGCGTAAAAGCGCAATTTTGGAGGTGCAGAATCAGTATGAGGTGGAAAACAAGAGCAATTGCAATGGTTGTGGTCGTGGTGTTAATGGCTGTTTCGTTTGTAATACCGGTATCCGCTATTTCAGATGAGGAAGTGGCTGCTCCGTCTGCTATTTTAATGGAACCGAATACAGGCAAAATTTTATATGAAAAGAATGCAAATGAATTGCGTCCGTGTGCTTCTATTACCAAAGTAATGACTTTGGTATTGGTGATGGAAGCCATAGATTCGGGTAAAATCTCTTTGGATGACCAGGTAACTGCAAGTGCGCATGCGGCTTCCATGGGCGGTTCGGATATTTGGTTAAAAGAAGGAGAAACCATGTCTGTGAACGACTTAATCAAAGCAACAGTCATCATGAGTGCAAACGATGCTGCTGTTGTGTTGGCAGAACATGTATACGGAACAGAAGATGAATTTGTAAAACAGATGAATATTCGTGCAAAACAATTGGGTATGAATGATACCACATTTAAAAATTGCAACGGTCTGGATGAAGACGGTCATTTGACAACTGCCCATGATGTGGCACTGATGTCAGCAGAGTTAATCAAACACGAAAAAATCTTTGATTACACATTAACTTGGATGGATTACGTCAGAGACGGAGAAACTCAATTGGTAAATACCAATAAATTAATTCGCAGTTACAAAGGTATCACAGGATTAAAAACAGGTACCACCAGTCAGGCGGGCAGTTGTATTTCCGCTACGGCTAAGAGAGATAATTTGAGTCTTGTGGCAGTGGTATTGGGCTGTTCCACAACGGACGAACGGTTTACCTCCGCATCTACTTTGCTTGATTATGGATTTGCTAATTTTTCCTTTGCATCACTGCAAATGCCGGAGTTGGGAACCGTCCCCGTAACAAACGGAATACAGGGAGAAGTGCAGGCCGAATGTACTGCAACTGCTGAAGTATTAATTCCAAAGGGGAAAGAATCCGCAATTAAAAGTGAAGTGGAACTGAGTGAAGGGGTTCAGGCGCCGGTCGAACAGGGACAGTTGCTTGGTAAAGTGAAGTATGAACTGGATGGAGAAGTAATTGCAGAGTATGATATTACAGCAAAAAACAGTGTGAAAGAGCTTGATTTTGGTGCTTCTTTTATGATTTTATTAAGAAGTTTGTTCCATTGGTAAATCATGATATTTTAAAAGGAATGGAAGTATAAATTTATAAAAAGTGTTGAAATTCTATTGCAAACAATATCTGTTTATTGTAAAATAATAACGAAAGAATGGGAACGCATAGGAGGATAAAAGATGTCCATACAAGTAGATTTGAAACATTTAAACGGGTTTGTACGAAATGAGGAGATGGAAGCAATTGCTCCTCAGGTTAAGACGGCACATCATATGCTGCATAACGGTACAGGTATGGGGAATGATTATATCGGCTGGCTGGCTTTGCCGACAAACTATGATAAAGAAGAGTTTGAAAGGATTCAGCAAGCGGCAAAACAAATTCAATCTGATACGGATATTTTGATTGTCATTGGAATCGGCGGTTCTTATTTGGGGGCAAGGGCAGCAATAGAATTTTTAAAATCACAAAATTACAATGTTCTTCCAAAACAAACTCCTGATATTTATTTTGCAGGCAATACCATCAGTTCTGCATCTTTAACTGAATTATTGACAATCTGTAAAGGCAAACGCGTTTCCATTAACATGATTTCAAAGTCCGGTACCACAACAGAACCGGCCATTGCCTTTCGTGTATTCAAAGATTTTTTGGAAAAAGAATATGGGAAAGAAGAAGCCCAAAAACGTATTTATTGCACAACAGATAAAGCAAAAGGTACGTTGAAACAACTTGCAGATACAGAAGGCTATCAAACATTTGTGGTTCCCGACGATGTCGGAGGACGTTTTTCCGTATTAACAGCAGTAGGGTTATTACCCATTGCTGTTTGCGGAGCAGACATCACAGCGTTAATGCAAGGCGCTGCAGATGCACAGAAGGAATATTGCAATGAGAATCTTGCGGAAAATCCTTGTTACCAATATGCGGCTGCCAGAAATGTATTGTATCGAAAAGGGAAAGAGATTGAACTGCTGGTCAGTTATGAGCCTTGTTATACCATGATGTGCGAGTGGTGGAAACAATTGTACGGAGAAAGTGAAGGCAAGGATCAAAAAGGAATTTTTCCGGCATCCGTAACGTTTTCCACAGATTTACACTCTATGGGCCAATACATACAAGATGGAAAACGCACACTTTTTGAAACTGTTGTATTGTTTGATAAGCCAAAGTATGATATATTAATAGAGAACAGTCCCGAAGATGTGGATGGATTGAATTTTCTACAAGGCAAATCGGTTTCTTATGTCAACCGAAAAGCATTTGAAGGAACAGTATTGGCGCATCATGACGGCGGTGTTCCCAATATTGTGGTTCATGTTCCGGATTTTTCAGAGTACTCTTTGGGATATCTGATTTATTTCTTTGAAAAGGCATGCGCAATTTCCGGTTATTTACTGGGTGTAAATCCATTTAATCAGCCGGGTGTGGAAAGCTATAAAAAGAATATGTTTGCTTTGCTTGGCAAGCCCGGGTATGAACAGGAAAAAGAGCAGCTGGAAGCCAGATTAAAGCAATAAGAAGTTCAATATGCCGGTCGTATCCACTTTTTGTGGAAAAATATAAAATGTTTTGGGGAGGAGTTTCATCATGATAACTCTAATTATTGGTAAAAAAGGTTCAGGAAAAACAAAAAAATTAATTGACGCTGCAAACAATGCCATTGAAAACACAAACGGAAACGTTGTTGTAATCGAGAAGGAATCTCATCTTACTTTGGATATCTCCCATCAAGCAAGATTAGTTGCTCTTGAGCCATACGGCATTCATGGCTGTACTGCATTCTACGGTTTTGTAAGCGGTATTTGTGCAGGCAACTATGATGTAAAAGAAATTTTTATTGATTCTACTTTAAAAGCAGTTGACGTACAAGATTTAGAATGCTTTATTAAAAAATTGGATAAATTGGCTGCTTTTGCCGAGACCAAGATTACATTGTCTGTTTCCATGGATGAGTCTGAACTTCCTGCAGGCGTAAAAGATATTGTAACTTGTATCTAATTCAGATAGATATATAAAAGCTGCTGCCGCTGCATTTACGGCGGCAGCTTTCTTATATACGGTATGAATATGCCGTATAGGGAAAGTATAAAAAGTGAACGGCTTTGTACTGCATCATTTCGTATAAAATTTCTTGTTGACAAAGCTGCTGCAAATGGCTATAATATTTTAGTAAAGCGCAAGAGGTGTTAACTATGCTGCTTGATTTAAAAAAATTGTTTGAAAATGAAGAGGAGTGCATTCCTTTTCAGTTTGAGCTGGATTTATCGGACACGGAAATAAGCGGTGTATATCCGTTTGTTTCTCCGGTGCAAATCCGTGGTAGTGTGCAAAATACAGCACAAACCGTTTATATGACGGCAGAAGCTGATTTTGATTTTTCCATTCCTTGTGACCGTTGTGCCGAGGATATTCAAACACATTATCACAATTCGTTCAGTCATCCTCTTGTCATGGAGATGAATGAAGAAGACCAAGATACCTACATTCTGGCAGAAGATGGTAAGTTGGATTTGGACGAGCTTTTCAGAGCAGATATTTTATTGGCTTTACCTACAAAATATCTATGTAAAGAAGATTGCAAAGGTTTATGCCCTGTTTGCGGTATGAATCTAAACAACAGCAGTTGTCAATGTAATAAGCGTCAGATTGATCCTCGTTTGGAGGTTCTGAAACAACTGATAGATTAGTTTTAATTTATATAAGGAGGTGCTGAACATGGCGGTACCAAAGAGCAAATTATCCAGTGCAAGAAAAAATAGCAGACGTTCCAGCGTTTGGAAAATGAGTGCTCCAACTCTTGTTCATTGCCCAAAATGCGGTGAGTACAAAACACCTCACGTTGTTTGCGGCAGTTGTGGTTTTTACAACGGCAGAGAAGTAATTAAAAAAGAGGTTTAATCAGAAAATTAGTGTCTTTTTTATTTCTAAAAATTTAAGAGAAGGAGAAATCCTTCTCTTATTTTTTTGCTTAAAATACATTGTCATCCATGGGAGGTGATTCAAAATGTCAGTTGTAATCAAAGGAATAGAACCCGACAGTCCTGCTCAGCGTGCAGGAATTCAGGCAGGCGAAATTCTGGTTTCTTTAAATGGGCATGATATTATTGATATTTTGGATTACCGTTTTTATGAAACCAATGCTCATTTGGAAATTAAGCTTTCCGATGTTACAGGTCAAACACGTATTGTTTCCATGAAAAAGGGCCAATATCAATCCATTGGTTTGGAATTTGAAACATATTTGATGGATAAGCAACATTCCTGCCGCTGCAAATGTGTGTTTTGTTTTATTGACCAAATGCCAAAGGGTATGAGAGAAAGCTTATACTTTAAAGATGATGATTCCCGTCTGTCGTTTTTATTTGGTAATTATGTGACGCTAACCAATTTGAAAGAAAAAGATGTACAGCGTATCATTGATATGAAAATCAGTCCCATTAATGTGTCTGTGCATACAACCAATCCGGAATTAAGGGTAAAAATGATGGGAAACCGATTTGCGGGTCAGGTACTTGAAATCTTGCCCAGACTGGCAAATGCGGGTATCCAGCTCAACTGTCAGCTGGTGTTGTGTCCGGGCATCAATGACGGGGCAGAGTTGGAGCGCAGTTTGACCGACCTTGGCAAATTAGCGCCTGCACTGCAAAGTATTGCCTTGGTACCTGTTGGCGTTACCAAATACAGAGAAGGGTTATACCCTTTACGTCCTTATACAAAAGAAGAGGCAGGTCAAACCATTGATATCATTGACCGTTTTGGAAATCAGTTTGAACAGGAATATGGCAGTCGTATTGCATATGCTTCCGATGAATTTTATTTAACAGCGGAAAGACCGATTCCGAATCCGGAATTTTACGGAGATTTTTCTCAAATAGAAAGTGGAGTCGGTGCAATGGCATGCTTGAAAGATGAGTTTTTATATGCATTGGAAGAGCGTTTGGACGGTCAGGAAACCATTGAAATTCCGAAAAGGCATATTACATTGGCCACAGGTGTTGCGGCTTATCCGTTTCTGAATGAATTACTTGACGAAGTGCGGATAAAATGTAATAATTTAACTTGTAATGTAGTGCCGATTATCAACCATTTTTTTGGAGAAACTATAACAGTAGCAGGACTTATGACCGGCACAGATATTTTATCTCAGCTAAAAGAAAAAACGCTGGGAGACGAGTTATTACTGCCGGAAGTAATTTTGCGGCATAATACAAATATACTGTTAGATGACATTACCCTTGATGATATCAGTAATCAACTGCAGATACCCATTAAGACGGTTATGAATGACGGACAGCATTTGTTACATGCTGTTCTGGGGGAGTGAAACAATGTCTAAACCGATTGTTGCCATAGTAGGCAGACCAAATGTAGGCAAGTCTACCTTATTTAATAAATTAATTGGGCAGAGACTTTCTATTGTAGATGATACGCCCGGTGTTACAAGAGACCGCATTTACGGAGAATGCGAGTGGGAAAACAGAGTAATATCCTTGGTAGATACCGGCGGTATTGAGCCGATGTCTCAAGATGTTATTTTATCTCAAATGAGAACACAGGCACAAATAGCCATTGACGGAGCCGATGTCATTATTATGGTAACAGACGTACGCAGCGGAGTGGTTGCAACGGACGAAGAAGTTGCCATTATGTTGAAAAAAAGCGGCAGACCTGTCATATTGGCTGTGAATAAATGTGACAATGTTGGCGATGTTCCGCCCGAATTTTATGAATTTTATAATTTGGGTTTGGGTGACCCGATTGCAGTTTCCTCTGTTCATGGACATGGCACGGGAGATTTGTTGGACAGAGTCATGGAATTGGTTCCACAGGAGCAGGAAGAGGAAGACGACGGGGAAGAAATTAAGGTTGCCATTATAGGTAAGCCAAATGTAGGTAAATCTTCTTTGGTGAATAAAATATCAGGTCAGCAGCGCTGCATCGTTTCCAATATTGCTGGAACAACACGCGACGCCATTGATACGGCTGTGGAAAATCAGCATGGCAAGTTCATTTTGATTGATACAGCAGGATTGCGCCGTCAAAGCAAAGTCCATAAAATGGATGATAACATTGAACGTTACAGTATTATACGGGCGCAAATGGCTATTGAACGTTCTGATGTTTGTGTTATTATGATAGATGCCACAGAAGGATTTACGGAACAAGATTCCAAAGTAGCCGGATTGGCGCATGAGGCCGGAAAAGGCTGCGTTATCGTAGTAAATAAATGGGATGCCGTAGAAAAAGACGATAAAACCATGCAAGAATACCGTAAAAAACTTGAAGTGGATTTTTCTTTTATGTCTTATGCTCCGTTTGTATTTATATCAGCCCATACAGGTCAAAGAATTGACCGATTGTTTGAGTTGATTAAGCTTGTGGCAAATTCCAATGCAATGCGGATTACCACAGGTACGTTAAATGATATTTTGGCACAAGCAACCGCACGTGTACAACCACCTACAGATAAAGGCAAACGTCTGAAGATTTACTATATGACGCAAGCAAGTACCAAACCGCCGACCTTTATTTGTTTTGTAAACGATGCGGAGTTATTTCATTTTTCCTATCAACGTTATTTGGAAAACAGAATTAGGGAAACCTTTGGTTTGGAAGGTACCCCTGTTCGATTTATCATCCGCGAACGCGGCGATAAATAGGAGGGCACAATGCTGGAATTGTTTCAAACGTTTGCGTTGCCTGTGTTAGCAATTATGATTGTATCGTATTTGTTGGGCAGCATCAGTTTTTCCATTATCTTTACAAAAATGTTCAGTAAAGAAGATATCCGTACCATGGGAAGCGGCAATGCGGGTACTACAAATGTACTGCGCTCTGTTGGTAAGCGTGCGGCCATATTAACCTTTGTTTTTGATATACTTAAGTGTGTTATTTCTGTATTGTTAGCCAAATATATACTGGAATATATTTGTGCAGCCAGCAATGCACCTTTCTACATAGTAAATTACGGCATTTATTTGGCTGGATTTTGCTGCTCTATTGGTCACATGTATCCAATCTTTTTCAAATTTAAGGGCGGCAAAGGGGTCGTTACGGTGGCAACCATGGCAGCCTTGGCTGACTGGCGTGTCTTTTTGGCAGTCATAGGTTTGTTTATTGTTGTGTTTGCTATTTGGAGAATGGTATCGCTTGGTTCTGTAATAGCGGCCGGTACTTATCCGATTGCTACATTTTTTGTTACCTTTTTTACCGATTACTATCATGGTGGAATTGTGTCCTTAAAATATGTGCTGATTGTTACTGCAATTACTGCATTGATGGGCGGTATTGTTATTTTTAAACACAGAGGCAATATTGTTCGTATTATGAACGGCACTGAAAAAAAATTATTTGGAAATAAAGAAAAAGTTTAAATATGAAAAAAACATCCAATGCTTAGCATTGGATGTTTTTATTTCTGAATGATAATAAAAAAAGAAGCCGTAAGGCTTCTCTTTTGTTCTCGTTTCGCTTTTATGTGTCAATCAGACATTAAACTGCTGCGGAACCGGATACTGCACGAGTAACTTTGCCGGAACGCAAGCAACGGGTGCAGGCATAAATACGCTTATTGGAACCGTTAACAACTGCTCTTACACGTTTAATGTTTGGTTTCCATGTTCTGTTGGAACGTCTGTGAGAGTGGGAAACCTTAATACCGAAAGCTACATCTTTGCCGCAAATTTCACATTTTGCCATGTATCTGCACCTCCTTTAAAAGGGCTATTTTTCATTACAACGTTAGTATTCTATCAAATTCACGCAAAAATTGCAAGTGTTTTTCCTATATTCTTTCATATAGGTTCTGCTGTCATTAAAAAAGTGTCATAAAATAGTGAGTAATCTTTACATTTTATGTAAGATGTAAAGAGCACCAGTATTGTGTTTTTGTCAATAATATATTATAATACTATGATACAAAGGAGTGTGTACAAATTTGATCATAAGTGTATTATTGAATCACTCGTTAAGTTCATCCGACAAATTAAGTCTGATTATTCCGCAAATTATTGCAGTATTAATCATTCTGTTTTTAATTTTGCCTTTGCATGAGCTGGCCCATGGATGGGTTGCTTACAAATTTGGGGACCGCACCGCAAAAAATGCAGGAAGATTAACTTTTAACCCATTGGTTAGCATTGACCCGTGGGGTGCGCTCATGATTTTATTGTTTGGTTTCGGCTGGGCACGCCCGGTTCCGGTGAATCCAAATAATTTCAAAAACCCGAGGGTAGGTATGGCGGTTACAGCCGCGGCAGGCCCTATTTCTAACTTTTTGGCGGCCTTGATAGGTGCATTTATTTATGTATCTGTTTTGGTGGGTTCAGGATTCAGTGTATCTCAGTTGAGTTTTGGTATGGAATTGCTATGGACATTTATTGCTATTAATATTTCCTTGGCTGTGTTTAACTTAATCCCAATTCCGCCGCTGGACGGTTCTAAAATTTTAGCATCTTTTTTACCGCAGAGACTTATGGAACAATTTTACCGTTATCAAGGTGTATTTATCTTAGTTTTATATGCACTTATGTTTACAGGCGCGTTAAGCGGTCCGTTAAGCTACATTCAAAATGCCTGTGCTGACGGAATTCTGTGGCTTGCACAATTGCCGTTCCATTTAGCCGGCGCGTTATAATTGGAGAAATTATGGAAAAACTATCCTATAAACTGCCCTCTTTTGAAGGGCCGCTGGATTTATTATTATATTTACTTTCCAAACATAAACTGGATATTTGTGACATTCCGATTGCAGAATTGTTGGAACAATACATGATGCATATGGAAGAAATGAAGCAGCAGGATATGGAGATAGAAAGTGAGTTTTTAACGATGGCGGCCAGATTGGTTCATATGAAAACCATATCTTTGCTTCCGAAACATGAAGAGTTAGAAGAGTTGCAGGATGAGCTGGTAACGCAATTGCTGGATTATCAGCAATGTAAACGGATGGCTCAGATAGTAAAAGACCGTTTGGAGTTAGGAACATTTGTCAGAGCGCAAATGAAGCTGAAAAAAGATTTAACCTACCGTGGACATCACGATACGGGGGAATTGTTGACAGCATATCAAACTGCAGTAGGAAAGGGAAAACGTTTTTTGCCGCCGCCTATGGAATCTTTTTCAGCCATCGTTGCAACGCCTACCGTGTCCGTAGCCTCTGGAATGATTCATGTGCTGCGCTGTTTATGGAAAGAGCATGAAGTACCTTATACAAAAGTATTTGAACAAGCGGAGAGCAAGTCTCAAATGGTGGCAACCTTTTTGGCAGTGCTGGAGCTGGTAAAAGGAAAACGAGTTCGTGTAGAGGACGAAAACGGAAGCTCTAGATTAGTGTTATTGGACGGTGGTGAACGGAATTGGAAACGCAAACACAAAAAGGTGCAATAGAAGCGATTATTTTTGCAAGCGGGGAACCAATTCCGCTGGAGAAAATTGCCGCAGCTATGGAGCTGGGTAAAACAGAAACAAAAGCACTGGTAGCGGCTGTTATGGAAGAGTTTAATCAAATGCATAGCGGCATACAAATCATTCAAATCAATGACAGTTACCAAATGTGTACCAAAGCCGAATTTGAATCTCACATTCGTTTGGCTTTAGAATTAAAAAATAACACACCGCTGTCTGCAGCAGCATTGGAAGTATTGGCTATTGTTGCATACCACCAGCCGGTAACCAAAGCTTTTTTGGAACAAGTACGCGGTGTGGACAGTTCCAGTGTATTAAACGGTTTATTTGCAAAAGGTCTGGTAGAAGAAAGAGGCAGACTGGAATTGCCCGGACGTCCGCTTTTATATGGTACCACACAAAATTTCTTAAGGTGCATGGGGCTTTCTTCTTTGGAAGAGCTGCCTGAGGTGCCCGACCCAAAGGATACTGACGAACAGGCAAATGAAAACGATGCTGCTGATGCGGCAGATGACAAGCAATTAAAACTGGAAGATGTATAAACTGTAAGAAGAAAAGGGGGTGAGGCCACATATGATTGCACTCATTGTTTCGCTTTCGGTCATCGGAGGTATTTTTCTGATTTTTGCAATTGTATTGGCTTGCCCTGTAATTGTAGATATACAGTTTAAAGACAGCTTTGTTGTAAAAATAAAAATATTGGGTATCCCGATTACGGTTTTTCCTCAAAAAGAAAAGCCGCAGTCGGAAGAACAAAAGGTGAAAAAAAAGAAAAAACCTGAAGAAGAAAAAGAAAAAACAGGTAAATTTTCTAAAATTAAGGGTATACTAGAAAGCAAAGGTCTGTCGGGATTACTGGATTTTTTCAAAGAGCTGGCGGGCGTTGCGGCAGGAACAGGGAAGAAGCTGTTTTCGCATTTGGTGATTTATCAGCTCTTGGTTGATATTGCAATTTCCAACGAAGATGCAGCCAAAACTGCCATTCAATACGGACAGGCTTGTGCGGTTGTATATCCTGCCATGAGTATGATAACGACTGTGGCAAAATGCAAGCAATCTCATGTCTGCGTCATAGCAGACTTTGATGATAAAAAAACGAAAGCAGATTTTCGCTTAAAAGCAGGTATGCGTCCGATTTTTGTGTTAACAGCGGGAATCAGCGGGCTAATTCGATTGATAAAAGTATACCGCAGGCATACGGCGGACTTACCAAAAACAACATCTAAAGGAGCGTAATGATTATGGGAAATCATCCAATTGACGGCATGCTTGGAACAACTATGGAAAAAATTAAAGAAATGGTAGACGTAGATTCCGTAATCGGAAAACCGATTACAACACCGGACGGTACTACCGTGATTCCAATTTCAAAAGTCAGCTACGGATTTGCGTCCGGAGGTTCAGACTTTCCGGCAAAATCTCAGCCGGCAAAAGATTTCTTCGGCGGTGGCGCAGGCGCGGGTATTACCATTACTCCAATTGCATTTTTATCTATTTGCAACGGTGATGTAAAACTCATTCAAGTAGAACCGTTTGAAGGTTCTGCTGACCGTATCATTCAGATGGTACCGGATGTGGTGGATAAAATCTCTGAAACGTTCAGCAAGAAAAAAGAAGAGAGAGCTGCAAAAAAGGAAGAGAAAAAAGCAGCAAAAGAACTTGAAAAATTAAAAGAAAAAGAAGAATAAAAATACGTTGACTCATACTCGGTTAACCGCTTGCATATAGTTATGCTATTGGCAGGTGGTTTTCTTTGTTTAAAAAATGTGTTAGTGTATTATGTGTTGCATTGATTGCGGCAGCAAGTTTTGTGTTGCCGGTTCATGCACAAGAAGGCTCTGTTTCCGTGTCAGCGCAGGCTGCGGTTGTCATAAATGCGGACAATGGTCAGGTGCTGTATGCCAAAAATGCAGAGAATCAGCAGGCAATGGCAAGCACCACAAAAATTATGACGGCGCTTTTGACCTTAGAAGAGGCTGCGAAAGAGAATAAAATTGTAACCATAAGCGAACAGGTTGCTGCGGTAGAAGGTTCTTCCATGTATTTAAATGCGGGTGACCGGCTATCTTTAAAGGATTTGGCAATCGGCATGTTAACGGTTTCAGGTAATGATGCTGCATACGGCGCCGCTGTTGCCATCGGCGGTTCGGAAGAAGAATTTGCAAAATTGATGAATGCCAGAGCAAAAGAATTGGGTATGGAACATACCAATTTTGTGACGGCGTCCGGGTTAGATGCAGATGAACATTATTCCACCGCGTTGGATATGGCAAAGCTGGGAGCAGCTGCCATTCAAAATGAGGATTTTTTAGCTATTTGCTCCAAAACGCAAAGTACGGCTACATTTGTAAATCCTCCTCGGACACAGAGTTACTCCAATCATAATAAATTACTCAAACTATATCAGGGTTGTATTGGCATTAAAACAGGGTTTACCAAAAAGGCGGGAAGATGTTTGGTTTCCGCAGCAGAGCGCGACGGTGTCCGTTTGGTAGCCGTAACCTTAAATGCGCCTGACGATTGGAACGACCATATCAAACTATTCGACTATGGTTTTTCTCAGTTATCCAGCATCCGTATGGATGAGTCCAATACAACCTTTACGGTCGATGTGGTTGGCGGTACGTCGGACCAAATAGAAGTAACAGGCAGTGACGGCGGCAGTGTTGTGGTAAGTGCTGCTGATAAAGATAAAGTGGAACGTATTGTATTGCTGCCAAACTTTACGTATGCTCCGTTTCCGCAAGGAACACAATTGGGAAAAATCTCTTATCAGCTCAATGGCGAAGAGATTGGCTCGGTTCCGTTGGTTACAACGACAGCGGTAGAGCAACAGACAGTGGAGCAGGGGATATTTCAAAAAATAGGAGATTTCTTTAGAAATCTGTTTGGATAAGAAAGAAAAAGGTGAAAGAAAATGGCAAAAGATGTTAGGCTGCAAAAAATGCTTGCGGACTGCGGGGTTGCCTCACGCAGAAAAGCAGAGGAAATGATTGCAAACGGTCGTGTGAAAGTAAACGGAAGAGTTGCTAAAATAGGCGATAAAGTAGATACGAAAAAAGATAAGATTACGGTAGATAATAAAACGGTAGTCAGCAGTGTGCGCAGTGTATATTACATGCTGCATAAACCAAGAGGATTTATTACAACCATGAGCGATGAAATGGGGCGTAAGTGTGTTGCGGAATTGGTTGCGGATATTCCGGAACGTATTTATCCGGTCGGAAGATTAGACCGTGATTCCGAAGGTATGCTGCTGATGACAAATGACGGAGACTTTGCAAACGCTATGACGCATCCGTCCATGCATATTCCAAAAACATATCGAGTTACCGTACGTCCTTCCATTACGGAAGACCAAATCACAGAGATGACTGTCGGTATGATGATTGACGGCAAAAAGACGGCACCTGCGCAAGTGAATGTCATTTCGCAGGAGCCCGGACGAGTGGTGCTTGAAATTATTTTATATGAAGGCAGAAACCGCCAAATTCGCAATATGTGTGAACAATTGGGATTAGAAGTAGCACGATTAAAACGAGTTGCCTGTGGACCGGTAAAATTGGGTATGCTGCAGCCGGGAGAATATCGTCGTTTGACGGCCGAAGAAGTAAAGAAACTAAATACAGCGGCAAAATCCAATAAAAATACAGGAGTAGAAAGCAGGGACGGTCATGATAACCGTAAAACCTATCGAAGATAACATAAGGAAAGAGCAGTTGCTTTCCCGATATCATTGCTCTGCAGCCGACAGCACTATCTTGGTAATGAAAGACGGGGTATGTGAGCTTGGCTATGCAGCGATAGATTTGATACACGGAAAATTGCTGATACGTAATATTTTCCTGACAAACGGCTCAGTACAGGAGCTCAATGCGGAAAATAAAATTTATATCGATTTTCTCATGCGTGCTGCAGCATCGTATGGAGCCAATCACGGTGCGTATCAAATGGAAAACTGTGTGGAGGAACTGCATTCATTTTTTGTATCCAAAGGGTTTGTTTTGGAACATGGAATATGTACCATTCCAATCAGCAAAATTGTACACGTTTGCAATCCGCATCATACCTAAAAGAAAGACCGAAAGAAGTTTCTTTTGGTCTTTTCTTGCCTTTTCCGCTTTGTATAGTTGCAATTGATTTTTAAAAATGATAAAATAATCATACTATTCTATCACAGAAATCTTATACTTCTTAAGTTTTAGCAAAAGTTGGGATGATTATTTTGATCAAAAGCATGACAGGCTATGGTCGGTATGAACAAACCATTGACGGTTGGTTGATTGGTGTAGAAGTAAAATCGGTCAATCATCGTTATTTGGAATATACCGCCAGATTTCCGAAAGGTTACGGCTTTTTAGAAAATAAATTAAAATCTTTTGTGCAGCATAAAATTGCAAGAGGCAAAGTAGATGTTACCGTAACCATAGAACATGTTTGCGATACACAATTAACCGTACAGGTCAATGAATCTCTGGCGAGAGGTTATGTACAGGCTTTGAAAACATTGGCTCAGCAGTATCATTTAAATCAGGAGATTGATGCGGTTTCCATTGCCAATTATCCTGATGTTCTGACAGTGTATAAGGAACAAGAAGATGAAGAAGTACTGTGGAATGCAGTACAGCAAGTATCTGAAACAGCTTTTTGTCATATGCTTGAAATGCGTGAGCAGGAAGGTGCTAATTTAAAACAGGACTTGCTAAGGCGTGCAGATGATATTGACCGTATGGTAAAAGAAATTGAAATGCGTTCTCCGCAAACAGTAGAAGAATATAAACAACGTTTGCAGGCAAGAATGAAAGAATTGTTTGCAGATTCGGAATATAACGAATCCCGTCTATATACGGAGCTGATACTGTTTACGGATAAAGTATCTGTTGCAGAGGAAACCGTCCGGCTGCGCAGTCATATTGGTCAACTGAAAACCATGTTGGAATCCAAAGAAGCTGTTGGCAGAAAATTAGATTTTTTGGCACAGGAGATGAACCGAGAGGCAAATACCATTGGTTCCAAAGCAATGGATGCGCAAATTGCTTATATGGTGGTAGATATTAAAGCGGAAGTAGAAAAAATAAGAGAACAAATTCAGAACATAGAGTAGCCTTTTTACAGGCAGGAGGAATTAACAATGAAGTTAATTAATATTGGCTTTGGAAATATGGTTTCAGCCAATCGTTTGGTTGCAATTGTCAGTCCGGAGTCTGCGCCGATTAAGCGTATTATTCAAGATGCAAAAGAGCGTGGTTCTTTAATTGACGCAACGTATGGTCGTCGTACCAGAGCTGTGATTGTAACAGACAGCGACCATGTAATTCTTTCTGCTGTTCAGCCGGAAACGGTAGCAAACAGATTAAATGATCGAGATGAAGATTTAGCCGGCGATGAGGAGTTGGATGACGATGAATAATAATGGATTACTTCTGATTTTTTCAGGCCCTTCCGGCGCCGGTAAAGGCACTGTGTTAAAAGAACTGTTAAATGGCAATGATAATATGAAATTGTCTGTTTCAGCAACGACTCGTACGCCTCGTGAAGGTGAATGCCATGGTGTACATTACTTTTTTATGACCAAAGAAGAATTTGAAGAGCAAATTGCCAACGGACAAATGCTGGAACATGCGGAATATTGCGGAAAGTATTACGGTACGCCAAGCTCTCAAATTATGGATTGGATTGAAGAGGGCAGAGACGTAGTGTTGGAAATCGAAGTGCAGGGAGCACGACAGATTAAAGAAAAACGCCCTGACTGCGTCAGCATATTTGTATTGCCGCCTTCCCTTGAAGAACTGGAAAAACGACTGCGTTATCGCAATACAGAAGATGAAGAAACCATTCAAAAACGGTTGGCTGTTGCTCGCCAAGAGATGGAAACCGCAAGAGATTACGATTATGTGATTGTAAATGATACCATTGAGCATACAGTAGAACAAATTAATAAAATTATTGCAGCAGAAAAATTGAAAGTTTCACGTGCAAAATCAAATATAGAAAGGGTACTGAACAATGATTAAACCAAATATGAAATTAAGTAATAATACAACTGTAAGCTATTATTCTTTGGTAGTTGCAATTGCAAAACGAGCAAGAGAGATTGCGGCAGAAGCAGAATTGAAGGGTGAAATTCTGGTTGAAAAGCCGGTAGACTTAGCAGTCAATGAATATATAGAGGGCGCTTTTAGAATTGTAGAACCAAAAGAGTGCTCAGGAAAACAAGATTTAGAATACATGGAAGCAAATGAAGCAATGGAAGATGATATGTCTGTCAATGCAGAAGCATTTCCATCCGGTCATGTAACTCTGTAAAGAGTGTAATTAAGAGGTGTGTCTATGGCAATGGTAACTGTGGCAAAGGTTGCAGTCGAAAATACCACATACCAATTTGATAAAGCATTTGATTACCTTGTGCCGCAGCATCTGTTAAAACAGGCAAAAGAAGGCTGCAGGGTAATGGTTCCTTTTGGCTTTTCCAACAGTTGTCGGCAAGGTGTGATACTTGCGTTGGAACAGACAGAGGATGATGAAAAACGAAAGTCTGTTGTAACGGTGCTCGATGAAGCACCGTTTTTCACATCTGAACTTCTGAATATGGTTACTTGGCTGAAAGAACGCTATTTTTGTACCTTATATGATGCTGTAAAACTATTGCTGCCAACCGGTTTGAATATGAAGTTAAAAACCGTATATTCTTTGGCGGTACCGCTTACAGAAATACAGCAGTTATGTACGGAAGAAGAGTTACATTTGCTCACATTTTTGTCCCATGTAGGTTCAGCGGATGCAGAGTTGCTTAAAAAAACGCCGGACCTGCTGCAAAATCCCAAATTGCCGGAACAATTGGTGAAAAAGGGATGGCTTCATAAAGCACAGGAAGCAGTACGGCAAATCAATGACGCTACGCAGAAAATGGTGCGATTAACCGAGCGATATCGTGATGGAATACAAATTCCAAAGTTGACTGCAAAGCAAAAAGATGTCTACCACACCTTATGTGATATCGGCACTGCTTCTGTGAAAGAAATATGCTATTTTACAGGTGTTACAACAGCAGTGGTACAGAATTTGGTAAAGCGTGGTGTTGCTGAGTTTTACGATATAGAAATATTCCGTAATCCATATGAAGCAATCGAAGCACCGAAAGATACTCAGGCAATTACGTTGTCCAATGAGCAACAAACTGCATTTAACCATTTAAAACAGCAGTACGAAACGGGAAAGAGCGGTGTTTCACTGCTTTACGGTGTTACGGGCAGTGGAAAAACCCTTGTGTTTATGAAGCTGATTGATGAAGTGTATCAACAGGGAAAAGGTGTTATCGTTATGGTGCCGGAAATTTCTCTCACGCCACAGACCATCGGCCGTTTCCACAAACGGTACGGCAACCGAGTAGCTGTATTCCACAGCGCACTTTCTATGGGTGAACGGTTGGATGAATGGAAGCGAGTAAAAAATGGGCAAGCTCTGATTGCGGTAGGTACCCGTTCCGCTGTATTTGCCCCATTTGAACATCTTGGTTTAATTATTATGGATGAGGAACAGGAATATACCTATAAGTCGGAATCTTCTCCGCGGTATCATGCACGGGAAGTTGCAAAATATCGTTGTGCATACCATAATGCTTTATTGGTGTTGGCTTCCGCCACTCCTTCTTTAGAGAGTTACTTTATGGCTGAAAACGGCAGATATTCTTTGGAGTCCTTGCCGCATCGCTATGGAGATGCAAAGCTGCCGGAAGTCATTGTTGCGGATATGAACGAGCAGTTGTCCACCGGCAATACAACAGCGTTCAGCAATGAGCTGATACAGGCGCTTGAAGAAAACCTGGAACGAAAAGAACAGTCTATTTTGCTGCTCAATCGCAGAGGGTATCACACCTTTGTTTCCTGTAAACATTGCGGAGAGGTGGTCACTTGTCCAAGCTGCAGCATTTCTTTGACATATCATAGCGCAAACAATCGGCTGATGTGTCATTACTGCGGCTATTCTGTTCCTTTTACGAAAGAATGTCCCGGTTGCCACGAACCGGAAGTACGTTATACCGGTTCGGGAACGCAAAAGGCGGAAGAAGAACTATGCACATTATTTCCCAAAGCACGTATTCTGAGATTGGATGCAGATTCCACCATGCGCAGGCATGCCTATGAAACCAAAATGAAAGCATTTTCCAATGGAGAGTATGATATCATTATCGGCACACAAATGGTTGCAAAAGGATTGGATTTTGAGAACGTCACGCTGGTAGGTGTGCTTTCTGCTGACCAAGTTTTGTACAGCGATGATTTCCGCAGCAATGAACGCGGTTTTGATTTGCTGACTCAAGTAGTGGGGCGTTCGGGACGAGGTACGAAAAGGGGAAGAGCAATCATACAAACGTATACGCCGGAGAATCCTGTCATTGCACTTGCGTCGCATCAGGACTATGTTCATTTTTATCAACAGGAGATTTTGTTCCGCAAAGCAATGCTTTATCCGCCGTTTGCAGATATTGTCGTAATTGGTTTTGTAGGAGAACAGGAGTCCAAGGTTGCAAAAGCCAGTCAATTATTTTTAGAAATGCTGAGTCATTTGGCATCAAAAGAATATAGTGAACTGCCGATTCGTGCATTGCGTCCTACGCCGGCGCAAGTAGCTAAAGTAAGCAATAAATATCGGTATAAACTGATGATAAAATGTAAAAATAATCTAACATTCAGGACGATGCTTTCCCGTTTGCTTGTGGCATGCGGAAAAGAAAAAGCATTTGCTGGGGTTACGGTTTACGCGGACAGCAATCCTGATATGATTTAAAAGGAGTAAAGAGAACATATGGCTATCAGAGAGATTGTAATAGAGGGCGACGATATTTTAACAAAAGTATGCCGTCCTGTTGAAAAATTTGACGAAAAACTTGGAATGTTATTGGATGACATGAGAGAAACTATGGTTGATGCTGACGGTGTTGGTCTTGCAGCACCACAAATCGGTATATTACGCCGTGTTGTGGTAATCGATATCGGCGAAGGCTTGGTAGAACTGGTAAATCCAGAGATTATCTATGAAGAAGGAGAACAAGAAATGCAGGAAGGTTGTCTTTCTTGTCCCGGTGTATATGGTATGACAAAACGGCCTGCAAAAGTCAGAGTGTCTGCTCAAAATAGAAACGGAGAGCGTTTTGAATTTGAAGCGGAAGAATTGTTTGCAGTAGCTTGCTGTCATGAAATTGACCATTTAAACGGCATTTTGTTCCGTGAACATGTGGTGCGTATGGTTGCGGAGGATGGTCATACATTACCGTAAATTGATGTATGATTTGTGTATAAAAATACAAAAATAATAAGGGTGACAACTATGCGTATCATTTTTATGGGAACTCCGGATTTTGCGGTACCTTGTTTACAAAAATTAATTGATGCAGGCCATGACATTTGCGGTGTATTTACGCAGCCTGACAAACCAAAAGGAAGAGGATATACACTCATGCCGCCTCCTGTCAAAGAATTGGCGTTGCAGCACGGATTGACGGTATATCAGCCAACTACTTTGCGTGACGATGAAGTACAGCAGCTGATAGCAGACTTACAGCCGGAATTGATTGTGGTTGTAGCATATGGGAAATTACTTCCAAAAGCAGTATTGGATATTCCTCCAAGAGGCTGTGTGAACGTACATGGCTCTTTACTGCCAAAATACCGCGGTGCGGCGCCCATTCAGTGGACCGTATTAAACGGCGATGCAATTGCGGGCGTAACCACAATGTTTATGGGTGAAGGCTTAGACACAGGCGATATGCTGCTGAAAGCAGAAACACCTGTGGGAGAAAATGAAACTTCAGGCGAATTGTTTGAGCGCCTATGCCATTTGGGTGCAGATTTGCTTATAGATACCATAGAAGCTTTAAAAGATGAAACGATAACGCCAATTCCTCAAAACGAGGAAGAAGCAAGCTATGCAAGTATGCTGAGCAAAAAAGATTCTCTTATAGATTGGAATAAAACGGCGCAGCAGGTGCATAATCAAGTAAGAGGTTTGTCTCCTTGGCCTGTTGCCAACACCATGTATCATGGGAAACAATTAAAAATTCATCAAACATTGGTTTCTCCCGAGAAACGTGGTAATCCCGGCGATGTAATAGAGAAAAATAATAAATTTTTTGTTTGTTGTGGTGACGGTGCTGTAGAATTGGTAACGGTTCAGTATGAAGGCGGCAAAAGAATGTCTGCGAAAGATTTTTTCCGCGGACGGCCTCTGAAAGAAAGCGAAAATTTACTGATACAATAAAGAAAGGTGAATTCATGGGCTTTTACTATTTCGATTATACGTATTTGTTATTTTTGGCGCCTGCAATTATCATTACAATGATTGCGCAGATTGGCGTGAAAACAACATTTAATAAATATTCCAAGGTTTTGAATATGAAAGGGCTGACAGGAGCTGCCGCGGCACAGCGCGTTTTGGAACACGGTGGCTCTTTATTAACGCAAGTACAAATGACAGGCGGACATTTAACCGACCATTTTGACCCAAAAACCAACATCATTCGTTTGTCACAAAGCGTATATGGCAGCGCAACCGTATCTGCTGTTGGGGTGGCAGCCCATGAAGCAGGTCACGCGGTTCAGTATGCAACAGGTTATGGACCTATCAAATTCAGGACTGCCATTTATCCGATTGTAAGTATTGGTTCTAATTTATCCATGCCTCTAATTTTAATTGGTCTGCTGCTTCCTGTACAATATAACTTTGTGGTGTATATCGGAATTGGATTATATAGTTTGTCCGTCTTGTTCAGTCTTGTGACATTGCCCGTAGAATTTAATGCAAGTTCCAGAGCCTTGCGCTATTTGGAGGAGACAAACTCATTAACAGCAGACGAATTGATTGGAGCAAAAAAAGTACTGCGTGCGGCAGCAATGACATATGTTGCTTCTACCTTTGTAGCATTGCTATCGTTATTAAGACTGATTTTAATTTTTGGCAACAGAAGAGGAAGAGAATCATGAAAAATGCCAGGACCGCAGCCCACGCGGCGTTGCTCCAAGTGGATGTAAATGCGGGTTATTCCAATATTGTAATTGATAAGGCAATCAAAGAAGCAGATTTGGACCAGAGAGATGCTTCTTTGGCCGCAGCCATTTTTTATGGAGTGCTGGAACGCAGAATTACATTGGACTATATCATCAATCAGTTTTCCAGAATACCTGCAAAACAGATGACGCCTGATATTTTAGAAATTTTGCGTATGGCGTGTTATCAAATTTTATATATGGAAAAAATTCCTCACTCGGCTGCTGTAAATGAAGCTGTTAATATGGCAAAGCAAACCAAAGGGGGAAAATCCCCCGGGTTTGTAAATGGAGTGTTACGTGGACTGCTTAGGGGCAAAGAACAAATAAAAATGCCCAATGAGAAAAAGGAATCTTTGCATGCTTTGAGCATCATGTATTCTTGTCCCCAGTGGCTCATACAATTGTGGCAGGAATCTTACGGCAAAGAACATATGCTGGGTCTATTAAAAAGTTTTTTTGATAAGCCTCCGCTGTATGCCAGAGTGAATACAACGAAAATTACAACAGAGCAGTTAATTGAGCGTTTGGAAAAAGAAAATGTATGTGCAAAGGCGATATCGTGGTTGCCGGGGGCGATTGAACTGGAACAGACCGGTTCTGTGGCGCACTTACAGGCATATGAAGAAGGCCTGTTTCATATACAAGATATATCATCTCAATTGTGCTGTTCTGTATTGGCTCCAAAACCGGGACAAACCATTGCAGATCTTTGTGCAGCTCCCGGCGGCAAAACATTTACTATGGCAGAACAAATGGAGAATCAAGGAAAATTGCTTTCGTTTGATAAATACAAAGGCAAGGTAGGCTTGATTCGACAAGGAGCAAAACGATTGGGATTATCCGTTGTAGAGGCTTCTATTCGAGACAGCAGCAATCCAAAAGAGAAACTGCTGTTTGCAGACGGCGTATTGTGCGATGCACCTTGTGCAGGTTTGGGAATTATTCGCAGAAAGCCGGAAATTCGTTATAAACCTCAGGAAGAGTTAAAAGATTTACCGTTGGTTCAGCGCAGTATTTTAAAAGAGGCGGCAAAACAGGTAAAGCCGGGAGGAACTTTGGTTTATTCCACATGCAGTTTAAATCCTGCTGAGAATGGAGAAGTAGCAGATTGGTTTTTAAAAGAACATTCGGACTTTAAAGCCAAGCCGTTAAACCTGCCCGCTTCTATCAAACAAGTGGTAGATCAATCGGACAATCAAATTACATTATTACCCCATATTCATGGAACGGATGGATTTTTTATTGCCGTATTTGTAAAAACATAATATAATATGGGGAAAGGAGTGATTTTTCAATGGAGCTGCAGGATATCAAATCCATGACGCTTGCAGAAATACAGGAGTCGTTTACGAATGATAAACTGCCTAAATTCCGTGCGTTGCAGGTATATCAATGGCTGCATCGCGGCGCAGAATCATTTGACGAAATGTCAAATTTATCAAAAGAACTGCGTGAGCAATTAAAGGCAAAATATTACATATCTGTAGCAACTGTTGAAAAAAAGCTTATTTCCAATTATGATAATACAGTAAAATATCTGTTTTCTTTTGCAGATAATTGTTGTGTTGAGTCGGTGGTAATGCAGTACAAACATGGTTACAGTATTTGTATTTCCACACAAGTGGGTTGTAGAATGGGCTGCACATTTTGTGCTACAGGTAAAAGCGGTTTTAGCCGCAATTTAACTGCTTCAGAAATGTTGGCTCAAATACAAAGCGCACAAAAAGATTTGGGGATTCAGATTTCAAATATTGTTTTAATGGGAATGGGAGAACCATTGGACAACTACCAACAGGTATTACGCTTTTTAGAATTGGTGTCATCAGATGAAGGTATGAATATTGGAATGCGACATATTTCGGTTTCCACTTGTGGTATTGTAGATAAGATTTACGATATGGCAAATCGAAAATTGCAGTGTACACTTTCTGTTTCACTCCATGCTCCAAATGACAACCTTCGTTCACAAACGATGCCCATTAATAAAAAGTGGGGAGTTGCGCAGCTGCTGAAGGCCTGTAAGTATTACAGCGATACAACAAGGCGTCGTATTTCATTTGAATACGCTATGATTAGTGGTCTTAATGACAGTGACGCTCAGGCTCAGGAGCTTGCAGGAAAGCTAAAAGGAATATTAAGTCATGTAAACTTGATTCCTGTCAATGATGTCACGGGAAATCATTACAAAAAAAGTTCGACGCAGAGGCTGCATGCTTTTTGCAGTATACTTGAAAAACATGGTATTACAGCTACTGTCAGAAGAACGTTAGGCTCAGATATTCAGGCTTCCTGCGGTCAGCTGCAGCGCAGGTATAAAGAGGAGGTGAACAACATTGAAAGTGCACAGTCAAACTGATGTTGGCTTGGTAAGGACTCTCAATGAAGATGCATGCCGTACCGGTTTGTTAGGGGAAAACGGTGCATGGGCAGTCGTTTGCGACGGCATGGGCGGTGCAAACGGCGGAGAAATTGCAAGTGAAACAGCGGTAAAAAGCATAGAAGAACAAATTCTTGCTTCTTATGAAGAAGATTTTAAAAGTGAAGAAATGAAACTGATGTTAAGTACGCTTATTTTTCATGCGAATTCTGCTGTTTATGATATGGCGCAGGAAAATGAATCGTTAAAAGGAATGGGCACCACGATTGTAGTGGCAATTGTACTTGATAATGTTGCTCATATTGCCCATGCGGGAGACAGCAGGGCATATTTGCTTCACAACGGTAATATTATGCAAATTACAACGGACCATTCTATGGTTCAGGAATTGATTAAAAACGGAGACTTAACTGTGGAACAAGCCAAGGTGCATCCGCAAAAGAATATCATTACCAGGGCTTTGGGAGTGAATCCGGTCGTAGAAATTGATTACGAAAAAGTACCTTTGGCAAAAGATGATCGCATATTAATCTGTACAGACGGGTTGACCAATTATATTGAACCTGAAAAGATCAGAAATCTTGCGGATGATATGGATTCTGTTTCTTTGGCCGATAGATTGGTTGCGCTGGCAAAAGAAAATGGCGGCGGAGATAATATTACAGTTGCGATACTCGATAACTGATTGGAGTTGATAACATATGGATAAGTACACAGGAAAAAGACTGGATGGCCGCTACGAAATTCAAGAATTAATTGGCGTAGGCGGTATGGCTGTTGTATATAAAGCATATGACACAATAGATGACCGAACGGTAGCGATTAAAATTTTAAAAGATGAATTTTTGGGCAATCAAGAATTTATCCGCCGTTTTAAAAATGAATCCAAAGCAATTGCCGTATTGGACCATCCTAACATTGTGAAAGTGTATGACGTTAGTTTTGGAGACCGTTTACAATATATCGTAATGGAATATATCGACGGTATCTCATTAAAAGAGTATTTGAATCAACAAAAAGAAATCAGATGGAAAGAAGCCTTGCATTTTACCATGCAAATTCTCCGAGCATTGCAGCATGCCCATGAGAAAGGCATCATTCATCGCGATATTAAACCCCAAAATATCATGCTGCTGCAAGACGGTACCATTAAAGTAACGGACTTTGGTATTGCCAGATTCTCACATAGTGAAACACGTACCATGACAGATAAAGCCATTGGTTCTGTACACTATATTGCCCCCGAACAGGCAAGAGGAGATTTAACAGACGATAAAGCGGATATTTACTCTGTAGGTGTTATGCTTTATGAAATGATTACGGGACAATTGCCGTTTGAGGCTGACAATGCGGTTTCTGTGGCAATTATGCAGCTGCAGGCAGACCCAAAACCTCCGAGAGATATTAATCCAACCATTCCGATTGGTCTTGAAGAAATTACATTAAAGGCAATGCAAAAGACGCCTGCTCAACGTTATCAATCTGCGGCGGAAATGATGCAGGATATTGAAGCATTCCGTCAGAATCCATTGATTACATTCAATTATAAATATGACCAGGAAGAAACTGCTACAAAATATGTGGATGCCACTACTGCAAATTCCACTACAGGTCCAATTCAATATGATGACGATTTTGAATATATTGACGATGACATCAGCAGTCATTCAAAAGGCGGCAAATCAAAAGGCGGAAATAAAAATAAAGTTCCGATTATTGTGGTAAGCTGTTTGGCTGCCGCAATTGTGATTGCATTGGGTGTTGGTGCGTATTTCCTATTTTCTTCTATGGGAGGCGGCGGCAATACCAGCAGCCAATCCAGCAGCGATGAAGTAGATTTACCAAACTTTGTAGGACAAAAATTAGAAGATATTCAAAATAATGACGAATATAAAAATTTCGACTTTAAAGTGGAAACAAAAGAGGATAACACAGTGGAAGAAGGCGTTGTTATCAGCCAAAGTCCAAGCGGTTCCAAAAAAGTGAAGGCGAATGCACAAATTACATTGACTGTAAGCAGTGGCAAAAAACAAGTAGAAGTTACAGATTTAAGCAATATGACACAGGTAAATGCAGAAGCGGCCTTGAAAAAGTTAGGCTTCAACGTGAAAGTACAAGAAATCAATGACGATACGGTTGCAGAAGGTCAAGTGGTCAAAACAGACCCACAATCAGGAAGTACTTTGGCATATGGCAGCACGGTTACTTTGTATGTAAGCAAAGGTCCAGAAATTAAAACAGTTTCTGTACCTGCTGTAGTTGGTTCTGACCTTGATTCTGCAAAGTCTGCTATTACAAAAGCGGGTCTTAAAGTTGGAAACATTACGTATCGTGATGATTCCAAAACAAAAGGTACTGTTTTAGAGGTAAGCCCATCAGCCGGAACCAGTGTAACAGAAAATACAAGCATTGACCTTGTTGTAAGTTCCGGTGCTACTGAAAAAACTGCAAATATTGAATTTGATTTGCCGCCGAATGTGACTCATGATGTCACTATATATGTATATTTAGATGGCACACAATATCAGTCGCCTGTTACTGTAAACCCACAGCTAAAAGGTTATAGATATAAATTATCTATAACAGGAAAGAGTGGAAAACAAACATTATCTATTAGAATAGATAATACAAATAATTATCGCACTTATACTTTGGATTTTGATAATGGAACTTGGAATCAAACAGGCTCCAAAGAATATGTAGATACGCAGGCAAGTACCGGGAACGATTAGGTGGTATATGGTAAAACAAGGACGTATTCTAAAAGGAATTGGCGGCTTTTATTACGTAGAGGCTGAACAAACAATTTATGAATGCAAAGCAAGAGGCGTGTTCCGCAAGCGTGGAACCACGCCTCTTGCGGGTGATTGGGTACAAATTTGCATTGATAACAATACAGGTACCATTGAAGAAATTTTTCCAAGAAAAAATATGCTGGTGCGTCCGCCTTGTGCAAACATTGACCAAATGTTTTTGGTCACATCCGTGTGTGACCCGTCTCCAAATTTGTTGGTATTGGATAAAATGATTGCGGTTGCGGAGGACCAAGAAATGGAGCCGATTTTGGTAATATCCAAAACGGATTTGCAGTCTCCTCATGAATTGGAAAACATTTATCGAAAAGTTGGAATTCAAGTTATAGAGGTTTCTTCTGTCAGCGGTCAGGGGATTGCACAAATAAAAATGTTGTTAAAGGATAAAATATCTGTATTCACAGGTAATTCGGGAGTCGGAAAATCATCACTGCTCAATTGTATCAGTCCTGAATTTCGGCAGGAAACAGGAATCATCAGTTCAAAGCTGGGCAGAGGAAAACATACGACGCGGCAGGTAGAATTATTAAAATTGCCATGCGGCGGTTATGTTGCAGATACACCCGGTTTTTCCACTATGGATATGGAGCGGTACAACATTGTAAAAAAAGAACATTTGCAATATTGCTTCAGAGAGATGAAACCTTATATTACGCAGTGTAAATTTTCTTCTTGCTCGCATACTTGCGAAAAAGGCTGTGCTGTCTTACGTGCAGTTGAGCAAGGAGAAATTACGCAATCCAGGCATAACAGTTATACAGCGATGTACGAACAAGTAAAGGATAAAAAAGAATGGGAACGAAAGTAAAAACTTGTGTTGTGGTGGGAGCTTCTCCAACGACAGACAGTGCGTTTATCAAACCGATATTAAAACAAGCGGATTATATTATTTGTGCAGATGGTGGTTGGAATCATGTATATCGTACGGGAGTAAGCCCTCACTTGATTGTAGGTGATTTTGATTCAGCCTGTGACATTATCCCCAAAGAAACAGAATCTATTTCGCTTCCAACCCATAAAGATGATACAGATTTATTGGTTGCCGTAAAAGAAGGATTGAAAAGAGAATATACTGATTTTGTAATATTGGGAGCCTTAGGCGGCAGATTGGACCACACATACGGTAATATATGCGTGCTGCAATATATCTTACAGCACGGCGGTACTGCTGTATTGCAAGATGAGGATACACAGGTATATTTGTTAAATGCCAATCATGATATAGAATTAACCAACGTGCAGGGCAATACGGTGTCAGTGTTTCCGTTTGGATGCGATAGCTGTATGCTTACGTATGACGGTTTAGAATATCCTTTGAATCAAGGTACTTTGGTTAGTTATGCACCTGTTGGCGTTAGTAATGTTGCAGAATTTGATACCATTCGTATTACCTGTCATTCGGGTACGGCTGTGATTATGGTGCTTGCTCCACAAGCAGAAGCATAACTTACGCACCAAATTTTCCCCTAATGTATATACTATAGTAAGACTGTGAACTGCCACAGTTATCACTAGGGGGAATTGCAATGAAAAAATGCTGTAACAGAAGATTTAAAGGCTCCGGAGGTTTTTGCTTTTACGCAATTGCTTTCGGATTGGGATTGGTGGTTTCTTGCTTTTGCCCCTATGGATTGATTATGTTCATAGCAGCAGTGATTATTGTTGCACTGGGTATATCAGTTGCCCGCTGCAAAACATAAGTATGGAGGGCTGACAAATGAAAGTTGTAATTGTAGACCATCCTAAAATCCTGGGCTTTCTTTTGAGAATGTATTATCATATTCCAAAAGTAAAAGAAGAGCAAGTTTAGAAAAAAGGCAGCTGGACGTTCAGCTGCCTTTTTTGTATTTTTGTTCCTTATATATCATATGATAATAAGAGTGAAAAGAAAAATTGCGCTGTCTTTTTATTTGTGGTATAGTGATAAAAAGACGTAGATAGGATAATTGGGACGAAAGTCCTGCAACATGGAGTAAAGTATGTCAGAAATCACAAAAAAATCACTAGCAAATGCATTGTATCAAAAAATGAAAGTAAAACCTTTAGATAAAATTACAATCAAGGAAATTGTAGATGAGTGTGGATTAAACCGTCAAACCTTCTATTATCATTTTCCTGACATTTTTGGTTTGCTGGAATGGATGTTCCAACAAGACGCTGAGAAGCTGATGAAAAAATATAATAATATAGATGTATGGGAACAAGGATTTATGGAACTGCTGTGCTATATTAAGAAAAATAAAGCAGTTTGCATGTGTACACTGCATTCTTTGGCAAGAGATGAACTGGAACGGTTTGTTTATAAAGATGTACACAGGTTAATATTGGGAATTATGGATGAGGTGGGAGGAGACCTTACTGTGGAGGAAGACGGTAAGGAGTTCGTTGCCCGATTTTATACTTTATCTTTATGTTCCCTTGTGGTACATTGGATGAAAAACGGAATGAAAGAATCACCTGAAGATTTAATAGAAAAATTAAGTTTAACCATACAAGGTAATATTCGCTCTGCTATGGAACGTTTTGCAAAATAGAAGTGATTTCATCCCAACGAATTTATTCGTTGGGATTTTTTGATAGACGTAAATAAATTTTAAGAACTGCTGTATCTTTCCGGTTTCATTATTTCCATATAAATGTATTTTTTCATAAGAGAGAATGGGAGATAGAAAATAAATCATTTTTCCAAAAAATTTTAAAAAACAAAAATGCAGCAGAATAGGGGCTGTCCGAGGGTAAAGTATTGGAAACCTGCACTTTTTTTCAAGTGCAGGTTTTATTTTTGGTATAAATGGGACAGGATACGAATACAAATTAGCTAGTAAAGAAAAAAGGAGAGAACCTTTTATGGAATATCATTTGAGAACTGAGGTGTTACAGGGTACAGAGGTTGTATTTGACGGATGTCAGGAACAACCTGTTGATTTGACTCTTTCTTTACCTGATTATTGCCCGGATATTCAGCGTATTCTAAAGTGTCAGATTTATCCTTGTATTACCAGCAAAAGCATTGTTGGAGACAGTCTGGAAGTAAACGGCAATACCATGCTGCGCATTTTATATGTTGACTCTGTGGGGTTGCCTATTCGCTGCTGTGAAAAAATCAGCACGTTTACCACCAATATTCCAATGAAAAAAACATTGGATAACCCAATTGCATTTGTAAAAGCAAAAGTAGAATATGTAAATTGCCGGGCAACCAGTCCCCGTAAGTTGGATATTCACGGTGCGTTTTCCGTTTGTGCAAAAGTCCTGGAGCATGTGCCACAGGATATTTTGTGTGATATTGAAGGCGATGATATCCAGCAAATGAAATCAGAAATTGAAGCAAGCAATATTGCAGGTATGACGCAGGAAGCGTTTTCAGTCAGTGAAGTATTGGAAATCAGCAGTGGAAAGCAAGCTGCGGAGACTATTATTCGTTCCGATTGCTCCATTACTATGGACGATATGAAAGTACTTGACAATAAGTTGATTTTGCAGGGAGAAGTCATTGTCAAGATTTTGTATTCTTCCGGTATGGGAGAAACGCCGCCGGAACATATGGAGTATACCATTCCGTACAGTCAAATGATTGATTGTGCGGGGGTTACAGAACAGTGTATGTGCGACGTGCGTGTGGAAGCAATGGGGGCCGATGTTCAAATCAAAACGGACTCAGCAGGAGAAAATATGCTGTTTGAAGCAGAGGTACGGGCAATGGCTCATGTAACTGCTTACATGAATGAGAGATTCACTGTTGTGACAGACGCTTATTCTACAGAACATAATCTGAATTTGGAATACAAACAGCACACTTTGCATAAGTTGGTAGAAATTATAAAAGACAGTGATGTTCAGAAAAACAATTTTGAAGTAGACGACATTGGTATTTCACAGGTGATTGATGTCTGGAACGAAATGAAATCCGTAACAGCTTCCATTGATGAAGGAAATATTGTTTACAGCGGCAAATATAATGTTTGTATTCTTGCAATGGGCAGTGAAGGAAAACCGTTCTATTTTGAACGTATGGTAGATTTTAAATGCAGTCATGATTGGTCAAACACTTCAGACAGCATGAAATGTGACGCAATGGTACATATCAAAAGTATGAATTATCGAATCACAGGAAATTCAGGAATAGAAGTAAAAGTGGAACTTTCATTGACAGCAGCTATATTACAGGAGTTTTCCTACAAAGCCATTATTGCAGCTTCGACAGATGAAGAACATCCGGTATTAAAAGACAGCAAGGCTGCTTTGATTATTTATTATGCGGAAGCCGGAGAAAGTTTATGGAATATTGCAAGACAATATTATACTTCGGTGAATGCAATTAAGGAAGAAAATGATTTGTCAGATGATAACGTGGTATCAAAAGGTATGTTGTTCATACCCGTGTAAACGAACATCGCAAAACCCATTTTCCATAAAAATGGGTTTTTATCAAATACTTTTTGATGGAAAATGGGGGGTATAAAAATGGGAAATTCAATTTATCGAGACATTGCCGAACGTACAAAAGGCAGTGTGTATATTGGTGTAATCGGTCCTGTCAGAACGGGAAAATCTACTTTTATCAAACGGTTTATGGATACCATTGTCATTCCGAATATGGACGGAGATTTTGAAAAAGAACGTGCCATTGATGAAATGCCGCAGTCAGCTGCAGGCAGAACCATTATGACAACAGAACCGAAATTTATTCCGGAACAGGCAGTTGCCGTTCATTTGGATGACAATGCTTCGTTCAATGTGAGAATGATTGACTGCGTAGGCTATATTGTACCAAGTTCTCTTGGTTATGTGGAAAATGACGCACCGCGCATGGTGATGACTCCATGGTTTGAAGAGCCGATTCCATTTAATATGGCAGCGGAGATAGGTACCAAAAAAGTAATTACAGAACATTCTACCATTGGACTTGTCATTACAACCGATGGCAGTATCAGTGATATTCCGAGAGAAGAATACGAGGAAGCGGAAGAACGGGTGATTACGGAATTAAAGGAAATTGACAAACCTTTTATCGTTTTGGTCAACTGTACCAATCCATACAGCGATGAGTCACAGGCATTGTGCAGGCGTTTGCAGGAGCGTTATCATGTGCCGGTGGTTGCAGTAAACTGTTTGGAGCTAAGCGAAGAAGAAATTAAAAATATTTTACAAAAAGTATTGTATCAGTTCCCTGTCAAAGAAATTAAGGTGGATATGCCGCAATGGCTTTGCAGTTTGGAAAAAGAACATTGGCTGCGTTCTGCGGTATTCACTTCTATCAAGCAATCGGCAAGTCACATTTGCAGGGTAGGTCAGGTAGGAGATATTCATACCCAGGTGATGTCCTGTGAATATGTTTCTTCCTCCAAAACCACTATGATTGATTTGGGAACGGGCCATGCGAGAATTACCATTGATTTAAAACAAGAACTGTTTTTCCAAGTGCTTGGTGAAAAGACCGGCATGAAAATAGAAAATGAAGGCGCGTTATTATCTTGCATGATGCAGTTTATTCACATGAAAGAGCAATATGATAAATTGAAAGACGCTTATGATGATGTTTTGGAAACAGGATATGGTATTGTGATGCCGGGCATTGACGAACTGACGTTGGAAGAACCTGAAATTATCAAACAAGGCGGCAGATACGGTATCCGTCTGAAAGCTGCGGCGCCGTCCATACAAATGATGAGAACCAACATCACCACTGAAATTACACCGATGGTTGGCTCTGAGCAGCAGTCTGAAGATTTAATTGCATATTTGATGAAGGAATTTGATGAAAACCCATCTCAAATTTGGCAGTCTAATATTTTTGGAAAGTCGCTGCATGAATTGGTAAACGAGGGTTTACATAATAAATTGTATCGTATGCCGATAGAGGCCAGAAATAAAGTACGTCAGACCATTGAACGTATTATCAATGATGGATGCAACGGATTAATTTGCATCATTTTATAAATAATATACTGCCTGTTTTATTCGGAGTGCAAAATTTTGCACTCCGTTTTTTTATTTTTATGGTAAAAATATTGTAATAGTTGTAAAAAAATTATACATATATGAAATATTTAAGATATAATGAATAAAAACAGTAATCGAAAAATGTATATTTTACTCTTTGTAAAATGGGGGTGCTTGTACTTTTTTGTAGTAAAAATGTATGTATTTACTGGGGTTATCATATAATGAAGTAACTTTGCTGAAATTTTTGGAAAGTAAATTTGACAACTTTTTATCCAAATAGTATAATAATAACTAATTTATGAAGAAACTGTGTACAACTATTTTTGAGATTGAGTGAGAGGTAACGGAAAATATGAAAATAAAGAAAAAACACGTGCTGATAGCATCTCCGATTGTAGTGGTGCTATTGTTGGCGTCTTTTGTGTTTTTCTACGGTATGAGCCGAAACTATGAGGAACCGGAAGACACCGTTGCGGGCGTCGGATTGTCTGATATTATGGCAAAGCCGGACTCGGGAACGCCTGCGGATTATACGCCGCAGGAGAATGCCGCCATTGCGCTGGGCGTAATCAGGGATATTGGCAAATATAACACCGAAATGACCGGTGATATTAATGCCAATATCGGTTTTATGACATATGTGCAAAATATGAAAGACATTAAAATTGTCAATGGAGATGAGATGTACCAAGAATCGGTCAGCTTAAGTTCCATGGCAAATGTTGCACAGCAAAAATACATTCAAGATAATAATAAAATTTTCTTGGTGCGCAGTGCGGATAATATTTCAGGTCAAAATGTAACTTGGTCTGATGATATTACACCGATTTCGGAAGAAACGTATACCGATACTTACGGATTACTGCCAAACGGCATTTCTCCTTATGTCGTATCAAAAAGTACGATTTTATCGGCCAAAGTAGTGGAAGAAAGCCAAGACAAATATGTTTATACATATGAGTTGGATCCCGAAACAGCTCCGGCTTACTACCGCAGACAAGTAAAAACACTTTCAGGTTCCCAGAAAAATCCGTTATTCCATTCTGTTCAACTTACCATTGAAATGGATAAGGATTGGAAGCCGATTAAAATTACCATGAATGAAAATTATGATATTTCCATTCCTGTTTTAGGCAGTGCCAACTGTACCACAGAATACACCGAAGTATTCAAAGATTACGGGGAAGAACAGGATATTCCGGATAAAGATTTATACACCACATTCATTCGTGATAAATATGACCCAAATAATTTAGCCTCTTTAGACGGTTCCGGCGAAACCGATATGAAATCGTATTTAGGAAAAGTATTTGGCGCCGATGAAAATGGTTTGTTTGGGTTAGAAGCTGATGTAACCATAAACGGTACGTCTCAAAAAGCTTATATTGAAGGCAACTTGCAAACAGATACCTATCAAATTCAACTTGGCGATGTATTTGCATGCTTAAAAGGTGACCGTCTGTATTTGAATTACGGAAATTTAAAATACTATATTACCGTAGACGGATTGATGGAAGCAATGGAAAATGTTGCGGATGCCGCAGGCTTCCAGATACCTGATATGGATTCCGATTTCATGAGCCAGTTCATGGAAAATATGACTACCACGCAAAAAGATGGTATGCAGGAAATGACCATGAATGCCGATGGAATGAATTTGGTGGTTCATTTGGAAGACGGTACCATGAAGTTAATAGATACAAGTTTGCAGGTAAACATGAGTGGTTTGCAGCTAAGTGCATATGTAAAACCCAGTGCAACAGGCCACGCTTTCCCACGTATTGATGCAACCTATGAAAATATGCTGCCTTTGATGGAATACATCAATCCGGTAATTTATTTGGTGAATGCAGATAGTTGGGAATTTGACACCAACTTTACTTTAACAGGTGAACCGAATATTACACAAAATGCATATGTAAAAATGGTGCGCACCAACAGCGGTATCAATGCACAAGTAGATACTGATATTCTGGGACAGCATCTAACCGTTCGCTTGGTAAACGGTATGGCATATGTTGATTACGGCAACTTGAAGGTTTCATTGAATACAACAGATATGGATGAAATCTCAAAAGAATTGCAATCTATTTTGCCGGCAGCGGCAGGCGATTTTTCTCTGACAGATATCCTCCCGCAGGCTTATTTGGATTTATTTGCAAATCCCGATATTGAGAGCCTTGTCAGAAATATGACGCCGATTCAGGTACAAGGAAATACGGTTTCCCTTGGATTTAGAATCGGAAATGATACCGTTCGTTTTTCTGCAACGAAAAAGGGAAACATCTTGACCGACTTTGTTTTGGATGGCATTTCTATCAGTAATGCCAAGCTAAATGCCAGTGTAAAATTAACTGCAATGAATGCTTCCAGAACAACAGTGAATACCAATAATTCCGGTTATGTCAAATTGGAAGATATTCTTTCTTACGTTGAACCTCTTATGAATTTGGCAAACGGAAAAACAATTGATTTAACAGCAACGCTTATGCTGAGAGGCGACCTCAATTATAATCAAGACGTTCACGTGCTTTTGACGAAAAACGGAAACAGCTTTGACGCATCTTTGTCTGCAAATGTATTGGGAACACAAATTGATTTGAAATTTATCAATCAAGTAGCATATGTTGATGTTGGTAATTTGAAATTAAAATTACATACCACCGATATCAACGAAATTATGTCTGAGATTCAGCAAATTGCTCCAATCGGAGGAGATTTACCAGACCTTAGCGAATTATTCCCACAAGAATACATTGATTTAATCACAAACTTTAATGTGGCCGATATGCTTCAAAGTATCCAAAGCTTGCAAGTGGCGCATAACAAATTGACACTTGTCGTTGGAAGCGGCGGTTTACGTTTAGAGGCAGTACGCAGAGGAGACGAACTTGCTGCCTTTGGACTGTATGATTTATCCATGCAGAACAACAAAGTGAATTTGTATGTAAAAATTAACTCTTCCGGTACACAGCAAGGCACTCTGTCTGTTGACGAAGCTGCATATACAGATTTGGCAGACTTAGCCAAATTTGCATTGCCAATCAAAAATACTATGAATTCCACCAGTTTTGTGTTTGATGTGGATTTGAATATGCAAGGGCAAACTTCTTTAGCACAAAATGCCAGATTAACAGTCGTTCGCAAAGGTAGTGCAACTGACCTTGAATTGACTGCAGATGTATATGGAAATCCGTTAAGCATAAAGTGGATTGATAACACAGCTTATATTCAATATGGTGCAATTAAAATCAGTGCTGACCAATATACACTGAGTGATACTTTGGAAAAATTATTGCCGGGTGCAATACCTTCCGAATTTACAGACTTTATGACCAATATGAGCATAGATTCCATATTGAATTCCGTACAGTACCTAAAAGTAAACGATACGACTGCTTCTGTGGGAGTTGTGTTGGGAGAACAAACATTATCACTGGAAATCAGCCGCAATGACGAATTTATTACTTCCGGCCGACTGACAGGGCTTAATGTAGGCGGCAGTCAATTGGATGTTTCCATGCATGCCTTGTATATGACGCCTGAACAACTTCCGATTACTGTAAATGCAAGTGAATATACTACAACGGACGAAGCGGTTCCTACCATTCGTGCTATTATGAATACAGTGAACGCTTCCAGTTACCAATTTGACGCACAAATTGCGCTAAGCGGTGAACAAAACCTGACCCAAACCGCAAAGGTAAAATTAAGCCGTTCTGACAATGGCATGAATGGTGAAGTGGAGACTATGATTGCCGGTCAGTTGTTAGATGTAAAACTAATTGATGGAATTACCTATGTGGAATACGGTAATATCAAAGTCAAATTCAATCTTGCCGACATGGAAACTATTATCAGCGGTATCCAGGAGATATTGCCGCAGGATGCTCAAAACTTTGATATTTCTGCCTTGCTTCCTCAATCTTATATTGATGCCTATGAACAATTGGGTATCAACGATATGGTAACTGCATTCCAATCTAACAACATTACCTTAGAGAGTTTACAGCCAATCTTTGCTCTGGTGGGTCAAATCGAAACATTTGACTTAGATGCAAACGGTGCCGCAGTGACATTAAACTTTGGTGGGGATACCATTTCCATGGCGGCAAACCGTTCTTATGATTATATTTCAGAGATTCATGTAGGCGGCGTAACCGTACAGAACAGTGCATTGACATTAGATTTAACCAATGGGGTAGGCGGAAAACGCTCTTTGCCAATCCGTTTAGGAAATGGTGATTATGCAGACGCTTCTGATTTGATTGGATTTGTAAAGCCAATTCAAAATCTGTTGCAGGCAAACAGTTTCGACTTTGATGTAAATATCGGTCTAAAAGGCGATATCAATTTCAATCAAACAGCCAATGTCAAACTGGTACGTGACGGCTCCAATATCAAAACCGAAGTTTCCGCTGACCTTTATGGCGAAACATTGAAGGTTACCTACATAGATGGTGTTACTTATTTTGCATACGGCAATTTGAAAGTAAAAGTGGATTCCAATGATTTCGAGGAAATTCAGCAAGCAATCAAAGAACTGATTCCGCAAGGAACAGAGAATATTGATATTAGCAAACTGATTCCTCAGGCTTATTTGGACTACTTCCAAAGCGAATGGACCTTAACTAAAATCATGAGTTCCATTGAAGGTATCCATGTCAATGGTAATACCGTTTCAGCTGATATAAAAATTGGCGATGATTTGATTACGGTATCTGCAATCAGAGACGGAGATTATCTCACCAATGCAACCGTAAACGGACTGACTGTGCTGAATGGTTCGTTAACACTGGAGGCAACTCTCAATCAAACAAGTACAGATATTTGGGATATTTCTGTAAATCCGGATGAGTATTTTGATATTAAGCAACTGTTGTCCTTGTCAAATGCAGTAAAACATGCAGTGGATGCTACCAGCTATGAATTTGATGTGAATGCGGCTCTTTCCGGAGAGCAAACATTCAATGAAACAGCACATGTTCGTTTGGTACGTACCGAACAAGGCGTGCAGGCAGAAATATCTGCCGAATTGGAAGGCGCAACTTTATTGGTTCAGCAAAAAGACAGCACTACCTATATGCAATACGGTGAGCTGAAAGTAAAATTAAACAATGCAGATGCGCAAAGTGTAATGGAAACATTGAAAGACATTCTGCCTGAAAATTCCTTCAATATGGATTTATCTAAGTTTGTACCGCAATCTTATATTGAGTGGTATAACGGATTACAGCTTGGTCAGTTTATTCAGGATGTACAGTCAGGCAATATCAATCAAACAACCATTGAACCTGTATTTAAAATGCTGCAGTCCATCGCATCTGTGACCGCAGATGACACTTCTGCTACCGTTTCAGTACAGGTAGGTGAAGATTTGATTCCGATTCATGTCGTTCATGACGGAACAAACTTTACCAATGTTTCTTTACAGAATCTGTCTGTTCTAAACAGCAAACTAAATTTAGAGGCAACTGTAACAAATATCACAACGGAAACACTACCTCTCACACAACTGAATGATGCAGAATTTGCAGACGTGAAACAAATTGCGGACTTTATGCCTGCGGTTATGAATACCATTGAGGCAAACCGTTATGCATTTACGGGTAAAGTACAAATTGGTGACCGGACTGTAGAGACTAACGTCACTGTTATTAAGAACGGTACTTCTGCAGACGCACAAGTGACTACTACGATTGGCGGCGCTGAACTGACCGTACAGTATATTGGAAATACCACTTATGTACAATACGGTAATATCAAATTCATGCTGCATGATGCAGATTTACAAACTGTCATAGAGGAGATAAAGGCTGTACTTCCTGCGGATACTCCTGCATTTGATTTATCTGCAATTTTGCCTCAGGCTTATTTGGATGAAATCAATGCACTAGGTCTGGAACAATTCATTTCAGATATGCAAGCAGGTAATATCAATAGGGAATCAATTGTTCCGATTTTGAAGCTTGCACAGAAAGTGCAACTTCAGGCACAGGAAAATCAACTGACTGTTTCTACCGGACTAGGTGAAGACAGAATTCAGTTGATTGTAACAAGTCAAAACGGCTTACTGCATACAGCAGAACTCAGCGGTTTGACAGTAATGGGCCAGCAGACAGTAATATCTGCCCAAATGAATCACGTAGATAGCGGAGTTCCTGATATTACAAATGATGGAACCGGTTATGTGAATATTGCAGACGGTATTGGTTTTGTAAAACCAATTGCACAGTTGGCAACTGCCGATACCATGGAATTTACTGTAAATGGCATTGCCAGCGGAAAACTCAATGAGACTCTTTCCGCTAATGTACGGATACAACGCACTGAAAACGGTGCGAATGCGCAGGTAACTGCAAACCTTTACGGTCATGATTTATCAGTCAAATTGATTGATAACATTACGTATATCGATTATGCAAATATGAAGCTGCAGTTAAATACAGCGGATATCAATGAAATTGCAGAAGAAATCCGTGGAGTGCTTCCGCAAGACAGTGATTTAGACTTGTCTCAATTCTTACCGCAGTCCTATATCGACTTATTTGAAAACTTTGATGCCGTTACATTGATACAAAAACTTGACAATATTACAGTTTCTGAGAATCAAATTGGTTTGGATTTCAGATTAAATGACAATGATGTAATCCATCTCACAGTCAATAAAGATGGAAATCAGACATTGAGTGCCAATGTAAGCGGCTTGCGGATTTATGACAGCGACGTCACCGCAGATATTGCAGTTGTCAATATCAATGAAGCGTTTACGATAGAAGCACAGGGGGATTATGCAGATGTAAAACAGCTTGCATATTTTGCTCGCCCTGTTATGAATGCAGTCAATGCAAACAGCTTCCGTTTTGACGCCAATATTGTGCTGGACGGTAAGATAAATATCAATCAAACTGCACATGTACAGCTTGTTTTGAATAAAGATGAAAACGGCGCAGTACAAGGCGCAGATGTCCATGCAACCGCTGAAATTGAAGGTCGTACTTTGAGTATCAAAGTCTTGGGTAATATGACCTATATTCAGTATGGAGATATGAAGCTGAAACTGAACTCCAATGATATTGAGACTATTATGACAAGACTGCGTGAAATTCTGCCGGAGGGCACTTTGGGAGAAGGTGCTGATTTATCCGCAATGCTTCCGGCGGCCTATCTGGAATTGATTGATAGCTTTAAAAACGGAACTGTCAATATAGAACAACTCATTGGGAATATTTCCAATATTTCCGCAACAGATACAACAGCAGGCGCTGATATACAAATTGGCGATGACGTTGTTTCAGTCAAACTCACCAGAGATGGGGAACAATTGACAGGCGGCAGTGTACAGGGAGTAACGGTTTCTGACAATAAATTAAATGCAGTTATCAGTAACTTATCAACGGAACCTGTTGCAATTGACCCTGTAACAGATGCGGAAAGCTATTTGAATGTTGCAGAATTGGTTGACTATGTAGAAGCCGGTATGAATTCTTACCAGCAGCTGAATCACCAGATATTCAATGTGAAGGCAGATTTGAATATCAACGGTCATGAAGTCAAAGCAACCATCGTAAATAATCAGATGTACTTGTATTATCACGACACTACCCAATATAAAGTGGGCGGAGCTCCATATACAGGCATTAAAATGCAAATGGATTATAATGCGTTGTTAGACCTTGCAGCTACAGGTGTGGATTTATTGGAAATCAATTTGCCGGAAGATGTAAGGCAACATATTTTAGGCAATCGCGTACCGTTGGATACCAGTGTATTAGACGCTTTACCGATTCCAACCTTGGATGAAATATTGGCTTCGAGTAATGTGAATGTAAATGTAAATATCCTTGCTTTGATTAAAAATATTCAAAAACAAGGGGATACATTGACTGTAACATTAAGCAGCAAAGAATTGTTTGGCGATGCTTCTATGCCTGATACAGTGATTACGGTAACAAAGGCAAATGATGGCAGCAAAAATGTGATTTCTGCTGTTACAGTAGAAAATACAGGTAATCAAGATACTTCCATTACAGTTCCTTCTGATGCTGCAAACTATATGGATTTATCCTCTTTGACTACATTTGCGGATAGTTTGATGAAAACAGCAGATTTAAAACAGTATCGTATTACAGGTACTATCAATGCGAATATGAGCATTATTGGTATTCCGATTAATGCAAACATTCCTATGGACTTCCGCTTAAAATTAAATGCTGATAATACCGTACAGTCTGCATATATTAATTTAGATGTACCTTACTTTATTGGCGTGCTACAGCAGGATATGACTGCGAAAGTATATTATGAAGATGGTGTTTTATACTTCGATAGAAATTGGGAAACCAGCACGGGTGCTTTGTGGTGGAAAGAGTACTATGACCACCATGAATATATGAAGTGTACGATAGATGAATTTATGGCAAATCCAATGAAATACGTGTACTTCTGCACCAACTTTACCAGTATGGTAGAAAATGCAATTAATGATGCCATTGCAAAGAGCGATCAAAAAGCTGTGCGTACAGGCAACATTATGTTTGAAGAAGCTTTAACAGGATTTTATTATAATGGTTCTAATCAATGGAATGTAAACCTTGATGCAGCACATTTGATTAACAATTCTGACTTCTCAGACCAAATGTCTATTACAGTAGGAAAAGGCAGCAACGGTATTTTAAACAGCATTAGTTTATCTACCCGTGTGCTTGATATGATTAATCTACAGTTAAATAACGGACAGTTGGTAAATGCCGATAAATCCAATGTGGATATGAGTGTCATTCCTACAGGTTTAAGCAGCAATCCAAACTATGTATTTGGCGAAGTAAAAGTAGTGGAAACGAAAAAATAATGAATGAAAAGTGGTGAGTGTTTGCTCATCACTTTTTATTTTTCACTGTATTTTCTTTTCTATTGAAAATGACGTATTTTTCTAATTTCTCCCATTTTTCTAATGAAATAAAAAAGGATTCAAGTCAATTTATCAGAAATCAGGCAGAATATTGATGTTTTTCCTGTTCAACATTACAGTATCTCAATCGCAGTGCATATTTCCGGCTGTTTTCCTTGATATTTTAAGCAATTTCCATTACAATAAAAATAATGCCTTTTTTGGCATATGAGAATGAAGGGGAAATCAACATGTTTCAAATCGTTGAAAAACGTAGTTTAAATCCTTCAATGACCTTGATGGTTGTTAAGGCTCCGTATATTGCAAAAAAAGCAAAGGCCGGTCAGTTTATTATTTTGCGTGTGAACGAAAAAGGGGAACGTATTCCGCTGACCATTGCCGATTATGACCGTGAAGTTGGAACGGTTACCATTATTTTTCAAATTGTAGGTAAAACTACTATGATGTTGAATCAATTAAACAAAGGCGACGCTATTTTGGACTTTATCGGTCCACTGGGTAAAGCTTCCGAATTGGAAGGGCACAAGCATGTGGCTGTCATTGGCGGCGGTGCCGGTTGTGCAATTGCATATCCCCAAGCGAAAGCGCTGCATGCTATGGGAACCACTGTAGATATGATTGCCGGTTTTCGCAATACAGAGTTAATTATTTTAGAAGATGAAATGAGAGCCGCGTCAGAACATTTATATTTAATGACAGACGATGGTTCCAATGGACATAAAGGATTTGTAACAAATGCGCTCCAAGAAAACATTGACAACGGCATTCAATACGATTTGGTAGTTGCAATCGGCCCTTTGCCGATGATGCGTGCAGTCTGTGATGTTACGAAAAAAGCAGGCATCAAAACAATTATCAGTATGAATTCTATTATGATAGACGGCACAGGTATGTGCGGCTGCTGCCGTTTGACTGTTGACGGAAAAACGAAATTTGCTTGTGTTGACGGTCCCGATTTTGACGGTCACTTGGTAGACTTTGATGAAGCAATCAAACGAGGAGCTACTTACAGAAAACAAGAAAGAGAAGCGGCAGAAGAATATAAATGCCACTTATTTGAGGGTGTTGACAATGCCTAATATGAAACCTGAAAAAACACCAATGCCTGCGCAAAATCCTATTGTTCGCAGCGGAAATTTTGAAGAAGTGGAGTATGGATATACTCACGAAATGGCGCTGGAAGAAGCGCAAAGATGCTTGCAGTGTAAACATGCACCTTGTATGACAGGATGTCCGGTTCAAGTTCGAATACCCAACTTTATTAAATGTATTATTGACGGTGATATGGAGTTGGCCTATGATACCATTCGCCAAACCAGTTCCTTGCCTGCTGTATGCGGTCGTGTATGTCCTCAGGAGCGTCAGTGTGAAAAAGTATGTGTGCGAGGAATAAAACATGAAGCAGTTGGTATTGGACGTCTGGAACGATATGTGGCCGACTGGAAAATGAAAAACGGTTCGCTTGAGATTAAAAAGGCAGAACCAAATGGACATAAAGTTGCAATTTTAGGTGCCGGCCCTGCCGGTTTGACCTGTGCGGGAGATTTATGTGCAAAAGGATATGATGTGACTGTTTTTGAAGCATTACATACTGCAGGCGGCGTTTTAATGTATGGTATTCCTGAATTCCGTTTGCCTAAAGAAATTGTACAGAAAGAGATTGACGGTTTAAGAAAAAGCGGTGTAAAGATTGAGACCAATATGGTAATAGGTCGCGTGCTTTCTGTAGATGAATTATTTGAAATGGGCTTTGAGGCTGTATTTATCGGCACAGGTGCAGGATTACCGCGTTTTATGAATATACCAGGAGAAGGACTCAGCGGTGTTTATTCTGCAAACGAGTTTTTAACACGTATTAATCTGATGAAAGCATATTTGCATGATTATGATACGCCAATCAATCGTCCCAAAAGTGTAGCCGTTATTGGCGGCGGTAATGTTGCAATGGATGCAGCACGCAGTGCAAAGCGTTTGGGTGCAGAGAAAGTTTATATCGTTTATCGACGCAGTGAGGCTGAAATGCCGGCTCGTTTGGAAGAAGTGCACCATGCAAAAGAAGAAGGAATTATCTTTCAGTTGTTACATAATCCGGTCGCGATTCATGGTGATGAAGAGGGGCACGTAACTGCAATTGAATGTGTCAAAATGGAATTGGGAGAACCGGACGAATCAGGGCGCCGTTCTCCAATTGTCGTGGAAGGTTCCAATTTTAATTTGGATGTAGATACTGTAATTATGGCAATTGGAAATTCACCAAACCCTTTGATTTGTCAAACAACGGAGGGATTGGAAGACCGCAGAGGTTGCATTGTAGTAGATGAGCATATGAAAACTACCAGAGATGGAATATATGCAGGCGGCGATACCGTTACAGGTGCAGCAACCGTAATTTTGGCTATGGGAGCAGGTAAGGATGCTGCCGCTGCCATTGATGAATATATAAAATCAAAATAGAGGTCACTTGCTTTGATACTACTGGAAAAATAGCATAAAAATAGGGGGATGGCTAACTAACTTTGTTTGTTAGCCATTCTGCATATGGTTTGATTTTTTCAATATAATTTAGAGGGTATTGTGTGAGGAGAAAAAATGAGAGAAAAATGGATGCGCTTTATTTCCCTCTTTTTAGTGGGAATACTATGTTGTTCGATTTTTGCCGGTTGTTCTTCCAATGTTTCTGAGGAAGACATTCAAGGACCGGAGGCGATATCACAAGGGAAAGTGACTCAAGAGTCCGTTTCAATTGTACAGGGAGAAAATCATTTGACCTTATTCAGTGATGAAATATTTTTGGAGGATATTGTCAATCATTTAGATGCAGTTGTCATCGATTACGGTTGGGCAACATGTAATCCGTCAAAGGTGACACGAACAGATGAACATACATTAGAGCTGTCTTTTGAAGCAGAGCCTGCATTGGAAGATATAGAAGCTGATTGCGCTGATGATATGGGGCATGTTATAGTTTCGGGAGAACAGCTGCAAACAGGAAAGGCAGTTTCTGCAGACTTTTCTATCAACGTCCCTGTTTTAACCAGCCATAATACAGTTGCTCGTGATGCTGAAGAACTGACGTTTGATATGACATTGGAACATGCAGAATTATCTCAGACGATAGGCACTGAAGATATCATTCTTTCCAAAGCGTTTGAGGGTATGGAGTTGACCAATGTGGAGCGAAAAAGTGATACGGAACTATCTCTTACTTTAAAAGGTGAGATGAAAACAGAAAATGAACAACTGGTTCCTTATTTAGAAGGAGGAGTTGCGATAAAACCTGAGGCTACTACAGCAGTGGTTGCAGGTTATGGAGAAATTCCTTTGGCTTCTGTATCAGCTTATTTGGCTGAAACTCCTGTGTTTCATGATGACAAAACGCTCACCGTGGGAGTTATGCTAGAGAATTGTCAATGGAATTCAGACGTAGATGCTTCTCAGATTACTTTGACGGGTGCGTTTGAATCTGCGGCAGTGCAAAAGATTGTTCCATCTTCAGAAAATCCCCAAAAATTAGAGGTTGTATTGTCTACGAATCAGGAAGAAGGAGATGGAGTTGGTTCTATTGTTTTTTCTGATAAAGCTACCAATGCAGGACAGATGGTAGGCGTAGACGTACAATTTGATAATGCCGGATTTTATGTAGTAGACAAATCTGTAACAGAAACAAAAGACAAAGCTACGTTGGTTATTTCGGCAGATTCTCACGGAATGCAGTTCAATCGTACACTTTTGCCGGAAGATTTAATACTGTCTGATGAGTTTGCTCAAGGAACAGTGGAAAAAGTAGAACAGAATGAGGAACATAACTTACTGATTACACTATCTTTTTCTCCTGAAGTATTTGCTGCTATGGATGAGTACAAAGGAGGTACCATTACACTGCCTTCTTCCTGTGTAGAAAGTAATTTTGCCAATATAGATGATTTTCCTATTGTAATTTGTGTCAATATGTTTAAGGAAAAACAGGATGATGCAACCGAAACGGCGGATACGGCAGATAGCACTATGATGGCAAATGCATTGTCTATCCAACCGTCAGTTGCGAATGCAGTATCCATGCAGCCATTAAGCAGTGGTGACACAACAAGTTTACTGTGCGACTTTGTGGGCAGCAGTTTAAAAAGTCTTGTTACAGGTGGATTCAGCGGTGTTGGAAGTGTTATTTCCGGAAAGCTTCTTACCTGGCTGGGAATCAGCGGTGAAGCTGAAACGATAAAAAAATTAAATGAAATTGTTGATAAACTGGATTCTCTGACCGAACAGGTGAATCGTCTGGAACAAGGTATCAATAAACTCATTGATGCTGTAGAAACTTCTGCATTTAAAGAGCAGATGCGTGATATTCAAGCCAGCGTATTAAAATTGAAAGCAAGAGTTTCCGGCTATCAAGCTTCTTTGGCGGCAATCAGTAAATTGGATTTAGGTTCTGAAGAATATCAAAATGAGTTAAAGATACTCGCAGATAAAATCAATCACACCAATGGCATAGATTTTCATACGGAAACGTATGCATTAGGTGAAAAAATTCTTTCAGATGCGGCAGGAACAGCAGATGGTGCTTTGAAAGCGCATTATGACAGAATTACCACTATGAATAACTGGGAACAGCAAACTTACGACGAACGTGAACGTTTTTATCTTTATTCCGTAGGTACTTATACACAGGCAGTTATATTAGACAGTATTGCTTTGGAATATATTATTGAAACATCCAACAGTACGGTTGAAAAAAGTGAAGCCAAAAGCAACTTGGAAGATTTGAAGGCTCAGGCCAGCCGAGTTTCTGCTTTGGCTGAGAAATATCAGGTAAAACGTTTGAAAACAGGCTATAATCGCAATTTGCGTACAGGAACTATTTTAGCAACAGATGTGACCGTTGGAACATATGACTCTAGTAATCGTTTGGTTTCTAACGAAGAAGTATACCGTTTGATGAACCAAAGGTTGATTGATAACACAAAGCCGGGGCGTTATACACTTGGTACAGGAAAAGAAACATTTACTTTACCTGATTCTTTAGGGCTGCTAACAGAAAAAGAGGCGACGGCTCTCATGAAATACAGCAGTAAAGGAAGTTTGTTGGAAGAGCTGAAAAGTGCCGGATTTACTGTTCCATCCGGTTGCCCGAATGCTGTGATGTTAAGAGATATATATATTGAAAAAACTTTATGGCGTAGTGGTACCAGTCCAACCAGATATGGTATTTATGTATACTATAAAACTTTTTTAAAAGCAGCAAGCAACGAGTATTTCTCGGACATGTACGTATATTCACATGGAGAGTTTGTTAATAATATTCCCAAAACAGACCTGAATCAAGTTAATAAATATGAGGAGAGATATTGGGTTACAAACACACTCAAATCGGCAGTTGTAAAAGTTGTGGCAGATTCTAAAGATTTGTATGTTACATCAAAAGCTTAGGTATTTGTTCTCTAATATTGTTTATCCATTTAAAATGGTATCGTATATCATCAGATGAAAATAAAAGGCAGGCGAATATTCGCCTGCCTTTTATCATTTAGATTTGTTTTGAGTTTCCAAACATTATAGATGATAATTATAAAGAAAACTTTTGAAATAAAGTGTTATTTTTCTAAAAAATTTTCTTTTATCTCTAAATTGCAGATACTTCTTTTTTAGAAGTTTTTTGGAAGCGGTTTTATTTTGCCGGCAATGGATAAAAGAAAATACGCAATACTTATACTTGTCTAAAGAATGCGGCATGAAATGGTACTTGCTGTCATATGATAGACAAGGAGGGATTGTTCATGTTCAGGAAGAGAAGAGCACCAAGTATGGAAGAATTACAAGCACTGGAAGAAATGGACCAAAAATCAAAACCAATTAGAAGAAATGAATTGATTGATGAGTCTGAGCAGCAACCATCTCAAATTGAAGAAGAGGAAACGGAAGAAACAGAGCAAGAAGAAAAGAAAAAAGACCGTAAAGCAGGAAAATTGCTGCGCAGCAGATTTTTAATCTCCATTCAGGTAGGAGCATGTTTGATCATCCTGGTTGCTGCTTTGGGAATACGCTTGTTTGGCGGGTCAATTTATGAAACAGTAAAAAGATGGTACGTAGGTTCTGTGAATGAATCTATTATGGTAAATGTAACAAAAGATGATTTACTGGAGATTTTTCAGAAAAATACATCTTCTGTTTCTGATACTGATGTAGCACAGACAGGAGCAAAACCTCAGGCTAATACATTAGCGGTTACATATGGTAAAAATCAAGAAGGGCCTGTTACATTGTCTGTTTTGTTAAAATCTCCTGTTGCCAATGGGACTATTTCATCTTCCTTTGGAGAAAGAGATGGCAAATTTCATCAAGGATTGGATATTGCTGCTGATACAGATACTCCAATTACAGCTTCCTTAACTGGGACTGTAAAAGAAGCCGGAGAAAATGACTCATATGGAAAATACGTTTTACTTGACCATGGAAGCGGTATTGAAACTCGCTATGCTCATTGTAATTCAATTTCTGTCAAGCAAGGAGACCATGTAAATATGGGGGATGAAATTGCAAAAGTCGGGAGCACAGGAGATTCATCCGGGCCTCATGTGCATTTGGAATTATTAATTGACGGCACTCCGTATAATCCTCAAACAGTGTTGCAGAAATAATGAACTTTCAAATCAAACAATGTGAAATAAAAATAGAATATTTGTTTTTTGCCGTCATTGCATTTTTATTATTTACAGATACAACCGGAGTAGCTTTGCTGGGTATAGCCGCAACCGTACTGCATGAAGCAGGACATTTGGTTATGATGCTTTTGCTGGGTGGTTCCGTGAAAACGGTTCGTTTTCACGCATTTGGTGTGGATATTGAGGAAACCGGAAGAGGACGACGCAGTTATTTATCAGATGCATTGGTTGCCTTGGCCGGTCCCTTTGCCAATATGATTTTTTGTGTGGCATCGGCAGTATTATATTCTTTTTGGCCCAACCATTTGGTTTGGGAATTTATTTTTGTTAACAGTACCATTGCTTGGTTCAATATATTGCCTGTGGAAGCTTTGGATGGAGGTCAGGCACTTTATGCGTTGCTGTGTAATAAATTCTCTCAGAAAACATCAGAAACAATTGTTGCCGTCGTTTCTTTTTTTGCATTGCTTCCTGTAGCAATCATTGGATTTATGATGCTTTTACAGTCAAAACATAATTTTACTCTGTTTTTTATCAGTATCTATCTTATGGTTTTATTGGTATTCAAACGTGGACGTTTTTTTTAGATTCTTTACATTGTTTTTCCGTAATATCATGCAGTTCCAATCTGAATTATACTCATGGCTATCACAGTTTGACAACAAGTGCAAAATCATAGATTTTAATTGTTGCCCAGAACGTTTTAACGTTTAGATGTTAAAAATTGCGAAGCAATTTTTTCTATGTTATAACAACCTCATAACAACGGAAAAATTAAAAATTTTGATTGTTATGAGAACGTTTTAGCACTTATTAGTTAGAAATTGCAAGCCAATTTCTATTATGCTATAATACAAGCGTATGTGATATATTTACTTTCTATAAGACCGGATGAAAGGATTGGATTCAGCTGCAATATTTGTAACTGAATAAGAAAAATTATGAATCAGAAAATTGAACGTATATTGGCAAACGTACAAAAACCGGGCAGGTATGTGGGCGGTGAACTGAATGCCGTCATAAAAGATAAGGCAGATGTAGATGTACGGTTTGCATTTTGTTTTCCGGACGTTTATGAAGTGGGAATGTCTCATCTGGGCATGAAAATATTATATAGTGTATTAAATGAACAGCCCGATATTTGGTGCGAACGTGTATTTGCTCCATGGGTAGATATGGAGGAAGAGATGCGTAAGCATGATATTCCACTATTTGCTTTGGAAAGCGGCGACAGTGTCGCCGAATTTGACTTTATTGGATTTACACTGCAGTATGAATTAAGTTATACCAATATTTTAAATATGCTGAATTTGGCTGGTATTCCCATAAGTGCACAGGACAGAACAGATTTATTTCATATTGTGGTTGCGGGTGGTCCTTGTGCCTGCAACCCTGAACCTCTGGCAGATTTTGTCGATTTGTTCTTTATTGGAGAAGGTGAGCAAGTAGATTTAGAAGTTATTCGTTTATATCAAGCTTGCAAAAAAGAGGGAAAAAGCAAAGAAGAATTTTTACAAAAAGCCGCACAAATTCAGGGTGTCTATGTGCCGTCTCTTTATTCGGTTACGTATCATGACGACGGTACCATAAAAGAAATGATTCCTCATGCAGCAGCGCCCAAAACTGTTCGAAAACGTTTGGAATTGGATATGGATAAAGCATATTTTCCCGAAAAATTTGTAGTTCCGAGTATTGAAATTGTGCATGACAGAGCCGTTGCAGAAGTACAGCGCGGTTGTATTCGTGGGTGTAGATTTTGTCAGGCAGGATTTATTTATCGCCCTGTAAGGGAAAAATCAGTTGATATGATTAACCGTCAGTGCCGTTCTATTTGCGAGCATACAGGTTATGATGAAATTTCTCTATCCTCGTTAAGTACCAGCGACTACAGCCAAATTGAAGATTTGTTAGAGACTTTGCTTAGTTGGACAGACAACGAAAAAGTGAGCGTATCACTTCCTTCTTTGCGTGTAGACGGTTTTTCCAATGAGTTGATGGACAAACTGAAAACGGTACGCCGCAGCGGCCTGACATTTGCACCGGAAGCAGGTACCCAAAGGTTACGTGATGTCATTAATAAGAATGTAACGGAAGAAGAACTGATGAAAACGGTACAAACTGCATTTGAAGGTGGCTGGACCACGATTAAATTGTATTTTATGATTGGTCTTCCCACAGAAACAATGGAGGATGTGGCAGGCATTGCTCATTTGGGACAGCAGGTTGTGGAAGCTTATTACAGTAATCCAAAGCGAGCAAAGGGAAGAAGTGTAAAGGTAACGTGCAGTGCTTCCTCTTTTGTGCCAAAACCGTTTACTCCATTTCAGTGGGAGCCTCAGGATTCGATTGAGACATTGCATAAAAAACAGGAGCATTTAATTGGTTGTGTACACAGTAAAAAATTAACATGCAACTGGCACGACGCAGATACCAGCTTTTTGGAAGGTGTGTTTGCGCGCGGTGATAGACGTTTGGGAAAAGTATTGGAACAAGCATTTGAACATGGATGCAAATTTGACGGCTGGTCCGACTTCTTTTCTTTACCGAAATGGTTGGAAGTGTTTGAGAAATGCGGTGTTGATCCTACTTTCTATAATCAAAGACGCAGAAGCTTTGATGAAGTATTGCCTTGGGATCATATTGATTATGGCATTAAAAAATCGTTTTTAAAAAGAGAATGTGAAAAAGCCTATCAAAATGCTACCACCCCAAACTGTCAGGAAGCTTGTTCAGCATGCGGTGCAGCTTGTTTTAAAGGAGGGATTTGCGTTGAAAAGTACTAGAATTTGGTTTCATAAATTTGGTACAGCAAAATATATCTCTCATTTGGATTTAAACCGTTGTGTAGCGCGTGCATTTCATAAGGCCAAACTTCCTATGTGGTATACGGAAGGGTTTAATCCTCATGCGTTTGTTACATTTGCATTGCCTCTTTCTCTGGGTGTAGAGGGAAAACATGAATCTATGGATATTCGCTTGTTGGAAGATATGCCAAAAGAAGAAATTATCCACCGTTTAAACGATGCTTTGCCCAAGGATATTCGCGTTTATGATGTAACAGAACCACAAATGAAGCCGGGCAAAATTGCTTATGCAGATTATGAAATACGTTATGCTGCAGATGAAAAAGACCCGCGCATTTTGAAAGAAGAGTTAGAGGCGTTGTTTGCAAAAGACGAAATTTTGGTAGAAAAGAAAACCAAATCAGGTATAAAAACCATCCATTTAAATGATTACTTGGATAAATATAAAATGACAGTAGAAGGTCATGAAGTGGTGTTGAATATTGTATTGCCTGCCGGAAGTACGGAGAATATAAACCCGTTCTTAATAGGAGAGGCCATTGAAACTTATTTGGGATATTCTTTGTATGCGGTTATCATACGTTCGCACTTATATGATGCAGAGTTTCACGTTTTTGCCTAAAGTATGATTTTTTGTAAAAAGTGATTGCATCTTTGTTTTTGTTGTGGTATTATATATAGGCATCTTTATGCCGTCAGACCGCTGACGGGAGTTGATGCCTGGCTGAAGCCGAGACATTAAAGCTGACAGTCCTCTATCCTAAGTGATATGAATGTCTGAAAATTTAGGAGGATTTTATTCATGGATGCACTAAAATTAATTGCACAAGATTCTATGAAAGCTGAAGTACCAAATATTGAAATTGGTGACACAATTAAAATCGACGTTAACATTCGCGAGGGCGAAAGAGAAAGAATTCAGGTGTTTGAAGGCACTGTAATTGCTCGTAAAGGCAGCGGTGTTTCTGAAACTTTCACAGTTAGACGCGTTTCTTACGGTGTTGGTGTTGAAAGAGTTTTCCCAATTCACAGCCCAAATGTAAAGGGTGTTAAATTGGTTCGTAAAGGTCATGTTCGCAGAGCAAAACTTTACTACCTACGTGACAGAGTTGGTAAAGCAGCTAAATTAAGAGAAAAAATTAGATAATTTGAAAGGAGACATATTTTATGTCTCCTTTTTTATTTGTGTTCATAAAATTTTATTATTTTATTGTGTGTGTATGAAAAAATATTTGCAGGTTTATTTCATTTTTTGTACGGGGCACAGAAACCTTTGTTTTAGTTGCAAACAATAACACAATATGCTAAAATTGTACTAATATTGTAATGCTTTTTTACAAATATACATTCAGAAAGTAATGGAACTTTTCTTACAAAATGTGTAAGAAAAGCAATTTTGTTTTATTAAGCTTTTATGGGAATGATAATTCGTATGAAACAGAATCACATGAAAATAAATGATTATAGATGAAAAGGTGGAGCACATAGTGGAAAAAACTTTAAGCATATCAATTGCAGCATATAACGTAGAAGAATTTTTGAAAAATACTTTAGATTCTTTGGTAGCCCCTGAAATTATGGATGATATTGAAGTGTTAATTATAGATGATGGCTCTAAGGATAATACTGCTGCAATTGGAAAAGAGTTTGTAGATAAATATCCAAATTCTTTTAAGGTTATTTCAAAACCAAACGGTGGTTATGGATCTACTATTAATGCGGCAATTGATGCTGCAACCGGACAATATTTCAAAACGTTAGATGGCGATGACTGGTATGATACAGAAAATTTGGTTCGTTTTGTAAAAGATTTAAAAAATATGAGTGCAGATTTAATACTCACTCCTTTTACAATGGTTTATGAGGGAACCGGTGAAAAACAAGTCATTAGTATGGAGCGCAAATATCAGGAGAAAAATATCACATTTGAACAATTACCTGAGGCATTGTATTCTAAAATTAAAATGCATTCTGTAACCTATAAAACCAGTATTCTGAAAGAAAATAATATCCGTATTGGAGAACATTGTTTTTATACGGATATAGAATATATATCTTTTCCTATTGTTTATGTAAATGATGTGAATTTTCTTGATTACAGTATCTATCAGTATAGAATTGGTTTAGAGGGACAAAGTGTAAGTGACGAAGGCTTTAGAAAACATTATAAAGACCATTTAAGAGTGGTAGATCGTATTTTAGAGTTCTATACAATTAATAAGGAAAACGGACTTTCAAAAGAAAAAGCTACTTTTTTATTCAATATTTTAAAAGCACTTATCAATACACAATATGGGATATTTTTTAAATTGGATAACACAGAGCAAACAAAGCATGAATTGATAGCGTTCGATACAAAATTAAAACAAACCAATTCTATGTTATACGAGTCTGCCAAAGGCAAAAGAGTCGTTTTGTTGCGAAAACTGAAATTTAAAATGTTTGGTTTGATTAAGAATTTATCTTAAAATTCGTCGTATTTTAAATTAGAAACTAGGTGTTTATATGGGTGGTGCTCCGACACTGAAAACGAAATCTGTTAAATTTAATTTTATGATGAATATGATTTTAACAGTTTCTTCCTTTGTTTTTCCCTTGATTACATTTCCGTATGTATCAAGAGTATTGTTGGTAGAAGGAAACGGTTACGTTTCATTTGCTACCTCTGTTTTGACTTATTTTACCATGTTTGCCTCTTTGGGTATTCCTTCTTATGGTATCAGAGCATGCGCTCAGGTTAGAGATGACAGAAAAGAGCTGTCACGTGTCACACAAGAGTTATTCATTATTAATATTATTACTACAATTGTAGTATCTATCGTATTTGTAATTACGCTGTTTACCGTGCCGCAATTTAAAGAACAACAAACCTTGCTATGGATTAATGGAGCCAGTCTTATTCTGAATGCAGTTGGTGTAAACTGGTTTTATTCCGCAATGGAGCAGTATTCTTATATTACAGTACGTTCTATTATATTTAAAATAGCATCTATTATTTTAATGTTCATTTTTGTTCGACAACAAAAAGATTATATTATTTACGGGGCAATTACCGTATTTGCTACCAGTGGTTCGAACCTTTTAAATTTTGTGAATTTACGAAAGTTTATTGATTTAAAACCGGTAGGAAATTATCGTTTTAAAAGACATCTAAAGCCAATTCTTTACTTCTTTGCGGCTTCAGCGGCAACCAGTGTTTATACCAACCTAGATACGGTTATGCTGGGATTTATGAATACACAAACAGAGGTCGGCTTATATTCAGCTGCTGTAAAATTAAAGACAGTACTGGTGACAGCGGTTACCTCTTTAGGCACAGTATTGCTCCCACGTCTGTCTTATTATATTGTAAACAAAATGGAAGCCCAATTTAGGGATATGATTGTAAAATCATTCAACTTTGTTCTTATTTTTGCTGTACCTTTATGTGCCTACTTTATTTTATTTGCAAGAGACAGCATTTTATTGCTGTCCGGGGAAGCGTTTTTGGGTGCGGTAATACCTATGCAAATTTTAATGCCTACTTTGGTGTTTATTGGGTTTTCTAATATCACCGGAATACAAATTCTGGTTCCGGAGGGAAAAGAGAAATTTTTATTAATTTCAATTGCAGCCGGTGCATTGTTAAATTTAATTTTGAATGCAATATGGATTCCTTATTGGGGAGCAACCGGTGCCGCTATTTCTACTACAATTGCGGAAGCACTGGTTTTGGGCATACAAGTTTGGTTTTTAAGAAAGCGTTTAAAACCTATATGGAAAAAAATCAGCTTCCGTCATTTATTTGTCGGCATGATACCGGCATTGGGAGCAGGCTTTGCAATTTTCTATTTGGTTGATTTACAGCCGATATTTCGTTTGCTTATTTCTGCTTTTGTATTTTTTGGTTTATATTTTATTGCATTGTTCGTACAAAAAGAACCGTTTTTAACAGGTACCATTACTTCGATTAAAAATAAAGTTTTAAAAAGGAAACCTCCTGTACAAACAGAAGAACAAGAGCCTAAAGAGGAAATTTTTACGGATGAAGCATTAGAAAAAGAAACCGAACAGAAACAAATTGAGAAAATTGTAGATGAGATTGTAGAGGAAGTTGAGCATAACAAAACAGAAGAAGATAATAAAAAATAATTATGCATGAAATGGCTGGAGTGTTTGATATTGCAACAAACAGGCAAAAATCATCATCAAACAAACGAATGGGAAACAGATAAAACCCCCCAGAATCCAAAAAAAATATCAAGACAAATTTGGCGTGTTATTATATGGATATGTATCATTTTAGCAGTATGCTATGCTGTTTATTTTGTTTCCTGTAAGTTTTTTATTTCAACAGTAGAAATTACAGGACATTCAATGCAGCAAACTATTTTTGATGGTGATAAAGTGGTTCTGAATAATCAAGATTATGAACCAAAACAAGGAGATATTGTAGTAATAGCGGAAAATGGTACACAATTAGATACGGCGATTATCAAAAGAGTTATTGCAGTTGCTGGACAAACTATAGATATTGACTTTCAAACCGGAACCGTATATGTAGACGGAGTAGCTTTGGATGAATCCGAATATACCGAAAACGGCAGTACCACAAAGGATGAAGGAATGCAATTTCCACAGACTGTTCCGGACAATTGCGTATTTGTGTTAGGGGATAATCGCAATGTTTCGGAAGACAGTCGAAATCCTAAAGTGGGTATGGTTGACAAACATTTTATTTTAGGAAAAGTAACAATGGTGATTTATCCGCTTCATCATATTAAATTTTTCTAATTATAGTAAGGAGCAGAACAGTGAGCAATCCATATAAAGGCGGTAAATATGCTGCCAAAAACAAACAAAAAATTCAGGAACCTGAACAAAATAATATGGAACCCCAAAAAAATGGCAGCATAAAAAGCAGCGGAACCGTTGCTTGTTTTGACTGGACCGAATCTTTGGTCATTGCTGTAGTTGTGGTTGGTTTAATTTTTACCTTCATCTTCCGTATCGTAACAGTAAGCGGAACTTCTATGGATCCTAATTTACATAATGCGGACAGAGTAGTCATTTCCAGCTGGAGTTATAAGCCTCAGCAGTTTGATGTAGTGGTACTAAAACGTACAGTTGGATTAGACGAACCAATTGTAAAAAGAGTGATTGCTACGGAAGGTCAACGTGTATATATTGACTATGATGAAGGTGCAGTGTATGTGGACGGAGAAAAACTGGATGAAAGCGCTTATCTTTCAGAAAATGTAAAAACGACAAAACCGTTGTCCAGTGAAAAACTGATTGAGTTCCCGGAAGAAGGGCTGGTAGTACCGGAAGGTCATATTTTTGTTTTAGGAGACAATCGAAGCGTTTCTCTGGACAGCCGTTTTGAGGCGGTAGGAATGGTAGACGAACGGTACGTTTTAGGGAAAGCTTTATTTAAAATTTATCCGTTTAACCATATAGGTACAATCAAAAGCTAATAGATATTAGGAAAGGATGTGACGGTGATGGGAGAAGCACAATCCATACAATGGTTTCCCGGACATATGACAAAAACAAAACGTCAAATGGAGAAAACGCTGAAGCTTGTAGATGCTGTTGCTGAGATTGTAGATGCCCGTATCCCAATTAGCAGCCGCAATCCTGTCATTGACCAAATTATACAACAGAAACCACGTGTGATTTTATTAAACAAGGCGGATATGGCAGACCCTGCACAGACGAAACGCTGGATTGCTTTTTATCGCTCAAAAGGGATTCTGGCAATGCCGATTGACTGCAAAAGCGGAAAAGGAATCCAAAATTTTATACCTTTGGTCAAAGAGTTGTTAAAAGACCGTATTGCTTCTTGGGAATCAAAGGGAATGGTGTGCAGGACCATTCGTGTCATGGTAGTTGGTGTTCCGAATGTAGGAAAATCGTCATTGATTAACCGAATGAGCAAACAAAGCAAAGCAAATGTGGAAGACCGTCCCGGAGTTACCAGGGAAAACCGTTGGTTTACCATTGGAAAAGGATTTGAACTGCTGGATACCCCCGGCGTTTTATGGCCTAAGTTTGAAGATAAACAAGTTGGAGAGCACTTAGCGTTTACAGGCGCGGTAAAAGATGAAGTTGTAGATATTGAACATTTGGCATGCAGATTAATTGAAACGCTGCAGGAAATTTATCCTCATGCAATTTCGCAGCGCTACCAATTGGAGTCTGTAGATTTATCCCAGATGGAATCTTATGAAATTCTGGAGGCCATTGGTAAAAAGAGAGGTATGTTAATGTCAGGCGGCGTAGTAAATACAGAACGTGCAGCCATTGCCGTTGTAGATGAGTTTCGAAGCGCCAAGCTGGGAAAGATAACTTTGGAACAAGTGAGGGAATCGGTATGAATTGGTATACTTATGAAGCTGCTGCAAATGAAAAAGGTTATCAGTATATATGTGGAATTGATGAAGCAGGACGCGGCCCTTTGGCCGGTCCTGTTTTTGCTGCCGCAGTTATTTTACCCCAGGGGCTTATGATTGATGGTTTGAATGATTCCAAAAAGATGACTGAAAAAAAACGGGAGGAATTGTTCGAAGTGATTCAGAAAGAAGCGATAGGATATTCCATTGCATTTGCTACGGAACAGGAAATAGATGAAATCAATATTTTACAAGCTACCTTTTTGGCAATGCGTCGTGCGTATGAAGGGTTAAACGTACCTGTGGATTATGTTTTGGTTGATGGCAATCGCATGCCTGATTTAGGAGGGGTTGCCGGTGAACCTGTTGTGAAAGGTGACGCGCAGAGCGCTAATATTGCTGCGGCTTCTATTTTGGCTAAGGTAAGCAGAGACAGGGTTATGGCGGAGATTGATAAGTTATATCCGGAATATCAATTTGCAAAGCATAAAGGTTATGGTACCAAATTACATAGAGAACTGCTTTTGCAATATGGTATGTGTCCCGTACATAGAAGAAGTTTTATGAAAAAAATATTGGGAGAAATCCATGAATAACAGTTCCGGAAAGATAGGGGAACGTTATGTTCTGCAAATGCTGCTGGAGCAGGGGTATACGTTTATAGACGCCAACTATCACAGCCGTTTCGGTGAAATTGACATAATCGTAGCAGATGATAAGTATATTGTTTTTGTTGAAGTAAAAACAAGAGACGAAAAAAGCATTTCCACACCATTGGAAGCAGTTACATTTTCTAAAAAGAAAAAGTTGATACAAACAGCTTTGCTGTATTTGCAGGAACATACAGACGTTCAGCATCTTCAGCCAAGATTTGATGTTGCCGGAATGATAACAACGGGGAAAAATAAAGAAATAACAGAAGTTCAATACATTACCAATGCCTTTGACGGAGGAGGATTGTTTTGAAATATTTTGATTTACATTGCGATACCATCGGTGAATGTCATTTACAAAAGCAGCCGCTGTATCGTAATCATTTGCATTTGGACCTGTCACGAGGAGCTGAGTTTTCTGCTTGGACACAATGCTTTGCTATTTGGATTCCGGACGAAATGCGAGGACAGCAAGCGCTGGATTATTTTAAAGCAGTTCACCAAACCTATGTAAGAGAATGTGCCCAAAATAAAACTTTGGTCACGCCATGCATAGAAAACAGCGACTTTGTTAGAGCAGAACGGCTTGGCACATGCGGAACTGTTTTGACAGTGGAAGGAGGAGCTGTTTTAGGAGGAAATCTTGATAATATTCCCTATTTGGCCTCCTGTGGAGTACGAATGTTAACGCTGACATGGAACGGAACCTGTGAGTTTGGGGACGGTGCAATGGTAACACATCCAAAGGGATTAACGAAGTTTGGCAGAAAGGCGATTCCAAAACTGGAGCAGCATCGTATTGTGGTAGATATTTCTCATGCAAGTGAACCGTTATTTTACGATGTAGCTGAAATTGCAAGCAAGCCGTTGGTAGCCAGTCATTCCAATGCCAAAGCAGTATGCAAGCATCCTCGCAATTTAACAAATGAACAAGTTCAAATGATAAAACAAAGCGGGGGACTCATCGGATTGAATTTTCATCCTCCATTTTTAAAAGAAGACGGTATTGCAACAGTAGATGATTTGATTGCCCATGCGGAACATTTTTTATCTTTGGACGCTCAAGACAGTTTGGCAATCGGCAGCGATTTTGACGGAGCAGATTTACCACGGGGAATTCGCGGAATCGAAGGAATTTATGCTGTTTTTGAGCGTTTTTTGCAATTAGGATACAGCGAAACGCTGTTAAACAAGATTTTTTACACAAATGCACAGAAATTCTTCGTTTCTCTTTGACATTACAGTAGTTCTATTATAAAATAAAAGAGATTGAACAGAATTAGAAAAATTCAAATTACGGAGGGAATTACCTTGAATTATAAATGCACAAGGAATCAAAACAGTCAAGTAACTGCCGCACAGGCAATTGTACAGGGAATTGCAAAAGACGGTGGCTTATTTGTTCCGGAAACATTACCGCAGTATACCCACAAAGATTTTGTGGAGATGCAAAACGGTACTTATATTGACAGAGCAATCAAAGTTTTGTCTGATTTTTTGCCTGAATTTACAAAAGAGGAAATTAAAGAATGTGTTTCTGCTGCATATGCAGAGGAAAAATTCTCCGGCGGGAACCCGGCTCCGATTTCTGTGGTACATTCTGATAAAGCAGATATGAATATTTTGGAGCTGTGGCATGGTCCTACCTGTGCGTTTAAAGATATGGCATTACAGTTGCTGCCTCATTTATTGACTCACTCTTTGAAAATTACAAAGTGTGACAAGACAGCGGTTATTTTGGTAGCAACTTCAGGTGATACGGGAAAAGCAGCTTTGGAAGGTTTCAAAGATGTTGACCGCACCAAAATGCTTGTATTCTATCCTGAAAACGGCGTAAGTCCTATGCAAAAACGTCAAATGAATACACAGGAAGGTAACAATGTCAGCGTATGCGCCATTGAAGGTAATTTTGATGATGCACAGACAGGCGTGAAAAAGATTTTTGTGAATGAAGAAATCTGCAAAAAATTAGAAGAAAACGGCATGACTTTCTCCAGTGCAAACTCCATTAACTGGGGCAGATTGTTACCTCAAATCGTGTACTATTTTTCTGCTTATTGTGACCTTCTGAAAGCAGGTACCATCAAAGAAGAAGGAGACAAAATTAATGTAGTAGTTCCTACCGGCAACTTTGGTAATATTTTGGCGGCATATTATGCGAAAAAAATGGGTCTTCCAATCCATAAGTTAATTTGTGCTTCCAACTCCAACAACGTATTAACCGAGTTTTTAAAAACAGGGGTATACAATCGTAACCGTGAGTTCCATGCAACGATTTCTCCGTCTATGGATATCTTGATTTCCAGCAACTTGGAGCGTTTGTTGTTTGACGTAACCGGTCATGACACAGAGAAAGTAGCAGGCTGGATGAAAGAGTTATCCGAAACAGGACGCTATCAAGTGGATGCGGAGACATTAGCTGCAATTCAAGAAGTGTTTGCCGCCGATTATTGCGATGATAAGACAACCGAAGAAACCATTGCAGAAGTTTACAAATCTACCCATTATTTATGCGATACACACACTGCGGTTGCTGTAAATGCTTACGAGCAATATTTGAAAGAAACAAAGGATGATACGCCTACTGTTGTTGTATCCACAGCCAGCCCGTATAAATTTACAGATTCTGTTTTAAAAGCTGTTTCAAAACAGTATGATTCCGATATGGATGAATTTGCAAAAGTTCAGCAGTTATCTAAGGAAACCGGTACTGAAATTCCGGCTCCGATTGCAGCATTGGAAAGCAAAACAGTTCGCTTCCAAAATGTTTGCACACCTCAAACTATGAGCGATGAACTGCTGAAATTGTTAAACTTGCAATAAAGCGGACGGATTGAAAAGAGGCTTTCATGTCACTGTTTGTTATTGCGGATTTACATCTTTCATTTGGATGTAATAAACCTATGGATGTTTTTCCGGGCTGGAAAGACTATACACAGCGATTGGAACAAAATTGGCGCAGTTTGGTAAAAGAATCGGATACAGTTGTCATTGCGGGAGACATTTCTTGGGCAATGAAGCTGGAGGAGACGGAACAGGATTTTTCATTTATCCATCGTCTGCCCGGACAAAAAATTTTAATGAAGGGCAACCATGACTATTGGTGGTCTACCAAAAGTAAAATAGAACGTTTTTTACAGGAAAAAGGCTTTACTTCTATGAAAGTATTACATAACAATGCTTATATTGTAGAGGATGTTGCTGTTTGCGGAACACGAGGCTGGCTTTACAACTCTGAAACAGAAGAAGACGTAAAGATTGTTAACAGAGAAGTAGGGCGTTTGGTTGCATCTTTGAATGATGCGGCCAAACAAGATGCCAATGCGCAGCCGATTGTGTTTTTGCATTATCCGCCTGTATACGGAAATATGGCGTGTGCGGGAATTTTGGATGTATTGGAAACACGTCATGTTGAACAATGCTATTTTGGGCATATTCATGGCAACCAAGCATCCAAAAAGGCGGTGCGGGGAAATTATCATGGAATTAAAATGCATTTGATTTCTTGTGATTATGTAAATTTTATGCCGATTTTGGTCAAATAAATTGTATATGGAAACATATTTATTTTATGTTATAAATTGCAATGAAAAAATTTTTATGTTATAATCAATAAGATATTTGCGATTTAGCAGGAGGAAGTATAAATTATGAACCTGAAGTCTTGTAACAAAGTTGAGACAAACCGTTATCAATTAGAAGTTGAAGTAGATGAACAATCATTTAACGACGCGTTAAATAGAACATACCATAAAGAAATTAAGAAAATCTCTTTGCCAGGCTTCCGTAAAGGTAAAGCTCCAAGATCTTTCGTTGAAAAATACTACGGCGAGCAAGTATTCTACGAAGGCGCTGTAAATGATATTTTCCCGGTTGCTTTTGAAGAAGCTGTAAAAGAATCTAAATTAGATGTAATTACAGACAACAACGATTTTGAAATTGTAGAAATTGGCAAACAAGGTTTTACTTTTAAAATTTCCGTTATTACAAAACCGGAAGTGAATATTGCAAATTACAAAGGTCTAAAAATCGAGCCGAAAGATCCGGAAGTAAAAGAGGAAGATATTGATGCTGAAATCAATAAAACTTTAGACCGTTATTCCCGCATGGTAACTATGGATAAAGCAGCTGAAAATGATGACATTGTTGTTATGGACTTTGAAGGCTCCATTGATGGTGTTCCGTTTGAAGGCGGCGCTGCTGAAAACTATAGCCTAACACTTGGAACAAAAATGTTTATCCCCGGTTTTGAAGATCAACTGTTGGGTCACAAAGCCGGTGATGAAGTAGATGTAAACGTTTCTTTCCCAGAAGATTACCATGCAGCAGAATTAGCTGGTAAACCTGCTCTGTTTAAAGTAAAAATTCATGAAATCAAAGGTAAAGAAACACCTGCATTTGATGATGAATTTGTAAAAGATATCAGTGAATTTGATACTGTTGCAGAGTATAGAGAAGATGTAAGAAAGAAATTGGATGCAAAAGCACATGCTGATGTTGCCGCAGACATTGATAACCAATTGATGGAGCAACTAAATGACTTATTGGAAGCTGAAATTCCGGAGGCTATGATTGAACTTCAAATTGATGAAGAGCTTCGTGCATTTAACTTCCGCTTACAATCTCAAGGCTTAAAATTAGAGACATATATGCAGTTGACCGGTACAAATCCAAAATCCTTGCGTGAACAGTTCAAGGAACAAGCAGAACGTCAAGTGAAAATTCGTTTGGCTCTTGAAAAAATCGGTCAACTTGAAAATATCACTGCTTCTGATGAAGAAATCGAAGAAGAGTACAAAAATCTTTCCGAGCTTTACAAAACAGATATTGACAAAGTAAAAGCAATTATCTCCAGAGAAGGCCAGACAAAAGATATCATTGCAAGAAAAGCAATGAACCTTGTACGCGACGAAGCTGTTGTGGAAGTCAATAAAGACGAAAAGGCAGCAAAGCCTGCAAAGACAACAAAATCCACAAAGGCAAAAGCAGCCGATAAAGAGGCTGATGCAGAGAAAGAAGCTGCGCCAAAGAAAAAACCGGCAGCAAAAAAGACAACTGCAAAAAAAGCAGCAGACGGTGAAGAAAAACCTGCTGCCAAAAAAACAACAAGAGCAAAAAAGACTGAAACAAAAGACGCTGAATAAGTGTTGTGTTTTCAGCCAATGCTGAACAAATAGAACTGATATATCCATCTGTTTCCTACCATGCAGGGAGGCAGGTGGGTTCTTCATATCAAAAATATTCGACAATTTGCGTGGAGAAATGGTGGTATCACATGAGTTTAGTACCTTACGTTATTGAACAAACAAATCGTGGAGAACGTTCTTACGATATTTTTTCCCGTTTGCTAAATGATAGAATCGTTATGCTGACAGATGAAGTAAATAATACAACAGCCAGCTTAGTGGTTGCACAGCTTCTATATTTGGAAGGTCAAGACCCTACCAAAGATATTCACTTGTATATCAATAGTCCGGGCGGTTCTGTAACTGCAGGCATGTCTATTTTTGATACCATGCAATACATTAAATGTGATGTTTCTACCATTTGTATGGGTATGGCTGCCAGCATGGGTGCGTTCCTATTGGCAGCCGGTGCAAAAGGCAAACGCTACACATTGCCAAACAGCACCATTATGATTCATCAGCCAAGCGGCGGTGCGCAAGGTCAGGCAACTGATATTATGATTCACGCTGATTATATTGTGAAAACCAAACAAAGATTGAATCAAATTTTGGCTGAAAAAACAGGTCAGCCGCTTGAGGTCATTGCCAGAGATACTGAGCGTGATAATTTTATGGACGCAGAAGCTGCACTTGCATACGGCTTGGTTGACAAAATTATTTCTAAATAATAGCTAGGTGGGAGAGAACATATGGCAAACAATGAAGAGCTCAATCGCGAAATTTGCTGCTCTTTTTGCGGCAAAGCACAAGATGAGGCGCGCAGATTAATTGCGGGCCCGGGTGTATATATTTGCGATGAGTGTATTGAGCTATGTATGTCTATTTTAGAGGACGAAGCAAACCTGTCTCAGCGCAAATCAAATCATCACAATGAACCTGTTGCAACATTGCTAAAGCCAAAGGAAATTAAGGCGTTGCTTGATGAATATGTCATTGGTCAAGATGACGCTAAGGTAGCATTGGCTGTTGCGGTTTATAACCACTATAAACGTATATATTACGGTGTGGAAGACGGAGAAATTACAAAGAGTAATGTGCTGCTGCTAGGGCCTACAGGCGTTGGCAAAACTTTGCTTGCCCAAACGCTTGCAAAGTTGCTGGATGTTCCCTTTGCCATTGCAGACGCCACTACTTTGACAGAAGCCGGCTATGTTGGAGAAGACGTAGAGAATATTTTGCTGCGTTTAATCCAGGCAGCAGATTTTGACATCGAAAAAGCAGAGCGCGGTATTATTTATATTGATGAAATTGATAAAATTGCCCGTAAATCTGAAAACCCATCCATTACACGTGATGTAAGCGGCGAGGGTGTTCAGCAAGCGTTATTAAAAATTTTGGAGGGAACCGTTTCTAATGTTCCGCCTCAAGGCGGCAGAAAACACCCTCAACAAGAATTTTTGCAAATAGATACCAAGAATATTTTGTTTATTTGCGGCGGTGCATTTGACGGTCTTGAAAAAATTATTGAGAAAAGAACCTCAAATTCTACCTTAGGTTTCCAAACAGAGGAGACAGAAAAGCAAGAAATTAATGAAAATGAATGGTATAAAAATGTAATTCCTCACGACCTTGTCGTATATGGAATTATACCGGAATTGGTTGGCCGCCTGCCTGTCATCGCTTCGTTAGACGGGCTGGATGAAAAGGCGTTGGTTCGTATTTTATCCGAACCCAAAAACTGCTTGGTAAACCAATACAAAAAGTTATTTGCGTTGGATAAAGTAGACCTTGAATTCCAACCGGAAGCTTTAACCGCAATTGCGAAAAAGACAATTGAGAGAAAAATTGGCGCAAGAGGACTGCGTTCCATTATGGAAGAACATCTCAATCATCTGATGTACGAAGTACCTTCAGATTATACGGTAGAGAAAGTGCTCATTACGCCGGATGTGATTAATAAAGGTGAACCACCGGAGATTGTGTATAATAAAGACCGCAAACCTGTGCAAATTAAATTGCCACAGCCCAAAAAAGGCGGTCATAAAAATACAGCATCTTAATCAACAACATTTGGCTGTTGCACTGGGAGTAGTAACACTCTCTGCTTTGCAACAGCCTTTTCTCTTTCAAAATAGACGCATCTGTGTTAAAATTCCTTTATAATTTCCTATATTATGCACACAGGTGCAGGAGGAGAGATAGAGTATGACAACGAAATTAGATGAAACTTTAACAATAGATCAACCACAAAAAGAATTTATGGAACAGCTTGTGATGCCGGTGATTGCATTACGCGGTCTTGTGGTATTTCCGGGTATGTCTGTTCAATTTGATGTAGGAAGAAAGAAATCCATTTTGGCAGTAAACCAAGCAATGGATATCAATCAAACCGTTTTTTTGGTAGCCCAAAAGGATTTGGAAACCAGTGACCCAAAGCAAGAACATTTGCACAAGGTTGGCGTAATTGCAAAAATCAAACAAGTATTCCGCAACACAGAAGATGGACTTCGTTTATTTGTAGAAGGAATACGCCGTGCGGAACTGCTGGATATTATGCAGGACACCCCTTTCTTATTGGGCGATTTGGCTTTGATTGATGAGGTAGAATCTGCTCAAACACACCGTTCTCAGGCATTGGTTCGCCGTATGAAAACTGTGTTTGAACAATATATTCAAAATTATAAAAGCGTTCCCCCTGACATCATTATGAATGTGATTAAGCTGAAAGAAAGCGGAGAGTTGGCAGATTATATTGCCGGCAATACTGCTTTAGATGCCGAATTAAAGCAAGATGTATTAGAGATTATAGATGCAGATCAGCGTTTGGAATTTTTGATTGATATTTTGCAGGATGAAATTAAGATTCTGGAGATAGAAAATATCATCAGTTCCAAAGCCAAAGAGCAAATGGACCAAAATCAACGTGAGTACTATTTGAGGGAGCAAATACGAGCAATTTATAACGAATTGGGAGAAGATGAGTCTCCCGAAGAAGAACATGAATCTTTCAAACAACGTATTTTGGCTTTGCATCTTCCCGAAAAGCAGGAACAGAAATTGTTGAAGGAATGCGACCGTTTGGCAAAAATGCCGTCAGGTTCTCATGAGGGAAGTGTGGTTCGCAATTACTTGGAAACCTGTTTGGAATTGCCTTGGAATCAATCCGGCAAAGCTACCATTAACTTGAATAAAGTAGAAAAAGTGTTAAATAAAGAGCACTATGGTTTAACCAAAGTAAAAGAGCGTATTTTAGAATCTTTGGCGGTACGAAAACTAAACCCTCATATGAACGGACAAGTCATTTGTTTGGTAGGTCCTCCAGGTGTGGGTAAGAGTTCCATTGCAAAATCCATTGCACATGCAATCGGTTTGGAATTCGAGCGTATTTCTTTGGGTGGTGTACGCGATGAATCTGAGATTGTGGGACACCGCAAAACATATGTAGGCTCTATGCCGGGACGTATTATTTCTGCTGTAAAACAGGCGGGAATCAATAATCCTGTGATTCTGTTGGATGAAATTGATAAACTTTGCAAAGATTTCAGAGGAGACCCTGCTTCTGCTTTGTTGGAAGTTTTAGATATGGAACAGAACAGCACCTTTACAGACCATTACATAGATATGCCGTTTGATTTGAGCAATGTTATCTTTATTACAACGGCCAACGACGCCAGCACGATACCTGCGCCTTTATTTGACCGTATGGATGTAATTTCACTATCCAGTTATACACATGAAGAGAAATTCCATATTGCAACAAAACATTTGATTCCAAAGCAGTTGGAAAAACACGGCATTGCAGCAAAACAGCTGAAAATAACACCGGCGGCGGTTCATGCCATTATCGACAATTATACGAAAGAGGCCGGGGTACGTAGTCTGGAACGCAGAATTGCAGATATTTGCAGAAAGTGTGCCAAAAGCGTCGTAGAGCATCCGGATAAAAAAATCACGGTCAATGATAGACAGCTGGAAGAGTATCTCGGCCCTAAAAAATACAAAAAAGAAGACGTTGCTAAGACTGACGAAATTGGATTGGTGAACGGTCTTGCTTGGACAAGCGTTGGCGGAGAGATACTCCCTATTGAAGTAGTTGCTCTCGACGGAACAGGAAAAATAGAACTGACGGGTAACTTGGGAAATGTGATGAAGGAATCTGCCAAAACCGCAGTCAGTTGTGTGCGCAGCCGTGCAGACAAATTAGGAATTATGCGTGAATTTTACAAACGCAAAGACATTCATATTCATGCGCCCGAAGGGGCGATTCCGAAAGACGGTCCTTCCGCAGGCATTGCTATGGCTACGGTTATCACTTCTGCCTTGACCAGTATTCCTGTTTGCCATGACGTTGCCATGACAGGTGAAATTACATTGCAGGGCAGAGTGCTTCCAATCGGCGGTCTAAAAGAAAAAACAATGGCAGCATACCGTGCAGGTATGAAACGTGTGATTATTCCTGCCGATAATGTAGCTGATTTGGCAGATGTTGACCAAGTAGTAAAAGACTCCATAGAGTTTTTCCCTGTCAGAAAGATTGATGAGGTATTGGAACTTGCGCTTACACGTAAGCCAACGCCGAGGGAGAGTCTGTTTGATGATGCGGATTGCCAATACTTGGAGCATGATGCCAATCAATTGATGCTTCCCAGCATTTAATCATTAACAGGAGGTTATGCATGAAGTTTGAAGATGCTTTTTTTGAATTTGCTGCGGGCAAATTAAATCAATTGCCTCCGTCGGATGTTCCGGAGATTGTGTTTTCCGGAAAATCAAACGTGGGTAAATCTTCTTTGATTAATAAAATTTTAAATCGTAAATCTTTGGCACGCGTCAGCGCTACGCCGGGAAAGACGGGAACCATTAATTTTTACAGTTTAAAAGAATGCCGTTTGGTAGACTTGCCGGGCTACGGTTATGCAAAAGTATCCCATGCGGAAAAATTACGTTGGGCTGAATTGGTAGAAGGATATTTGGCATCTGACCGGAATATTCAATTTGTGGTACAAATTATAGATATTCGCCATAAGCCAACGGAGAATGATTTACATATGATTGAGTTTTTGATGGAATCTCGTTTTCCGTTTGCGGTGGTTGTAACCAAAAGCGATAAACTGAATAAAACACAGCGTGCAAAACAATTGGCATATTTTGACGAATTGTTCCGTGATGAAAACGGTGAAAGTTTGGTTCATTATATTCCGTTTTCTTCTGTAAATGGAGAGGGCGTTGACGTTATGAAACAAATCATTCAGTCAATTGCACAAGCACACACAGCACAGCTTCAGGCTCAGGCGCAGCAAGAGTAAGGAAAGAAAGGGGAAAAACCGATGTTTGTTTCGGATTGTTTGAATGTCAATGAAAAAGGACATTTGACCATTGGCGGATGCGATACGGTATCACTGGCGCAGGAATTTTCTACACCGTTATTTGTAATGGATGAAGATGCGATACGTAAAACTTGCCGTATGTACCAAAACTCGTTGAATGAGTATTATCAGGGCAGAGGTATGGTGCTGTATGCCAGCAAAGCGTTCAGCTGTAAAGAAATGTGCCGTATCATCAAAGATGAAGGCATTGGACTGGATGTTGTTTCCGGAGGAGAGCTTTATACGGCGCTTGAAGCAGGATTTCCTGCACAGCGCATTCATTTTCATGGAAACAATAAAACGGAAGAGGAAATTTGTTTTGCCTTAGAAAACAACGTAGGACATTTTGTGGTAGACAATTTTTTTGAGTTGGAAACTCTTGATAGATTAGCGGCTCAACAAAATAAAGTTGCAGATATTTCACTGCGCATTAAACCAGGAATTGAAGCGCATACTCATGAAGCGGTCATGACGGGACAAATTGATTCTAAATTTGGTTTTGCACTGGAAACGGGAGAGGCAATGGAAGCGGTAAAATTTGCAACAAAATTCCGTCATGTCAGATTAAAGGGAATGCATAATCACATTGGTTCTCAAATATTTGACATTGAACCATTTAAAAGCGCAGCAAAAGTTATGCTGGAATTTATGAATCAAATCCGTACAGAAACAGGGATTGTCATAGAAGAATTAAATCTTGGCGGTGGATTTGGTATCAAGTATGTAGACAGTGATAAACCTGTTCCGTACGGTGATTATATGAAAGAAATCTCACATGTGGTTTATCAAACATGTGAAACACTTGATTTTCCTGTTCCGTACATTTTTATGGAACCGGGACGCTCTATCGTAGGTGAAGCAGGTATTACATTGTATCGTGTAGGTGGAATCAAAGAGATTCCCAATATACGTACCTATGTGTCTGTAGACGGCGGTATGACCGATAATCCCAGATATGCTTTATATCAATCAGAATACAGTGTTGTCGTGGCAAATAAGGCAAATGAGCCGGCTGTAAAAAAAGTAACCATTGCAGGAAGATGTTGCGAAAGCGGAGACTTAATTCAGGAAAATACCATGATACAGGATGTGGAAGTAGGCGATACCTTAGCTGTATTATCTACAGGCGCTTATAATTATTCCATGGCCTCCAATTACAACCGCATTGGTAAGCCTGCTGTTGTTATGGTACGAAACGGAGAACCGAGAGTTGTTGTAAAACGCGAAACATACGCCGATTTGGTTCGAAACGATATATAACAAATTGCTTATATATTTACTTTTTCACTTTTATGTGCTAAAATTGTAATTAATGAAAGTGAAAGGACGGATTGGTATGAATTCAAAAGTAAAAAGCGATAGTGTCGATTTTTTATTCCGTTCCATCCTCAAGCTGAAAACAGTAGAGGAATGCTACGATTTTTTTGAAGACCTATGCACAGTACCTGAAATTAAGGCCATGTCTCAGCGTTTGGAAGTAGCGCATATGCTGAGCAATAACTGTGTTTACAGTGATATAGTAGCAAAAACAGGCGCTTCCACAGCAACAATCAGTAGAGTGAATCGCTCTCTTAACTATGGCTGTGACGGATATGAATTGGTATTTGGAAGATTGCAAGAGGAAGAAGAGGCGACATCATGAGTAATTATACAGCCTTTGCAGAGTTTTATGACCAATTAACAGACAATGTAGATTATAAAAAACGTGCTGAATATTTCTGCAAACTTTTGGAGCGTCATGGTCATACCATGGGACTCACTTTGGATTTGGCTTGCGGAACAGGCAGCCTGACAATAGAACTGGCAAAACGAGGCGTCGATGTGTATGGCATTGATGCCTCTCCGTCTATGCTGACCATTGCACAGGAAAAAGCAGCAGAGGCCAATACGCCAATTTTATTTTTATGTCAACGCATGGAAGAGTTAGATTTGTTTGGAACCATTGACACCGTTGTATGCACACTGGACAGCATAAATCATTTAACAGAAGAAAAAGATATCTTGCAGGCATTTCAGCGTGTAGCACTTTTTTTGGATCCTAACGGCTATTTTGTGTTTGATGTGAACACTCCATACAAGCATAGGCATGTATTAGAGAATAATACATTTCTTTATGATACTGAAAATGTGTACTGCGTATGGCAGAACACATTAGATGAAGAAACCGGAATTGTAGAAATCAATCTGGATTTTTTTGCACGTCAAGAAGGCGATATGTACAGACGTTCAAACGAATGTTTTTGTGAACGCCCTTATGATTCTGCAGAAATTCAAATTTTGCTTGAAAGAGCAGGTATGGAACTGGTGACCATATACGATGATATGACCTTTTCACCGGCTTCCCCTGAAAATGAGCGCTGGGTGGTAGTGGCCAAAAAGATGAGAAAAGAAACTGACAGAAGAGGTGCTTGACATGAATAAAATTATGAGATGTATTACAACTGACGGAAGCATTATGGCCGCAGCAATTGATTCAAGCGATATTGTTCACATTGCGCAGAGTATTCATAAAACCAGCCCTGTAGCAACAGCTGCATTAGGACGTTTGTTGACTGCATCTTCTATTATGGGCACTATGCTCAAACAGAAAAATGCCACAGTCACATTAAAAGTAAATGGTGGAGGCCCATTGGGAACTTTGGTAGCGATTTCCGACAGCAAAGGGAATTGCCGCGGTAATGTTACCAATCCTGAAGTAAATTTGCCTTTAAAGGATAACGGCAAGCTTGATGTTGGAGGAGCAGTAGGCAAGGACGGATTATTACTCGTCATTCGCGATTATGGCGAAGGAGAGCCTTATATGGGCCAAATTGAACTGGTATCAGGAGAAATTGCGGAAGACATTACAAATTATTTTGCAACCAGTGAACAAATTCCAACTGTATGCGCTTTGGGGGTACTGTTGGATAAGGATGACCATAAAGTTTTGTTAGCCGGAGGATTGCTGATTCAGGCGCTTCCGGGAGCAGATGACGCCGCCTTAGAGAAGCTGGAGAAGAATGTCATGGAATTGCCTTCTGTGACCACTATGCTTGCACAAGGGCTATCTATTGAAGATATTTGCCGCAAAGCTTTGACTGGTTTTGATGTGGAGATATTGGACGAATATGAAGTAAACTATGCCTGTCCGTGCAGCAAAGAGCGTGTAAAACGTGCATTAACAAGCCTTCCTGCCGATGAAATTTTACAAATTGCAAATGAAGAAGGCAAAATGGAAGCGAAGTGTCAATATTGCGGACGCATGTATGAAATTGGAAAATCTGAGTTAGAAGAACTGGCAGCCTCTGCCCAAAAAGAGAACAACGAAGAAATGTAATTGTTTGTAGAAAAATAAATAAAAAGTTTTGGAAAAAGTGTTGACATATTTTCTAATAAATGATATTATATAACACGTCGCCGGGCAAACCGGTTGACGAAATGGGAGCATAGCTCAGCTGGGAGAGCATCTGCCTTACAAGCAGAGGGTCACAGGTTCGAGCCCTGTTGTTCCCACCATATGGCCTAGTAGTTCAGTTGGTTAGAACGCCAGCCTGTCACGCTGGAGGTCGACGGTTCGAGCCCGTTCTAGGTCGCCATATGCCCCTGTAGCTCAGTTGGTAGAGCAGAGGACTGAAAATCCTCGTGTCGGTGGTTCGATTCCGCCCGGGGGCACCATGTGTGCGGATGTAGCTCATCTGGTAGAGCGCCACCTTGCCAAGGTGGAGGTAGCGAGTTCGAGCCTCGTCATCCGCTCCATACGAATCAAAATGACGCTTATTTAAAAATTTTTAAATAAAGCGTCATTTTATCAATAGGTTCAGCATATACTGAACTTAGAGATGGTGCCATAGCCAAGCGGTAAGGCCAAGGTCTGCAAAACCTTTATTCCCCAGTTCAAATCTGGGTGGCACCTCCAGTCGTACTGGAATCACCGATGCAGTGTAAATTTACAGTGTCATCGGTGATTTCTATTTTTACTACATACTTGCGAATGATAGCACGACGATGCTCAAAATCAAGGTCAATTTTCTTTGCGTCCTCTAGTAAACTTTGAATCAGCTTTTCTCTGTCTATAACAGTGTCATTTTGCTTCATGCTTTGCTCTAGGCTCAGTTCTAACGCCTTTATTTCATCTTGTAAGGTGTTTATCCTATCGGTTGTTATTTCAGCGTTTAAACCGTTCTCTATGGCTTGAAACAGATTATTTATAGCTTGTTTCTTTTTGGATATTTCACGCTTAACGGCAGCTGAATCAAAAGTTACTATATCTTTACTTTGGTTTATAATCATATCTGCCACTTGCTCAGCTAAATCCTGATTAAAAATTCTGTCTTTTAGTGTGTAGTATACAAAAGATTCAATTTCATCACCACGAACATTTTTGGCTTTGCAAGTTTTCAAACGTTCTTTTGTGGAACATGTATAGTAAACGGTTTCTTCGCCGCTTCTGCGATTTTTGCTTGCAAAACCAGTATACGTACCTCCACAATATCCGCATTTTATCAATCCTGATAATAAGTATTGTCTTTTTGTTCGTGTGGAAGCTCCTTTATTTTTGCTTAGTTGTTCCTGTACCATAGTCCAAGTCTCCTTATCAATAATCGGGGGGATTGCGTTTTCTATACGGACGATTTCGGGATTTTCTTTTCGGGTGATACGTTTGCGCATTACAGTATACTGATATTTGTTCCAGTAGTATATACCAACATATCTCTCATTTCTTAAAAGGTAATAAATAGCGTTAGAGCTGATTTTATTTCCGCGCTTGCTGCGGTAACCTTCTCTATAAAGCACCTGCATAATATCATCATAAGACTTTCCCAAAGCGTACATTTCAAACATTTTGCGAATTGCTGGAGCTTCTTTTTCATTTATGACGTATTCGCCATTAACAATATCATATCCGAGGGGAGGGGTTCCCCCGCAAAAACCCGCTTGCTTTGCTTTTGACTTTACACCATCCAATGTTTTTCTGCGTGTCTCGATGACGTGGTTTTGTGCAAAAAGGGCATGAATGCCCTCACTTAAAAAGGCATTTGAGTTAAGATAGTCACTGCTGAGCTGTTCATTGCATGAGTAAAGTTGCTTTCCTTTAGATGAAAATAGCTGCCTTAACTCAAACCAATCTGATATATTTCGGCTTAATCTTGATTGGTCATATATTATAATTGCATCGAATTTTGAGGTATCACAGTCTTTTATTAGTCTTTGTAATCCCTCACGGTTTGTGTTAGTACCTGTTTTAGCTTCATCAGAGTACACATCAATCAAAACCATGCCGTGTTTTTTGCAGTATTCCTCTGCTGCTGCCATTTGATACATGATGCTGTTTTCCGTTTGGTTGTCTGTGCTATATCTGCAATAGCTTACTGCTTTAATGCTCATAAAAATTCTCCTATAAGTATTGAAATTTATAGGATATACAGGTATAATGTTATTGTGTTGGTTTGCCTGTATATACTATAGGCATTGCCCCTATCCTGTTGGCGCAGGGTAGGGGCGTTTTTTATAGATAAAATTGTCTTATTGCTCAACATTTTTATTTTTTCGTGGTTTGTATACATATCCACGATTATGTTTATCTAATGCATTTTTATACTCTATGTCGACATGACGTCGGAATCCAGACTGTGTCGAATCACCTTTTTTGTATTCAGGGTATTCCATTAAAATTTTCCAATACTCTAAAGCATGCTGTGTCCCAATCTTTAAAAGTAAACGCCCCAATTTAACTTCGGCAGGATATATTTCATATTGCCCTGTGATAGAAGAATAATGTCTCTTGTGTTGTAATTTTATTGCTTTTTGATAATATTGTGCAGCTTGCCTAAATTCGTACTCTCCCTCATAATCTTCTGCTAAATCATTATATATTCTTGATAAGGTTAAAAATTGATTTTCAGGATGAACAGGCTCCTTTAAATACTTTTCAAAAAATATTATAGCTTGTGGACGATATGTTGATTTAGAGTAATGGCAAGCATATGCACAGGCTAAATAGTGCAAAGAATCATTATATTTTTTTGCCTCATCTAAAACTTGGATAAAAATATCATATCGGGATTGGTTATCTACGGAATAATTATCAAAAATCAAATTAAGACAATTATTTCCATCACTGTAATCAAATTTGTCCATTGACATTCATCTCTTTCAATTGTTTTTATTTTACATCGCTTTGGAAAGCAACAGCTTTTCCTAAAATATAAATTTGATTCAATTCTTCACCAGAAAAAAACAACGGGGGAAAAGAATGATTGACATTATTCGCTAATTTAATATAATATTTTTGGAGTGATAACATGCACTTCTATTCAAACCGTTCACTATGGCAGTAGTGGGCGGTTATTTTTTATGCCGCAGAAATGCTATAATTAATAACTGCGATTTCAGTCATATTTTTTTCGCAAACATCAAGAATTTCATCGATTCTTTTCGCAACTACACCTGAATACGAAGTTTCTCCGCATTGGGAACATTTTATACACGGAACATTCTTGATGATTACTACACAATTTTTTAGTTCTGCAACATGAGTTGTAGTCGATTCAATCATATCTGATTTACAATAAAAACATTTCATAAAATTATTCCTTTCTTGTTTTAAAATCGTTTTCCCATTTATCTTTAGAAGGATAATATGCAGTTATTATCCATAAGTATTCGCCGTCTGTTCCGCAAACAACATGCATAATTTGTTTTAAACAGTTAATACCTAAAATCAGACAACTAGGGGTAGGGTAATCATTTGGATACTGCTCTATAATCTCTCCAACTATAATGCAATTTATAACATCACTGTATTTTATTCCACGTTCTCTAAAACGTTGCATCGCGTGCTGCGCTATAAATACTTTATTATCGTCTTTTGCAAGTTTACGGAGATTTTCGATATCTAACATTATATTTTCTCCTTAATTAATAAATATATGAGTAAAACCAGTAGCAATACCTTCAATAACTAAATCATTTATTTCTTCTTTAATATACACTAATGGCTCATAATTTGCATTAGCAGGCTGTAGAACAACTTTATCTTGATATTTGAATACTTTCTTTAGTGTGGCTTCTCCGTCCACTCTAACAGCCGCTATTTGTCCGTTATAGTCAATGTCGGGTTGCTTTATCAAGTAAACCACATCACCAGAACGTATACCAGCATCAATCATACTATCTCCGTCACAAGTTAAAAGAAAATCGCATTTAACATCTTTAGGAACGTTTATATAGTCCTCAATATTCTGTTCTGCTAAAATAGGTGTTCCGCATGCAATCTTTCCCACTAATGGTTTTAAAACCATTTCTGGAGGTGGGGAGAAGCCTTCAGGAATTTCATTTTCAGATAATTTGATTTTTTGATTATCATCTAGTAAATTAATTAACTCGTTTAAATCCATATTCATTGCTTGAGCAATAGCTCTAAGCGTATCAATAGAAGGGATTACCGGCTTATTGTTACGTGGATTACTTCCACGTTCTAAAATTGATATATAAGCTTTGCTAAGGGAAGCTAATTTTCCGAAATTATCCATAGATAAATCATTTGCTGTCCTATAGTGCTTGATAATTTCACCTATTGTCACGTTTAAGCCTCCTTTATAATGTTTATTTTATTATACAACATGTTAGACAAACACGCAATATGCATGTTCAACAAAATAAACTGATTTAATTTTAATATATTTTATGTTCAACATACTTGACGAAATTTGTTCAACATGTTATACTAAAAGTGAGCTAAGGAGGTGATAGAGTGTCAAATCTTAAAACGTTGAGATTAAACAAAAAACTATCACAACAAAAACTTTCAAATATTTCTGGGGTGTCAAGAGGAACTATCGTTATGTTGGAGAACAAAGAAAATGTGGTTACAACAACAAAGACGCTAAAAAAGTTAGCTATAGCACTTGGAGTACGGATTGATGAACTTATTTAACTAAAATGTTCAACATAACGAACGGAAAGGAGCATGAAGTAACATGGAAGAAAAGAAAATTGAAGAAATGACAGAAAAAGAAATCCTCCGCCAACAACTGGAATTGCTGGCGAAGGTTTCAAAAGATACGGCAGATGAAATGCTGCCACGATTAAGCGAGAGTATGTGTCAAATATACAGCTTAATTGAAAGACCCAGCATTTTTCCAAACTATTTACCTAAAGAAGAAACGGAAGAATAGCAGTTTTGCAAAAGAGCATCTAGCTCATCACCAGACATTGGCTTTTTGATAGGGTTATTTCCACCGGAAGCGGAAAACCACGCAGAAATGTATGCGCAAGCTAGTTCAACAGCTAACTCTTTATCAGTTTTCTCCATAATAATCACCTCCTCTCCAAACAAATTTTACCACTATATGGGAGAGGAAGCAACTTGACATACATATCTACTCATTACCAGTGGCAAAGAAGAATTCATATATTAACATACTTTTTCATGATTTTTTCTCATTGGCAACGACTTTCCTATACAAACGTTTATAGTCCAGTTGGTAGATTTTTATTCAATCAAAATTCTTTGCCACTGCTAATGGGTAGATGTTAAAAGTCAAGAATAGGTGAAAAATAATCACTGAAAGGGGGTGGTACTATGCACGAAATAAAAGGGCGAGCAACGAAAGTGACTATATCAAGAACCACGAGTTATGCCGATGCTTTTTTACAAATTTTATCTGGTGGAAATGTCGAAGAGTATATAAAGAAAAAGATTGAGCAGTGCTCTGTGCCAATATCAAAGGAAGTGACTAAATGAGAAAAGTATTTGACTGGGTGACAATCGGACTAACCTTTGCCTTGACTATATCAGCCCTTGGCGTAGTCGGGAGCTTTGAGCAAGGCAGACTTGATACAGCAGGGTTCTTTATAGGACAAGCCGTGTGTATCGCAGGTATCGCCTTACTTGCAGTAATCCATCATCTTTTGAGTAAAAAAAGAAAAAGCCCTGTTGGTGCTGGAACACCGACAAAGGGCAAGGAAAAATATATACGTAGAAAGTATAGCAGATAGGAGAGTGTATGTCAAATGAAAGCCAGAAATCATCCGGCTTTTGCAGATGATAAGCAGAATACCATTGATGATGTAGAGTACTTGGTAAAGATGTACAAAGGATACACATCACTACAGCATGAGTGCAAAGCTAATCTGTATCCAATTTTTAATGGCGGTGTTCAAGTTACGGACCGTATCGAAGTTTTAGCTCGTGCAGTGGAAGCAGAGTTGAGTACAGTAGAGCAAGATGACTGGATGAATCCTTATAAGAAGTTTTTTATATATAAAGACGTTGAATTTTATCAGTATGAGTGGAAGGTGGATATGCGAAGTGAAGCTATATGAAATCAGTAACGAATACAATCAATTTTTACAGGCAGTTGAGGATGAAGAAATCCCGATTGAAGCTGTAGCAGATACATTAGAGGGTATCAAGGGGGAGTTCAATGAAAAAGCTGACAATATCGCATGTATGATAAAGAACCAAGAGGCTGAAATTGCCGCGATAAAGGCTGAAAAAGATGCATTGGATAAGCGTATGAAGTCGAAAAAAGCGCAAATTGATAGTCTGAAACATTATTTATCTTGTTCTATGCAGTCTATCGGTATGGAGAGATTGGAAACGCCAAGAAATGCTATTTCTTTCAGAAAATCAACATCTTTGTACATAGCTGATGAAGAAGCGTTCAAAGAGCAGTATCCAAATTTATGTATTACGGAAACCACAATAAAAATTCCAAAAGCAGATGTTACAAAGATGATAAAAGAAGGAAAAGAGCTTGAAGGCGCAGAGCTTAAACAGAGTATGAATTTGCAGGTGAAGTAAAATGACAAGCTTTAGACGATTAAAGGCTGACGAAATACAGTGCCGTGTCGCAACTATTAGTGAAAATGGAGTAAGTCTTTTGCTATATAAAGATGCACGTTGTGACATGAATATTCTTGATGAAACAGTTGGCTGTGATATGTGGCAATGCCGATATTATGAGTGTAAAGGAAATCTATACTGCTCTGTTGGAATAAAAGTCGGAAATGAGTGGATTTGGAAGGATAATTGCGGGACAGAAAGTGTAACAGAGAAAGAAAAAGGAGAAGCTTCTGACAGCTTTAAAAGAGCGTGTTTCACTTGGGGAATTGGAAGAGAACTCTATACCTCTCCTTATATATGGATACCCTCTGAATATGTTGAGATTTTTACTAATGGCAAAGGTAAAAAAGCTACGAATGATAAATTTATTGTGTCTAAGATGCAGGCGGCCGAAAAGGATGTTCCTGCATCAGTAGCAAACAAGCTGCAAGAGATGGAATACAAATGGAACAAAATTGCAGATTATAAGCTTGCTCGTGTTTTAGGGGATAATCTTCAAAAGAAAGAGATTTACGAAGATGATTAGAGACGGTTGGTTTTGTTGTCCTAAGTGTGGCAAGAAACTTTTTAGGGTAAGCGAAAAAGCTGTTGCACATGGACTATCTATAAAATGTAAGTCATGCAAAAATATAATACAAATAATTATTGAGAGCCTATGAGCCGATAACCACTAAAAAACAGTGGTTATCGGCTCTTTTTTTGTTTCGCCCTCGTGGTATGGCGTTAAACTACATCGCATTTCGCCCCTGTGGTATGGCGTTAAACTACGCCGCAGCTCGCCTGTTACCTTTCAGGCGTTAAAAAGGAAGGATGATTTTATATGGCATTTACAAGAAAAGCTTTAGCGGGTCTTGGACTTAGTGAAGAAATAGCAGAAAAAGTCATGACATTGCATGGTACCAGCATGTCAGACTTTATTCCTAAATCTGAGTTAAAAGTCAAGATTGATGAAGCTGTAGCAGAAGCGCAAAGAAACATTTCTGCTCCAAATGTAAAAGATAGTGACGATTATAAGGCACTCCAAAGAGATTTTGATTCATACAAAAAGAAAATTGAAATTTCTTCTCAGCTGAAAGAGGGCGGAGTAAAAGAAAAATTCCTTGATAATGTTTACTCGCTTTTGGAGGAAGGGAAAGAGCCTTTGGAGCAGCTTGAAACTATCAAACAACAATATGAAGAATATTTTATGCCGACGGAAGACAAGACACCCGCGCAAACTCCACAGTTTGGGGCGCAGGTCAAAGGACAAATGCCCAGTGGAAACACGGGAAAAACGATTGAAAGTATTTGGGGCCTTCCGTCTAAATAGGAGGTTAAAAAATGGCATTTACTCAGCAATCATTAAACTACGCAACAGAATATTCAGAAGCAATGGCGAACGCTTACCCTTACTGGTCGCACTTTTCAGATTTGTACGGAAGCCCTAACAGCGCAACCTATAAACATGTATCAGGTAATGCGGTAGCGGTACAAAGCATGACTGTAAGCGGAGCCAAAGCGGTTGACCGAGATAATCTTTCAGGAAACTTTACAAGGAATTTCAACACCAAAGAGCAAGTTTTAACAATGCGCATGGATAGAGAGTGGGACACCCTTGTTGACCCTATGGACATGCAGGAAGACCCAATTGTGAACATTGCAAATATTACAAAAACTTTTAATGAATTTCAAAAAGTTCCCGAGATGGATGCATACGCGGCATCTACATTATTCAAAGCATCAAGTGATTTTGGCAGTATCGATACGACAGCATTGACCGCTGATAATATCTTATCACAGTGGGATACATACCTAGCTTATATGGTAAATCAGCGAGTGCCCAGAGATAGAATCAGAGCAAAAATGCGTCCTGATACATACAAGCTACTTAAAGAGGCTGCCGGAATTACGCGTTTTGTTGAAGCTGATACAGGCATTAGAAACATTGACCGAAATGTCGGAAAATTGGACGGCGTTTCTATCATGGAAGTACCTGACGATTTAATGATGACTGCATACGATTTTACCGAAGGTTGGGTTGCGGATACATCTGCAAAACAAATCAACATGCTTTTATTTGACCCAATCGCAATTGCGGCACCCGTTGTCTATGAAACATCAATGATGACAGCTCCGACAGCACAATCAAAAGGCAAATGGCTTTATTACGAGAGATACTATTATGATGTTTTTGCTCTAAATCAAAGATTGCCTGGCATTTTTGCACATGTAGCTGCTGAACAAACAATCGGTGCTCTCACAATCACTACCACAGCTGGAGCAGACAGTACACATACAATTCTTCACATTCCTGAACAGGCTCCATTCGGTATGGCTTATGTAGCAAAATCCGACACTGGCGCAACATCTGTGAACTATGGTGATGCTTTAACATCTGGGTGGACAGAAGTGACAGACGGCTCAAGCTTTACAACTGCAAGCGGTCAAACAGTAACTGTTGCACTTGTAAACAAAACAAAAGGCAATATTGCTACTGCTGTAGGTTCTGCTGCCGCAGTAGTTGGGTCTTAATATGGCATACGTTACATATGACCAGTATGTAAAAGAGTATGGAAAATCACCCATTACTGAGGATGAATTCCCCATTTATGCCGAGTGTGCCTCTACTCTGATTGACAGTATCACGCAATATCGAATCGTAAAGGCTGGAGGAATTGGGACGTTTCCAAAATGGATTCAGGAAATCGTACAAAAGGCGTGTGCTGCACAAGTAATGTATTTCACTCAAGTGGGACTTGAAACAGCTTTGACGGGACAAGCAGGGCAATCGTTTACTGTAGGAAAGGTTTCTGTATCTGGAGGTGCTTTATCAAGCACAGGACAGAAAGCAGGAAACCTTATGGTAAGCCCTTTAACCGCAGTGCTTTTAGAGCAAACTCCACTACTGGAAAGAGGTGTACAAGTATGCTCAGACCGATACCTCAATCCCTTTTGGGGGATATGATGACGCTAAAAGTTTGTATTGGGATGGATGTGTGGCAAAAGCCAAGCTGGCAAGACTATACCGTGCAAAATGTTCATATCCAGAACACAAACGAAGTCAAAAAAACAAAAGAAAATACCGAGGTTGTGCTGCGTTCAATTCTTTTTATTGATAGCAGAAGGTCAACACCTTCACTGGATTATGATTCCCTAGCAGAGCAATCCCAGAAAGCGGGGAAACCGCTACGGTGCGTAGTTTTCAACTCTCGGGGGCAAAAGTATGGAGAATACGAAGTACTAACAGTTGACCCTGTACCGGACGTACCTGCAACGCGAATCCATCATATTGAATTGGGGTTGGTGTAATGGCAAATGTAAAAATCAAACGTAATCTTGGTGCGATAACTGCAAAAATCAATGCGGGAGCACAGTCAATGAAAATAGCTGTGACAGAATCCGTGATTGAATATGGAAACATTTTTGTACGGGAAGACCAAGGAACTCTTAAAGATAGCGCATTAACATCCAGCCAACCACAAAAAGGGCTTGCTGTCTGGGATACTGACTATGCTAAAAAAGTTTACTACACAGGTAGCCCCTCAAAAGACGTAAATCCGGATGCATCTCTGATGTGGGCTGAAAAAGGTGTAAACACCTATAAAAAAGAGCTGGATAAAGTGGCTCAAAACGCTTTTGAGAAAGGACTTGGTAAACAGTGAGTGTATATGACGATGTTTTACTGGCAGTGGTAAATCTGGCGCAGGAAACTCAACCATACTCAACAATAGCTATTGGCAGTATGCCCCCTGAAAATGGAATATCAATGGCATATTCAAGTGGTTCCCTTGAAACGTATCTGAATAAAAAGGCCGCAGTTACAATGTCGGTAGTCCTAAACGGAAAACATGATAATCAACAAACTGCTTCGGATACACTGGGGAAAATCCATACTTATCTGAACATGCGGAAAACGTATCCGCAGGCAAATAATTTTCAAATAGCAAACATTTTGACAACTTCCCCACCGTCCTATTTAGGGCGGGAAGAAAATAGGCAGTGGCTGTATGGGTCGTCACTGGCTATACGATTTTATCTGAAAGGAGACTAAAGCATGGCAGGAAATCTTTTTACTGTCTATGGGATTGAGGCGAGCATTCTAACGGCTTCGGAACCATCCGAAAAGTATTCACCTTTGTGCGATGGTATTGATAACCTCGCGGAAGCATTGAACGAAGTCGTACAACAATACTTTTTTCTTTGTGACAAAGGATTTGCACGTAACCACGTAACAGGTATGGCCCCGTCTTATACCTTGACAGGCCGCCGAATTATGGGAGATACCGCACAAGATTTTATTTTCACAAAAAAGTATGGTCTTGGAGCGGACAGGCAAACAACTTTTAAGTTGTCGTTTAATAACGGAACGGCTACTCAAACAATCACATGTCCATGTACGATTTGCAATATTCAGGAATTCTCAGGGGCATCAACAGACGACAGTGCGATTTCATTTGAAATTCGTTTTGATGGAAAACCCTCCATTAGTAGTGGAGATTAAAGGAAAAATGGAGGCTGGGGGATACTTCCAGCCTTTTTTATTAGGAGGATATATGTACACGATTGAAAAAAGCAGAACCTTTGATGACGAACTGAAAATCACAGATGAGAACAGGGAGCTTTTACTTAATATTCATCTTGAAATAAATCCTAGCTTGATACCTCAGTATCGCACACTATCGCTTCGACTGGCTGAATTACAAAAGCAACCCCAACAGGATGTAACCGCAATTGGAGCATGCATCGTTGATATTATGGGGCTTTTACTTGGAAAAACCAATACAGAAAAAATTATCTCATTTTATGAAAACAATTACACCCAAATGCTTTACGACATTTTTCCTTACATACAGCAGGTCATCGTACCGGAAATCAAAAAATTAGCAAAAGACAGAAAGAAAATGTTTTCTAAAAAATGGCGCTAAGTTTCACTAATTCACCCCCAAAATATCTTTATTTTGAAGGGCGAAAAATCAGGATAAAGCCGTATATAAGGAATGTTCTTTTTTGTCTTGAAGTTTTAAACGATTCCGTTTTGTCAAATGCCGACAAAATGGATTTATGTATAAAAGTTCTGGTTAGTCATTGGCACAGCTGCATACCAAAAAAAGAAAAGCTTTTGGAAGAAATCTTCAAATTTTTACAAGGGGACAGCCAAAAAGAAGAGAGACAGAAAGTTTTTGATTTTGAGCAGGATGCAGCTTTAATTTACGCAGGTTTTTTACAGGCTTATGGGATAGATTTGCACAAGAGAAAGTGGAGACGTATGCATTGGCATACTTTTATGGCTCTTTTTTCTGGTTTGCCGGAAGAAACTCGAATCATGCAAATTATCAGTATAAGGGCAAAGCCACTACCAAAACCAACAAAATACAATGCGGAAGAACGCCAGCAGCTTATGAGATTAAAAGCTATTTACAGGCTTGAAATTTCGGAAGAAGAAAGAGAGCGTCAGCTTGCCACAGGACTATGGAAACTCGCAGAAATGCTACAAAGTATGGCAAAGAAAGGGAGAGAATAAGTGGCAGAAGGACAAGTTACATATGAAATCAGGGCAGACGACTCCAAAGTATCAAAAGACCTTGATAAGGCTGAAAAAAAGATGGAATCAGAGCTTTCAAGCGGCAGCAAGAAAGCAGGAGAAGCTATTGACAAAAACATAGGTTCGGCAACCGCAAATGTTGAAAAGAAATCATCTAAAATGTCAACCACTGTCAAGGATTCTTTGGGTAATATTGCTTCGGATATATCTACAACTGTGGTGAATTCAACCGGACAACTGGGAACGGCTGTGTCAGGAATGACAAGCACGATTTCATCCGCAGGGCTTACCGGTGCGGCAGCATTTGCAGGGATAGGAACGGCAGCGGTTGCAGTTGGTGGAATGGCAATTAATGTAGCTGCTGACCTCGATTCTGCTATGGCTCAGTTTGCTGCCTCCACGGGGAAAAGTGGAGAAGCATTGGGAGACTATGAAGGAACACTGAAAGATATTTATGCAGGGGGCTACGGAGAATCTTTTACAGATATATCTGATGCAATGGCAATGGTAACCCAGCAAATGGGTGACCTCGACCAAGCCAGCTTGCAAAATATTACTGAATCAGCATTTTTGCTCAGAGACACGTTTGGTTATGACATCAATGAATCTGTAAGAGCTGCAAGTACCATGATGACCCAATTTGGAATTGATGGCGATACCGCAATGGCCCTTATTGCTAAAGGGGCACAAAATGGATTGGACTACTCAGGAGAGTTACTAGACAGTATCAGCGAGTACTCCGTACAATTTGCAAAAGTTGGGCTTGATGCTGATGATATGTTTAAAATTATGCAAAAAGGAGCCGAAACGGGAGCCTTCAATCTTGACAAAGTCGGCGATGCCATAAAAGAAATGTCGATTCGTGTTGTCGACGGCTCAAATACAACGAAACAAGGATTTGAGCTAATAGGTCTAAACGCTGATGAAATGTCTGCCAAATTTGCTGCGGGTGGAGAAAGTGCGAAAGAGGCGTTTAATCAGACAATAGATGCCTTAGCGGCAATGGAAGACCCTTTGGAACAAAATGCAGCGGGTGTAGACCTATTTGGTACTATGTGGGAAGATTTAGGCCCCGAAGTGGTGACACAGCTTGCGGATATTGAGGATGGAGCATACGCGACATCGGAATCACTGGAGGAAATGAAAGACCAGAAGATGGACGGATTGAACGCAACTTTAGACCAACTAAAGCGTTCTCTGGAACTTCTGATTGAACCTCTTGGAAACATGTTGATTCCTCTGCTTACACAGCTAACGGATTTAATTTTGCCTCTATTAACAACAGTATTGGAACCGATAATGACGTTGTTAACCAATATTTTATCGTTAGCATTGCAACCTATAATGGATTTGTTAAACATCGTTCTTCCGATGCTAACACAGCTACTTGAGGCCATACTTGCACCTTTACAGGATATATTAACAACAATTTTGCAGCCATTACTCGACTTAATAAATATGGCGATTCAACCCATTATTGACTTACTTCAAGGAGTATTGATGCCAATTATTGATAAGCTAATGCCAATTATACAGAAGCTGGCAGATATGTTTTCTGCTACTCTGGGCAATGCAATCAAGGGCGTGAAAGACTTACTTGACCCATTGATTGGGGCGTTTCGTGGTGTCCTTGACTTTATCACGGGAGTTTTTACAGGAGACTGGGAAAAAGCATGGAACGGGATTGTAAACTTATTCAAAAATGCACTCAATATTTTGCCGGCAGCTTTTGAGTGGATAGTGAACGCCATCGTCGATATTATAAACGGTATTACAGGCGGTATTTCCAGTGCGTGGACATGGGCTGGATTGCCGGCAATCCCAAAAATTCCACATGCTCAAATCCCACGATTTAAGGCCGGTATTGATTTTGTACCAAATGATTTTTTCCCCGCGTTTCTTGATGCAGGGGAACGCGTACTTACAAGAGAGGAAAACGCGAGATTTAACGCCTTGGGAGGATTAACCGGACTTGAACAGTCTATGACTAGAAATCTTGCGTACAATGTGGGAGTAAATCAAGCTCCAATAACCATTGTCGTGGAATCCCCCGTTTCACTTGATGGAAAGACTATCTCAAAAAACAGTACAAAGCATCAATATGTAAATACGGCGGTGAAACGATACAAATGATAAAGCTATATATAAACGGAGAATTGCGTGAGGACGTTTGGATTCAGGCGGGGGGAACACTAGAGCAAACAGAGGAGCACACAACGGAATCCAATATATCAGTTAGAGTTCCAATCGTTTCCGATAATCTGGCAGTATATGACTATGTACAGATTTACGATGAGGACACAATTATTTTTGCAGGAAATATTTTGTCTTTAAACCAACAGATGTTAGACAGTGGATATACAGGGCTTGATTTTAGAGTGTATGACCTTGTTATGGCATGTAACGCCGATTTAGTCGCAAACATTCTCGTTGACATGTCTTTTCCGGCAGGCGCAACAGTAACTCAAATTTTAAAAGGTAATCATAATGGAGACGCATGGTACAACGAAAGTTTGGGAGAATTTGCCGGGGTTATCGACACAAGAATTGTACCGGAGGGCTGTACTGTTGGCGCGGTGGCCAACTATAACACCACGGCCTTAGAAAGTACATCTTATGTGTGGGGGGAAACTGTAAAGGAACTTCTTGACAACCTTGCGGAACTCACCCTTTCATACTGGGAAATTACAAACGAAAAAGTTTTCAATTTTCAACCTAAAAGCTCGTCATCAATGGCACCAATAGAACTAACAGAAGAAAGTGAAATTTTTTCCTTAGAGGTGGAAAATGACAGCCTGGCAACATATTCCGCTGTGCGAGTGGTTGGAGGGGAAGGAAAGCTTGCGCCTCGTTATTTCAGTTACCCTTCAGAAGAATTCTATAGGACAGATGCTAAAACCCTCACCACGCCCCATAAACTAGCATCGGTTGACCGAGTAAGCGTTACAGGGGCATCAGGCTGGGTTAAAGTGGGATTCAACGGAATTCATGATAATAACAATGATTATCCTGTATTGATGTCTTACGGGGGGGATACCCTAACAATCAAAGATGATTTCCCTTACACATTTCAATCAAGCAATGGTGAGCTTTACGATGTTGTGCTTATAAACAAGATTACATCAAGAGCAGTTTCAACAGAAGCGCAGGAACGAATCAAAAAGAAACGCGGCGGTACAGGAATTATTGAGTATCTCTTAGAAGATGAAACCATAAGCAATTACAATGATGCATCGCTCAACGCTTCTCGTTTTTTAGATACTCATAAAAACAACATACAAACGATAAAGTTCTCAACGTTCGAAAAAGGATTTGCGGTAGGACAACGTATAACTGGAAACGTTCCATATTATAAAATTTTAGGGAATTACTATGTGGGAGCCGTTGTGGTTAACTTTATTCTTGATGATACCGAAAAATTAATTGCACAATACGACATTGAGTGTACATCATCAGTATACAGAGACAACTACAAAACCTTGTTCTATTTACCTCAAACGCTGTCTTTTGAAATTGGAGAAGGTACCGGGAATATAAACGGATTCTCATACAAGACTGAGGTAGATATCATTATCACACTCAACACTCGTGTCAGCCATATACCAAAGTGGCAGGATGTAGACGGTGACCAATGGAGCACCATTAACAACATTACATGGATAGATTTTTACAACTTCACAGAGGGGGTTACGCTTATGGGAAACTATTCAACGGAAGAGATCAGAAGTGTTTTTGCAAAGTTTGCGCAGGGGGATTTTTTAGATAGCGCAACACCTGATGAGGTAAAAAAAGCTGCATGGTCACTGACAATGGATAACAACTTGATAGCGAATTCAAAAGGGGAAGAGTATGCGTTTACACAGCCTCAAAGTACAACGCCTGTAACTGGAACTGAATTTACTACAACGTATTATTTTTCGGAAAATGAAGCAAAATTCATGATTTCGAAACTGTTGGTAGCTGGAAGCTCTTTGGGGGAACCTAACGTCATAGAAATTCCGGTTGACATTGATAAAAGCCCAAACAATCCACAAGGTCAGTATGCAATGACAATCGGAATCACTGTAGATTTTCAGTAAAGGAGGGAAAATATGTCTTACTCATCAGAAACGCCTGTTTTTGGTCTGCCACAATGGCAAATGTCTGATATCATCTCTATGCTTGATTTTAATAATGCATTTTTAAACATAGATAATAAAGCAGTACCAAAAACCAGGAAAGTGAACGGAAAAGCTTTGTCAACAGATATATCCCTTTCATCATCCGATGTTGGAGCGGTACCAACGACAAGAACGGTAAATAATAAAGCTTTATCAACAGATATATCTCTTACTGCGTCTGATGTAGGTGCAGTTCCTACATCAAGAACAGTGAATGGAAAACCGCTGTCTGAAAACATTACGCTAACTTATAGCGATGTCGGAGCAGTATCAGATACAACAACAATTAATGGCCAACCGCTCGAAGGGAATGTTGTTATAAATGTTGAATCAAACTTTTTGGCTGCATATCCAGTGGGTGCGCTCTTTTTCACAACTATATCCACAAACCCCGGCACACTTTATGGTGGCACATGGGCAGCGTGGGGAGGCGGTCGCG